>Ga0209467_1000526_pt1 | contig 51888 bp, 49 predicted proteins | sample Higcelwee11metaG_FD_187175 | JGI IMG/M metagenome (GOLD analysis project Ga0209467, IMG submission 187175) | Freshwater pond sediment microbial communities from the University of Edinburgh, under environmental carbon perturbations - High... | ecosystem: Environmental > Aquatic > Freshwater >... | reverse complement strand
CCCTTGCTCAGATCAAAGAGCGAAAATATTACGAAAAATACCTCTCTTCCAATCTCCCCATCTATCTTGTCGGGATAGAGTTTGATCCAAAAGAGAAAAATGTTGCTGCGTTGGAGTGGGAGAAGGTTTAGGTGATTAAATACAAAGAGCCATTATGGCTCCTTAAAGTAGTATTCCTAACGAATTAGCTAATACCTGCAACTCTTTTTGCGCTTCTTCATATTCAAATTCATTGACAAATTTTTGAATATTTTTCATCTCCTCAAAACCGCTCAACTCATCATAAAGTTCAATCAGTGTTGTCGAAGCATCGGAGTCTAAGCTGGCTAGTTGCTCGTTGAAATGTTGAAGTTTGGCAGCTAATATGTCTTTATCGACTGCTAAAGAGGTATTTTTAGTGGAAGGGAGACTTTCTGCGTATGTGCCATAGACCGATTTGATTCTCGATAAAAGGTTAATCAGGTCAATTTCTAAATTGTGGATGGATTCATCACGCCCCTCAATGACATTCTCTTGTATCATATTTTCGACTGTTTGTGCGTGATCTTCGATTAATTTGGCTCCAATAGTACCGGCCAGTCCTTTTAGGGTATGGGCTTCTCGTTTTGCACCGTCGAGATTATCGAGAGCAAGTGCCTCTTTGATCCGTAGCACTGCATCCGCTTGGGTTTCGCTAAAGCGACTGATAAGCTTTCGAAGCAGTTTGATATTGCCTCCGAGGCGTATGAGGGTGTTGTTGATTTCCAGTTCTGGAATATCGGGTAGTATTTCTGATTCATCAGGTGAGTGCATAATTGAGCCTTTAGGGTTTGTGGGTTTTATCCAACGTGACATGGTTAGAAACAGCTGCGTGACATCAATCGGTTTAGGGATATGATCATTCATCCCCCATTCGATACATTTTTCTCTATCACCCGCCATGGCATTCGCGGTCATGGCGAGGATAGGGAGATCTTTAAAACGAGACTCTTTGCGAATTTGGTGGGTTGCCTCAAAACCGTCCATGATCGGCATCTGACAATCCATCAAGACGCCGTCATAGTTGTTTAGTTTTACTTTCTCTAGTGCTTGGATCCCATTTAGTGCGACATCCACCTTCATTCCAGCAGTTTGAAGCAGTTCCAATGCTAGCTCCATATTGACTTCATTGTCTTCGACAAGTAACAGATAAGAGCCTTGAAGTGATTGGATAGCCTCTTGGGCGTTACTCTCTTTTTCTTGTTTACGGGTTCTCTGAAAAGCCTCTTTACCCAATGCGTTAAGAATCGTATCGAGCAGCGTTGAGGGGCTGACCGGTTTGACCAGTAAGCCATCGAGATGAACCCCTTCGGCTCTTTGGAGTAAATCATCCCGACTGTATGCCGTCACCATCACAAATGCTGGGGTAGAGGAGAGAATCATATCACTGCGTATTCGCTTTATCGTTTCTATACCGTCCATGTTCGGCATCATCCAGTCCATAAGAACCAAACCATAGGGCTGATGGCTGCGTTGAGCATTCGCGAGTTCGATAATTGCTTCTTCGCCGCTGCTAACGGCGGTAGGGATGAATTTAAACGATTCGAGGATAGAGAGGACGATTTCTCGCGCATTGGCATTATCATCGACTACCAAGATCCGAAGCCCTTCAACATCTTTTGGGTCGAGTGAAAGGTTGCGTTGTTCATCTTGCACTCCGAATTTTGCCGTGAAATAAAAGGTACTTCCCACTCCGGGTTGACTCTTGATCTCAATGCTCCCTTCCATGATCTCAATCAGGCGTTTACTGATTGTTAAACCCAACCCGGTACCGCCGTATTTTCGAGTCGTCGAAGTATCGGCTTGGGTGAATGCTTTAAAAAGATTGTTGCTCTGTTCGTCACTCAGTCCAATCCCCGTATCGGTGATATCAAAACGGACTCGTACACTATCGGCTTCATCGGATATTTTATGGACACCGACGGTAATCTCCCCTTTTTCGGTAAATTTGATCGCATTGTTGACTAAATTACTCAATACCTGACCCAGTCGAAACGGATCACCGATAAGGGCGGTAGGGAGATCTGTGCCGATATCAAAAAGCAGTTCCAACCCCTTTTCCTGTACTTTGATGACGGTGAGATCGGCGAGGGTATCCATTACGTCTTCGAGGTAAAAATCGATGTGTTCAAATTCGATTTTTCCCGCTTCGATTTTGGAAAAATCGAGAATATCGTTGATGATTCCAAGAAGATTTTTGGCAGAGGAGTCAACTTTTAAAATATAGTTGCGCTGTTTCGGGTTGAGATCGGTTAGGAGAGCTAGATGGGACATTCCGATAATAGCATTCATAGGGGTCCGGATTTCATGGCTCATGTTGGCGAGAAAATTACTTTTAGCTTTGGTTGCCCCCTCAGCTACTATTTTGGCAACTTCGAGTTCATCGCGTTGTTTCAAAAGTGATTCTTGTTGTGAGCGGAGCTCTTCGGTTTGTTCTTCGAGCTGCGAAGCTTGTTCCCCTAATTGCTCATTTATGGTTTCGAGTTGATCGCGGCGTGTTTGCAGTTGATAGGTCGAAGCAGCCAGTTCCAGCGCTTGTGCCTGAGTCGTAGCGAGTAGCGTTCGAGTGGCAACATTGCCGATAAGAATTTGAAATTTTTCCGCAATGATAGGTAATAATACCTCATAAAAAAGGGTTTGCTGTTCATCAAACGAGGAGAGGGAGGCGATTTCCAGTACCGCTAAAATCGTATCACGGCTCTTGATTTTGGATATCATGAGGGTACGTATTTGTAATTTCCCTAAACCGGTTATCACTGCGAAACTCTCTTCTTCTTTGAGCGATACGGTGATACTCTTTTGCTCTTTCAATGCTTGAGCCATTAACCCCTCAGCGCGAGTAAATGTTTGGCTTGGAAATTCTTCCCCTCCGTAGCCGCCGATACGTTTTAGGGAAGTTCCCTCTTCATCTGGAAGATAGAGTGCCGCATACACGATCCCCATAATCGGTGCAAGGGTACTCGATAAGGCATCCGCGAATTCTTCATACGATTCGGCGGATTGAAGAGCGTGGTGGATAAGGGCTATTTTTTCTTTGATCCAATACTCTCTTTTTAGAGTGATTGCCCCTTGTTGTAGAATACGTACCGATGAAGCCATTTGTCCTATTTCGTTTCGGTAATCGGCATAAGGTATTGCTATCTCAAGCTCTCCAGCGGCAAGATTTTCGATATTTTTTCCTAATACTCTCAGCGGTTTACGTATGGATACCGATACGGCGTATCCTGATGCGCTCACGAAGATCAATCCAAAAAACAATAACCACAAAGAGGTTTTCTGAGCATTTTCGGATATTAGGATACTCTTTTCCATTGCAGATTTTGCATCGTTTTGTTTGAGTCTAATTATCTCTATGACAGCATTATTCGCCGCGTCCGCACTCTCTCTAAAATCATCACTCTGAATGTATCGTGCGGCTTGGGTATTATTTTTAGATTGTAAAAGGATGGCATGATCAATCTTTTTAGCATACGAATCGAAAAATAAATCAAAATGTGACATTTTCGATTTAACTTCTTGGGTGATAAAATGCTCATGCGCTATCAGTGATTGTTCTTTTACTATTTTGTGTGAAGAGGCCAGTAGATTTTTTGCATGGTTCAGTTCCGTGGCATTCGTAGCGCGTACTATTTGGCGGAGCCCTTGCGCAAGCTTACTTACCCCCTCAGCTACCGATTCGAGATGGGTAATTCCGACAAGATGCATGTTGTACATATTGCTTTGAATTTTACTTAATTGGTTCATCGTATAAATACTTTGAAATCCGATCATTAATGCCAAGAAAATCCCTGCACTCATAACCAGCAGTAACTTCGTATTCAGCTCCATTTTTTCTAAAAAATTCATTATGTTAAACATCGTGATTCTCCTCATTTTTGCTTTTGTGTAGAGTATTCAATTGTTCTATTTTTGCGTTGATATCCGATTCATTGTCCATAAAACGTGTCGCAATTGCTTGAAACTCCCCTTGTAGGGTTAAAAAAGCATCGACAATCTCAGGGTCAAAATGTTTTCCTCTCCCCTCGATAATAATTTTGAGTGCATCAACATGGTTCATCGGTTCTTTATAAACACGGCGACTAATGAGGGCATCATAAACATCGGCGAGGGACATCAACCGTGCAGATATGGGAATGTCATTTCCGCTAGCACCTGTTGGATAACCGCTGCCGTCATATTTTTCCTGATGATAATAGGCAATCTCTTTGGCAATACGGAGAAATTCCACCTGAAGCCCCAGTTGAGTCTCCGCATGTTTAATGGCATCACGCCCCAATGTGGTATGGGTTTTCATGATCTCAAACTCTTCGATACTCAACTTTCCAGGTTTGAGGAGTATCCGATCAGGAATTCCCACTTTGCCGATATCGTGTAGTGGTGCCGATTTATAGAGAGTCTCAATCATCGTATCTGAGAGAAAATAACCGAAATTAGGGTTGGTTTTAAGTTTTTCAGCGAGTATTTTGACGTAGTGTTGGGTTCGCCTTATATGATTTCCAGTTTCCAAATCCCGCGTCTCCGCCAGTGATGCCATTGCGAGAATCGTCACATCTTGTATAGCTGATATTTCATGGGTTCGTTTGGAAATTTCGGTTTCAAGGTAAAGATTTTTATCGTTCAAAAAATCAGAGACCGCTTTTACTTGAAGCTGCGTTTTAATACGTGCGAGAAGAATGGGGGGAGATATGGGTTTAGTTATATAGTCAACTGCCCCTAGCTCTAACCCTTTTTTTTCATCTTCTGGTGCACTCATGGCGGTTAAAAAGATGATGGGGATATCACGTGTATCGGGATCAGATTTTAACTCACGAATAACATCTAAACCTGACATCTCAGGCATCATTATATCCAATAATATTAAGTCAGGTTTTGGATAATCGTGCAAGTGTTTCAAGGCTTTTTTACCGCTATTTGCCACTTTTATTTTGTAAAAATCATTTAGTAAAGCACTCATAAGAGTCAGATTGTCGGAAGTATCATCGACGACTAGGATGCTGGGGCGTAGTAATATATCAACCATAGTTTCGGGTACCATCTATCTCTCCAATAAAATATAACTATTAATATATGTTATAGAATATCACATTGTAGTCTATTATACTTAGTTCTTTCTTGGTATATTTGATTTATAAAAGCTCGTGCTTATTATTTAGGTATCCTGGATACTATTAAACAAATATTTGACATACAAATGAAATAACAGAGGGGAATAGTATGAAAACGGCTCTGTTTTTACTTTTTTTATCGGTTGGACTATTCGCTGATGTATCCGACTATGAGCCACATTTTCAAATGGCGGGGAGTTATTACAACATCCCGCCGATCCTCCTTAAGAATATTGCCCTCATTGAAAGCGGGGGAGATCCTAACGCCATCCGGATTAACGATAACGGAACGAAAGACTACGGATTGATGCAAATTAATTCCATACACTTTCGACGCTTATCCCTATGGGGGATCAATGAGAGCAATATTCTCAATCCTAAAATCAATATTTTCGCAGGGAGCTGGCTTCTTTGGGGGCATATCAAAGAGCGGGGATTCAACCTTCAAGCCATCGGCAATTATCACTCCAAAACGAAAGTGCATAAAGATAAATGGCTCCGACGACTTACCCTCGCTTTAAAATCATCCCAAATTTAAGGCAAAGATAGGGAGTAACATGGCGGTCACGATGAGACCGATGATACTTCCGATAAGGAGCATAAGGGTGGGTTCTAAAACAGAGAGAAAGAGGGCGATTTTATCTTTATTCGTGTCAATATAAAAGGTTGAAAGATGTTCCAACATCGATGCGAGGGTACTGGTCTCTTCCCCGATAGCCATCGCTTCGACAAACGAGCCATCGATTTGGTACCCTTCGCTCATTGTTAATGCCCGAGAGAGGGAAGAACCCTCTACTACTTTGATTGAAGCGTACTCAAATAGCTCTTTAATCACTTCAGAGGAGAGGGTGATGCAGGAGAGTTTGATGGTATTTACCACGGGGATTCCTGAGCGGATCAATAACGATGAAATGGTACAAAATCGTGCTAAATCGGCGGTTTCTACTATTTTTCCGATGATGGGAAGGTTCAGGATGAGTCTATGCACCCTTTTTTTAAATCGGCTGTTTGTCGCCATCATATACGAAAAATATCCCACTGTAGCGAGTACTCCGGCTCCTAAAAGAAACCAATACTGCGCAAATAGATGAGCCGTTGCGATCACCATCTGTGTTAAAAGGGGGAGTGATTGTCCTGAGGATTCAAAAATAGCGGTGATTTTCGGTACGACGACGGTGAGCATAAAGCTAATCATGAGGATTGAAACTCCGATAATAAAAGAGGGGTAGATCAACGCCTGTGTCAGTTGTTTTTTAATACTCTCCTGAAGTGTCAAATAAAGGGAAAGTTCGTTTAACACTTCGGCGAGGATACCGCGATCTTCGGATATTTTGAGGGTTCCAATATAAAAAACGGGTAGGGTATAGTGCTCTTGGGATGCGAGAGCCTGTGCGAAGCTTTTCCCTTCGCTGATGTGCGTAATGAGGTTTTCAAAAAAACGCTCCATTCGGAGTCTTTTGTGATTTTGATGTTTTAAGAGGTTCAGTGCTCTGCTGAGAGGAATCCCTGCATTGAGATAGACGGCAAGGTCTCGACTCAGCCTCGCTAAGAGGGAGGATGCCATTTTTCGCTCACGAAAGAGGGAGAGGATATCGAGTAGCGATCCTTTGGATTCGAGTATCTCCGAATAGAAAATCCCCAGTGTTTTGAGTTTTATCTTGGCTTCGTCAATCGTGAGTGCTTCGATCGTCTCGTGGAGAGTGTTCCCTTGAGCGTTTAGCCCTTTGTAATGATAGTGCATTTATGCCTCTTTTACCCCGACACGGATAATCTCATCGATGCCGGTGGTGTGATCGATCAAGAGGGCGATAAGTTGGTCGGAGAGGAATTGCATCCCACGGTCTCGCATGATCTCTCGAATTTCAAAATCGTTTTCACTCGTCTTGAGCAAGGGGCGTAGCGTATCATCCACCCTAAAAAATTCACCGACGGCAACACGCCCGTGATAGCCGCTGTAGTTGCAGTGTGGACACCCTTTTGGCTTGGATACGATAAGTCCGTGTGCGAGGTGCAAATCATCGGCATCGACGTCGGAGAGTGGGGCTTGAATTTTGCATTCGGTGCATAAACATCGAACCAAACGCTGTGCCAATACTCCCAGCAGTGTAGAGGTGATCAAAAATTTATCGATCCCCATATCGGCCAATCGGGTCAACGCGGCGGTAGAATTGTTGGTATGGAGCGTCGAGAGAACCAGATGTCCTGTCATCGCTGCTTGAATCGCGATATGTGCCGTTTCACTGTCACGGATCTCTCCTATCATAATAATATCGGGGTCTTGTCGCAGGATGGAGCGTAAACCGCTGGCAAAGGTAAGTCCTGCTTTAGTATTTACCGCGATTTGACTCACATGGGGGGCATCGTACTCCACCGGATCTTCGATTGAGATGATATTTTTCTCAGGGGTTGCGAGCTGCTGTAAAAAAGAGTGGAGCGTCGTCGATTTACCGCTTCCCGTAGGCCCTGTTACCAAGATAATGCCGTGCGAATATTTGAGGAGTTCCTCAAACTCGGAGGTGGTTTTTAGATCAAACCCCAGTTCACGTAACGAAGGGATCGATTCGGCTTGCATCAAAAGACGTAATACAACCCGCTCACCGTGATAGGTTGGGAGGACGGATACCCGAATATCGAGATGTTTTCCCGCTACTTTTACCCGTGTTCTTCCATCTTGCGGAAGCCGCTTTTCGGAAATATCCAACGCGGAAATGACCTTGATACGACTGATAATGAGATCGATGATGTTTTTATCCAAATCAATATGTTTAAGGAGCGCTCCATCAATCCGAAAACGTACTTCCCCCTTTTTTTCATGGGTTTCGATATGGATGTCGCTCGCTTTTCTCTTAATCGCCTGATAAAAAATCGTGTTGACAAATTTGATGATGGGAGCTGATTCTTCACTCATCAAAAGATCCGCCGAATTTTTGATAAAATCGACCAGTGATACCTCTTCATCGATACTCTCGGCACTGCTTGGAACCTCTTTGGAGATGGCAATATCGGTTTTTAACTCCAAAAATTTCAAATAGAGATTCTCATACCCCGCATGGGAAAGATGGGCAATCGGATAGGTGAGGGCGAGCTGGTTGTAGAGCTGTAATGCCATGAGATAGTTTTTCTGCGGGATAATCGCATAGGATTCCCCTCTGTAGAGACAAAACAAAAGAGAGTGACGGATACACAAGGATAGATCGATATTTTCAGGTGGATAAAAATCGATCTCTTTATCCTCTAATAGGGCAAAGGTGATCACTTAGTATCCTCTTTTTTCGTATCAAGTTTTTGGGTGATATTGGCAATATAGCGCTCTTGCATGGCATCGAGTTCATTGAGTTGGGCACGCAGTGTGCTCAAATCATCACTTTTCTCGATAATGTAGGGGGTCAGCATAATGACGAGATTGATTTTATCGCGATTTTTTGCTTTGTCTTTGAAAAGATTCCCAAAGAGGGGAATATCACCCAAAAAGGGTACTTTTGTATTCGTCTCATCACTTTTCTCTCGAATCAATCCACCGATAATGACACTCTCTCCGTTATTAACAATGGCGGAGGTGAGAACTTCTCGTTTAGTGGTGCTTGGACGGTTGGCGATGGAATTGGGCTCGATATCTTCGAGTTTCGCACTGACTCCCAAAAGAACTTTATGATCGTTAGAGAGGCGGGGTTTGATTTTTAGGGTAAGCCCGATGTCTTGGCGTATAAAATTTTCTTGGGAAATTCCAGTACCGGTGAGAGTCGTTCCAGCACTGATCGATTGGGTTTTCCCCACATAAATCGACGACTCTTGGTTATCGATACACAAAATAGAGGGTTCGGAGAGGATGTTTGCGGCACCGTTGGAGCTCAGCAGCGCGATGTTGACCCCCAACGCTATCCCCTCGGTGAGGGCAGGGAGGCTAATTACCCCCGCCAAAATGGGATCAAGTGATATGGCAGAGGTCATACCATCGCCCAACATAGAATCAAAAGTAAAGAGCCCTTTGGAACTGGATTTCCCTCCAGAGAGTCCGTATTTTATCCCTATCTCTTGCGATCTATTTTCGCTGATTTCGATAATTTTAGCCCGTACATAGACCTGTTGACGATCACGGTCGAGTTCTCGAATCGTTACCTCCAGACTTTTGAAGAGTTCATCACTCGTAATGACAATGAGAGAGTTGGTCGCATCGTCGCTAGTGATACTAGGGGGCTGTTGTCCCATCATTAGGGTCATTTTGCCGATAATGGTATTGAGGGTGGTGACGATTGACTTGGCATCGCCATTTTTAAGAGGGATGACATGGGTTGTGTTGGCAATCGTCTCATCTCTGGCATCGAGTATGTTCATCGCTTTTTGAATCGTCGCGATATTGGCGGGAAAGTCGGTGACAATGACCGAATTGGACTCTTTGGAAGCCGTTATTTTGCCGTTTTTACTGGTGAAATGTTTTATTTTGGCTCCCATCGATTCGCTGGAAGCAAAACGAAACGTAAAAATATGGGTTTGCATTTGTAAAATGTCGCTTTTTTCCATAAATGGGAGGTTCATTTGTGTTGCATCGAGTGTTTTTACGACACTTAAATATCCCCCGCCCGTATCGACCAATGTATATCCGCGAGAGTCTAATGACGCTTGTAATATCCCAAATAAATCTTTTTTGTGGATCGCTTTGTTGCCGGCATAACTGATGGTTCCGGGGATCTCTTCGCCGATAAAGATATTTTGATGGGTTGTGGCGGCGACGAGTTTGATCAAATCACTCATCCCCATCCCATCGATCGAAAGGGCAATCTTTTCATTATGGTTGGGGGCAGCGGTTAAGGCAGCGGCGAGGGTAACACTTAAGAGCCATACTTTAGCGGATGATTTCATAGACGATATCCTTTTGGAGATTATTTCGTTGGAGACTAATGCGGATACTTCTCAACTGCGGCATACGGTCGTATATCAGAAGGACATCTGCGAAGGATTCGAGTTTTTGGTTGTTGATGGATTGGATGAGATCCCCTCTCTGGAGGCCAAGTTGGGAAAACAGTGAATCGGGAACAATCGAATTGACCCGATATCCCATAAACTTGGATCCGTTTCTCCTCTCTGAGATATCAATCGATTTGTGGATAGTGTCCATATCATTCACCTGTTTCATAATATTTTGATATGTAATAATATGAGATGCGTTTTCTGGGGTCGTTTTTTCTATCGGATTAGGGATACTGCGGGTTGAGCGTTCCAGACGCGCTAAAGTATCATCTTTTCCCAATCGGAGGCGATATCTTTTCCCGTATCCTTGAAAGATGGCAGAGGTATCATTTAACCCGATCAGACGAAACACCCCTTTTGTATCTCCCCTTAACGGAACAATAACCGTCTCTTTACCATCATAAACACTTGCATACGAACCACTACGCGCGAGATAGAGTCCCTTTAATCGATGGGGATAAGAGACCAACGTCGTGATGATGAGCATTTTGGTCTGTGCTGCTGATGCGTGAGTGCTCAGGGTCATTTTTTCACCTAAATGAAAAATTTCAAAAAATGGCTCGTTTGGATAGCTGAAGCGTTCGTAGGTGGAAGAGGGTAAAAAGAGCGTTGCACACAACGAGAGGCTCCAGAGAAAAACCAGCGGGAATGCTAACATGTTGAAGCGCTTCAGGGAGTATTCGTTAAAAAATTTGTTCATACACTAATCCCCCCTTTTCTTGATGGAGTTTATTCACGAGGAGTGGATAGCCTCGAAGCTCTGCCGTCGGCTCAAAAAGAACTCTCAACTTATTATTTATCAGCTCATACGTGCCGCTGCAGTGACCGAAATCCCCCTCTGCGACTATATCGATACGCAAAGGGTGCAGGAGCGAATAGGTGAGGGTGACAGCATCAATTTTACCGGGGAAAAAGTTGTGAAAGAGGGGTGAAAAAGTGATGTTGGTGAGGGTGAATCGGTTGAGGAGTATCCACGGTGCGATTCTCATATGCTCAATCGTGGCAAACTCTCCATTATCGAGTAATACGTCACCGTTATCGATATCCAGATAGAAGAGGCGGTTGGTAAATGCTTCGTTATTGATAAAAAGATGATGTTCACTGAGGCGTAACTCAAAAGCAAAATAGAGTTTTTCTTTCGGTAACACGATAATGATGAGGAGAAAAATATAGAAAAGGTAGAGTGCGCGTATCATGACTCAATCTCCACGACGATTGAACCTTTGGATTCACCATTGCGTTTAAAGGTTATTTTTTTAATCACAAGGATCGAATTGAGGATCTTATTCGAGAGGATATTAAACTCATTTGATGAAAGGTTCTCAAATTCAAAATAGAGATTTCCGCCCCGTTTTTCGTGTTTAACGAGACTCTGATGCTGTTTTAAATACTCAATATCATTATTGGATTCTTCCGCAGACCACCGTTTTTTAGTACGATCAATGGCCTGCGTTTGATGAATGAGTGTTGCGTGGTTATAGCGCAACTCACTCATCGCTGAATTTTCCAATAACGCCCCTGTTGCTACAACAAAGATGAGGGCGAGGGTAATCCACAGCGTGAGGATAAAGGGTTCTGTTTTCATGGTAATCGTACCTCCAATTGAGTGTCTCGTTCATTGATATGGACTTTTTTAAATCGTTGGGTGAATTCGTTTTTGAGTTTATCTTTCGTACTCGAATCGCCCACATCGAAAATGAGGGTGATGGCATCTCCCTCATAACGTATCTCTTGCATCCTTGTACCTCTGCTGAGCGGGGCGATGTGAGAGGTATTCGCGAGCAATAATCGGTTCGCATCATTCGGTTTAGAACCGGGGATAAGGACGAGCCCCTCTTCTGAAGATGGTGAGATAGGGGGGATCGGTATGAGGGGAAGATCAGGATTTTTAGTCGTCTCTATCGGGATATCACTGATTTTTTTACATTGATGGCGAAAATAGAGTTGTTTACTCTCTTTTGTTTTGAGTGCAGAGAGGATGGCTTCGCGTTCGATGGAGGTTTCGGGGAGATTAGAGAGCTTTAGTGCGCGCTCCATCTCTTCTTGTAGATGAGAGGACTCTTGATAGCTTCTCAGTGCCGTTGCGCCAAGATTTCCCAATAGTATCATCAAAATAATGAGGGTTGTTTTGAGTGTTTTGGCGGTAAATGCGGAGGTGACCAACTCTTTGCGCCGTAGCGTTTTGAGAAAATATTTCGGATGTTCCAACGCTTCAGAGAGGGTGATGGAGAGTTCTTTTCGAACATAGGGGGCATCGATCTCAATCACAATCCCCTCAACCGTTGTCAGGAATTTTCCGTTGCTCAACGCGATAGGATAAGGGACCTCATCAAATACCCACTGGGCAAAGGTGATTTTCTCAACCTGTGAGAGGTAGGGGAGAGAATTCAGTTTTTCGGATATCCGTTCAGGATCGTAGGCAATGAGGATAAAGCTATTTTCCCCCACTTTTTGCGCTTCATAGCGGTGTGAGCCGCTCAGTTCAAACAACCCGGACCCATACCGCGCCGCCTCTTTGGAGGTTTTGACCGGAAGGAGAACCTTGAGTACCCAATACTCACTCGGAGAGAGGATAACAATAGTCTCAGAGGGGAGGAGAGCAGTGGGATCACCGTAGGCTAACCTAAGGGGACGTCGTAAGAGAGTACGCCATTGGATATTAAAGGAATTCAACATGGTGCACTCTCTTCTCTAAAAGATTGTAGTGAAACCTGATGTGCTCTACATGGGTGTTTTGGGTAATCACGGCATCGCATAACAACGTATAGGAGATTCCGGGTGTGTAAATGAAAAAATAGGTATCAAATAGACTCTGAAGATTCGGTTCTGCGGCGATAACCTCCTCTTTGGAGGAGAACGCTTTGGTTCGGAAGAGGGTAAGAGAACGAATTTTTTCGGGTGAGCTTGAGGTGAGTATCAGCGAGAGTGTTTCTGCGTTAAGGGCATTAAAATCGATTTTATCTCCGTCGAATCCGATATAACGCCCCCATGGAATCGATAAAATGGTTCCATCTTGTGTCAGCTGTAAATAACGTTCAATGATACGGTTAAACTCTCTCTCATTAGCGATTGTCCCATTTTTAGCATTAGGGCGTGTCAGTGAAATCTCCGTATCGACTGCGCGCTCGGCAGTGTCGATGTCGATCGTATCGTAGAGAAGATTGAGAAATATATCGGGACTCGCTATAGGATAGAGGGCAAAAATCCCCATAAATACGGCAATGTTTTGGGAATTGAGTGTTCCATTTTGATCCACCAGCGTATTGACATTAAGGCGAGTGTAGGGGGAGGATAGCTTCACTTTTAACCTAAAGTCTCTCTTTTGTGTTTCCACCTGCAACGGTAAACGCAATGCCAAATCGAGTTGATCGGCTCGGCTAATACCCGATAGCAAGATAGGGAGCTGCCGCTGTAAGTCATTCACGATACTTTGCGAGGTACTTTGATAAAACACACTCCCCCCTAATCGTGACAATTTCTCACTCTGAGTCAATACCAATGTGACAATACCCATCAGTAGAGTAATCAGCATCAGTGTCATTAGCAAAACGATTCCAGATCTTCTCATTTTCTTTATCCCATCTTTTTAGTGAGTTGGATACAATACCCACAGTATATCAGACAACAGGAATAATTAAATGAAATTAAATAAAGTTAATAAAATACTCACCTTGCGGAGTGGTATGAGTCTCTTTGAGCTGATCGTAGTGGTGATCATTGTCGGCGTTGTCTATTCGCTCGCCATTTTCACCCTCAAAAAAGAGAAAGTTATCCCCCTTACCATGGGTCTCTCTTCGATTAAAACAACCCTTCTCTCTATCTCTGCGCAAAATGAAATTCGGATGGTATGCGACCTATCATGCCAAGAGTGTCGTCTGTTCGATCGTGATGATAAAGTGCTCACAACATTAACGCTGGTATCACAGACTCCGGTACAACGTTACGGATTTAACCGTTTCGGCGAGTTGCAGCGATGGGGCAATGCGGTAGTCTCCCATGAGGGGAGATTGAGTCAGGGGTGTTTTGAGGTAACCCTCTCTCCTGATGGGCTCATCACTCCATTTATTTTAAAGAGTGAAAATATCTATTATGTCTATACACCCTTAGGAGATGCCAAACCTTATAGGAGCACTAGTGAAGAGGCGGTACGAAAATTCGTATTTGATGAATCCCACTACCCCCTGAGAGGAGATAGCTATTATGGACCATTCTAAAGGGTTTTCATTGATTGAAACCGTGGTGGCGGTCGCTATCGCTTCACTTGCGACCATAGCATTGATGCGTGTTGTTTCCTACGCAACCGCGACCTCTGCAAAAGCACTGGAGCGTTTTGATTCCTCTATTCGGATGAGTTTGGTACTGGAGAGCATTGATGAACCCACTACGTTGAGTATTAGCGATGCCCTGAACAAACGCTACACTATTGATCATCCTCTCATTCGTGACGCGCTTCAATCCGAGACATATGAAATTCTCTTGTTAAGGGAAGAGAATCTCTCCCCGTTTATGAACGAGATAGGTGCAAGCTCACCGCTCGATTCCTTATTGGTCCAAAAAGTGATTCTCAAAAGTTCGAATGAGAACCGATCCTTTTTCCGAATCACCTCTCATACGCTATGAAACACAACGCTTTTACCCTTATCGAGTTACTGGTTTCGATAGCCCTTTTTGGATTGATCACCGTTTTTATGTTCGGAGCAATTGATGAATTGCGAAAACAACACACCTTTTTCCAAGAAAAAGAGGGTGTTATTGCAAAAAAAAATCAGATTCTTTCTCTTTTGCGACGTGATCTCACTCTCGCACCTTCGGTGAGTGTTCGTGCGAGCAGTAGCCGTGATTTTGACACGGTAACGCTCATCGGATCGGATCAATCTTTATACGGTGCCGATAGCCCCTATGTCGTTTGGCTCATTCTTAAAGCGGATAACACACTTGTTCGACTCGAATCGCTCTCACCCATAACGCTGCCGATCAAACCCGAAGAGCTTTATGGTATTCACAGTGATCGGATTGGAAAAAATTGCGAGCAGTTTCGTCTTTATGACTCTTCGCACCATCGACTCATCTATCTGAAATTTGTCGATCAATTACCACTCATTCTTGAAGTAATGAAGTAGTAAAATATTATATTATTATTTCATTGTTTTGGTTAAGTATTGTTATTGTATAGTGTGGGAAAATCAACACAAAGTGAACACATGAAAAAGTTACTCTTAATAGCAGTATTCTCGAGTGCTCTAATGTCGGCAGAAAAAGGGTTGTATATTGGTATAGATGCTTATAAAACGCGTACAAATGCAACTGTATTGAATAGTGAAGTCAGTGAAAGACAAAACCTTACTCGAAATTCCAAAACCTTTAAAGCAGGATATTATCTCAGCAGAGGAGGGCGTGCCAATATATATTATCAGCGCAGTGATACCATGGATGATACCAAAGGGTATTTATACGGTGTGGGTTATGACTATTTGATCGGAAACTATTCGTTAAAACCTTATCTTGGAGTACTGTTAGGGTATTCGAGATATTCCCAACCTGATGTGATGGTGGATGGAGGTTTTATAGGAACGAATATGGGGCTAAATTATGCTTTTAGTGAAAACTTTTCGGTTGAAGCAGGTTATCGGCATATTTTTTCGGACGCAAGCGGTGATTTTACCGCATCGTTATCAAAAGCAAAAGCTGATTCTCTAAAAAATTGGTATTTGGGTGCTAACTATAAGTTTTAAGAGTTAAGTTTCTATTTGTTCAATGGCAAATATGCAAATATTTAACCCAATTGACTACAAAGAGCAACTATACTTCTTTTACTATAAACGAGGACTCTCCATGCCATTTTCACCCTTTAACCTATCATCGCCTATTCTTAAAGCCGTGAGCGAGAGCGGCTATACACAGCCGACCCCGATCCAAGAAAAGGTGATTCCTCTGGTGTTGGAACGTCGTGATATTCTGGCTCAAGCACAAACGGGGAGCGGGAAAAGTGCGAGTTTCGTCTTGCCGATTTTAGAGCTTTGGTCGCAGGCGCGTGGTGAGGGGAAAGGGAAGATCAAAGCCCTTATCCTCACCCCGACACGTGAACTCACCCTCCAAGTGGCTCAGACGTTTGAGAGTATGGGGAGAAATCTGCCTAAAACGCCGAAAGTAGTAAGTCTCATCGGAGGTGAGGGGATTAGCGATCAGCTCTACGCTATTCAGCAGGGGTGTGATATTCTCGTTGCAACGTCGGGGCGCTTTCTCGATGTGCTGAGAAAAAAGCAGATGAACCTCTCTCACTTGGAATTTTTCGTCCTCGATGAAGCAGACAAGATGCTCGATCTCGGATTTTCTGAAGAGTTGGAACTGATCTTAGAATCGATCCCCGCTTCACGTCAAAATCTCCTTTTCTCCGCGACTTATCCACCGAAGATGGAGATGATTGCTTCTAAAATTACCAAAAATCCGATCCATATCTCCATAGAAGCGGAAATGCCAACCGTCGAGTCCATCCATCAGCGGGTTATTGAGGTGAATCCTGAAAATCGGGGTCCTTTGCTGAGACATCTTCTTGAGAGTGAAAAATGGGAGCAGGTACTGGTCTTTATGGCGAACAAAAGAGCCTCCGACAATATCGCCGCAAAATTTCGCAAATACGGATTTTCGGCGGACTCGTTTAACGGTGATCTATTGCAAGAGGATCGTACGTATGTGTTGGAGCAGTTCAAAGCGAAAAAAATCCGTATCCTTTTCGCCACCGACATCGCCGCGCGCGGTTTGGATATCGATGACATCACCTGCGTTATCAATTTCGATCTCCCTCGCTCACCTGCGGATTATATCCACCGCATCGGGCGAACAGGTCGTGCGGGCAAATCGGGGCTTGCGATTTCGTTTATCGGGTTTGAGGAACGGGATCATTTTGCCCTCATCGAGAAGCGTTCAAAAATCAGATTACTGCGTGAGCAGATCGTAGGTTTTGAACTGTTAGGAACACCTCAACTCAAAGTCAAAGGACCCGATCCGATCAAGGGAAAAGGGAAGAGTAAAAAAGACAAAGCCCGTGAACTTGCCGCCAAAAATACAAACGTGTCAGGAAACCGATGAATAGTCTAAATGAGCTTATTTCCCAAAAGACGGGACTCACACTCAAAACCGTTGCCAATATCCTAAAACTCCTCGAAGAGGGTTCCACGATCCCTTTTATCGCCCGTTACCGTAAAGAGATGACGGGGGGTGCTACGGATGAGCAGTTGCGTGAGTTTGAGAGCATTTATGGCTATTCGAAAAAACTGTTGGATCGTAAAGAGGAGGTCTCTCGTCTCATTTCAGAGCGCGCGGAGTTGAGCGGTGAACTCCGTACACGGTTGAACAACGCTCAAACACTTCAAGAGGTCGAAGACATCTATCGCCCTTTCAAAGAGAAGAAAAATACCCGTGCCAGTGTCGCTATCGCCGCAGGGTTGGAACCGTTGGCGGATCTGTTGGAGCGTGCGCAGTTAGAGTTGGGAGAATTTACAAAGCGTGCGGATACGTTTGTAAAAGGTTCTATCACTTCGCGTGAGGAGGCGATCAAAGGGGCGCAGGATATTGTGGCGGAGCGCTACAGTGACGATCCTCGTGAGCGTGACCACTGGCGTCGTCAGATACAGGGTTACTCCTCGTTTGAGATCAAAGCGACCAAAGGGATGAGTGAAGAGGGGCTGTTCGCCAAGCTCGCGGGAAAGAGCGAGAAGATAGCCTCTATCCCTTCGCACCGTTATCTCGCAATTATGCGCGGGGTGAGCGAAAAAGAGCTGAGTGTCAAGATCACCCTCGATATGGATCGGGTGGAGAATACGATTAAAAACTACCGAATACCACGCAGTGCCAAAAGCTCTCAGACTCTGCTGTTAGCAAGTTATCTCGACGGGTTTAAACGGCTCCTTTTCCCTTCGTTGGAGCGGGAAGTACACGCAATGATCAAAGAGAAATCGGATATTCAAGCGATCAATACCTTCGGCAAAAATCTCTCACAGCTTTTGGGTTCTCCACCCGTCACGAAGCGCTCTATTTTGGGAGCCGATCCGGCGTATCGCACGGGGTGTAAACTCGCCGTCGTCGATGAGAACGGTATGTATCTCGATCACGCCGTCATCTATCCTACACCGCCTCAAAGCGACTATGAGAAGAGTGCAAAGGTTGTGAAACAACTCGCACAGCGGTACGGATTCAACGCCGTCGCTATCGGGAACGGAACCGCTTCGCGAGAGACACAGGAATTTTTTGCGCGGGTAAACCGTGATGAGGCTCTGGAACTCTCCTACACCGTCGTCTCTGAAGCGGGGGCATCGGTCTATTCCGCCTCTAAAATCGCCCAAGAGGAGTATCCGCAGCTCGATGTGACGATACGCGGAGCGATCTCGATTGCTCAGCGTCTTCGTGATCCGATGGCGGCACTGGTGAAGATCGATCCCAAATCGCTCGGCGTAGGACAGTATCAGCACGACGTCGATCAAAAGATGCTTGAGAAGAAGCTGGGCGATGTCACCGAAGATTTGGTTAACCGTATCGGGGTCGATCCCAACAGCGCTTCGGTTTCACTCCTCTCGTACGTAGCGGGTGTGGGGGCAAAAGTCGCTAAATCGATAGTGGAGTACCGTGAGAAAAGCGGAGCGTTTAAAAGCAAACAAGAACTCCTCAAAGTCAAAGGGCTTGGGGCGAAAGCATACGAACAGTGTGCGGGATTTTTTCGGATACGAGAGGGGAAAAGTCTATTGGACAACACGGGTGTTCATCCTGAGAGCTACGAAGCGGCGAATACCCTTTTGAAACGCTATGATCTATCTTCGATCACCAAAGATCAGATTCCCCACATTGCACAGGAGTTGGGAGTGGGGGAAGCGACGCTCGGCGATATCATTGCGGAGTTACGTAAACCAGGGTTTGACCCCCGCGAGAGCTTGCCCCCCATCATGTTTCGCTCCGATCTCACCGACATCAAAGAGTTGCGTGAGGGGTCTATCGTCTCAGGTGTTGTTCGCAACATCGCCGATTTCGGGGCATTTGTGGACATCGGACTCAAAAATGACGGCTTGATCCATATCTCACAAATGTCGGAGAAGCGGATTTCTCATCCCCTCGAAGTGCTGAGCGTCAATCAACAGCTCTCTGCTATCCGTGTCGTGGAAGTTGATATTGCCAAAGGGAAAGTGGGGCTGAGTTTGAAGGAAATGATAATTTAATTTGTTTTTTAATATATATGTTAATGTGTATAGAGTTAGAATAGAGCAAATCAGTATGTGGGTTGTAAATGACATCTATCGAAGGGATTTGGCACTAACCTATGAAAATAACAACCCCCTCAGAACTCTTTTTGGCATACGATTCCTCAGAAGAGGGGTTAAGCGATGAAGAGGCGGCAAAAAGAGAACTTCGGCACGGTTGTAACACCCTTCCTACCATCCCAACTGCTCCGTGGTACACAAAATTAGCTGAGCAATTCACCCATTTTTTTGCCCTGTTGTTGTGGGCTGCCGCTGTTATTAGTTTTGTGATCGCCCATATCGACCCCGCTTCTAACATGCTCCCTATCGGGTGGGCAATCGTTATTGTCATTGTCCTAAACGGTGGATTCGGTTTTTATCAGGAGTACCGAACTGAGAAAAGTTTAGAGGCATTGCGAAATATGCTCCCGCTCAAAGTGAGTGTGCGTAGAGCGGGAGTAGAGCGGGTGATTGTTGCCGAAGAGCTGGTGGCGGGTGACATCGTTATCTTGCATGAGGGGGACAAGGTTCCCGCCGATATGTATCTAATCCATGCCCTCGATGTATGGGTCAATGAGAGTGCCCTGAGCGGTGAGAGCGAGCTTGTCTCCGCCGATGTGATTGGGAGTGATCATTCCAAAAATATCCTCTATTCTGGGACGTATGTGGTCAAAGGGGAAGCACGCGGATTGGTCTTCGCGACGGGAAAAGAGAGCCGATACGGAACCATTGCCGCATTGACACAGCGGGTGGATGCGGGGGAAAGCCATCTGAACAAAGAGATAGCCCATATCTCAAAAGTGGTAGCATTAACCTCTACGGTGATAGCAGGGAGCCTGATCACTCTATCGGGATTGGGAGATAATGAAATTTGGAAAACTTTTTTGTTTGCCCTCGGTGTTTTGGTTGCTCTGATCCCTGAGGGGCTTTTACCGACGGTGACGCTGGCATTGGCATTCGGCGCTCAGCGGATGGCATCGAAGGGGTTTTTGGTCAATGGACTCTCCGTCATCGAAAATCTAGGGGCGGTAACGGTGATCGCTACCGATAAAACAGGAACCATCACCCAAAACAAGATGGAGGTAGCCGCATGGGATGAGGAGACTACCGCTGATCCCTCAGCGTCTCTCCTCGATGGGGCACTGTTGTGCAACTTCTCAGACGGAACGAACGGCGATCCGGTAGAGCAAGCTCTCTATACGTTTGCACAGCGTTACACCGATGTTGTCGCTATGCGCACTAAGCGACCAATGGTGAATCAGTATTTATTTGATTACCACCTCAAGCGGATGTCTACCGTACACACGTCGGAGGATGGGTTTCTGATTCTTTGCAAAGGGGCACCCGAAGTTATCCTCGGACTATGTAATGACGTAATCACGGTAGAGGGTAAAAAAGTGATTGATGAGGGTGAACATCAAAAACTGATCGAAAAACATGATGCTTTGGCATCAAAAGGGTATCGGGTTATCGGCTTTGCTTCGCGCACTTGCGCAACAGCTCCCTCATCGCGGGAGGAGGCGGAAAAAGGGCTTACCTTTATAGGGTATATCGCGATGGTCGATCCGTTGCGTGATGATATTACCCAATCGGTCGCGTTGTGTCATAAAGCGGGTATTCGGGTTATCATGGTTACGGGAGATCACCCTCTGACCGCAGGTGCTATTGGGATGAGTGCCGGAATCATCACGTCGATCAGTGAGGTGACGAGCGGTGAGCATCTGGGTACCCTCCCGCGTTCGGCACTCAAACGTCTGTTGCGTCACAACCACGTATTCGCACGGGTTTCACCCGAACAAAAACTCTCACTTGTTACTATCCTCAAAGAGATGGGGGAAACGGTCGCCGTAACGGGGGATGGGGTCAACGATGCTCCGGCGCTCAAAATGGCAGACGTCGGCATCGCGATGGGTTCAGGCACCGATGTCGCCAAACAATCCGCCGATGCCGTACTGATGGACGATCATTTTGCCACCATCGTAAAAGGGATCGAAGAGGGGAGAAGCGTGTATGAAAATATCCGCCGTTTTATCACCTATATGCTCGCCAGCAACCTCCCCGAGGCGATACCGTATGTCGCCTTTTTCGCGTTCGGACTTCCGTTGGCACTTCCGGTTCCTCTGGTGTTGGCGATTGATCTGGGGACGGATATTATCCCTGGGATGGCGTTGGGGGCGGAACTGCCTCATAAGGGGTTGATGAATCTACCTCCTCGAAGCCGTAAAGAGCATATTTTGACCAAAGAGGTCTATTTTAGAGCCTTCGGATTTTTGGGACTTCTCAGTGGCGTGATGTCGATGGGGCTGTTTTGGTTTTATCTTAATGCTCACGGATGGAGAGGGGAGACGTTATCGTGGAGCGATCCGCTCTATCTCCAAGCCGCAACCTTGACCTTTGCCGCCATCGTTTTTGCCCAAATCGGTAACGGACTTTCATGCCGAAGTCAAAGAGAATCGCTCTTTAGCATCGGGTTATGGAGCAACCGTTTTTACTGGATGGGTGTTGCGGCAGAGTTGGGTGTGTTAGCTCTTTTGATTTTCGTGACGCCACTCGGTGCGATATTCGGCATCGAACCTTTCGATCCAATCTATTGGTGGGCAGTTGTCGCAGTTGCCCTCATTGTGTTAATCGCCGAAGAGAGTCGTAAATGGGGGATGCGTCATTTTGAAAAGCGTTAATCTTTTGACATCATTAAGCCATTTTGGATACACTAGAGAACTTTAATAGACTGGAATATAACTCATGAAACAGATGATGCAGATTTATCGAGATAATCGAGAAGCGGTAGAGGGATTTTTACTGACCACTATCAGCGAGAACCCTCATCAAGATTTTGATGATGCACAAGTCCGTAGTTTTTTTAAAAATCTTCCCTGTTTGAGTGATATGTATTTGATGGATGCTTCGGGGAAACAAATCACCCCGACATGGCGTAGAAGTGGTCATGATGCAACACTTAAAGGGACAGATCGAGCTTATTTTATTAACCGCATCCAATTCAATGAGAAGGGCAATTATGTCTCAAGTCCTTACATCTGTGCCAATAGCGGTCAACCCAAAGTTTCCGTTGCCCGTAAATATGAGGATGGACGGATCGCCGTGTTTGATCTCGATGTGGTTGCAGTGCTGGGTAAGATGCATCTGATTGAGAGTACGCGCTTCATTTCTAAGCTCTCTGTATGGGTTTACGGACTGCTTGGAGGTGGACTTGTATTATTGGCTATGTTTTTGGGTGGATATGGATTATTGGGATTTGTCAAAGCACTTATGAGCTCTGGGGATGAAACGCTTCAGTATGTCTTTAAATCTATCATTGGTATCACGCTGGCGATAGCAATTTACGATTTGTCAAAAACGATTTTGGAGCAGGAGGTATTTTACCGTTCCCTAACCCTCGAAGAGGGGAATGAATATAAAACCTTGACCAAATTTTTGACCTCGATCATTATCGCTCTCTCGATCGAATCGCTGATGGTCGTCTTCAAAGTTGCTATCAACGATATTCGAAATATGCATTTTGCATTTTATCTTATTAGCGGAGTCGGCATATTGATCATCTCGATGGCAGTGTTAAACTATGTCAGCCGTAAAAAACAAGGGCACGAATAATTGATAGAAATAACCTCTACCCTCACTCTACCCGATACCGAGATAGAGATCACCGCGATCCGCTCTCAGGGAGCTGGGGGACAAAACGTCAACAAAGTCTCCACCGCGATCCACCTCCGTTTCGATATCAATGCCTCTAGCCTTCTTGATATCTACAAAGAGCGGCTATTAGAGATCACCGATCACCGTATCACCAAAGACGGTATCATCAACATCAAATCCCAAGAGTCACGCTCCCAAGAAGAGAACAAAGAATCAGCATTAGAGCGGCTGAGAGAACTGATCAAAAGCGTCACCATAGTACAGAAAAAACGCCGCGCGACCAAACCCACCCGCAACTCACAAAAACGTCGGATGGACAGTAAGACGAAGCACGGGAACACTAAGAAGATGCGGGGGAAAGTGGATAAAGGGGAGGGGTGAAAAACTTTACGCCGAAACTTTCGGCACTAATACTTCCAGCGGAATATGAAGCTGTGTCGAGAGATTAGAGATCATACTGAGCGATAGTCCTATTTTACGGTTAAGTACCTCGGATACTTTGCTTTTACTGCCGATGATCGGCACTAAATCTTTTTGTTTTAATCCCATCTCTTCCATGCGGTATTTGATCGCTTCGATAGGATCAGGATCGGCGATTTGCCAGTGTTGCTCTTCATATTTTTCGACCAACAGCGCGAGAATTTCGAGTTCATCGCCCTCACGGCTTCCGATCTCAGGTTCTAACTCCATCATTACGTCAATACGTTCCAACACTTTTTCGTAATCGGCTTCGGTTCGGATAGGGGATAGGTGCATGTTAAATCTCCTCTGCATTGATTTTGTCGTATTCGCTGTGGGTTCCGATAAATTTGACTCGGACGATTTTTCGTTTGTAATCGATATGGACGATTAGACGGTAATCATTACCCTTGATATTGAAAACAACACGGTTGTCACGTAAAAAAGAGGCACTGGAATACTCACGTTTTATCTGCTCAGAGCTTTCCCACTGCGCTTTACGCACATCGGAATGCCATACTTCCAAAGGTGTTTTTGCCTGAGGGTGATTAGCATAAAACAGTATCAATGTTTTTTTACTGATAACATTCATAGAGAAAGTATAAGCCGTGTTCCTTTAAAAGGAACTTAGCGTTTATAGAAGAAGTTAAAAAAAAGTATTACACTATATGTTATAATGTGCTATGATTAAATCGTTTGCTGACAAAATCACGGAACAATTTTATATTACGGGTAAGTGTAAAAAGCTCCCTGCCGATATCCATAAATCAGCATTGCGCAAACTATCTTACCTAAACGGTGCGATAGATGTGAATGACCTCAAAATACCGCCTGGAAATCGATTGGAAGTATTGAAAGGGAATTATGAAGGTCGTTACAGCATCCGAATAAACGATCAGTACCGCATTGTATTCACGTATGAAGCCCACGATGCGTATGACGTACAGATTATAGACTACCATTAAGGAGAGTAGAGATGTTTACATTAGAACGACAGCCGATACATCCAGGTGAAATCCTCAGAGAGGAGTTTCTGAACCCTTTGGATATTTCGCAAAGTACATTGGCAAAATCACTCCATACCTCGTTTCGTGCGATTAACGAACTGGTCAATGAAAAACGGGGAATTACGACCGAAATGGCGTTGAAACTCTCAAAATATTTCGGTACATCGGCGCAATTATGGTTGAACCTTCAAAACGAATATGATTTGTATAAAACGATGCAAAAAAAAGGGGATGATATTAATGTGATTCAGCATTGTGAAAAGGTTCACATAGCGTAACTCGACAAAAATAAGTTAGGTTATCTCCAGTAAAAACTGGAGAAATAAATATTAAAAATGTGAGAGTAAATCCTCTACGGGACATTTGACGAGATCGGCGTCTATGTTTTTAGATAAAGCTTTTTGTCCTCTATCGGAGAGGTGTGAGAGTAACTCTTTGTTATGTTTAGTCGGAAAAGCGAGATAGGTAGAAGCGGGTTGCGCTTTTGATAAAATGTTAGAAATATCGTCTGCAATTTTACGCAATAAACCCTGCTGAATCTCATGCGCCATTCCGTGATCCTCTCCGTTGCCGTGTACGAATTGACCTTTAGCATCTGAAAATGTTTCACCGATACTTTCTCGACCCTCAATATAGACTATGTCGTTTTTTAGTTCCAGATGATAGCGATTGGTTGCGGTAATCATTTGAACTTTGTAACATTTGAGCTCGCCCATATCTGCTACTATAACCAGTTTTCCGTTATGTTCCATTGGATGCTCCTTTTTGTTTCGATGAGTTATAAAATAATTTAAATTAATAGTACTCTTTAAATCATAAAAAAAAGATTATAGCATTGATATAGAATTACTTTATAATTGCGAAACTAAATGAAACAAGGATGAGATACAACCATGAGTGAACGTTTTAACCAAGCCGCGCAGGAATGGGACAAAGGGGATATGCGTCAAAACATCGCCCATGCAGTGTTTCAAACGATTAGCAGTCGAATCGCTTTATTAAATACGATGAGTGTAATGGATTTCGGTGCAGGGACGGGATTACTCAGTTTTAAAATCGCTCCGATGGTGAAAAGTGTCGTTGGGGTCGATCTCTCTGAGAAAATGTTGGAGCTGCTCGCTTCCAAAAACACGCCGAAGGTTCAGGTAACACCCCTTTATCACGATATCCTCTCTGCACCGCTGAATCAGCAGTTTCACGGTATCGTCAGCTCGATGGCGATCCATCATGTTCCAGATACAGCGGAGCTTTTCAAAGCGTTTTATGTCCATCTCAAACGAGACGGATTTATCGCCATCGCCGATCTTGAAGCGGAAGATGGAACATTCCACTCTCACGGGAATGAGGGAGTGTATCATTTTGGATTTGAACGTGATGCTTTGCGTGAAACGATTGAAAATGCAGGATTTTCGAATGTCCGTTTTCATCATGCGTACACGGTTGAGCGAGAGGATCAAAACTATCCTATATTTCTCGTAACGGCTTCTAAAAAGTCCTAAAACCCTCATCTCGCACACTTCTTGCATTAGAAAAGATACTTCAGCTTTAGGGGTATCCTATGGTTAGCCGCGCTAAGATCAAAGAATTGATGAACGAGAGTGCCTGTTCGCACTCTAAAGATAAAAAACCGGGAGAGGGGTGTGACAAACCCAAACCGGGGCTTGCGGCAGGGGGATGCGCATTTGATGGCGCTCAAATCTCCCTTTTCCCTTATGCTGATGCCGTACACCTCGTTCACGGCCCTCAAACGTGCTTGGGTGCCTCGTGGGAGACCCGTGAGACAAAAACGTCGTATAAAGGACGAGATCACACGCAGATGGGATTTACGACGGGGATTAACACCAACGATGTTATCTTTGGCGGTGATAAGCGACTTGATGCCTCTATTGATTACATCATGGAGCATTACAAACCCGAAGCGATTTTCGTGTATTCGACGTGTGTTACGGCTCTTGTAGGAGATGACATTGATATGACCTGCCGCCTCGCCAGTGATAAGCACGGTGTCCCTATTGTTCCCGTCCATGCGGCTGGATTTGTCGGGAGCAAAAACCTCGGTTCACGGCTTGCAGGCGAAGCGGTGTTAGAGCATCTAATCGGCACCAAAGAACCCGAATTTACCACCCCTTACGATATCAATCTCATCGGCGATTACAACGTGACGGGTGATATGTGGCAGTATCTCCCCATTTTCGAGAAGATTGGACTCCGTATCCTTAGTTCGATGAGCGGGGATGGTCGGGTAGGGGACATTCGATGCGCCCACCGCGCTAAACTCAACGTCATCGTCTGCGCTAAATCGCTCATCACGTTGACGAGAAAGATGCAAGAGAGTTACGGTATCCCGTGGATTTCGGTTTCATTTTACGGCAAGCGCGATACAACGTTTGCGATACGTGAGATCGTGAAAGCGTTGGGTGATCCTGCACTCATTGCACGAGCTGAAGAGGTGATTGCGGAAGAAGAGGCGGCGTTAGAAGAAAAAATAGCCCCGTATAAAGCCCTTTTTACGGGTAAAAAAGCGGTGCTTAATACGGGGGGAAACAAAGCGTGGTCTATCGCATCGGGACTGCAAGATTTGGGGATCGAGGTAGTGGCAACCAGTGTCGCCAAATCGACCCAAGATGACATCGACAAAGCGCGGGAGTATTTGGGAGAAAACGGCGTACTCATGACCAAACCCGCCTCTGAACAAGGGAAGATTATCGATTCTACGGGTACGCACATACTCCTCGCGGGAGGTCGAAGTCTCTACACCGCGATCAAGAAAAAAATCTCTTTTATTGATGTTAATCAGGAGAAAAAGACGAGTTACGGCGGATATAGCGGATTGCTAAATCTCGCTGAAGATTTGAAATATGCATTCCGCAATCCCGTTTTTGCCAATGTCGGAAAACCAGCACCGTGGGAAATATAACTAATCGAAAACAGCTATCTTATGAATTAGATTTCATTCTACAAAAGCTCAACTTTTCGCCAAGTTCATGGGAAAGGGTGCTTAAACGGCTAATTTTTTGATCCATACGTTTTATGATATCAATGTTACTTACTGAATCTGTGTCAATGTAACTCATCTGCACCGATGCATCTTCACCATGTTTTTTAAGGGTGGCATAACTGTCTTGTGCTTCATGCATGGTTTTGATTGCATTTCTCATAGCTTTAGATGCGTCACTAATGAGCCCTTCGGAGGTTTCAGAGGTTTTTGATAGGGCGATAATAGAATGTGAACTACTAATTGTACTGTCAGCGATATCACCTACAGATTGGATAATAATTTCGGTTGTGGCTCGAATTTCAGTCAAGCTTGACTGTGTTTTTTCTGCTAGTTTACGTACTTCATCGGCGACAACGGCAAAGCCTCGTCCATGTTCACCGGCACGTGCTGCTTCGATAGCGGCATTAAGGGCAAGGAGATTTGTTTGATCCGCAATATCGCCTATTATAGTAAGAATAGAGCGTATTTGTGCCACCTCATTTTCAAGTGAGCGAAGTTTTTCAGAAATAGCTTCCCCATTTTCCGCACTCTCTTTTGCATTTCCAACAACGGAGTGGATACTTTTTTTAGTCATTTCCAACTCATTATCAGCTTTATTCAGCGAATCAACGACACTGTGTGTTAATCCAGACATCGTGTGCAACTGATTACTTATTGAAGTTATGACATTTATATTTTCTTGTACTAATCCTCTGGTTTTTATTACTTTTTCCGTTATGCTATTAGCTTCATTAGCGGTTTCAGAGGAGAGTGAAACATTTTCTTTAGATACATTAACTGCTTCAAAGATAACGGTACGTATAGTGATGAGAAAGTTTTTTAATGAAGTTGATAATCGTGCGATTTCATCATTCCCTTTTTGATCAAATGGCGTTGTCAAATCGAGAGTGTTTGAGAGTGTTTCTACTTGAAGTGTCAAATGAGACAAGCGTCGGCTAATGAAAGCTGATGTCCACCATGCAATTATCCCTGCAATCACCAATACAAGCAAAAATATTAAGAAGCTTTTTATTAGTAAAGAGTTGAGTGCAGATTCAATATTATCGACTCTCATATCTGCACCAATCATATAAAGTTTCCCTCCATCAGACTTATTTATTTGGAGATAAGAGCGAAAACTGCCATATTTATCTGAAGTATCTTCATAAAAATGATGATTTTCTTGAAAACCGTTTTGAATCCCCTCACTTGCGTCATATTCAGTATAGAAAGGGTCATATTCATTTGATTTAAGTTCATCAGCGGTTGCACTACTTACCACCGTGTATATTTTATCATCCTTTTGAACCATGATATATATATATTCAAAGTCGTTATCTTGAGCGTATTGACTCAGTTTTTTAACCATTTTGAGATGTTCTTCAGCACTTAATGGTCGTGATAAGTCATACTTGTCCACTAAATCATTACCTAGGTAAAGGGCACCGCCTTGAGAAACAATTTTAAGTTTATTATCTATATTTTCCATGTAAATATTTTTTTGTACTGTATAGATAAAAAACATAAATAACAAACTGGCTATGGTTGCAATTAGTAGTATCGCGGCCATAATATTAACTCGTAAACTGCTTGTAAACATTAATTTTCCTTTTTAATTAAAACTGTATGATACAATAAAATTTATTTAAACTAATAATGTTTCATAGTGGTTTTAAAAATAAAATAGTTTTTAATCCATTAATTTCTCTCCTCGCACACTTCTTGCACAACACCTTTTATTAAGGAGTTGTCATGGAATTCTCCCTCACTCATAAAGAGCATAAACCTCTTCAAGTCAACCCGATCAAACACTCCCAACCAATGGGGGCAACTCTTGCATTTTTAGGGGTTAAAGATTGTATGCCTCTCATGCACGGGGCGCAGGGGTGTGCATCGTATACGAAGGTCTTTTTTACTCGTCATTTTAATGAACCCATCGCGATCAACAATACCTCCGTGAGCGACATTACCGCAGTCCTCGATGGGGGTGATTACTCGATTCTCATGGCAATAGAGAACATCCAAAACAAAGAGAAAAACCTCAAACCCTCCATGATTGGTCTGCATACAACGGGGCTGACGGAGACCAAAGGGGATGATGTTCGTGGGGTGGGGATGCACATCGAGATTCCCTACGTGTTTGTTAATACCCCCGATTATGAGGGGGGGATGGAGAGTGGTTGGGCGCTTACGGTGAGCGCGATGATCGAACAGCTCACGGTTTCTGCTACCGAGAACAAAGCAAATAAACTCGTATTTCTTCCGCATCTTAGTATGCAACCGATTGAGGTGGAGAAGATCAAAGCGATGTGTGAGGATTTCGGGTTTGAAACCTACGTGCTCCCTGATCTTTCGACTTCATTGGACGGGTATTGGGAAGCGGGGCAGGGGAAACTTGCCAACGGCGGAATAACGGTCGATCAGATAAAAGATTTGGGGACTTCGTCGGTGGTGGTTTCTATCGGTGCATCGATGAAAAAAGCGGCTTTGGCACTCCAAAAAAAGAATCCGCTCATGGAACATCTCCATTTTGATCATTTGATGGGATTGGACGGGTGCGACAATTTTGTAAGTGCCTTGATGAAAATCCGACAAGATGAGCCAAAACCGATGATAAAACGGTGGCGTTCACGATTGCAAGATGCGATGCTTGATTCGCATTTTCTCATCGGGAGTTCTCATTTTGTGATTACGGGCGAACCGGATATGCTCAGCGGGATGTGTGCTCTCATCCGCAGTGTCGGCGGTACCATCGATGCGGCGGTCTCTACGACGTTTAGCGATGTTCTCCATACCATCGAAGCGGAGAATGTTTTCGTTGGGGATTTGGAAGATGCACGTCGCTTTTTTGAGGGGGCGGATATGGTGATCAGTAATTTTCATGCAGAACGAATCTTGCATAGTGTTCATCATACGGCGCTCGTTATCCGAGGATTTCCGAACTACGAAGAGTTAGGGAACCAACTCAAAAACGATCAACTGTATGAGGGAAGCACGTACTTTTTGTTTGAAGTAGCAAATGCGCTAAGAAAGGTAAAACATGAATCTTGAAAATTCTGCTCCGAATGGAGCAAGCTTTAGTGCCATAGCGGCTAGCGAAAGCGAGCTGGGCTTTGCTCAGGTCGCGACTAAAAAAAATGATAGTACTAAAATCAGTATAGAGGGGAATGGAACCATGAATAGCGCTTTGAGAGTTGCATTTGCAACAAAAGATATGGAAGAGATCAATGCTCACTTCGGCGGAGCTAAAGAGTTTGTAGTCTACAACGTTTCAAAAGACGGGTATGAAGTATCCGAAGTGATTAAAACCGATAGTACCGATCCTGAGGAGGATGATAAAACCGATTATCGTGTACGTGCTCTCAAGGGTGTCAACATCATGTACTGCGAGAGTATCGGCGGTACGGCGGCGGCAAAAGTGATCCGTGCAGGGATTCATCCGATGAAAGTATCCGAGCCGACACCGATTGAAGATATTTTAAAAACCTTGGTAGCGATGATCAACGGCAATCCTCCGCCGTGGATCAAAAATATCATCCAAATGAAAACCGAGCACGATGTGCGACAAGACCGATGGGCAGAGGGAGAATAGTTATTATGGATGCAGAGAAAACAATGAATGCGTTTGGTGTGGAGTTGATACGTCAAATCCGTGCGCTCGATCAGTTTGGAAACTGGGCTAAGACCAGTGATGAAGAGCTGTTGGTTAAAAAGTATGTCAAAACCAAAGAGGATCTTAAATCGATCCCTCTGATTGCGGACATCGATGAGATGCTTACCAATGATATCAAAATGATTTACAAAGCAACGGCGTTGGCGTTTGAGCGACAAACCGGCGTAGTATGTAACGTCATTATGGAGATGAGTCATGAGGGATTCGGACGATGTGCGGTGATCGCGGATCGTATCTGTATCGTGGATAAGTATTTCAAAGATGCTCACCGTTTCGGTTTTCGAACTCTCGAAGCGTTGTTTGAAGATGGCGATAAGCATCTTAACAACGCCATTGCGATTTATGAACAATACAAACCGTGTAATCAACAAGGATAAGGAGTCTAAACATGTCAAAAGTCGGTATTTTTTTCGGTAGCAGTAGCGGTGTCACACGAGGTGCGGCAGAACTTTTAGCGGATGAGTTCAAAGGTGCAGAACTCATCGATATGGAAGAAGATTATGATGGAATCGATCAGTTTGAGGATTTCGATGTTTTGATCCTCGGTTCATCGACATGGGGACAAGGTGACCCTCAGCGTGACTGGGTAGATGCGTTGTATGAATTGGATAATGAGCGTCCTGATATGAGCGGGAAAAAAGTAGCATTTTTCGGTGCTGGGGATCAAAAAACGCATGGTGAACACTTTTTGAGTGCTTTGGGAAAAATGCACGATCTTTTTGTCTCTCTCGGAGCAAGCGCGTATGGATTTACCACAACTGCGGGATATGAGTATGAGCATTCATTGGCAGAGCGTGAGGGGAAATTTTGCGGTCTTGGTATCGATGATATCAACCAAGAAGATTTAACCGAAGAACGTGTTCAAACATGGGCAAACCAACTCAAAAGTGAGATGGGATTATAAGGGGATTATGATGGGAACGTTAGCAGAATTTGAACAAATTAGCGACACCGAAGATTTCTTTGATTTTTTCGAGCTTGAATATGATGAACGTTTGGTTCAGGTCAAGCGATTCCATATCATGAAAAAATTCGGCGAATTGGTCGAAAAAGCGTCAGGGCATGATTTCGGCGGGGATGAAAAACTCCTTGAATATTATAAATTTGCTCTGATAACGGTCTATAAAAATTTTGAAAACGGTTACAGCCCATCCGCCGCCGATGTGTGGGAAATGTTCGATAAACCGAGTGCGTGCGGAACTTGTTCCACATCCACGAGCTGTAGTAGCGTAGAGGAGGTCAGCAATGGAGTCCACGCCTGTGTCAGCCAAAACAGTCTCAGTTTCTGAAGAGGTAATGCCTATCAATGATGAGGCACGCAAAACCAACCTCTATAAGATGTCAACCAAAGATGAGATCCTTTCTCTTTATCGAGTAGGACAGCGAGTGCGATTAACTAAAACGATCCGCAATGACGGGACGTATCCGCATGCAGGTGTCGGAGATATTCTCATCGAAGCAGGCTCAGAAGGGTATGTTCGTAAAATCGGTGATTTTTTACAGACCATTCGAGTTTATGAGGTCAATTTCATCGAAGAGGGGTTGGTTTTCGGATGCCGTGAAGCAGAACTCGAAAGCGCCCTCGAAGATGACGGATACGATGAAGTAGCTGAAGAGTTGAAATGGCTCAAAGAACATCGTGCCCAAAGAGCCGCTGAAAAAGCGGCGCAATCTCAAGAAGAGGGGGCATAAACGACACTCTTCTGAGATTTTTGCATATCGTATCAAATTGGTGCCCTTGTGGCTAAATAATCGTAATCAACAAAGGAGTTGGGATGACAACACGTGTAGAAATTATGAATGACTTTTTGGCGATCAACGTCATACCGGGCAAAACGATCCAAGATATCGTTGAAGCTTCTGGAAGTGCACTTCCATTCGGATGCCGTGATGGTGAATGCGGTACCTGTGTCGTAATGATCGAATCAGGTATGGAATTTATGAGCCCTGTAACGGATAAAGAGAAAGCGGTACTTAAAACGCTTAACGAGAGCAATCCAAAAGCTCGTCTTGCTTGTCAAATGAAAGTTGTAGCGTCAAACGGTTTGGTACGTATTAAATACTAAGCTTAAATTTCCGTTCATGGTTCGACTCGCTCACCACGAACGGGAGCTGCCTCTTTTTTAATCACCGTTTTGCCTAAAAAAAGCCTATAATTTTCATAAGAACAAAATATGCATTTGTTTGCGTACATGCGTATTTTTTTAGGTGGCTTATTATGCAAACATCACTCTCTTATAAACAAAAACAACTTCCACGTTTATCGATGCAAACATGGCTTCCTCTTTTACAATGCTCCCTTAATGACCTTGAAAAACATTTGCAAGTTATTACCAATGAAAACCCTTGTCTGGAAGTAAAATCGGGGTTTGAAGAGTCCAATGCCCAATCCGGCGGAGCTGCTGCATACGGCGCATTTCAAAACTATGTCTCCAACTCTTCGAGTGAACAAATCGAGTGGCTCAGTATCTCATCGACGTCGCTCTATGAAAAACTCGATGAGCAGATCGTAGCCCCGCTGTTTCCGACACCGATTTCGCAAAAAATTGCCCGTCAGATCGTCTATTATATCAACGACGAGGGGTATTTTGAAGGCTCTGTTCAAGAGGTAGCGCAGCAGTGTGATACCGATGCGCACACGGTGGAGCGAGTACGTCAACGATTCGCCCATTTGGAACCCTCAGGCGTCGGAGCGTGTGACTATAAAGAGTCGTTTTTGTTTCAGCTCAGCGACTATGATCTCGATGATGAACTCTCTATCTTGCTGGGTGCGATGATTTTGCAGTTTGATAAGATGGAAAAATTTATTAACCATCCGCGTCTCCATGATGCAAAAGTGGTATTACAGCATCTACGAAACCCTCCCGCGTTGGAGTACATGGAGCCTGAAGCCCAAATTACCCCCGATCTTTTTGTAGAGTTTTCGGGTTCGGAATTAAATATCCGTATCAATCACGCTTTTTATCCCGATTTACAGGTCAATATGATCGATAAATACGACAATTTTGCCAAACAAAAGTTCAAAGAGGCACGTGAACTCGTGAAGCTTCTTGATCTTCGCAAAGCGACTTTGTATAACGTCGCATTGGTACTTCTTGAGAAGCAATATGCCTTTTTTATGGGGGGAGAGCTCAAACCGCTTCGATTGCAAGATGTAGCCGATGAGCTGGGATTTAACGAATCGACCATTTCTCGTGCTATCGCCGATAAATATATCCAAACGGAGCGGGGATTGTTTGCATTCAAAGACTTTTTTTCCAACTCTATCGGAGAAGTCTCAACCTCAGAGATCAAACATTTTCTCAAACGGTTGGTGGGAAGCGAGAACAAAGATGATCCTTTTAGTGACAAAGTGCTTCACGAAATGACCGAAGATCGATTCGGGGTCAAAATGGTGCGCCGTGTTATTGCGAAATACCGTCAAGAACTCGATATCCCCTCGTATAAAGAGCGGTTGTTCTTGTACAAGCTCGAATTACTCTAGTTATATGTCAATCTGACAGGAAATGGTGGTGATCGTTAAAATCAGATTATGATCTGAGGTATGATTATCCATTTGGACCTTGATTGCTTTTTTGCTTCGTGCGAACGGGTACAGAACCCCTCATTACTCGGAAAATGTGTTGCCGTCGGAGGGCGGGGTGATCCGTTTATTTTTGATAAAAACCCTGCTCGCGCCAAAAAACTGATGACCCTCAACTCAGGGGCTTTTGTCCCCTCTCTCTTTCATGCGGAGCACGATAGTAGCCACTATTTCAAAGACGGAGATAAAATACGGGGGATTATTACCACGGCAAGTTATGAAGCGCGCGCTTACGGTGTTAAAACCGCGATGAGCGTTCATGAAGCACTCCGTCTTTGTCCTCATCTCATGCTTTTGCCACCCAACCATTTTTTGTATCACACGATGAGTCATGAACTGATGGAGTATATTTCCTCTGTTGTCCCCGTAATGGAGCAGTACAGTATCGATGAAATGTTTGGTGATTTGGGGGGATGGATTGATGATGAGGACACCTATGAGTTTATCCGAGATCTCCAAAATCAGATAATGCTCCAGTTTAAACTCCCCGTTTCCATCGGGGCGAGCAGTTCCAAATGGATCGCAAAATTGGCAACCTCCGCCGCCAAACCCTACGGTGTTCGGGTCGTGAGGCGCGATGAGATCGAATCGTTTGTCAAAGATATTCCCATCGGAAATTTTCCGGGGGTAGGGAAAGCATTTTCGCTAAAAATGGCTCGATACGGGATCAAAAGTATCGGAGATGCGTGGAAATCGGGTACTTTGATCCAATCATGGGGCAGGGGAGGAGTGGATCTTTACAAACGATTTTGCGGAGAGGATCACGAAGCGGTTGAGCCGAAGCGATCACGAAAGGGGATAGGGATATCACGCTCGATGGATCACCCGATAGAAGATCGTGAGGAGCTGTATCGTCGTATCCATATTTTGATTCGTCATTGGAGCCATACCATTATGAAACTGGGGGTGAATCCGACAACGTATGCTTTTTCACTGGGGTTTGAAAACGGACTTAGCTCTAAAAAACAATACACCCTTTATCGTTTGTTTAATGAGATGTTTCTCCAAAGCTTTAGTATAGAAAAGTTTAAAGAGCTCGATATTTATCCCCATAGTCGTGTCCATTATATCGGGATGAGTGCGACCAAATTTACCCGACATGATCCCAAAAGCTTCGATCTGCTCGAAATACAAAACGATACCAAAATGCGTACCCTTACCGATGCGTTGACACTGGTGAGGGATAAGTATGGGATGGATATCGTTAGAGGCGGTGGGGAGCTGTAAAATATTTTTGTTATAAATGGTTGATCTAATAAATTTAAGGAATGAATTTTGCTTATAGTATTCAAAATATATTGTTCGTACAAGGAACCGTTATGGGTATTGCATTTTACTCTGCTTACACAGCTACATTTGAATACATTGAAACATTTTGCGAAATATGGGCAGATAAGATTTTTTAAATCTATTCTCTATCCTTAGAGTATATTATTTTCTTTTCCATAAACTATGGGGTCTATGCCAAAACGATTCGTCTGGTATCCCTGCATGGATCTGTTCATAATACTCTTTTTCATGCGCGTGCATCGCATCACGGATCGTATTGAGTGTCTGTTTTTGTATTTCGATCGGCTTAGAGAGGACGCAATACTCCCCATCTGTGAGTTCGTCATTAAAACGCCCTTCATCAAACGATTTTCCCAAATACTGAACCACGTAACGCATATCACGCTCTGCATTACCCAAACAACTCGTTGCACCAGGAGAGGGAGTCATGTTAAAGATGATCCCTTCTCCTGTATTGATAGAAGCTTCCCCGAGCATGAGCTTTTGCTGTTTTTTATCGATAACCTGTGGGCGTACACCACCGAAACCGTGAGCGTATTCAAATTCATCGAGGCGAAGTGAGGGGACGATTTTACGAGCATCGTTTAAAAATAGCTTTTTATTAAAATAGGGAATTTCAAAAAGAAAATTACGAAAGATGTAGTTGCGGATATCGCTTTCTCGTAGCAGTTTCCATAGCGCACTGATGACATTGCTATCCAGACGGAGAGTTTTCCAAAAATCTACATATGTCCCTCCAGTGAAGCGTTCAAGCTTAGGGAGAACAAGTGCCGTGGGACCAAAACGGGTATTGCCATTAGCAAGGATATCAGGATCACCGTGTAGCGCGGCGAAGGGAAGTTTTGGATTTTGGATCATGTAGACTTTACCGTTGAGGAGGTGTTGGGTCGTGAGATAAAAACTCCCCGCTACCGGAAGACAGGCATAGTCAAGTCCGTGTCCGATACCGTGTGCGAGATAGAGACTGTGGGCACCCGCATTAACAACGACAAAATCGGCGGTATAGTTACCCTCAGGAGTGCGGACACTATACCCACGAGTTAGATTTTTTTCGATGCCGATAACGGGTGAATTTAAAAAGAGGTTGACCGTAGTATTAGGCTCATTTTTGGCATTGGTGATAAACGATTGTGCCATTTTTCCATAGTCAACCGTTGTCCACTCTCCACTTGCACCGATTCCAACAATTGTTTCAGGTCGCTCATCTCCATTTACATCAAAAACTACCCGAGGCTCGAGTATTTTAAGCTTTTCTTTATCCCACACTTCGAGGTAAGGGAAAAGCTCAGAAAACTCTTCATAGCGGCTGAGGAGAAATTCCACCTCTTCTTTTCCGACACCCAAAGCCATTTTTTGGTGCGAAAAAATAATACTGTTTTGGTAACCATACTGAAGACAATATTTTTCAACCATTTTAGCCGTTCGTTTCGTGATGGCTGCTTTGGCAAGAGTATAATTTGTTTCAATATCTCCGACATGAATTGTCTGTGAATTTGCTGTCCCTTTGGAATTGAGAGTGGCAATCGAACCGTATTTTTCAACAACAGCAATTTTGTTGATGTCAGTATATCGTGCTAACTCGTACGCAAGAGCACATCCCGATATTCCAGCCCCAACAATGAGAACTTCATAATGATGATCGTCCATGTAAACCTTTCAATGAGTAATAATAAAATAATTTTATAGTATAACGGAAAATTTTCGTAAAAAAATGTTATATTACTTTTAAACATAACCAAAAAGGATAGAGAATGAGTACCGTTACCCTCACTGATAACCGCAATGGAAAAAGTTATGAGTTTAACATCTTAGAGGGGAGTGTTGGACCTGACGTTATTGATGTCCGTGCACTCTATAAAGATACGGGATTATTCACTTATGATCCAGGATTTACCTCTACGGCGAGTTGTAGTTCTGCGATTACCTATATTGATGGAGAAAAGGGGGAATTACTTTATCGTGGATACGATATCAGCGACCTAGCGACTAAAAAAAGTTATTTGGACGTTGCCTATCTCCTTTTAGTCGGAAAGCTTCCGAATGAAAAGGAACGGGCAGAATTTGATATTGAATTACGTAAGCGTTCTTTTGTCCATGAAGGGCTCAAACGTCTTTTTGATGCCTTTCCTGATAAAGCCCATCCGATGGCAATGATGTCCTCTGCCGTATCGGCACTTTCGACTTTTTATTTTGAGCACTTGAACGTGACGACGAATGAAGAGGCCCAAGTCATGGCACGTCGGATTATTGCAAAAATCCCGACTTTAGCTGCATTTACCCATCGTCGGATGTTTGGAATCCCTTATATCTATCCCGATATCGAACGCCCTTTTACGGAGAATTTTCTCTATATGATGCGCGCTTATCCGGGTGAAAATCTTGAAATTCGAGATGTCGAGGTTAAAGCGCTAGATACGATTTTTACCCTCCATGCAGATCACGAGCAAAATGCCTCTACCTCTACGGTACGGGCTGTCGCATCGACAGGAGCTCATCCTTATGCCTCTTTATCGGCCGGAATCAATGCACTATGGGGAAGAGCGCACGGCGGTGCGAATGAATCGGTAATTGCCCAGCTCGAATACATCGGCAGTGTCGATAAGGTAGACGACTTTATAGCACGAGCCAAAGATCCGAATGATGATTTTAAACTGATGGGATTTGGACATCGTGTTTATAAAAATTTCGATCCGCGTGCAAAGATTCTCAAAACACTCCTCGATCAACTAAAAGATGAGTTGGGTGTTGACAATGATCTGCTTAAAATTGCCGAAAAGATCGAACAAATTGCTCTCAGGGATGAGTATTTTATTCAACGTAAACTCTATCCTAATATCGATTTTTATTCAGGGCTTATTTTAACAGCACTGAAAATTCCAAAATCGATGTTCACGATTATATTCGTTATCGGGCGTTCGGTGGGATGGGTGACGCAGTGGATCGAGCTTAAAAATGATCATGAAATGAAAATCGCACGTCCAAGGCAACGTTATATTGGCGAAAAGAAAAAAGGGGTATAAAGATCAATACCGGAATGGTCTGTTGATATGTTTATGATTTTTTTAAATATCTTTTTTTAATAATCGTACTTGAAAACATGCTCCGTCCTCTTTATTATTTGAAGCTTTTATGAAACCATGGAGATGATCTTCAATAATCATTTTAGACATGTACAGTCCCAATCCGGTTCCCGTTTTTTCATCTTTAGTTGAGAAGTAGGGATCAAATATTTTTGGTAAAATGGTTTCAGAAATTCCTCCTCCATTATCGCATATTTTGGCGCAGACATACAATTCTTCATCATATATGTGTATATCAATGAGAGCATTTTCAGTATGATTTGAGAGTAACGCATCTTTTGCGTTATTGATAATGTTGATAAACACTTGCATCAATTCCCGTGGAAAAGCATCAGCTAAGCGCTGTGATGTATAGAGTGTCTTTATAGTAATGCCATTAATAGAGAGACTCTCTTTGACGATATTGAGAGTTTCATTCATAATATCCTCTAATCGAACGGCTATAACTGATTTATCGGGTTTAAAAAAGTTTCTGAAATCATCGATTGTTTTAGATAAGTGTTGAGTTTGATCCAAAATATCTTTAGCATACCCCTCTGCAGTTGTCGTATCAAACGTTTCAAATGCGATATCAAGCATCATATTATTGGCATCCATCGCGATACCTGCAATTGGCTGGCGCCACTGATGGGCAATCATTCCGATCATTTCCCCCATCGCAGCATGACGCGACTGAGCCATCATCAATTCATCTTTTTTCTTTAAATCGGTGATGTCCATAGCGGATGTGATAATGGTACGTTTACCGTTGATATTACCCAATGGGGCGGAACTAAATTGCCAAATAAGAGTATCCCCCCCTTTTGTTGTTACTGAAGCTTCTCCCATATCTATCTTGTGGTTGAGAGAATAAAGAGTGTTAATATACTCATTTATCAGAGGCTTCTCTTTTGCACATGCTTTTTCGGCCCATTTTGCTACGGTATTGATCTCCTCGTATTGGTAACCGCTGAGAGATTGCCAAACACGATTGACCATCACAACTTCTCCCATTTCATTGTGGAGCATGATAGGATTGGGTGCTTCTTCTAAAATCGTCTCTAGCTCTTTTTTCTTTTGTGTTAATGCTTCTTCTGCAATCCTCAGTTCCGTCACATTAGCAGAATTTCCAACTAATCCTAAAATCTTTCCAGTGGAATTAACGAGCGGTGACTTAACAGTAAAGAGATAAACCTGTTTACCATCAGGGTAAGTTACCCATTCATAATTGGATTTGCTAGAATTTTCTTCAAACATCTTTTCATCATGTTCCCGAAAGAAATCGGCAACTTCTTTGTCGAAAATTTCGTAATCACTTTTACCGATGATCTCATGATTGGCTTTTCCGACTAACTTTTCAAATGCTTGATTGCAGACGGTATAAATAAAATGAGTATCTTTGACAAAAAGGATATTATCAACACTGTCGATTATGTTTTCATATAGTTCTTTGATATAAACAAGAAAAGATTGATGCTCTTTTAGCTTCTCTTCTGTTTCTAAATTATAAAGAGCGTATGATATGTCACCTGTAACTTCATGTAGTAATGAGAGTTCTTCTTTATCATAAAGATAGAGAGAGTCAACAGATATAGTGAGATTACCGTACACTTTTTCATTATATTTGAGTTGTATGCTAAAAGCTCCATTATTCTGATATAAATCAGCAAATGGGCATTCTGGGCACTTTTGTTTTGTATTCTCAATGGAGAAAAATTCTTCATCTAAGTCTACGATATTTTTAATGCAAGATGGAAGCCATCCTGTTTCGATTTTATTTTTTAATTTTCTGAAATTTTCTGAATTATCGGTACTAGTGATATAATCAATCTCTTTAGTTTCATTATAAAGAGCTATCCAAGCATAGCTATAAACACGGCTGCTTACCATAATGGTGCAGATATCCTGAACCAGTTTTTCTCTATTTTTTTCCTTGACAATTAATTGATTTACGTCTCGTATAACTGAAAGCACTTCGGTTAAATGGATATTTTTCAAGATGTATTTTGAAATTTTGCGTATGGAGTAATACGCAATCAGGAATAATAATAACAGTAGTGTAATACCGATAAAAATACTGGCATTATGATACTTTACATGGACGGCATCGGAATAGTGTTTAAAATTATTTGCTTTATTTTGTGCATATAGATGAAGTTTTAGCGTTGTATTTTCTAATTTTAAAACTTGATTGGCTCCTTTCCCCTTGGTTATGGCAATTGCCTCTCCTCTTTTATGATTTTTGACCAATATGATTACTTCATCACGTATCGGTTTCCACTCATCCAATAACTTTTTAGTCTGCTCTTCGAGTTTTTTTCCCTCTTCATCTTTGAGGCTTTTTCGTATGATATTTAGATAATGATAGACATGTTTTTCATGAATATTAACTGCTTCGATACCTCTATCTAGCTCTTCGGCTGATTCGGATAAAACAATATCTTTCATATCACGATGTATTCTATAAACATCTGACTGAACTAATAAAGTGGCATTGGAAACGCTAAATGAGTATTCAAAAAGATTGTTTGTGATTTTTTTCATTTCATGGATTTGATATAGACTATTAAATTTTGAAATGATTGTAAGAGCAGCTATGAGGAAAAATACGATTAAAATAAAACGTACCTCTTTATAAGTATGTAGATTGATTTTCATCTATGTTTCACCTTTCAAAATAGCCGAGAATCTAATACATTAAAAGTTATTTCATTGTATATCAGTTAGGCTAAAACTTTTATTTAACGGTAAATTCGTATTATTAACGAACTTTGCTACAATACGACTATGAAACGTTCCCTAGAGAAATTTAACCGCCTTGTTTACGCACTGCAGCAACTCCCCACCATCGGGCAAAAATCGGCAACCCGTTTAGCCTATCATATGGTGATGAATGACAGTTTCGGTGCCCTCAAACTCGCACATGCGATTGAAAATGCGATTACCTCTCTAAAAAAATGTCGCTCTTGCGGAGGGTTGAGTGAAGATGAACTTTGCTCGATCTGCAGTGATGAACGGCGTAACCATGAAATTCTTTGCGTCGTTGAAAATGCCAAAGATATTTTGACGTTTGAAGAGAACGGTCTTTTTGACGGTCGCTATTTTGTCCTTGAATCCCTCGAAGAACTTGATCTTTCTCATTTGCGCGGTGTAGTCAAAAGCGGGATCAAAGAGATGATATTTGCCCTGACCCCCTCCATCGCCAATCAGGGGGTAATGCTCTATATCGAGGATAAGCTTTATGACTGCGACGTCCGCTTTAGCCGAATCGCACAGGGGGTTCCTACGGGGGTGAGTTTGGAGAACGTCGATATCCTCTCTCTTACCAAAGCGATGGAAGATCGGGTGAGTATCTGAAACTATCAATATAGTCCCGTTCGTGGTGAGCTTGTCGAACCATGAACTTCACCCTTCGACATACCCAAAGGGCACATGTGCTCAGGGCGAACGGGTTAAGTTAATTACCCATATATTTTTTGGTTCTACTCGTCGCCTCGGCATTACGCGGATCATCAGGCCAGTAATGTTTGGGATATCTCCCTTTTAGCTCTTTTTTGACATCGTTGTACGAACCGTTCCAGAAACCGATGAGATCACGTGTCACTTGGATCGGACGGCGGGCAGGGGAGAGGAGATGGATCAAAAGCGGTATTTTCCCCTCAAATACGCTCGGATGGCTCCCAAGACCGAAAACCTCCTGTATCCGCACCGCTAAAATAACCGCTTCGGGATTAGAGTAATCCAACGCTACGCGAGTGCCGCTCGGAGCACTAAAGTGTGTCGGAAGGAGGGCGTTTAATCGTTGTGTCTCTTCCCAACTAAGCTCTAAGGAGAGGATGGCGTAGAGATCAAGACTCTCACATTCACGGAGCGAGCTTTGGGTACTCAGATGGGGCAAAAGCCATGTTTCCAACGAGGATAGGAGTGCCTCATCAGCGAAATCGCCGAACGAATTCTCATTAGAGTGATAGTGCAGGGTTTGAAGACGATGACGCAGTGCAATCGAAGATGCTGACCACGGTAGTGCATCAACCCCTTTTGAGCGTATCCCCTCCAAGAGTGTCCGTTTCACCTCCATTGCGTTGGGATGCGCTAACGGTCGTGACTCGATGATGATAGCCCCAATACGGGTGACCTCTCTCGCTTCAACCCGCTCTAATTCAGCGTTCCACGTTATCGTCGCTTCCGTGCTGAAAAGTTCAGTGAGATACCGTTCCAACACGTCGATACAAAGGGGAGCGCATTGGTAAATCTGCCCCGTTGTTGACTCTCCGCCGCTTTGGGTGACGATCAGCCACTTCTCGCCGATCAAATCATCTTCCTGAGCTAATCTGACCTCTTTACCATTGCTGAGGAGATATTTATCCCCTTTGAGAGTACGGAGTCGGGCGATCCGATCAGGATAGGCGAGGGTGAGCAAAAGGGCGATCATCTCTGAAGGGAAATCCGCTGACAAACGCAATGATGACGCGAGCCGTTTTGCGATATCTCTCGCCGTTGCAAGTATAAAATTGGCATTCTCAGCCATCATCTTCGGAAGTGCTTTGCCGTTAAACGCGTCACACAATCGCCAAAATCGCTCCCGCATATCGGATGTCCGCTCACTGCTTCGGGCGAAAAGATCGCGTTCATTGAGCAAAGCGGCCAATAATATAGCTTCACTCTCATATCCCAGTGTTCGCCCGATGAGTATCATATGCGCCAAGCGGGGATGAATCCCTAACCCCATCATGGCTTTGCCGTGAGCGCTAATAGAGCCTTTGGGATCGAGTGCACCCATCATTTGTAGAAGTGACCTTCCGTGTTCCAGTGCTTTGGAGGGGGGAGGGGTAATCCATGAAAGCTCGGTATCTCCCCATAAACCCAGTTCCAATGCCAAAGGTGTGAGATCACACAGACGAATCTCTGGCTCTTTGTGAGAGACGAGCATCTGATGACTCGTCGCACTCCATAGGCGGTAACATTTCCCCGCACTTAATCGTCCTGCACGCCCTGCGCGCTGATCGGCTGATGCGCGGGAGATTCTCTGGGTTACGAGACGTTCCATACCGCTACGAGGGTCAAAGGTGAGCACTTTTTCCAGCCCCGAATCGACAACGATTCTGATCCCCTCAATAGTGAGGCTCGTTTCGGCGATGTTGGTAGCGAGGACAATTTTGCGCCTTAGCGACGGTGCAATAGCACGTTCCTGAGCCTCTTTGGAGAGTTCCCCATAAAGCGGAGAAATGTCAATCTCCCACTCTTTGCAATACTCTTTTAGCATCCCCTCAAGGGTTTTGATTTCACGAGTTCCTGGTAAAAAGACGAGTATACTCCCCTCGTCACGATGAAGAATGGTTTGGATCAAATCCATCAGTGCTGCAACAATCTTTTTCGGCTCAATTGTTGGCGAATTGGGTGGCAGATGCTCTATCATAATCGGGTAACTGCGCCCCTCGCTGGTTATAAGGGGAGGGTGATTAAGCAATCTCTGCAATTCATCGGTATCCAGCGTTGCCGACATCACCATAATCTTTAAATTTTCGCGTAAAAACTCCTGAGACTGTAGAGCAAAGGCAAGGGAGAGATCGCTGTGGAGATGTCGTTCATGGAACTCATCAAATATAATAAGGGCGACATTCTCTAACGAGGGATCGCTTTGGAGCATACGGGTCAAAATCCCCTCGGTGACGACGAGGATTTTTGTGTCGCAATTTAGTTTTTTTTCGGCTCGGATTTGATACCCAATTCGCATTCCCACCTTTTCATCTAGCAGGTGTGCCATGTGTGATGCAGCACTCCTTGCGGCGATCCGTCGCGGTTCCAACATAATGATCTGTTTCCCCTCCAACCACGGCTCATCCAAAAGTGCAAGGGGAACCGATGTCGTCTTACCCGCCCCTGGAGGTGCTTGGAGGATAAGGCGATTTGAGGTTAATAGTGCGGAACAGATATCGCTGATAACGTCGTATATGGGAAGACTCATAAGAAAAATAATAGCTGATTTTTTCTCAGTAATGGCTTATAGTCACATAACAAAATTTTGAATCGATTGTTGATTTAAAGAAGGATTAAAAGTGGTGACCCCAACGAGATTCGAACTCGTATGGCCAGAATGAAAATCTGGAATCCTAACCATTAGATGATGGGGCCGTATTGATAAGAACAGGTAAACCTGAGCCGAAATTATATGATCTTATAGCTGAAATAAAAATTAAAAAGCTAATTTTCTTCCCAACAAGAGGGAAGAGGGCAAATTAGTCGTTATAGAAAGAGCGAAGAGCCCGTATAATTACTGCATTTTTAGAGATACTTTCCGCTTTTGCGTTATCATCTACCAATTCATATACATCTAAGGGAAGAGAAATTGAGAACGTTTTAGTTTCAATTTTTTTACGCTTAGCCACTAAACTGGTAATGTTTTGAAGCATTTCAAGAATTTTTTTAGTATCGATAGGCTTTTGGATGAAACTATTGACACCCACTTCGATAGACTCGGAAATTTTTTGGATATCATTACTCGCAGAGATGACGATAATGATTTGTGACGGATTAATTGAACGGATACGACGTGCAAGCTCAATACCATCAATTTCAGGCATGATGATATCAATAAACATAATATCAGGATTGATTTTTTCATACATTCGTAAAGCTTCTGCTCCATTGTAAGCAGACGTGACTTCAGAAAAAAAGTTTTTGAACGTTGAACTTAGCAGATCATTGGCTACGACTTCGTCTTCCACAACCATTGCGGTAAGTTTTTTCGTTTGTTCTGTAAGTTGGATTAAATCGACGTGAGATGACATGTTACGGTCCTTTTCTTTTAATGACATGTTAAAAAATGTCATTGTGGTAAATTGTTGTAATTATAGATAATATTTTTTAGTATCACCTTAAAAAAACAACTTTAGTTACAGAGGCAATGAAATAGTCATGTTTGATTACCAAACCGACTCTCGTAATTATTTCTTTTTAGTGTCGCAAATGTGTTGCAAATATACAAATTGTTACTCTAAGTTCTAGTATTGTTTAAATTGCTCTAACCACTCTAGGTTGCTTTCATTGGTTTTATCTTGCTGCTTGAGAATAGAGTCAATGATGCTAAGAAGTGTTTGACGGTCTAAGAACTGTAATAGCTCAGGATTAATATGTGTCGGTTTCACTTCATCATAACGGTTTAACAGATTTTCGATATCGGTAATGAGTTGTTCTTTTGTTGATTCCATTATAAAAGTGTAACTTAAGTCAACTGAATTTAATTTGGTTAACATAATATATATTATATTCAATGTATCTCTTATCAAGAAATGGTGTATAATCTAAAACACTATTAGTATTTTGCAACATATTTGCGACACTAAAAAGAAATAATAATGCAATAGGATTATTTTTACTAATAATAAAGAGATTACAAAGGAATAGAAATGAAAAAATGGTTACAACGAATATCAGTAGCAAAAAAATTAGGTTATATTATGATCTTGACATCGATAGCCGTTGGAATGGAAACTCTTTTCTCAATTGGAGCTATGACATCACTTAATACAGAGTTTGATACCTTTGAATCGCAAAGCTTTAAAGGTGTTAAGGCCGTTTTGGAAACGGAAAAAGAGCTTAACTATTTTAGTCGTATTACCCGTGAAATTATGCTTGGAGGAGATTTGAAAGAAAATCTGGCCAAACTAGAGGAAACACAGAAAAAAATTGAGACCCATTTCAAAGAGGTGGAAGCCACATGTGTTGAACCCTCTCAGTTAATGCTTCAAAAACAAGCCCAGAAAGATGCTATGGTATTTATAGTTGCATCTTCAAATTTGATGAATACGCTCAAAAATCAGAATAGAAATATAAATGATATTTATCATTATTATCATCAAAATTATTCACCTATGGCAAAAGCATCACGAAAGTCGATGGAAAAATTAGTAGAATCAAAAACAAAAGAGGCTTCCCTAATGCAGGAGACCTTTAAACATCATATCGTTATCTGGAGTATTTTTGCAGGAGTCGGCGGACTATTATTGATTATTGTATTAGGAATTGTCATGTTGCTGATTGTTTCACAGATTAAAGATTCTTTGTCTAAAACACAAACGGGTCTCATCTCTTTTTTCCAATTTTTAGGAGGAAAACAAGAAAGTGCCCTCCCCCTCCCTGATCTTGGTAAGGACGAATTTGGGAAATTGGCGGTTGAAATCAATCGAAATATTGAGATATTAGATAAAAAGTTTGCCGAACAGAGAGAAAGTATTATCGATTTTGGAACCGTTACCGATTTTATTGCTAAAGGGCTGTTGTATAACAGAATTCCAACTCATTATAGTGATCCAAGTTTAAACGCGCTGGCGCATTCATTGAATAAAATGGCGGATGAAATCGAACGTACTTTTTCAAATTTGATCGCTATTATGACTAAAATGGCTAATGGGGATTATTCAGTTTCTCTCTTAGATACTGGTTCGACTATTGGAGGTTCATTTGCTTCGATTCAAAATGCTGCTGGTTCCATGGCAACGAGTAACAGCGAAATCTTTGCAATGATTGCAAAATTTTCACAAGAATTTAACAAAGAAGCCACTGCATTGAGTTTATCTGGCGATGAGCTTAGCACTAGTGCTAATCAGCAAGCATCGAGTTTGGAAGAGACAGCCGCTGCGATTGAAGAGCTTACCTCTAATGTTGCGGCTAATGCTTCTAAAGCCGAAGAGATGACACATGTAGCGCAAGAGGCTAAAATCGCTGCCGAGAAGGGTAACTCTATTGCACACACGAGTCTGAGTGCCATGGGTGAAATCGTTAGTGCAACCGAAGCAATCAATCAAGCGGTTGAAATTATCGATAACATTGCTTTTCAAACCAATATCCTCAGTCTCAATGCCGCCGTTGAAGCGGCGACTGCTGGAGATGCAGGTAAAGGGTTTGCTGTCGTTGCCCAAGAGGTTCGAAATCTTGCCAATCGGAGTGCCGAAGCCGCCAAACAAATTCAAGAACTTGCCCGCACTGCACGTGAAAAATCACGCGGAGGGTTGGAAACATCCCAAAATATGATGGACAATTTTACCCTTATTTCCCAAAAAATAGTCCAAACCGATAATATGGTACGTGATGTTGCGAATGCCAGCCGTGAACAAATGGCAGGAATTAGTCAAATAAATGATGCTGTTTCTCAACTCGATCAGATGACCCAGCAAAACGCAAAAACAGCGAATAATGTTGCCGAAATTGCTGGTGAGATACTCTCTAAAACAGAGCAATTTGAATTGATGCTTTCACGAATCCGATATGAAGAGGCCCACAAATCCCATACGTGTGATACACAACTTCTTTTTGACATGGCAAAGCTTAAACTCGATCATATTATTTTTAAAGAGACTAATTACGGAAAACTTAAATTTGCCAGTGAGCCTTGGCGTGTTACCGGTCATCATGATTGTGCATTAGGAAAATGGATCGATGCTCATAAACATATGCCTTATGCCCAAACACCGCAATGGAATGTGATGCTTGCAGAACATGAGATGGTTCATAAGGGGGTTCAAGCTTTGATTGATGCTGATGACGCACATGAGTCTAATGAGAAAATATATGAGTTAAGCACCCAAATCGAAAAAGCGACATTAGGTGTATTTAAAGGGTTAGATCATATCAAATATATTAATTGTTCACATAGATAAGGAGAAATAAAATGAATAAAAATTATAAATTAGTAGAAAATATTGATGAAGTTGATGGTGAAATGCAAGATATTATGGTTGAATTGGAAAATTTGATATCTCAAAAATACGATTTAATGGATTATAGACAAAGAATGATAAATAGCGAAGCTTTTTTGCGATTCTTTGATCGTATAATAGTACAAATAAAAGAGTAAAACATGGTTAACGTTCATAGTCGTGTTAGAAATTTTCATTACTTTTTTACACACATAGAGTAATATAATCTAAAAAATATCACTTTTCTTTCTATTTGTTCTATTTTGCAACATATTTGCAACTCTAAAACATTACGATGCAGCTAATAAATACATAAGCGACATTAAAAGAGGTGAAAAATTATGGCAGAAATCGAAATGGACCACAGTTCTCTCATTATTTCTGAAACAGATAGTAAAGGGGTTATCACGTTTGCTAATGATGATTTTATTCGCTACAGCGGATACAATTGGGAAGAATTATTGGGAAAACCACACAATATTCTTCGTCATGAGGATATGCCTAAAGCCGCTTTCGGAGATTTATGGAAAACAATCAAAGAGGGGCATACATGGAACGGTTTTGTCAAAAATAAAACTAAACATGGAGATTTTTACTGGGTCTATGCCACCGTATCTCCAATCACTTTTGAAAACGGAGAAACTCGCTATCTCTCTCTTCGCCGCAAACCCACACGAAATGAAATAAAAAAATACGATGCACTCTATAAGACAATGAAGTAAGGACTACAATGAGCAATTTTTTTGATATCGGAGAAAAAGATTATAGGTTGATAAAAGATGCGATTGAAAATTGTCGTAATTTTGTCTTTGAAAGCGTCAATGAAACCTCAATAGAGCCACTCAGTTCCCATGCGCGTATTAATGATCTGTTACAAGATTTAAACCGTTTTTCTGCTGAGTATAAAATCGTCAGAGATGCAAACTATATTCAAGCGGGGATGCTTGCCCTCACCGTTTTTCGTGCCAAAACAGGAGAACTGACTAATGTCAGTATGGCGGAATGTACAGTTAACGGAAGCGCTGTTTTAAAAGAGACAACCAACTTTTATAATGGGTTGATGAGCCGTCTAAAAGAGCTATTTTCTGAAATTGAGGATGGATTTACCCGTATCAGTCATAATGATTTGAGTATGCCCTTCAAATCAGACGGATGGGAAAAAGATATTAAAAAACTAAATCTTCATATCAACGAACTTCAAGATATCATTGCAGATCAATATTGCCAACAACTTAGCAATGCCCTTTCACTTCAGCGGAATACGTCAGAATTAAACCATTATTCTGAAGAACTCAGTAGTAGCTCAAACGAGCAGGCATCAAGTTTGGAAGAGACTGCCGCCGCCATCGAAGAGCTTACCGCCAATGTCTCTGCCAGTGCTGGTAAAGCGCAACAAATGACCGTAATCGCGCAAGAAGCAAAAATCGCGGCTGAGCATGGAAATAGTGTAGCTAAAGAGAGCTTGAATGCAATGAGTGAGATTGTCACTGCAACCGAAGCGATCAATCAGGCCGTCGATATCATCGATAATATCGCGTTTCAAACTAATATCCTCAGCCTCAATGCTGCCATAGAAGCGGCAACGGCAGGAGATGCAGGGAGAGGATTTGCCGTCGTTGCTCAAGAGGTACGTAATCTTGCCAATCGTAGTGCCGAAGCAGCTAAACATATCCAAGAGGTTGCCAGAATCGCTCGAACTAAATCTCACGGAGGATTGGAAACCTCTAAAAATATGATGGAGAGTTTTACGATTATTACCGAAAAAATTATTCAAACCGATGTGATGGTGCGTGATGTCGCCAATGCCAACCGTGAGCAAATGACGGGGATACACCAAATTAATGGGGCGATCAGTCAACTTGATCAACTTACTCAACAAAATGCTAAAACTGCTCACAATGTTTCCGCCCTCTCTTCTATCGTTCAGGAAGTATCGGATCAAATGTACTCAGAAATCAGCCAAAAAGAGTTTGCAGGAAAAGAGGTTGTCCTCGCAAACGCTCATTTTTAAGTGCCCTTTGTTTGGCTTTGCCCCTTTTTTTCTCTTTTGCCACACAAATGCAACACTAAAACGTCATTATTACACTCTATAAGTTTCTAAGGATAATAAATGAATGTATTTGTCTCAAAAGGTCAAGAGCGTGTCCTCACCGATAAAGCCTTTTTGGTTTCCGAAACGGATGAAAAAGGGATCATCATTTTTGCTAATGATGACTTTTGTACGTCTGCAGGCTATCATGTGGACGAATTAATCGGGAAGCCCCATAATATTGTTCGTCATAATGATATGCCGCGTGCCGCTTTTAAAGATCTATGGGATACTGTTAAAACAGGTAAAATATGGACTGGGTTTGTCAAAAACAGCGTTAAGGGTGGGAACCAGTTCTACTGGGTTTATGCCACCGTTTATCCAGTTATGAGAGACGGGAAACGACACTATATTTCATGCCGACGTTTTGCTACGGACGATGAGATTGCAACCGCTATCGCACTTTATAAGACACTCTAAGGAAACCATATGTTTGGAATAAAATCTACCGACGCTCAACTGCTCGAAACAACCATGCACGAAGTGTTGGATGTAATAGAGGGTAAACGTAACCGTTATCGTTATGCAAATGTGAGTTTTTCAGATCGAAAAATTCAGCACATCGTTGATACTGCCCATCTTCGTCTTCAATCTATCATTGAAGCGAAACAAAAAGATATGCTTGCCATGGGGGAGCTTATCTTGGCGCTTGACCAAATGAAATCAGGCGTATTTAAACCGACGCAGATAGAGGGAGACGGTAGTGAGGTGAGTGTTATTGCCCACTCTTTTAACGCATTTACCCTCTTACTAAGCAAGCAGTTTGCTCAAATCGTTCAAACGCTTCATACTTATGCGGCGAATGATTTTACCTCTGCAATTGATAAAAACAACCAGCGTGGAGAGATGGGGGCACTCATTGACGGAGTCAATAATCTCTCAAATGAGATCACCGCTATGCTCAATGCAAATCTCCAAAACGGTCTTAATCTACGTAGTGAAGCCTCCTATTTGAAGCAAGCGATGGAAGCCCTTTCCACAGCGAGTAACCAACAAGCGGCGAGTTTAGAAGAGACAGCGGCGGCGATGGAAGAGATGACGAGTAATGTACAGCAGAATGCTCAAAAAGCAAATGATATGGCATCTATGGCGG
>Ga0209467_1000525_pt1 | contig 51890 bp, 46 predicted proteins | sample Higcelwee11metaG_FD_187175 | JGI IMG/M metagenome (GOLD analysis project Ga0209467, IMG submission 187175) | Freshwater pond sediment microbial communities from the University of Edinburgh, under environmental carbon perturbations - High... | ecosystem: Environmental > Aquatic > Freshwater >... | reverse complement strand
GCGGCTTTCTGGGAGGGCATGCCATCCAGTATACCTGCAAGGCGGCGGCCGAATGCCTGCAATGCGGGGCGTGTTCCGTGGAAAAAATGCTGAAAAACGTCGTTGAATCCGACCGCATCCGCGTTCATTTATCCACGGAAGTTGAAACCATCCAGAAAAAAGGCGGCTATGCCGTCACTTTGAAAAAAAGCGCCGCGTTCATCGACCCGGCAAAATGCACCAACTGCGGCGTGTGTTATGACAAGTTCAAGGACGCGGGCGTCATTGCCCAGGGATATTCCAAAAACAATATCCCGCTCTATGCCGTCTGCCCGGAAAACGTCAACGGCAATGGGGCGGCGTTGACAAGCGTCTGCCCGGAAGGTGCCATATCTGTTTCCGATCAGCCCAGCGTGTCCTCCCTGGATGCCGACGCGGTGGTGGTCACCACGGGATTTGCACCCTTTGACGCCAGAATCAAAGGCACCTACGGGTATTCCCGGTTTCCCAATGTGGTCAGTGGACTGGATCTGGAGCGGATTAAACGCCAATACGGCTATCTGGCCCGGCCTTCCGACGGCCAGCCCGCCAAAAAAATCGCCTTTATTCAGTGCGTGGGCAGCCGGGATGAACGGCTAGGCAATTTGTGGTGCTCCCAGGTCTGCTGTCCTTATGCGCTGCGGACCGCGGCCTCCATCAAGCACAAAAACCCGGACCTCGACATCACGGTATTCTATATGGATATCCAGAACACGGGCAAAAGCTTTCCGGTGTTTTATGAGACCCTCAAAAACGATATCCGCTTTATCCGCAGCATCCCTGTGGACATTTTCCCTATTGAAAACGGCTGTCTGAACATGCGCCTGTTTGATGAAGCGGAAGGCGCGCCGGTCATGGAAGCCTTTGACCTGGTGGTGCTGGCAACCGGCATCATGCCGAACCCGGACAACCAGAAGCTTTCCGAACAACTGGCAGTTCCCCTGAATGCGGACGGGTTTTTCAAGTATTCGGATGACATCAACAAAACGTCCACCCCGGCGGAAGGTATTTTTATCGCCGGCACGGCCCAGGGGCCCAAAACCATTGCGGCCTCCATGGCCCAGGCCGGCCAAGCCGCCGGCGGTATTCTGAAATATCTGGGGGTAAGCAAATGACGATAAAACAACAAAACCAAATAGAAAATATACCCATGGAAACCACAATCGCCGTTATCGGCGGCGGTTATACCGGCTTGGCGGCGGCAGTGGCCCTGGCGCAAAATGGCTATCCGGTGGTTCTGGCGGCCCAGGAGAATGATGCAGCATGGCGCGGCGCTTCTGAGGCTGAGATTCAAAGGCTAAAATCGTTTCAGCAGCAGGCGGCCGGTCATCCGTCTATCGACATCCTGCCCCAGGCATCACTCACTGAAGCCGCCGGCATTCCGGGAGATTTCACCCTGACATTTCTGTCCGAAGGCAGTAGCGTGGAAAAAAAGGCCGGGGCCGTAGTTGTGGCCACTGACCTTTCGGCTGCGCCGCTGATGAACAGATATGGACTGACACCCTCATCCAGCGTGGTCTCCCTTTCAGAAATGGAAGCGCTTCTTGCTTCTGAAAACGGGAAAAAAGAAATCGGGGACAAAAAGAAAACCGTTGCGTTTCTGATGGGATTCGCCCAGGAAGGCAATCCGCTCCTCATGCAGCGGGTTCTGGAAAGCGTTCAGAACATCGTCGGAATGGAAGGATGCACGGCATACGTTTATGTCAATAACCTGAAAGTGGCTGAAGACGGGCTGGAAAGACAGTATAAACAGGGCCGGGACAATGGCGCCATCTATTTTAAACTGCAGGCAGCGCCCGCCATTTCAGAGAATAATGGCGAGTTGCGCGTCACCTTTTATGATCCGGTCATCCGGAACGATATTGAACTTTCCCCGGATATGCTGGTGGTGGAAGAAAACCTCATCGCCGATCAGCAGAATGCCAGCCTTGCCGAAATTTTAAGAATCGATATGGGGCCTGCGGGATTTCTGCAAAAGGAAAACGTGCACCGCCTGCCGGTTAATACCAATCGTGAAGGCATTTTTGTCGTCGGCGGCAGCCGGGATGTCCAGAACACATCCAAATCCCTGGCGGATGTGGACAATATGCTGCTCAGGGTCAAACAGCTCATCGGCGGCGGCACAAAAACCGTGACGACAAAAGCCGTGGTGGACCGAGAAAAATGCACCATCTGCCTCACCTGCTACCGATGTTGCCCTCATGGCGCCATTTACTGGGATGACAAGGCGGTTATCTCTCCGGCGGCTTGTCAAGGCTGCGGCATCTGCGCCAGTGAATGCCCCATGGACGCCATTCAGCTTTATGATTTCACGGATGGAGAAATGACGGCCCGAATCAAGGAAGCCGCCGCCGTGCCCGCGAAACCCAATGCCCCGAAAATCATTGCCTTCTGCTGCCAGAATTCCGCGTTTGAAGCAGGAACCGCGGCCCAACTCTTTCGCTATGACCTTCCGGCGGGACTTCAGATCATCAAAATTCCCTGCGCCGGCAAAGTGGATATCAATTATATCCTGAACGCGCTGGTGGAAGGGGCGGACGGCGTCATCGTCATGGCCTGTCATACCGGAAACTGTAAATCCGAGTCCGGCAATACGTATGCCAAATGGCGCATCAACGACGCTTACCGGAAACTGGAACAGATTGGAATTCCAAAGGATCGGCTCGAATTTGCAACCCTTGCAGCCAATATGGCCTCCGATTTTGCAAGAATTGTTATTGACATGGAAAGCAGAATCCGTCAAAAATAACCATTACTGTAACAATGTGGTATATGAAACTATGAAAACGCCTTCGGTTCGAAGGCGTTTTCATTATATGGACAACGGAGGATCATAAGGTATGGGTGAACCGGCTATCAAGATTGGCGGAAAACGTAAAAGCACATTTATTGACAAGGTCAAGGAAATCCTTCCGGAAGGGGGAAACCTCAATCTCTGCCTGACCTGCGGGGCCTGTTCCTCGGGTTGTCCGGCAACGGGTCTGGAAGGCATGGACCCCCGGAAATTTCTGCGCATGGCGGCCCTGGGAATGGACGAGGAGATCACCAGCACCCCCTGGGTCTGGATGTGTTCCATGTGCACCCGGTGCATGTATGTCTGCCCCATGAAAATAAACATCCCGCAACTGGTATTCTACGCGCGGCAAACATGGCCGAGAGAAACCCGGCCCAAAGGTATCCTGGGTTCATGCGATATGGCGCTGAAAAGCGATACGTGCAGCGCCATGGGCGCCACTGAAGAAGATTTTCAGTTTGTGGTGGAAGATGTTTTGTCGGAATACCAGGAAGCTCAGCCGGAATTCAAGGACATGCACGCGGATATCAACCGGGAAGGCGCTGAATTTTTCCTGAATCAGAATTCCCGGGAACCGGTCACCGAACCCGATGAAATGGTGCCCCTGTGGAAAATTCTCCATTCCGTTGGCGCTGACTGGACTTACGGCACCAAAGGCTGGGCTGCGGAAAACTACTGCATGTTTATGGCTGATGACGAAGCCTGGGAACATATTGTTCGCACCAAGGTGAAAGCCGTGGAGGATCTTAAGTGCAAGGTCTGGCTCAACACCGAGTGAGGGCACGAACTCTTCGCGGTCCGGTTCGGAGCGCAAAAGTTCAAGATTCCCTTTAATTTTGAGATCAAAAGCATCATTCAATATTACGCCCAGTGGATCCGGGAAGGAAAGCTGAAAGTCAGTTCCGAATGGAACAAGGACCGGAAAGTCAAATTCACGGTCCAGGATCCCTGCCAGCTCGTCCGCAAATCCTTTGGGGATCCCGTGGCCGAAGACCTCCGGTTTGTCGTTAAATCCGTGGTGGGTGAAGAAAATTTCATCGACATGACCCCCAACCGCTCCAACAATTTCTGCTGCGGCGGCGGCGGAGGTTTCCTCCAGTCCGGCTATCAGGAAGCCCGCAGGGATTACGGCAAAATAAAAGCCGACCAGATTCTGGCGACCGGAGCAGCTTACTGCATCACTCCTTGCCACAACTGCCATGCCCAGGTCCATGACTTAAGCGAGATCCGGCATCATCCCTGGCAGACCACCCATCTGTGGACGCTTATTTGCCTTTCCATGGGCGTTCTGGGCCCCAATGAGCGGGAATACCTGGGGGATGATTTAAAGGAAGTGGATGTGTTCCATCCGGAATCAGAAGCATAAATTTTTAACTAAGCGAAAAACAACATAAAAAAGGGGAGCCGAATAGTCGGCTCCCCTTTTTTTGTTGGCGATTTTTTCTGGATTATACCGTTGGTCATTTATATTGACATCGCCGCCTAAAATATGTACCGTATGCCTGTACATAAAATCAGGAGGCAGATATGGCAATACAAACAACCTATACTCAAGCCAGGGCAACTTTAGCTACATTATTAGATCAAGTAACCAAAAACCGGGAGGTGGTGATCATTCAGCGCCGGGGAGGTGAGAATGTCGCCATGATCACGGCAGACGAATTGTCAAGCTTACTCGAAACGGCACACCTTCTCCGATCGCCCGTCAATGCAAAGCGAATTCTTTCAGCACTTGACAGGGTTCGGAAAGAAAGAGGCACACCGCAAACGATTGATGACCTTCGCGCCGAGATCGGTTTTGAATAAATCTTCAAAAAAGCCCCAAGCGATTATAAAGCGGGAATCCGTGTTCCAGCCAGAGCTTAGAGAGGATTTACGGTACTGGGTAGAGACTGACCGAAAGACGGCTCTTCGTATTTTTCAGTTGATCGAAGCCATCATGCGAGACCCGTTTCAAGGCGTTGGTAAACCTGAGCCCCTTAAATTTCTTGGGCCAGGTGTTTGGTCTCGCAGAATTACTCAAGAACATCGGCTTGTATATGTTGTCGGGCACGACCGGATTGATTTCGTGCAAGCCCGTTACCATTATTGACGGGTTATTGGAATGATTCATGCGCCGGCGAAAAAAAGAAAAATCGCATAACCTTGCCCCAACCTGTCGTTTCAGCATTTATCCAGGGGCGGAACCCTGTCTTAACGATTTTTAACAAGGAGCCTTCGAAATGTCCGATAACCCCACAAACGTGACGTCTTTATTTGAAAAAAAGACCAAACTCCGGTTCCGGTTCCCGAAAATCCATTTCCCTCAGTCCCGGAAATGGAACCTCCTCATCATTGCCGCAGTATTTGCATTTTTCTTCTTCAACCTCTTTTTCGTGTATGTCCGGCCCTATGAATACGGCATCAAGGTGGTCCGGGTGGGCATAAACCGCGGGGTTCAGAAAAAAGTATATACTGCGGGCCTGAACTTTCTGCTGCCCTTTGGCCTCCAGCAGATGTACCGGATTCCCCGAGAAATCCAGGTGCTGGAACTCACCAACTTTCCGGATACCGCCTCGGATGCGGCCAGAAAAGACCGGGCCGCCCATATCCAGACATCGGATGGTTTTTTCGTGGACGTGGATGTTTCCATTCTTTACCATATCAAAGACCCCTACCTCATGTTCACCACCATCGGTCCCGGCAATCTGTTTGAGGACAACGGTATCATTCCCAAGGCCGAGCCTGCCTTAAAAGAGACCCTCGGCAAACTCACCACCGAGGAATTCTACAACAGCCAGATGCGGGTGAAAAAATCGGAAGAAGCCAGGGACCGGCTCAATAGTGAATTGAATCCCAAAGGCATTGAAGTCATTGAGGTGCTGGTTCGTTATTTCAAATACAGCGTCGAGATCCAGAAAAATATTGAGGAAAAGAAACTGAAAGACCAGATGGTGTTTACAAACCGGGCAGCAGCCAGGGCCGCGACGGAAGAAGCGGTACTCAAGAAAATCATTCAGGAAGGCATGGTCATCACGTCAGTGGAGCTGGAAAAGGGGAATGCCTATGTCACCCGGAAGATTGCCGAAAAAGACCTGTATGTCCGACGGAAAAAAGCCGAAGCGGACTTGCTCGTGAAGCTAGCGGAAGCGGAACGGGTCCGGCTGAAGAATGATGCGCTGAAAGGCATCGGGTCCGAGCGCATGGTGGGGCTGAAAATGGCGGATGTGTATAAGGGACTGGATGTGGTCATTCTTTCCAGTGACGGTCCGAATGGCGTCAACCCACTGAATCTGGACAACGCCCTGGAATTGTTCGACGTCCGCCAGGGCGGAGACAAGGGAGGTGAAAAATGAAGCGCTTTCTGATTGCGATGGGCTTAATGGCGGTGATGATCATCCAGGCCGGATGTGTCCCCCATACCACCGGAGAGACGGAATTGGGGGTCCGGACCCGCAAACTGGCGTTTTTCGGTTCCAAGGGTGTGGAAGACCATGCGTATGCGCCGGGATCGACGTATTTTTTTCTGCCCTTCATCAACGACTGGCATGTGTTCGACACCAAGCTGCAAAACCTTGAAATGACGTATTCGCGTCAGCGGGGAGACCGGAGAAATCAGGATGACTTGTTGTTTAAAACCACGGACGGCAATGATATCAGCCTTGACGTGATCATCGCCTACCGCATTGATGCGGACAAAGCCCCTTATATTCTCCAGAATGTGGCCGAAGATGATGTGACCCTGCGGGATAAAATCGTCCGGACCGTGGCCCGGAGCAAGCCCCGTGATATTTTCGGCGAACTGAAGACCGAGGCGTTTTATGTGGCCGAATCCCGGGAGGCGCAGGCATCAAAGGCCAAGGACGTATTGCAAAGCATTCTGGGCCCCATGGGCATTGTGGTGGAAAAAGTACTGACCAATGATTACCGTTTTAACCCGGAATACCAGAAAGCCATTGAAGACAAAAAAGTGGCGGATCAGCAGGTGGAAAAAAACAAGTCCGCCCAGCACGCGGCCACCGAGGAATACAAGCGCAAGCTGGAAGAAACCAAAGGCGAGGTCAACAAGATGGTGGCCGATGCGGATGGTGAATACTTAAAGGCCCAGATTGAAGCCGATGTGTATTACGAAAAACAAAAACTCCTGGCCGAAGCTATCACCGCAGAAGGCATTGCGGAAGCCAAGGGAATCGCCGAGATGAACAACGCACTAGCCGGGTCCGGGGGCGAAACCATCGTGAAACTCCAGATCGCGGAAGCGCTTCAGGGCAAACGTATTATCCTGCTGCCGGTGTCCGAAGGCGGCATGAATCTCAAGACCACGGACATGAACCGCCTGATCGAAACCATGGGCGTGAAAGCGCTTTCCGGAGGGCAATAGCCGTTAATCGGAAAATAGTTCCAGCGCCAGTTTCCTTGCTTTAATATTTTCCATTGCCCCTTTGATAAACGCATCAATCGTTATACCAAAACGCACTTTTCCGTCCAGGGTCCGGACCGAAAGGGTATTCTGGTTCCGTTCCTTTTCACCGGCGGTGATAATGAGGGGAATTTGTTGAAGCTGAGCTTCCCGGATTTTTTTCTTCAGGCTTTCCGAACGCATATCCACGGATGACCGAAGGCCTGCTGTTTCAAACTGCTGATGGAGTTCCCGGGCAAAAGGCGCGAGATCATCGTTGATGGGAAGCACCACTACCTGAACCGGGGCCAGCCACAGCGGAAATTTGCCGGAAAAATGCTCCACCAGAATTCCTAAAAACCGCTCGATGGATCCGTAAATCACCCGGTGAATCATGACCGGCCGGTGCTTGTCATTGTCCGCGCCGACGTATGAAAGATCGAAGCGCTCCGGAAGCGACATGTCCAGTTGAATGGTGCCGCACTGCCAGGTCCGGCCGATGGCGTCCTTGATATGGATATCGATTTTCGGCCCGTAAAACGCGCCGTCGCCCTCATTAATCTTAAAATCCGCCCCGTAGGCATTGAGCGCCTGCGTCAGCCCGTTTGTGGCCGCAGCCCACTGCTCATCCGAGCCGATGGATTTGGCGGGCCGGGTGGACAATTCCAGGTGAAACCCCAGGCCGAAGGTGGAATACATCCGGTCCACAAGACGCAGCACTCCCAGGATTTCTTCCTCAATCTGGTCCGGGGTCATAAAAATATGGGCGTCGTCCTGATGAAAGGCCCGGACCCGGAACAAACCGGAAAGCACCCCGGAAAGCTCGTGGCGATGCACCAGCCCGATTTCCCCGGCCCGGAGCGGCAAATCCTTATAGGAATGCCGGTTCATTTTATACAACAACATGCCGCCCGGACAATTCATGGGTTTAATGGCGGATTCGGTCTCGTCAATCACCACGGTATACATATTGTCCCGGTAGTTTTCCCAGTGCCCGCTGGTTTCCCACAGGCTGCGGTTCAAGATGATCGGCGTTTTGGTCTCCACATACCCGGCTTTCCTGTGCTCTTCCCGCCAGTATTCCAGAAGCGCGTTCCAGATGGCCATGCCGTTTGGATGAAAAAACGGCATGCCCGGCGCTTCATCATGAAAGCTGTACAAATCCAGGGCCGCGCCGATTTTCCGGTGGTCCCGCTTCCGGGCCTCCTCCAGAAAATTCAAGTATTCGGCGAGTTCCTTTTTGTCGAAAAAAGCGGTCCCGTAAATTCTCTGAAGCTGGGGGTTAGCCGGATCAGCCCGCCAGTAAGCCCCTGACACCTTCATCAGCTTGACGGCCTTGATAAAACCGGTGTGCGGCACATGGGGCCCCCGGCACAAATCCGTAAAAATACCCTGGGAATACAGGGAAATCGTTCCGTCTTCGAGAGCGGATATCATTTCCAGTTTGTAGGGCTCGTCCGCATAAAGCGCCAACGCCTCGCTCTTGGGTACCTCCCGGCGCACAATGGGCTGTTTTTCCTTGATTATTTTATTTATTTCCGTTTCAATGGCCGGAAAATCATCTTCGGATATGGGTGGCATGTCGATATCATAATAAAACCCGTTTTCCACCGTTGGCCCGATGGTGAGCTTCGCATCCGGATACAGCCGCAGAATGGCTTCCGCCATGACATGGGCCGCGCTGTGCCGAAGAATTTCAAGCCCTTCCGGGTCTTTGGCCGTAATAAACCGCACCCCGGCGTCATGGTTGATGGTCCGGCTCAAATCCATCAAGGTTCCGTCCACCTCCATGGCCACGCAGTTTCGGGCGAACCCTTCGGAAATAGACCTGGCCACCGCCGCGCCATCTGGAAAATCCTCAAATTGTTTTACATTACCATCCGGAAAAGAGATATTAATCATTGACGTATGCCCATATAGAAATTAATCGTTATTAAAAATATCTGATAATCAAATTGGAAACTTAGAAAAAATGCTCATACAGGTCAAGGAGAAATATGCTTCAAACCTCGCCAACGCATAAAGATATGCCCATGATACCCCCCGGCCCGCTGCAATATATCGAGGATGCGGCCGGTTTAAACACCATGATGGACTACCTTTGCACGGAGCCCCTCATTGCATTCGATCTGGAGGCGGATTCCATGTTCCATTTCAAGGAAAAGGTATGCCTGATTCAGATCGCCGCCCGGAGCGCCTGTTTTATCGTTGACCCGCTGCCCATTCCCGACATGTCGCCGCTTTCCCGCGTCTTGTCGGATGCATCCATCACCAAGATCTTCCACGGCGCGGACTATGACGTCCGGAGCCTTTACCGGGATTACGGCATCATTATTCACAACCTGTTTGATACGGAACTGGCCAGCCGGTTTATGGGCCTGCCTGAAACCGGCCTGGACGCGGTGCTGAAAAAACGCTTCGGCATCGCTCTTGAAAAAAAATATCAGAAAAAAGACTGGTCCCAGCGGCCCCTGCCCAGGGAAATGATCGACTATGCCGCCAAAGACGTGCATTATCTGATTCCACTGTATGAGGCCCTGCAACAGGAGCTGAAAGAGCTGGATCGGATGGACTGGGTTCTGGAAGAATGCCGGGATCTAACCCTTGTGAGATCCTCTCCCGCGAATGAACGTCCCCTGTTTCTGAAAGTTAAAGGCGCGGGCCATCTGGATCGCCGGGAACTTTCCGTTTTGGAGGCATTGCTGGAATTTCGGCTTTCTCTTGCGGAGCAGAAAGACCGGCCCTTGTTTAAAGTCATCGGAAACGCCTCTCTTTTGACCATCGCCCAGGCAAAGCCCCAGACCATTAGCGACCTCGGGAATATCCGGGCGCTAAGCGAAAAACAGATTCACATGTATGGGCAGGCCATGATCCATATCGTCCAGACGGCGCTCCATATTCCGGACAGCCTTCTCCCGAAATATCCGTACACCCGGCAGCCCCGCACCCCCAGTGACGTTTCCGAGAGATTCAACAAGCTGAAAACCTGGCGGGAACAAAAAGCAAAAGACCTGTGCATGGATCCGGGCGTTCTCATCAACAATGCGGCCTTAAAACTCATCGCGGAATTAGATATTAAAAAAATGAGTGAATTAAATGAGCTCCCGTCACTTAAAAACTGGCAGCAAAATAAACTGTGGCCGGAAATAACCGAGCTTCTGGCCCATCCGGAGACAAAAAATGGGTGAACGGAAAGTCACCATTCAAGGAAAAAACGGAAATACCCTGGAAGGGCTGCTATGCCTTGGAACGACCGGGCGCGGGGTCGTGGCGGCCCACCCGCATCCCTTATACGGCGGGGACATGTCTAATAATGTGGTGGAAACCATTATTTTGGCTTACCAGAAAAAAGGACACGCCACTCTCCGGTTCAATTTCAGGGGGGTGGGCGCGAGCACCGGCGATTATGACGACGGCACCGGCGAACAGTCGGATCTCGCGGCCGCATTTCGGTTTTTAAAAGGGCAGGGGATAGAAACCGCTGATCTGGCCGGATATTCCTTCGGGGCCTGGGTCATCGCAAAAGCAGCGGCCGACATCCCGGCAAACAGCATCATCATGGTGGCGCCGCCGGTGGACATGATGGTGTTTGACGACACCGTATCCATACCGAATTTAAAACTGGTGGTCGCGGGCAGCCGGGACGAATTCGCGCCCATGGACAGAGTAACGGCGCTGACGGCTGCATGGAATCCAGGCGCTGCGGTTGAAGTCATTGACGGGGCGGACCATTTCTTTTTCGGATACGCCCCGTCAATGACTGAAATTTTATGCCAATACATTTAAAATCATGTGATTTATTCTCTGGATCACCGGTTGACCGGTACCGATCAAAACATCTCGTCACGATCAGGGGGGAGTCAAGGTTAAAACTATGAATCACAACGTTAAATAGTTGATTTCATAATATTTTTAAAAACAAGCTACAAAAAATGACCCTATAAAATAAAACACGTGGCAAGTCCGGAGACATCATCACTGGTCGCGACCCAGACCATCACCTCTTCGTCCCAATCAACCCTGATAAAAAGCTGATTGGCAAATTGCATAATTTCATCCGTAATTTCAGGGGAATAGGTTGTTTCTCTTCTTTTCACATAAGCTATTACACAATAATTTTAAAAAATTTTACGGATCGGCATTCGGGCAGGTTCAAATGAAAACCAGGGGTATATGTCGATGTTGACCACCCCGGATTTGCCGGTTGGCCATGGCTACTGAGCCATTATTCACCATAAACAGTCAATTTGTAATTTCCGATGATTCCTAAGATATTTTTTGCTTCCCAGTCGGCATGGTTGATTTTTTTAATCCCGCCGTTTTTCATAGCGGCTTCAAAACTGGCATCGCCGGTTGCAACCATGCCCATAATGCTGGTGCATTCAGCAGTGCCGACCTTCAATGATTGCGCGGCGCTGTCTCCCGCAACGGGCAATTTCAATTCCGTATACAACCCGCCGACCGGATAAGCAGTCGCGCAACCGATCAGTATCGGCAGAAACGCGATCAAACCAAAAAGACACATCAGCTTCGCTCTTTTCATTGATAACCTCCTGTCCTTTTCCAAAATTCTTTTGTTTATCACGTTTGAAGTCAAATATTGCCGCCCGAATGCCGAGGGTACGCGATATTCAAACCTCTGTCCAAGGCTATTAACTTATGATAACTTCTCATCAGCGATATATCAACTGAAATATCCATAGTGAAATATCCGGCACTGAACTGTCTAAAACATAATTTAACTTGACATATTCCCGTCGGCAAAATAGGGAAACAGATATTAAAACAAAATGTTAAATCAACCATTAATATAATCCTCGCATCCCATGTTCACAGATAAAACAGACCCGGTTTCCCTTCTCTACCAGATCACCCAGATCATCAACAGGGCGTCTGATTTCAAACAGTCCCTGTACAGCGTCCTGGAACTGCTGTCCCAGTCGCTAAATATGGTCCGGGGCACCATCACCATCCTTGACCCGTTCAGCGATGAAATCAGCATCGAGGTGGCCCACGGCATTTCCAAAACCGCGCTCCAAAAAGGAAAATACAAACTCGGCGAAGGCATCACTGGCCAGGTTATCCAGAATGGCCAGGCGGTGACCCTGCCCAAAATCAGCGAGGATCGGCGTTTCCTCAACCGGACGGACGCCCGCAAAATATTGAAGGATCAGGAAATTTCTTTTTTTTGCGTGCCCATCAAAAACGACCGGCAGGTCATCGGGGCGCTCTCGGCCGACCGGCCCTATGATCCCGATTATTGCCTGAAGGACGGGGAAAAACTGCTGTCCGTGGTGGCGGCCATGATTGCCACCCAGGTGATTTTTCTGGAAAGAAGCCGGATTGAAACGGAAAAGCTGGCTGCGGAAAACGATCGCTTGCAGGCGGAACTCCAGAAAAAATACCGCATCAAAAATATCATCGGCAACAGCAACAAAATGCGGGAAGTTTATCAGATGATTTCCCAGGTGGCGGCCAGCAACACCACGGTGCTGATTCGGGGCGAAAGCGGCACCGGCAAGGAACTGGTGGCCAATTCCATCCATTACAACAGCCTCCGGGCGAAAAACCCCTTCATCAAGATCAACTGCGCGGCCCTGCCGTCCAACCTCATTGAAAGCGAACTCTTCGGCCACGAAAAAGGGGCGTTCACCGGCGCGATTCAGCAGAAAACCGGCAAATTCGAACTGGCGGACAAGGGAACCCTGTTTCTGGATGAGATCGGATCCATCGAACTGGATGTTCAGGCCAAACTCCTGCGGGTATTGCAGGAAAAGGAACTGGAGCGGGTGGGCGGAAACAAGACCATCCGGGTGGATGTCCGCATTATCGCGGCCACCAACAGAAATCTGGAAAACGCCGTGACGGAAGGATTATTTCGAAACGATCTGTATTACCGCATCAACGTGTTTCCCATTTACATTCCGCCGCTTCGGGAAAGAAGAACCGATGTTCTGGTGCTGGCGGATTATTTTCTGGGAAAATACACTCTGGAAAATAACAAGCAAATTCTCCGGTTTTCCACGCCAGCCATCGACATGTTCATGGCCTATCATTGGCCGGGCAATGTCCGGGAGCTGGAAAACTGCATTGAACGGGCGGTCCTGCTGTGTGAAGACCAGGTCATTCACAGCTATCATCTGCCGCCCACGCTCCAGACCGGCAAGGAATCAGATACGCTGCCGAAAGTCTCTCTTGAAAAAGCCGTTGGCCAGCTTGAGCGGGAAATGATTATCGATGCCCTGAAACATAGCCGGGGAAATATCACCCAGGCCGCAGATTCATTAAACACCACCGTGCGGAAATTTTCATACAAGGCGGCCAAATACGGCGTGGAGCCCCGGCAGTATCAAGCTTAAAGCGCGTCCGGCCCCTTCTCCCCGGTCCGCACCCGGATGGCTTCATCCACGGGAAGAATAAAAATCTTGCCGTCTCCGATCTTGCCGGTTGAGGCTGATTTTTGTATAACTTCAATTACTTCTGACAATCTGTCATCTTCAACAACAATCTCGATTTTCAGTTTGGGGATAAAATCCACCGCGTATTCAGCGCCCCGGTAAATTTCCGTATGCCCTTTCTGCCGGCCATATCCCTTGACTTCCGAGACCGTCATGCCGTGAATGCCGATATCGTTTAACGCTTCTTTCACATCATCCAGTTTAAATGGTTTAATCACTGCTTCAATTTTTTTCATACAATTGCCTCTTTAGATTATTTACTTGACACATTACTTTGATTTTCTTATTAATTCACAATTATAGAGAACAATAACAATAGAACGATACCAATATTAACCGCATCTAACCATGGATTGTCAAATGATTATTAACGGCAATCCACGCAAACAAACACAGTCGTTTTTTAATTTTTTCTGGTGGCGCATCATGACGGTAACAATCTATATTTCTGAGGACAACACAGCCGTATTTACCTGTCCGGAATGCCAGAGAACATGCGTCAAGGATGTCAAAAAATACGCCGAAATGGAGAGAATTCCCCGGCTGAAGGCCAAATGCACCTGCGGCCATGCCTATGAGGTCTTTCTGGAAAAACGAAAAAAATTCAGAAAAACCACCGACCTCTCCGGCACTTACAAATACATTCCAGAAGACTCGTCCACCCAGGAACACACCGGAACCATGACCGTCAAAGACATGTCTTATACGGGGCTCCGGATCAAACTCCAGTTGATGCCAAGATTCAAGGTCGGCGACATGCTCTGGGTGGAATTCCGCCTTGATGACGCCAACCGGTCCATGATTAAAAAAAAAGTGGTGGTCAAAAACATGAAAGGCTTAAACGCCGGCGTGGAATACGCTTCTCCCCAGAACCATGACAGCGTTCTGGGATTTTATCTCTTCAATTAAGATTGCCCCGCAGATACCAGTCCCAAACCCCCCGCACTTCACCGCGCAAATCCCGGAACTGATGGTCCGGCAGCATGGCGGGTTTTTCCTGCAGGGCCATCCGGTGAATATAAAACCGGAAAACCAGATAGGCTTGTTTGAGTTTATAGGCGGTCCGGTCATCCATGATGCCGGCCAGGGCCAGGCTGTTTAACTGCCGCACGGCGTCCGTCCACTTGACCAGAGACGGGTGCCGATGCGCATTCAGCAGAATCAAAAACTGGACAAGAAATTCAATATCAATCAGCCCGCCTGGGTCATTCTTCAGATCAAACCCTTTGTTTCCGGGGATCTTCCGCTCTTTGCGCATTCGTTCGCGCATATCGATAATCGCGGCCTGGAGTCCGGGTGCTTCCCTGTGGATGGACAAAATCGCTTCCCGGATCATGGAAAACCGCTCACTCACCATTGCGTCACCGGAGACCGCCCGGGCCTTGATCAGGGCCTGATGTTCCCATGGCCAGGCCTGATTGTGCTGGTATTCCTCAAAAGAATGAATATGGGTGACCAGAACCCCGGCGCTGCCGCTGGGCCGCAGGCGCATATCCGTTTCATAGAGCTTGCCGGTCTGGGTCATGGCTGTCAAAAAATGAATAATCCGCTGGCCCAGGCGCACATAAAACTGGGCATTATCCAGAGGCGGCATTTCTCCGCCAGCGGTATCGCCTTTTTCTCCGGTATGCAGAAACACCAGATCAATGTCCGACCCGTATCCCAGCTCAAACCCGCCCAGCTTGCCATAAGCGATGATGCCGAATCCCTTATGCTCAGCGCTTATATCCCCCGATGGAAGCCCGTATTTATGGACCAGCAGATCCCATGCCATCTCCAGAACCTCATCTAAAATGGATTCCGCGAGCCAGGTCAGCCGGTCGCTGACTTTCATGAGCGGCAGCAGACCGTCCACGTCCGCCACGCAAATACGAAGGGTATTGATTTGTTTAAATATCCTTAAATTATCCAGCCGGGATTCCAGGTCGGTTACAGGCAGTCTCGCAAACCGCTGGGCCAACTCCTTTTTTAAATCCGATTTTTGAAGGGGCGCGTAAAGTGTCCGCAAATCCAGCAGCTCATCCAGAAGCAGGGGGTGTCTGGACAAAAATGTGATGATCCAGGGGCTTGTCCCCGCCAGCCGCACCAAATGGCGCAAGGCTTCCGCGTTTTCAATGAGAAGCGAAATATAGCATGAGCGGCTCCGGACCGACCGGATCAGTTCAAATATCCGGTGGAGCACCAGCACGGGATTTTCCGAAGCCTTCGCCAGTTTGATGATGGACGGCACCAGGCGGTCAATGCGTTTTCTGCCGTGAAGGCTCACGTCATGGGATTTGAGCATTTCCAGAAACCGCTTCAGGACCGAAAGCACCTCCTTCGGCTCCGAAAATCCAATAGCGCCAAGCCGCGAAAGGCTGGTCTCGTCGTCGGACAAATTGTTCCAGGCCTCAAGGATGGCCCGTGCTTGCGCATCCATGTCGTTATGGGCGTCATCCTTGACCAGAAGGGAATGAAAATGAAAATGGACCTTTTCCATATATCCTTCCAGCGTTTTCGAAAACCCTTCCCAATCGCTAAATCCCATGGAAAGGGCCAGACAGCGCTGATCCGACGGGTCCGATGGCAGGGTGTGGGTCTGCCGGTCATCCGCCATTTGCAGACGGTTTTCCACATTTCGCAAAAAAACATAGGCTGATGTGAGTTCTTCGCTCACGGGTTCTGGAATATTGTGGTCTTCCGCCAGCACCTGCAAAATTTTTAAAATTCCGGGGGACTGATACGCGATATTCACCCCGCCCCGAATCAGTTGAAAAATCTGCCCGAAAAATTCCACCTCCCGAATGCCGCCCGGCCCCAGCTTGATATTGCCGCGCATGCCTTTGCGGGTGACCTCCCGCTCGATTTTCTGTTTCATCTCCCGAAGGGAATCAAAGGTGCCGTAATCCAAGTAACGGCGATACACAAAGGGGTTCAGCCGTTCCAGCAGATGGCGGCCCGCATCCGCATCCCCGGCCACCACCCGGGCTTTGATGAGGGCATACCGCTCCCATTCACGGCCCTGTTCCTGGTAATAGGATTCCAGTGCCTCAAAACTCGCGGCAATGGGACCGGCATCGCCATAGGGCCGGAGCCGGGCGTCCACCCGGAACACAAACCCGTCATGCATATTCTTGCCGATAACATCTATCAGACGGTGGCACAGACGGGCAAAAAACTCCTGATTGGCGATGCGTTTATCCCCACAGTCGGTTTCACCGGCTTCGGGAAAAGCAAACATGAGATCCACATCCGATGAAAAATTCAGTTCCCGGCCCCCGAGTTTTCCAAACCCAATCACCACCAGGCGCTGGGGTTGTCCGTCTTTCCCAAGTGGGATGCCGTAATCCGCGATCATCCAGCGATATAAAATCGAGAGCGCTGTTTCCAGGCAGGCATCCGCCAGGGCTGAAAGGTCATTCATGGTTTCCGGAAGCGCGGCCCACCCGGCCAAATCTCGAAACGCAATGCGCACCATTTCCCGGGTCCGGATTTTTCTCAAAATATAAGACAGTTCGGCGATATCTTCCGCCTGTTGACATGCCTCGGCTATCTTATGCGCCATTTCCGTCCAGTTGCAGGAGCTTGTTAAATCGCCGGTTGCCAAAAGGTCCGCCAGCATTGCCGGATTCTGAGCGCACCGGCGGGCCGCAAACCGGCTGAACAAAAATACAAAGCCTGCGGCATCCGAAATTAAAGGGGCGCGTAAAATACCAGGATACCGGTCCCCGCAAGCACTCTGAAATGTTGCCCATATTTCATGAAGATCGCGCAGGCATTCCGGCGGCAATGACTCCGGCGGTTTGACAGGACTTATAAACAAATTATTCAATTATCGATTCCCAGATAAAAATTTTGATATTTCCCGTCATGGCTGGGCCAGCGTATAGGCGGCCAGCTCACTGTTCTTCCAGTAATGATTGCCGGGACGCGCAAAAAATTTTTTAAACAGCGCCAGGCTTTCTTTTCGCATTACATGGGGAACGATTTCAACCGGGACAATACTGTAAAGCGCCGGGAGGCGCGACAGATCGCAACTCGTGCCCCCGCCCATCACATCTTCATAGGCATAGACAATGCGATGGATGCCGCTGATCAAAATCGCGCCAAAGCACATCAGGCAGGGCTCCATGGTACAATAAACGGACAATGGACCGTCAGTTTCCGCCCTGCCGGTTTCAAAGAGCCGCCGCAAGGCCATGATCTCGGCATGGTCCGTCTCATTGGCCTGTCCGCCGGAAGTGCCCTGACGCCCGCCCACGGCCAGTATATTTTTTTCATCGGCAATCACGCACCCCACGGGAAACTCACCACCTGACAAGGCGAATTCCGCCTGTTTCAGCGCCTGAATCATATACCATGCATCGGTCATTCTGTCCTCTCATCCATATAACCAGCCAATAATATAACTTTTTTTTATAAACTTAGGTATCAAGCCGCAACAAATTTGTAAAGCACCAAGTGGGCTGCTTCAAAAAACGCCGCATAGAGACGGCCATTGACAATATCCGCCTTTTTGGTTAATGCATTAGTAAATGCTCAGGTGGATAGGCGGAAGGCCGAAGGTAAATAGGGCAGGCGGAATAGAACCTTTTTTTAAAATGGTTTATTCAGACCGCCCTTCAGCCTAAAACCCTTCAGCCTAAACAACCTGCCCCCCTTAGCGCACCACCTGCAAGGAAAAGACATGATCATTGGACTGGACGTCGGCGGCACCCATACGGATATCGTCCTTGTCGGAGATAACGGTCTTGTAAAAAAGATCAAGGTTCCGACAGATACCGAGAATCTTTTTAAAACCGTACTTACCGGTATCGAGCAGATCACCGAAAACATCCCGCCTGAAGAGATTCATCACGCGGTTCTCAGCACCACCCTCACCACCAACGCCATTGTCCAGGATAAACTGCCGCCCGTGGGAATGATCGTCTCGGGCGGGCCCGGGGTTGATCCCGGATTGTTCCGCACCAACCCGCATTATTATACGGTTTCCGGCTCCATTGACCACAGCGGTAAGGAAATCGAGCCCATTGATCATACCCAGATTGAAGACATTGCCCGCAGCCTGAAATCCACGGGCATCCGGCATGTGGGGGTAGTGGGAAAATTTTCCGCCAGAAACCCGAGCCACGAACTGGCGATAAGTCAAATTTTAACCCCTTATTTTGACAAAATATTTTTAGGCCACCGCATCTCCGGCCACTTCAATTTTCCCCGCAGAATCCACACGACATTTTTAAACGCCTCCGTGTATCCCATCCACAAAGAATTTTTTGAGGCCGTCAAATCGTCCTTGCACCAAAATGGATTGTCCATTCCCATCTATATTTTAAAAGCCGATGGCGGCACCATGCATTTTGACGCATCCATCGATTTTCCGGGACAATCCATTCTTTCCGGCCCGTCCGCAAGCGTCATGGGTTCCGTGGCGTTTGCGCCGATTAATAAAGAAATCATTGTCATGGACATCGGCGGCAGCACCACAGACATGGCCGTGCTCATCAACCAGACGCCCCTGCTCTGCCCGCTGGGCATTGAAATCGGCCATTACAAAACCCTGATCCGGGCCCTCAACAGCCATTCCATCGGGATTGGTGGCGACAGCGTGGTCCGGCTGGAAGGGACCGCATTAAAAATCGGACCGGACCGCACGGGCCGGGCCATGGCCTATGGCGGACCTGTGCCGACCCCCACGGACGCCTTGTTTGTTCTTGGCAAAGGAGAGGGCGGCGACCGGGAAAAAGCCGTGCAGGGGCTCACCCCCATTGCCCGACAAATGGGGGTTTCCGTTGAAGCGGCGGCATTTGAAATTTTTGATCTGGCCTGTCAGGACATCCTGACCGCGGCACGGGAAATGCTCGAACGCATCAACGGCAAGCCAGTGTACACCATCAAGGAAGTGCTTGAAAACTATCAGATAACACCCCGGCATATCATGGTGATCGGCGGCCCGGCCCCGTATTTTGCCGAACACATGGAGCAGATATCGGAGTTCACGGCCCTGAAGGTTCCCCAGTGGTCGGTGGCCAACGCCATCGGCACTGCCCTGTCGCGCACCACCTGTGAACTGACCTTGTTCGCCGACACCCAGAAGGGCATCGCCATGGCGCCGGAAGAATCGTTTTCAACATCCATTCCCGCCAATTTCACCAAAAAAGACGCCCTGGATATGGGCCATGACCTGCTCAGGCAAAAAGCCCTGCAAAACGGGGCGGACACCAATGACCTGGATGTGGATGTCCTGGAAGACCTCGAATTCAACATGGTCAGGGGGTTCCGTTTCACTGGAAAAAATATTCGCGTCAAGCTCCAGGTCAAACCCGGTTTGATTCACAATCATAAAATCATTACGGACAAAATCGCCGCCATGTAAACCCATTCCTTTACCCGGAGACATTCATGATCACCGCAAAACATAAAACCGGCCTGGTGTTTTTCCCGGCATTTGACTGGGCCATCAGCCCCACCCACCCGGAACGGGAAGAACGCCTGCTCTATACCCAGGACCAGGTATTTGAAGAAGGCATCCTGGATATCGACGGCATCACCGAATACAAGGCCGGTCTGGTGGACATCAAGGACATCCAGCGGGTGCATTTTTGCGTGCCGGACGAGCTTTCCGTGACCACCAAATCCCATTTTATCAGCGCGGGCGGGGCCAAAACCATTGCCGACGCGGTAATGAAAAAAAAAATCGAACGGGGATTCGCCCTGGTCCGTCCCCCCGGGCATCACGCCATGCGGGTGGTCCACGGCGGCAGGGGATTCTGTAATATCAATAATGAAGCGGTCATGATCGAATACCTGCGCTCCGCCTACAAGGTGGACCGGGTGGCCATTATTGACACGGACTGCCACCACGGGGACGGCACCCAGGACATCTACTGGCATGACCCGGACACGCTCTTTATTTCCCTCCACCAGGACGGCCGGACCCTGTATCCGGGCTCCGGTTTTCCCGAGGAGGTGGGCGGTCCCATGGCCGCCGGCACCACGTTGAACGTGCCCCTGCCGCCATACACCTCCGAAGAAGGCTTTCTGTATGTCATCCGGGAACTGGTGCTGCCCATCCTTGATGAGTTCAAGCCCGATATGATCATCAATTCTGCGGGCCAGGACAATCATTTCACCGACCCCCTCACCAACATGAATTTTTCCGCCCAGGGCTACGCGGACCTGACACGGCTGCTAAAACCTGATATCGCGGTGCTGGAAGGCGGTTATTCCATTGAAGGGGCCCTGCCCTATGTCAATCTGGGCATTATTCTGGCCATGGCCGGCATGGATTACAGCAATGTGCGGGAGCCGGATTATAACCCGGAAAACCTGCGGCAATCGGTCCAGATCACCAAAGTGATTCAAAAAACCTGCGACACGGTCATGTCCAACTGGCGGGCCCGGCAACTGATCCAGAACCGGATGAAGGGCGCCAAGACTTTTGACAAACGACGGCGGGACATCATGTATGACACCGACGGCATTTATGAGACCCAGAACGAAACCATCCGCATCTGCAATGATTGCGGCGGAACATTCAAAATTGACTCCAGCGCCGACACTGGCCGCCATATCCTTGCGGTGCATATTCCCCGGAAAGCCTGTCGTGCCTGCCAGGAACAGGGGCTGGAGTGGTTCGACAGCGCTTCCATCGGCAGCTATGACGCCATCTTTCTCCAAAACCGCGTGGAAGACACCTATCTTGTCCGCAAAAAATAAAAGACAGGGGGATAGGCTGAAGGGAATCAGGCTGAAGGACTGAATGAATAAATCATTATACAGAAAAAAAAATCTCATCCTTCGTCAACGAATATTCCAGGCCGTTCGGGAGTTTTTCACCCGCCATGATTTTCTGGAAGTCGACACCCCCATCCGAATTCCCGCCCCGGCCCCGGAGCCTTATATTTCCCCCCAGCCATCCGGGGACTGGTATCTTCAGACATCCCCGGAACTGTGCATGAAACGCCTGCTGGCCGCCGGGTTTCCAAAAATATTTCAAATCTGCAAATGCTTCCGCCGGGATGAGCGGGGGCATCGGCACCTGCCGGAATTCACCATGCTGGAGTGGTATGAGTCCGGGGCCACCTATACTGATCTGATGGAACGGTGCGAGGGGCTGTTCGATTTTATCCGTCTAACCCTGGATCTTCCGGAAAATCTGCACTACAAAGGGCAGACTATTGACCTCTCCGCGCCCTGGGAAAGACTGACCGTGGCCGACGCCTTCAGGCGATATGCGCCCATTTCCATGGATACGGCCATGGCCACGGACGCGTTTGACGAAACCATCGCCTTTGAGATTGAGCCTAAATTGGGAACTTCCCGCCCGGTTTTTTTGTACGACTATCCCGCCGCCACCTGCGGGCTTGCGGCCCCCAAACCCCAAGCCCCGGACCTCATCGAGCGCTTTGAACTCTATATGGGCGGCCTGGAAATCTGCAACGGGTTCACGGAGCTGACGGATGCTGCGGCCCAGCGAAAGCATTTTCAAATGGAGATGGAAAACCGGGTGCAAAATAACCTGCCAAATCTTCCCATGCCGGAAAAATTTCTGAATGACCTGTGTCTCATGCCCCCGGCTGCCGGAAACGCCCTGGGCCTTGACCGCCTGGTCATGCTGCTTGCGGGGGCGGACACCATTGACGAGGTGGTGGCGTTTACCCCGGAAATGCTCTAAAGATAAATTATTTGACAAGTACTTCAATGGCTTGATATCTTATCTTGAATTCTGATGTTGGCGCGCTGACAATCATTTAAAACGGCCCTGTACCTTATGCACCGGATTCAACCCAAATTATTCAATATAATTTTTCTGGGCGTGGTTTTTTCCGCTGCCTTGTTATTCCCCCCCAGACTTTCCGCGGACATCTATTCCTACGTGGACCATAACGGCGTGGTGCATTTCAGCAACGCGCCGTCAGAAGGCCAATATGAATATTATTCACCGGAAACCGTGCCGGTGCATCCGAAAAAAATAATCGTCTACCGGTCCTCAAAGCGATCGTCCTCAGGCGACCCCAAAAAATATGAAAATATTATCAAAGAAGCGTCAAAAGAACACGGCGTTGAACCAGGACTTATCAAAGCCGTAATCCAGGCGGAATCCGCTTTCAATCCCGATGCGATTTCACCCAAAGGGGCCATGGGGCTGATGCAGCTCATGCCGGAGACCTCAAGCGATGTGGGTGTCAGCGACCCCTTTGACCCCCGTGAAAATATTATGGGAGGCACCCGGTACTTAAAAACATTAATGGCCCGGTACGGCAGCGACATGTCCCTGTGCCTGGCCGCCTACAACGCCGGTCCCGGCGCTGTGGAAAAATATAATAACTGCATTCCGCCTTATCGCGAAACCGAAGATTATGTGGAAAAAGTATTGCAATATTACAGCTTCTACCAGAATCCATGACCGCCCCTGATGCCCTCCTGAAAGCCCTTGACCAGTTGTATGCCCTCTATGACCAGTTTACCGGCGGACGCAACATCGCCTGCCGGAAATTCTGCGCGGACTGCTGCACCTGCAACGTTACCCTGACAAGCCTTGAAGCGGCCCGGATCATGGCCGGATGTGATGATGAGAAAAAGCTCAATCTTATTAAAAAACTGGAAAAAACATTAGAAAAGCCCCGCTTCATCCCGAAAATAACCCTGAACCGGATCGCGGACATCTGCATGCAAGGCAGCGACCCGCCGGATGAAGACATTGACCCGGCATGGGGCCCCTGCCCGCTGCTTGCGGACAAGGCATGCACCATTTATGACGACAGGCCCTTTGGATGCCGGTGCATGACTTCCTTCCGAAAATGTTCGGAGACGGGGGCGGCGGATATGGACGAGTTCACCCTCACCGTCAACCAAGTATTTCTGCAAACAATTGAAAATTTAGATAAAAATGGATATTTTGGCAATCTGTCGGACATATTGGCCCAGACTCTTGCCAAAGAAGCGGCCAAGCCGCATCCACCCCGCCTGATCCGGAATTCTCCCTTAAACGCGCTGCTCATTACTCCCGAACACCGGGAAAAAATCCAGCCCATCCTTGTTGCCATCCGGTCCATCCGGATTTAAACGTGCGCCCGCAAAACAGCCGGATGCCCGACCCGTTTTGTTACTTGACTTCATTTTCAAAAACCTTATAAATATACAAATTTAAATTTTAACCGGACACTAGTCCGCATCCGGTTTTATCACCTTTTTAAAAAAAGATTGCCCGACTGCTCATGAAAGAAACCGTCAGACAACTGGTCCTTGATGCGGCCAGCGCCGCATTTCTAAGTAAAGAATTCATTTCCCCCGATCTTCCCGCGTTCACCATTGAAGAACCCAAGGCCGACGCCCACGGGGATTTGTCCACCAATTTCGCCATGGTATCCGCAAAAAATCTAAAAATGGCGCCCCGCAAAATCGCTGAAATCCTGGTCCGCCATATCGGGGAAACCCACCCGCTCATTGAGAAAACCGAAATCGCGGGGCCGGGGTTTATCAATTTTTTCATCCGCCCCTCGGCCTGGCATCCGGTTTTAACGGACATTCACGCAAAAGATACGGACTATGGACATTCCGCCATCGGCCAGGGCCGGCGGGTGCAGGTGGAATTTGTCAGCGCCAATCCCACGGGGCCGCTGCATGTGGGCCACGGCCGGGGCGCCATAGTGGGGGACACGGCGGCGGCGCTGCTGTCCGCCTGCGGGTATGACGTGCACCGGGAATATTATATCAATGACGCGGGCAGGCAGATTCAGACGCTGGGACTATCGGTGCTGCTGCGCTGCCGGGAACTGACCGGGCAGACGATTGAATTTCCGGAAGAATGCTACCAGGGAGAGTATATAAAGGATATCGCGGCCGATCTCCGCGCTGAAAAAGCGGACTGGATATTCACCCTGCCGGAGCCCGAAGCCGTTGCCTTTTGCTCCCGGTTTGCCGCCGACCGCATGATTATTGAAATCCGCAATGTACTCAATTCCCTGGGCATCGGATTTGACAACTGGTACAGCGAACAGGCCATGGTGGATGCCGGAAAAGTCCAGTCCGCCATTCTAAAATTCAAAAACCAGAAAGTCATTTATGAAAAAGACGGGGCCCTGTGGTTTAACACCTCCGCGTTCGGTGATGAAAAAGACCGGGTGGTGGTGCGGGCCAACGGCCAGGCCACCTATTTCGCATCCGATATCGCCTATCACCAGGATAAATTGGAACGGGGCTTTGACCGCATTATCGATGTCTGGGGCGCGGACCATCATGGATACATCCCCAGAATCCGGGCCGCCATTGAAGCGGCCGGAAAGGACAAAAGCCAGTTTACCGTTATTCTGACCCAGCTTGTCAACCTCCTGCGGCAGGGGGTTCCGGTATCCATGGGCAAACGCTCCGGCCAGTTCATCACCTTGAAGGAAGTCATTGATGAAGTGGGCCGGGACGCGGTGCGGTTTATCTTTCTGACCCGGAATTATGACAGCCCTTTAGATTTTGATCTTGAGGTCGCAAAGCAGAAAACCAATGATAATCCGGTATATTATGTTCAATACGTCCATGCCCGGATATCCAGCATCCTGAAAAAAGCAAAAGAAGAACACGCCCTGACAATAACCGGCCTTGATGACCGCGCCCTTGCCGATTCCCTTGCCATGATCCGGGAGCCCGAAGAAATCCGCCTCATCAAGCACCTTGCCAGGTATCCGGAAACCCTCCGCCAGGCTGCGGAACTCATGGAGCCCCACCGGGTGGCGTTTTTTCTCATGGAACTGGCGGGGGATTTTCACGCCTATTACAATAAACACCGGGTGCTTTGCGAAGACCCCGCGCTTGCCGCCGGAAGGCTGTACCTGATCTCCACGATCCAGAAAGTCATCCGCAACGGCTTAACCCTGCTTGGCGTTTCCGCGCCGGAGACCATGTAAAAAACCGATGGAACACGAATCCCTTCTGAAAAAAAGATCCTATGCTTCCACCAAACCGGCTGAGCCTAAACCAGTGGGTTATTCCAGCATAATGGCCTGGATGTTTTTCAGTTTTATCATCTGCGGCTTCATGTTTTCCATCGGCGTGCTGGTAGGCAGAAACACCGCGCCGGTTCGCTTTGATGTGGATTCCCTGGAGGAGGTGTTAGGCAACCTCCAGCACCGGGATGACGCGCTGAAAGCAGAAAGGGAAGCCAAGGAAAAAATCCGTCTTGCCGATGGATCAAAAAAACAGCCTTCCCGGGATATTCTTTTTCAGTTGCAGGACAAGGGCGATCGTCCCAAAATATATCAGCAATATGCCCCGCCGCTGTTAAAACCCAAATATGCGAAAGCGCCACCGTCCAAAGAGGATCAGCGCTTGGCGGAAGCCTCCGGGACTGATGAAAATGAGGGGGGGGTGAGCGAGGAGCCTGACATGATGCCCATTGACATTGCGGAAGATTCCCCAATAACCAACGCGCCCAAACCGGCAGGGATCGCTGAAGTCAAAAAACCGGCTACGGCCCCATCGGAAACCGTGATTGCGGAAATGCCAAAACCGGCAACCGCCGGCAAGTTTGCTATTCAGGTGGCATCCTTAAAGGACCAGGACCAGGCCCGGATGCTGATGAACAAATTTAAGGAAAAGGGCTATCCCGCCTTTTTTCAGAGTTCCAATTTAAATGGCCAAATCTGGCACCGGATCCGCATCGGCCCTTACCCGGACCGGGATCTGGCGGTGAAGGACCAGAACCGCTTAAAACAAGCCGGTGTGGACTGCCTCGTATTGTCCGCCCAGTAAAAAATAAAGGACTTTTCATGAAACTGACACGTAAGGACGTCCTTCATGTGGCGGCCTTGGCCCGCCTGAATCTTAAAGAATCATCCATTGACCCGTTCGCTGAACAGCTCGGGGCGGTACTCGAATATGCGGCGGCATTGAACCGGCTCGACGCAGCCGGTGTGCCCCCCACTTTCCATGCCGTGGATATTTCCAATGTATTTCGGGAAGATGTGCCGGGCAATCATCTGGAGGCGGTTAACGTTTTTGCCAATGCACCTGAAAGCGAAGACGGCCATTTTATCGTCCCCAAAGTCATTGAATAACAGGAAACGCCACTGATGAACCTGCACGAACTGACCATCCATGAGGCCCACGATCTCTTAAAAAAAAAGGGAATCTCCGCACGGGAGCTCGCCATTGATGTGCTGGCCCGTATTGCCGCCGTGGAACCTGCGGTGGACGCTTATATTACCGTCACCGAAGATGCGGCCCTGGCCCAGGCCGATATGGCCGACAAACAGATTCAAGCCGGAGCCGGGATGCTCACCGGCATTCCCCTGGCCATTAAAGACCTCATCTGCACCAGAGGCGTGAAAACCACCTGCGCTTCCAAAATTCTGGAAAATTTTATCCCGCCCTATAACGCCACGGTCATGGAAAAACTGAACCAGGCCGGGGCCGTCATGGTGGGCAAGGTCAACATGGATGAGTTTGCCATGGGCTCCACCACGGAAAATTCCGGCATCAAAATCACGAAAAACCCCTGGAACCCGGAACGTATTCCCGGCGGCTCCAGCGGCGGGTCGGCGGCGGCCGTGGCGGCGGACATGTGCCTGGGCTCCCTGGGCTCCGATACCGGCGGGTCCATCCGACAGCCCGCCGCCCATTGCGGCGTGGTGGGCGTCAAGCCCACTTATGGCCGGGTGTCCCGGTTTGGGCTGGTGGCGTTCGCCTCCTCCCTGGACCAGATCGGCCCGCTGACCAAGGATGTCCGGGATGCGGCCATTCTGCTTTCCTTTATTTCCGGGTATGACCCCAAGGATTCCACCTCCGTCAACCGGCCGGTCCCGGATTATTATAACAACCTGTCCAATAATATCAAAGGGCTTCGCATCGGCATTCCCAAGGAATACCACGCAACCGGCGGGGTTTCGCCGGACGTGACATCGGCGGTACAAAACGCCATGTCCATTTATAAGGACGCCGGGGCGAGCCTAGTGGATATCTCCCTGCCCCATGCGCCCTATGCCGTGGCAGCCTATTATTTGATCGCGCCCGCGGAAGCCAGTTCCAACCTGTCCCGGTACGACGGCGTGAAATACGGGCTGCGGGATCAGGCAGCGGGCTCCCTGATAGACATGTACCGGGATACCCGTTCGGGTGGATTCGGCCCGGAAGTCCAGCGCCGGATACTTCTGGGCACTTACGCCCTGTCCGCGGGTTATTATGACGCTTATTACAAAAAAGCCTCCCAGGTCCGGACTTTGATAAAAAACGATTTCGTGAAGGCATTTGAAGCGTGTGACGTGATTCTCTCACCGGTCACGCCCACCCCGGCCTATAAAATCGGCGAAAATGCGGATGACCCCTTAACCATGTACCTGTCGGACATTTTCACCCTGTCCGCCAATCTGGCGGGCATCCCCGGCCTGTCCGTTCCCTGCGGTTTTTCCGGGGACGGGCTCCCCATCGGCATGCAGCTCCTGGGCAATTATTTTGATGAGCAGCAATTGCTCAATGCGGCATTCGCTTTTGAGCAGGCCACCGGGTTTCACACCAGACGGCCTGAAATAAAAATTTAGGAAGCACCCATGACCACCATCATTCCCGAAGGGGACAATTTACGAAACGCGGTAAAATGGATATCTGAAATGGTTCAGGGCGGCGCGCAAAAAACCAAAATGGCCCTGATTGACGAGGCGTCCCTGAAATTTGACCTGAAACCCGCGGACCAGGAATTTCTTATTCGGTGTTGGGATAAGGTAGAGGGTGGAAAAGCTGAAGGCTGAAGGTTATCGCCCTTTTTCTCTGTGATCTCTGTGATCTCTGTGGTAATTTTATTGTTCAAGACGGAAACCGCCCATCGTGTCCCGCATTAAAATCCTTCCGGAAATCCTTTCCAACAAAATCGCCGCCGGTGAAGTGGTGGAACGGCCCGCCTCCGTTGTCAAAGAACTTGTGGAAAACGCCATAGACGCCGGGGCCACAAAAATCACCGTGGACATCCATCAGGGGGGCCGGAATCTTATCCGGATATCCGATAACGGTTCGGGCATGGCCCATGACGACGCGCTCCTGGCCATTGAACGTTACGCCACCAGCAAAATCCACACGGAAAACGATCTCTACGCCATCAAAACCCTGGGTTTCAGAGGCGAGGCCCTGCCCAGCATCGCGTCCGTGTCCAAATTCACCCTGATCACCAAGGACAGGGGTTCGCTTGCCGGAACCGAAATATATATCGAAGGCGGCAAAATCAAAAAAGTGTCGGACGCGGGCGCGCCCCAAGGCACCATGATCACCGTGGACCACCTGTTTTTCAATACCCCGGCCCGGCGGAAATTCTTGAAAACCGTGGCCACGGAAATGGGGCATATCGCGGATATCGTGTCCTGCCAAGCCCTTTCCCGGCCGGATATCCATTTCCAGTTGACTCATAACGGCAAGGAAATCCTCAACTGGCCGGCGGTACAAACGCCCATCCACCGGGTGGCCCATGTGCTGGGGCATGATCTTGAATCTTTGCTCTATTCCCTTGATTTTCAGAGTGACGCGCTTACCCTGTCCGGCTGGACATCCGACCCATCCGTAACCCGGGGCACGTCCCAGAAAATCCATTTGTTCGTCAACGGCCGGCTTATCCATGACCGGGGGCTTCAATACGCCCTGTTTGAGGGATACCGGGGACGGATCATGAAAGGCCGGTTTCCGGTAGCCGTGCTGTTTTTGACCCTGCCGCCGGATCAGGTGGATGTCAACGTGCATCCCGCCAAACACGAGGTCCGGTTCGCGGATCAGCGGCAGGTGTATGAATCCGTAAAAAATGCGGTGTCCGGCGTATGGAAGGCCGACCCGAAACCGGCGAGCCCCTCTTCATGGCCGGATGCAGTTCCTGCCGCGCCGACTCCCGGCCCCTTGGTTCAGGAAATTCCGGAAATCCCTTCTGAACCCATCCCCCAGCGGAATGCCGCCCGCTGGCCAGACCCCGTGCCTCTTTCGGCCAGATCCCTTGAAACAAAAACGGAAAACCGAAATCCAAAACCCTTTCCCGAATTTCCGCTTCGATCCGCCACCCCTTTCCGCGCATCATCCCCTCCGGCCAGTCAAACCAGGCTGTGGGATGCGAAAAAACTTGGCGATACCGCCGTCATCGGCCAGTTCAACAATACCTATATTTTGTGCGAAGCTGAGGGCGAACTCATCATTGTGGACCAGCACGCAGCCCACGAACGCATTGCCTATGAAAAACTCAAAGCCGGCCGCCGGGACGAACGGCCACCGGCGCAGCAACTCATGCTTCCCGAGACCTTTGACCTGGGCTACCGGGAAACCGCCGTCATCATCCAGATGCTGGACGATTTAAATTCTCTGGGCCTTGAAATCGACCATTTCGGGGGCAATACCTTTGTGGTCAAATCCGTGCCCGCGCTGCTTAACGACCGGGAAATCAAGCCGCTCATCATTGAAATCAGTGAGGCCATGACCGACCGGGGATATTCCCCCGGCCTTCCGGAAATCATCGACGAATGCCTCATCCTCATGGCCTGCCACAGCGCCATCCGCGCCCGCCAGCCCTTATCCCCCAGAGAGATGAAAGAACTGCTGATTCAGTTGGATGCCTGCGACAACCCCTATCATTGTCCCCACGGACGGCCCACCACCATCCACTGGCCGGTTGCCATGCTGGAAAAAAATTTTAAACGGACGTTGTGATGCGCTGTATTGTCGGGGACGAAAAGGGGCAGGAAAAATTATGGCGGGCAAATTATTGAAAGGGAATCAGGGTTTATTCCCTTTCCCTGGCTTTTTTATAGACCCTGTTTTGGTCTCTTTTTCCGATGGCAATAACCAAAACATAAATTTCTTCGTCGATCACTTCATAAACAAGCCGGTATCCACTGGTTCTGAGCTTGATTTTGTAATGATTTTTAAAGCCTGAAAGCAGACTGCCGGGCACATGGGGAGACTCAAGACGTTCCTGCAATTTTTTCTTCAATTGCATTTGAATCGAATTGTCGAGCTTTTTCCATTCTTTAAGCGCTGTTGGAAGAAATTTTAATTTATAGCTCATCTATTGTGATTTCGATAGCTGAATTTTTTTCATGCTGGCGCTCGTTAACCATCATTCCCAGACGGTAATCCTCAATCCTTTCAAGCAGCGCTTCGTATGTCGCCGCCGGGAGGAGATAAGCCGTTGGCCGGTTATGATTCAAAATGGCAATGGGCTCTCCGCCGGATTGGGCAATGAGAGCGGAAGGATTTTTCTTTAATTCTGATATGCTGATTGAGCAACGCGCTAATACGGATTCCATGATTTTACCTGCAAGTTTTTATTTAGATTATTATTTTGTATTTAATATAGGTCTTTTTTTTAATAATGGCAAGCTGCATTTTTTGTTTGCTTTTTATTTCCGTCAATTCCAGATCAACCCTCATCAAAATGGTAAAACCAAATGTCAACCAACCCATCCCCAGATGTGAAGAACGCCGGGCCGGACCCGAAATTGATCCGGCGCTATCTTGATCTGCCGCCTCTTGAGGCAAGAATTGTCCGGATTCTTGCCGTCAATATTGAAAGCTGTTTTCAGACACATGTATTTAATTGTTCAGGTCTCCATGACCATAACGATAAATCATTGAAAAAACCCGATGCCAAAACCTTTAAATCCGCGTTGGACAAGCTTCGGGGGGAAAAGTTGATCTCTAATAATATTTCGGGCTTTTTTTGTCCGGAAGCCATCCGGCTCTGGATTGTCGGGGACATGGTGAAAAAAGGCCAGTTCGCGGCCGTGGCCGCCGCAGTGCAAAAAACGTTTCCATCGGAAAATGATTATTACAGCAATAGCGTGTTCCGGTCCTTTAAGCTTGGATTACGGGATCTTCAATGTGTTGTTTATACCGGCAATGGGAAAAGGGATGTTGAAGCCTATCTCGGTATACTGCTCTCGCACTATTCTTATGAGAGCAAATCCCGTCATCCGCTTATATCGCTTTTTAACCGGCCTTTTGACGCCGAAGTCATGGATGCGGCCCCTGAGGTGACGCGGTTGCAAATGATCGCCGCCCTGGTGAATGAATGCCAGTTCCTTCTTGAGCCTGCAAAAGAAGCGGTTGCGTATTTGAAGCGATACCGCTTCCATCCAGCCATGAAACCCCTGATGTATAGGTATATTCATGCCCAGTTGTTTTCGGATGAAGCCGGGCTGGTGCGGGAATCTCTTGGGTTAATGGCCGGAAAGGAAGTCGGTACTCAGCAAACCTTTCTGACGGGATGGTTTGAACTTGTCAGTGGAAATACCGAAGCCTCGCTTCTGGCGTTCCGGGAAGGGCTCCAGACAATCAAAAAACAGGGCAACCGGAATTATTATATCCATATAAACGGGTATCCGGGGATTTTCTTTGTGCTGGCCCTGTTAAAAAGCGGCAACCCGGAGGATATGACCGAAGGGGCGAAATATATCAAGGCTATCGCCAAATCCAGGGAGCCCAATTTCGCAAAGCCCACTATACTGGCTTTCCGGTCCCTGTTTGATGATTCACAGTCGGACCTGACCATTGATCCAAAAATGGCGTTTGCCAGTATCCCGGAGGAGGCCTCCCATATCGACATTCTTTTTTACCTTCTGGCCAATACCTGGACAGGCGCGCCGCCCTCGAAAGACAAGGCAGGCGTCATCGAAAAATACCGGGATGAGGTCTTAAGCGCCGGGCTCGCCTGGGTGGCTGCCGAATACAGCGCGCTCCTTGCCAAACTGGGATTTGATGCGGAAAAAAATCAGAAAACAGCGGATGCCCTTCACAAAAAATGCGGCACCGTGTCTTTGGTGGACATCGTGAAAGTTCAGCAGCCCTGGGAAAAGGTACTAAAATCCCTGATCGCCTTAAATAAGGAGGGGCAGGAAACAGACGCCCCGACGGCCGGACCCGGCCAGCGGCTCATCTGGCTGCTGGATTATTATGAGGCATCTCAGACCTGCCAGATTTACCCGAAACTCCAGAAACGGAACAAAAACGGGGACTGGAGCGCGGGCCGGAACGTGGCGTTAAAAACCCTTCTTACCAACAGCGCCACCATGGAGGGGCTTACGGACCAGGACCGCCTGGTGGCCAGCGCCATTACACTTTATTCCAACCAAACCGGATATTATTATTACACCTCGGAATACCGGTTTAACCTGGATAAGGCTCTGCCAGCGCTGGTGGGGCATCCCTTTCTGATGCTCAATTCCGCCCCCGGCGTCCATGTGGAGCTGGTGCCGGGAAAGCCCGAGGTCAGGATCGAGAAAACAAAAACAGCCTTGCGCCTCTCCATGGTTCCCATGCCGGATGAATCCAGCCGGCATGTCATGGTGGTGAAGGAAACCCCCACCCGGTTCCGGCTGGTTCAGTTTACGCCGGAACACCTTCGTATCGCGTTTCTCCTCAAACAGGGGATCGCCATTCCAGGCTCCGCCGAGCCTTTGGTGCGTGAGGCCGCAGGCGCCCTTTCCGCCATCGTGTCGGTGCAGTCGGATATTGCGGGGATGGACCATATCCGTGACGTTCCGCCGGACGCCACTCCCCATGCCCATGTCATGCCCTATCAGGAAGGCATCAAGCTGGAATTTCTGGCCAAACCCCTTGGGGAAAACGGGCCTTGTTTCAGGCCCGGCAAGGGCGGGAAAACCGTGGTGGCAATGATGGACGGGGAAAAGGTCCAGACCGCCCGAAATTTGATGGAAGAAAAACAGCGGTTTGACGGGATTGTGGACAACTGCCCGCTGCTTGCCGGGCTGTCGCCGGAAGACGGGGAATGGATTGTGGATGACCCGGAGGCCGCCCTGGAGGCCCTGCTGGAATTAAAGGCCTGCGAGGACAGGATGACGCTTTTCTGGCCCCAGGGCGAAAAACTCAAAGTCCGGCGGGAGGTGTCCTTTAATGGCATGTCCATGACCATCAAGAAAGACCGGGACTGGTTCAAGGCCACCGGGACATTGCAGATCGACGACCAGTTGTCCGTGGATCTCAAAAAGCTTCTGGGACTGATGGACGGAGCCCGTGGCCGGTTTATTCCCTTGGATGACGGCGTATTTGTAGCGATTACCAGGGATCTGCGCAAACGGCTGGAAGAACTGAAGGCCTTTTCCGATCCCCACGGGGACGGGGTGCGGTTTTCACCCCTGGCCTCTCCGGCCCTGGAAGGGCTCACCGGCAACCTGGACTCTCTGAAATCCGACGCGGCATGGAAAGAACATTGCAAGCGGCTTTCCACGGTGGTGGAGCCAAAACTACCCTCCACCCTCCAGGCCAACCTTCGGGAATACCAGACCGCCGGGTTTAACTGGCTGGCCCAGCTTTCCCACTGGGGCGTAGGGGCCTGCCTCGCGGATGACATGGGGCTGGGCAAGACCGTCCAGGCCCTGGCGGCGATTCTGCTCACCGCCGCCAAAGGGCCAACGCTGGTGGCAGCCCCCCTGTCCGTGATGGCCAACTGGGAAACCGAATGCCGCCGCTTCGCCCCCACATTGAACGTGTCGGTGTTCGGCCCCGGCGACCGGCAGGCTTCACTGAATGCTCTCGGCCCCTTTGACCTTCTCATCACCAGCTACGGGTTGCTGGCCATTGAAGCGGAAAAACTGGCCGCCGTGGACTGGGAGATCGTGGTGCTGGACGAGGCCCAGGCCATCAAAAACATGAACACCCAAAGGTCCAAAGCCGCCATGGGCCTGAATGCCCGGTTCCGAATCGCCACCACCGGCACGCCCCTGGAAAACCATCTGGGGGAATTGTGGACCCTGTTTCAGTTTCTCAATCCCGGCCTTCTGGGGTCTTTCAAGCATTTCAACGAGCGGTTCGCCATCCCCATTGAACGGGACCGGAACCGGGAGGCAAACGCCCGGCTTCGCAAACTGATCCGGCCCTTTCTGCTCCGGCGGTTAAAAAGCGAAGTGCTCCAGGAACTGCCCGCCAAAACCGAAATCACCCTGGAAGTGGAAATGAGCCGGGAGGAAGCGCTTCTTTATGAAGCCCAGCGCATGAATTCCCTTGAGGCCATAGCGTCTGATACCAGCGCCGGACCGGCGGACAAGCGGTTCCGGATTCTTGCGGAAATCATGAAGCTGCGCCGCCTGTGCTGCAACCCGGCCCTGGTGATGAAGGACACCGCCATTCCCTCCTCCAAGCTCAAGGTGTTCGGGGATGTGGTCACGGAACTTCTGGCAAGCAACCACAAGGCCCTGGTGTTCAGCCAGTTTGTGGATCATCTATCACTGATGCGCGAACTGCTGGATGAACGCAAGATCAATTACCAGTATCTGGACGGGTCCACTTCGGCGGCTCATCGAAAAAAACGGATCGAGGCGTTTCAGGCGGGGGAAGGTGACTTGTTTCTCATCAGCCTCAAGGCGGGCGGTTTCGGCCTGAACCTCACCGCCGCCGATTATGTGATTCACATGGACCCGTGGTGGAACCCGGCGGTGGAAGACCAGGCCTCGGACCGGGCTCACCGCATCGGCCAGCAGCGCCCGGTGACGGTTTACCGGCTGGTGGTCAAGGATTCCATCGAGGCCCGGATCGTGGACATGCACAAGGAAAAACGGGAGCTGGCGAACAGCATTTTAACCGGTGGCGACGTGGCCGGCAGGGTATCGGCGGAGGAACTGCTGCGGTTGTTGCAGGAAAGGTAAGGGGCTGGGTTCATTCGAAGATGGAGCAAGTCGCGGTATGCCGCGCCTTGAGCCTGTCACAAGTTTTGTCGCGGGATTGTCCCAAGTTAAACCCCGTCTTTTGCGACAATCGCCGACGTCCCTTGTCGGTATGTCATAAGTTTGTCGCAAGTTTTGTCAAAAACCTGTCGCAAGTTCAGGCTTTCAATCGATAGACCAGTTGATTGGTTGCGCCTTCGGTAGTGACCAGCCCTTTTTCCAGGAGACCCTTCAGATCCCTTTGCAGGCTGCGGCGGTTGACTTCGGGGCAAAGGTCTTCAAAATCCTGAATGGTCAGTTTGCCATGCAGGAGGAGATACCCCAACGCCTTGCCCTGCCGTTCATTCAGGCCGTTCTTCTGCACCAGCACATCCCGGCGGATGACCTGTTCGCCGCGTTCTTTGACTTCCACCATCTGGGTTTCCAGGCCACTAACAAAATAATCGAGCCAGCCGGTCATATCCATGCCGTTTTCCCTGACACTCTGAATCGATTTGTAAAATGCCGGACGGTTCCGGTCGTAATATTCGCTTATGGCGAAAAGGCGTTTGAAGTCATAGCCTGCTTTGTACAGACTTAATGTTGAAAGCAGGCGGGAGACCCGGCCATTGCCATCCAGAAACGGGTGGATATGGACCAGTTGAAATTGGGCGATGCCGCTGACCAGCACCGGGTGAATATCGAGATCGGCGTTCAGCCATTTCACCAGCGCCGACATCATGATGGGGATTTCCACCGCTGAAGGCGGCGTATAGATCACTTGTCGGGTAGCGGAATTGACCACGTAATTCTGGATGCGGCGGTATTCACCGGGGGCCGCCTTGCCGCCCCGCACCCCGTCCACCAGCCTTCGGTGGATTTCCCGGATCATGCCTTCCGTAATGGGGTCACCGCCGTCTATGCAGTCGGAAACAAACCCAAAGGCGGAACGATAATTTAAAAGTTCCCGCGTATCCTCCGGGTCAGCCTCGGGAACCGCTTCGCCCTTCCACAGACGTTCCGCCTGATCCAGCGTTAGCCGGGTGCCTTCGATATGGGTGGTGTAATGAGCCTCTTTGATTAACGCCGCATTGCCCATATCCCGCACCCAATCGTCTGAAAGCCGGGCCGCTTCCAGAAATCCCCGAGCCCGCTCAATGCGCGTGATCGCGGCGGTCATGCGGTGGGTGATGGTGAATTTGGGGGTGAATTCGTTCACGATCGGTCCCCTATAAATACCGCTGCATGATCGCCTGTTTTCTGGCGGGAGCCTCGGCGATGGTGGCTTGGGCGGCGGTAATGGTTTGTTCAAGGGCTTCGATCCCTGATACAAACTTTTTCTGGTCGGTCAGCGGCAATACCGGGATTTTGATATTTCGCATAACAGTGGCATTGATGTTGTTTTGACCTGCTGAACGAACTGCCTTGCCAGTGGCTTCTTTACGGAAGGCTTTGGAATTCATCATCAATCTAAGATACAATGGCATAATTTTTTCAGTATCAGGGATGACGCGAACGAGATAAGAGGCAAAACAATAGTCTCCATTTAGATCAAACATGCCTGTTTTGCCTACATGTTCGATACTGCCATTGGTCCGGTTAAAGAGCACATCGCCCCGGTTCAGCTTGTACTTTGCAAATTCATCCGTCGAAATATCAATATATTTCATCGAACCGTTGTCAGACATGCGGCCTTGGATGATCTCATTCATGCGAAAAATTTTGTAACCGACCCCGGCTTCATTCATTTTCTCCGACAATCCATACTGAACGGCAAGAGCCAGCTTGTCGATGGCAACGAATGGCGAGGTGGAAACATAGATGGCATCTATTTTGGATTCGATTTCAGATAGGGCCGATTTGATGCTGGCTTGCGCGGCGGCGGCTTCGGCGTCCACGGCTTCACATTCGGTGACGATTATTTTTTGAGTCTCAGGGTCTGTTATAGGGATAAGCAATTCTTCCAAATCTTTGGGATAAACGTGAGGCTGCGCGGCCCCTCTTGCAAGAGCATAAATTTCTTGTTGGCGAGACTGAAGAACGTGGTAGAGATATTGGCTATGCTCATTATCTGATCCTCTGATTGTCGAACAGTCAGAGGCAAAAATTTTTTCCCGCCAAAAATTAACATGCCCCGCGTTTGCCCCCGAGGCACTTACCGTGATGGTATGCGTTGGTCGATTTGATTGGCTATGCAGGTAGGCGAAATCAATTCCACCGGCGACGACTTTTATTGTCCCTGGTAGCACATCTTTTTGTGTAATCGATTTACCTTTTTTTATTTCTGCAATTTCGCCGAGCTTGAATAACGGCCATTTTGAATTTATTTGAACCTTTATTTTTGCAGATAAAGAAAAAGTTTTTTCGAAAATAGTGCGCGAAAAATCCAACATATCAATCAACCTTGCCGCCGTCGCGTACTCGCTCAGATCAGCCGGAACCTCCGCCAGCTTGGCGTCAAAATTATCCGCCACGTAGCGGTTGATCTTGGACGCATTATCACGGTCGGTTTCGTCATAAAGCGGCGTCAGGTGGCGGCCATTGGCATTCTTGAATATCTTAATGCCTTCGCTTCCCTTGCTGTCGCTCCATTCATAACCCAAAAACTGTTTTTGGGCCTTGTTGTCGGCCGGGCTTTTAATGATCAGCACCGGATTGGGCTGGGCGTCCGCCATCACAAAATGATAAAGTTTGTCACGCTCGACATCCTGGATAAAGGCCAGAAACCGTTTTGCGATTTCCGCCGCCTGTTCCGGCTCGGGCATGGACTTAAATTTTTTCTGGTTTTTCAGGTTTTTGATGTCTGTCCGGGTGTCAAACGCCTTGCGGTACTGAACAAATGTGTCATGGGCCAGCAGAGCGGCGCTGGGTTTGCCGGTCAGCAGGGTTTTATAGTCGGCCTCAGGAGCGCCGATATGGGCGGCATACCGGCCAATCAGGTGCGCGTCCTTATAAACACCCTGATTTTCGTCGCTGTTAAACCATTCCGCCACCCGCTCCCGGTAATGTTCGGCGGTGTCAGGCGCGGTTTGCTTGCGCCGCAGAAACAGGGTGACGGTGTTGGTGCCGGTTTTGCCGAAAGTGCCGCTGCCGAACTCGGCAATCGCCACAATGTCAAAATACTGCAACAGGATTTCGCGGGTCTTGATATATGTATTGTTGCCGTTGCTGAGAATGGATGACGGGAGAATGATGGCCGCCACACCGCCCGCCTTAAGCAGTTGCTTGGCCCTTTCGATAAAAAAGGTTTCGATGCTGTTGTTGGTGTCAAGCTTGTCGATGGTATCGGTAAGGCTGTAAGCGGCCCGTTCATTTTCCGGCAGGGTTTCCAGAAATCCCCTCACACTGTATGGCGGGTTGGATACCAGCAGGTCAAAGCCGTTATCCCTGATTTCGGGAAATGCGTCGTGGGCGTTGATGAGCGCGTCCCCATAACATATATTGATATTCTGCTGGCCATACATGAAAGCCGATACCTTGGCGACCTTGGAAAGGCGGTATTCCTTCTCAACGCCGAAAATCGCCCTGTTGTATTCCGAAATATCAATTTCCTTATGCTGTTTCACCATCGGGAGAATCTGTAAGGCCAGTTCATTAAGGAAATGGCCCGCGCCGCAGGCAAAATCGATTGCCTTGGGTGGTGTGGCGTTGTTTCTGATGAGCGTTTCCAGTGGAAGGCTCATCAGAATGAAGCGACAGAGTGGCATGGGGGTGAAATACTGGCCTTCGCTTTGCTTTATGCCCTGGTCGAGGAATCCCTCGAACATATCGCCGAGAAACTGGTGATGGCCGTTGGGATTGGTCAGCCGGATATCCTGCCACATTTGCAGAATTTTCAGCAACACCTCGGCGTTTTGATAAAAGAGCTTTTCATTATGGACGTCGATCATTGAAAAATCGTTGTTGGTGAAAAATTTCTGCTGAGTAAACAGATTCCATACCGCCCGCTGTGTGGCGTCCGGATTTTGGCGGATAAAGCGCAGGGCATTGTTGACGTCGTTCTGATTGATGTAGGTAATTTCTTCGCCCAGAAATTTCTTCATGCCTGCTTGATACAATTGCTGCATGCGGTCGAGCATTTCAAAATGCGTGTCGTAGGCGACGCCTTTCCAATAAAATTTAAGGTCTTGCTGGTTTTCGGTTTCATCCACTATTTTACACAGAAACAGATTCACCAGCTTGTCAAAGGCGTTTTCACGGCCCGATACATTGTGCTGGCGAAGGATGGTGGCGAATTCGTGGTATTTTTTCTGCTGGTCGTCGGCGGAAATGCTTTTCAGGTCGGCGATGGTGTATTTGTCCTTGCCGATGTGGTACGGCTGAATATTGTCCTCAAAAATGCCCTTGGTGGTGAAATCGAGCTTGTAGGTGTCGCGCCAGACGGCAAACCGCTCTTTGACATCGGTAACGGTTTTGAAACTTTTGAACAGCGGATTGTCTGCAAGGTATTTTTCGTTGTCCCGGTGGGCGATAATATGGCTTTGATAGCTGATGATATTTTCTGAAAAATTCGAGGAATAAAGACACAGAAATTGCGTTTCGCTGATCTGCTGGGCGTAACTGAAAAGTTGATCGCCGCCCTGAAGGGTTTTGTTCCAAGCTTTCTTAAACTCATTTCCTGGTGTTTTGCATTCGATAATCAACAGGGGCTTGCCGTCGTTGTCCTTTATCAGAATGTCCGCCCGACCGCCGCTGGCCCCATGACCCAGCTTCCATTTGGGTTCCAGCTCGATATGCTCGGGTTTATAGCCTTTTTCCAGAAGGCGATGGACGCATTCAAACACCACAAAGTTTTCGTTTGCGGAAAAATTGCAGGTTTGCCTTTCATTGACGATAAGTTTCTGCGATTCCGGATATACAATCTCCTGCTTTGTTGTATCCACGGAAAGCGTCGCCGCGCCGATGGTTTTTGAATAGGTTGCTTTGCGCTTTGTAAAACCCAGAGATTCAAGTAATTGCGGGAAGGTTTCCTTGGTAATCATAATGAAGGCATCAATCCTTATATAATGTCACTCAGGGCGACGTTCTTTTCCTTACAAAATTGCTCAATCTGCCGCCACTCGCTTCGATGGTGAGATCTTGCCGCTGTCGTCCGCTGTCGTCACACCGTTAAAATTTCCTAAAAATATAACAGACGCTTCAGGTTATGCAAGGATGCTAAATTTTTTCATAAACATCCTTTCGGTGCCCCACCTTGACGATCCAAATGGTCAGTTCGGAATCCTGAATGGAATACACAATCCGGTAAAGTCCCTGACGAATCCGGTATTTTTCCCCGCCGGCAAGCTTTTTATGTCCCGGCGGATGCGGGTCGACGGCAAGGGAACCAATTCGGTCCATGATCCGTTTGATGTCTTTCTTTGGGATTGTTTCCAGATCCTTCAGAACGGACTTTCTGAAATAAATTTTATATTCGCCCATTGGCTTTCAGCTCTTTGAGAACATCCTCAAACGCAATCAGCGGTTCAATGGCTCGCGCTTCAAAAGCCGCCAGATCTTCCGCATCCTCCATCAGCGAGAGGGCGACGGCTTCATTGACCAGTTCGGACATGGAGCGGGAAGTTTCAGCGGATTTTATTCGCAATGCCTTATGAAGCATGGGTTCCAGATAGATTGTTGATCTTTTTGTTGAAGCAGGCATCATTGATCTCCTTAATAATAACGTTAAAACATTTTAATGCTATAATGCCATCATGTCAAATCACAAATTTTTCCAGGTCAAGCCTTCATCAGACGAAAATATCCATTATTTCAAAATCTTTTCCTTCAACTCCGTCAGTGCCGGCCCATCCGACCGCCAGACATGGCAGGTGTTTTCCAGAAACTTCAGGGCCGCGCCGGAAACCGAGGACCGGTCCACCGGATGCTGGGCCACGGCGGCCCACGCGCCCTGAACGGCGGCCGGGGCCATGGCGAGCAGCAGGGCCACCAGATGAGAGCAACCATTTACGCCGCCCACAAGCGATTTGACCTTTTCCGTAAACCCGCCCCGGATCTTCATGCCCACCACCGGCTGCAAGGCATTTTCGACCTCCCGGCAATCGGCTTTCGGCACGGTTTCCATGTCCACCTCGATAGCTTCAATGGCAAGCCCAGCCCCCCGGACAACCATCCGGATGATCATGTCGTGGACAATCCCGGGCGGGCGGCACTCGCCGCTCAGGTAATGGGTGGGCCGCAGCCGGTTATCCGTCAACCGGCCCTCCACCACCACGGCATCCAGCCCGTGAACATAGGTGCTGATTTCAATGATGCGGCCATGAATTTTATTGTCCCGATCAATTGTTATCATTTTTATTTCCTTTGTGGTATCTTTGCGGAAAAACATGTATCAACGCGGCCAAACAGTCTGCGGTTACCTTAACACAATCAATTGCTAAATACCAAGAAAGCATTAGGAGCATCACCGCCATGACCCTGACCTGCCCGCCCATCGGCGTCATTTCCTCACCCCACAAAACCCTTGCGGACATGCCCATCCAACCCAAGGGCGCCGCTGGAATACGGGGAACAGTGGAAGTATTTACGCCATTTCAGGATGGGTTAAAAGACCTGGACGGCTTTTCCCACATCATTTTATTATACCATTTTCACCGTTCCGAAGGGTATGCGCTTCAGGTGGTGCCGTTTCTGGATACCGAACGCCGGGGCGTGTTCGCCACCCGCGCCCCCAAGCGGCCCAACCCCATCGGTCTGTCCATCGTCAAGCTCAATAAAATCGAAGGCCCCATCCTGCATATTGAAAACGTGGACATCCTGGACGGCACGCCTCTCCTGGACATCAAGCCGTATGTGCCTGCCTTTGACAAACAGACGGAAGTGAGGTCCGGATGGCTGGAAACAGCCCAGCAAAAAGCGGACGCGCTTCGGTCCGATGACCGTTTCATCGGCCCCGGTTCAGGCGAAGGCAAATATGGGCTATAAGGAAATCACGCTTCAAATGCCCACCGGTTTTGGGCCGGAGGAGCTGCGCCATACCCTCGAAAAAATGATGGGTTTCCGGGAATTTTCCTTCCAGATCGCCAGCAAAAGCCTGGACGCCCGTAAAAAAAGCCATATCCACTGGCTGGTAAAGGTGGGCGTGAGTTCTCCCCGCATTCCGGGACCGGTACCGGAAGAAACGCCCAGACTCACCCTCCCTTACAAAAACCGGAACCAGCGGGTCATCGTCGTCGGCAGCGGTCCTGCCGGTTTCTTTGCCGCCTACGCGCTCCAAAAAGCCGGGTTTGACACCGTCATTCTTGAGCGCGGAACGGATGTCAGCCGGCGGGCCGACGGGATCAGCCTGTTTGAACGCACCGGCGTATTTGACCCACACAGCAACTATGCCTTTGGCGAAGGCGGGGCCGGCACGTTTTCCGACGGCAAACTCACCAGCCGCACCAAACGCATCTCTTTAGAGAAACAGTTTATGCTGGCAAGCTATATCCGGGCGGGCGCACCGGAAGAAATCCAATATCTGGCCCATCCCCATCTGGGCAGCAATATGTTGAAAAAAATCGTCGTGAATTTAAGAAAAGACTATCTTCAAATGGGCGGGGTCATACGGTTTGAAACAACAATAGAAGACCTGACCATTAAAAGTGGACATGCGCTTCATGCTGTTAGCGATGTCGTTGCCGCAAACGAAACCTTTTCGGGGGATTATTTTTTGATTGCTCCCGGAAACGCGGCCCATGACACCTGCCGCATGCTCATCCGAAAAGGCGTTCAGTTCCAGACCAAAAGCTTCGCCATCGGCTGCCGGGTGGAGCATCCCCAGGAGCTGATCAACTTCGCCCAGTGGGGCCGCGAGGCACTCCCCGGCGTCAAGGCTGCGGAATACCGCCTGACCTTCCGGGAGGAAGGCGTCTTGCCGGTATATACCTTCTGCATGTGTCCGGGCGGCGTCATCGTTCCGGCCGCCGCATATCCCGCCACCAACATCGTCAACGGCATGAGCCGGTATCAGCGCGACGGCCGGTTCGCCAACGCCGCCTGCGTGGCTGCCGCGCATCCGGATACCTTGCTGGGCAAAAAGGCCTCTCCATTGGAAATTCTGGACTGGCTGGGGTGTCTTGAAGAAAAATTTTACCGGTTTTCCGGCGGTTTTCAGGCCCCGTCATGCGGCATACAGGATTTTATCAATAAAACCGAGCCATCAGCCCTCCCTGAATCCAGCTATCCCCTGGGATTAAAACCTGCCCCGCTCTGGGAACTCTTGCCCAAAGATATCAGCCTTGCCATCCGGGAGGGTTTAAAAAACTTCAGCCGGAAAATCCGGGGATTTGAAACCGGCCTGATTATGGGGCTTGAAAGCAAAACATCCTCCCCGATTCAGGCCCTGCGGGATGAAAACCGGCTTTGCCCGGGTTTTGACAATCTTGCCATCATTGGCGAAGGCAGCGGCCATTCCGGCGGCATTATTTCCAGCGGCGCGGACGGCATCCGGACCGCCCTCGGCATTATCGAGAAAACCGCTTGACATCAGGCGGTCACAAAAAATAACGTTGTTTTGACTAGTAGAATGCGAAAAAACCTGACCACAATATCACAGCCTATTTGGAGGACACACCACCATGAAACAAACAGCCGCCATTTTCATCGCGGGATTCATGCTTCTTTTTGTAACCGCCTGCGGCACTGCCCGCTGGGTGCGCACCCCGGTTCTGGAAGGCTCCCGAACCACCGTCAATCTGGAACACCGCGTGGAAAAAAAAGAGATCGTGTCCCAGCAATATGACCACCCGTTCCAGATTCCCCTGCAAGACATGAATAAACTGCTTAGCGACCTTACGTATCAGGAAAAGGGCGTTCTGATGGGCGGGGACAAAAAGCACCCGGTGTTTCAGACCATAGAAATCGCGACCCTTGCGCCTGCCCTGACGGATACGCTGGCAAAAGCCACGCCCGACCAGCGGATCCAGTTCATCTCTTTTAACAAAGGCGGCGGTTTGCTGTTTAAAAATACCCGAAAGACCGAGGGCATCCTGTTTGTGACGCCGAAAGACCGCATCAATCTGGCGTTTAACATGATCAATGCCGATGCCATGGACGCCGACAGCCTGGATTCACCCCAAATCTATACCAATTCGGACCCGCTTAAAATCAAATATGCGGACACAACAATTATCCCTGCCGCGCCTTATAGCAAAAGCGGGCAGCTCGCAACCGGCAAGCCCGCGCCCATGTGGGTGGTGGCGGATGCGGCGAAGCTCGCAGAAGCAGTGGCATCCGAACCGAAACCGGCGCCCGCACCCGTTGCCGTGACACCGGCGCCGGTTATCGCGCCGACACCCGCACCCGTCACCCCAGCGCCGCAACCGGTGATTGCCCCCCAGCCGGAAAGCCGCATTAATCCGCCGCCGCCCGTTGCTGACCAGGAAGACATTAAAAATAAACTCAAATACTTAAAAGAATTGTACGACGGCGGCCTGATCTCAGAGCAGGAATATACCCTGGAAAAGAAAAAGATTCTGGAAAAAATCGAATAGTAACGGATTGAAAACATTTTTCATCCTGATGGTAAGCATGGCAATCATCGGCTGTTCCCATACGGACAGGTACCGGGCAAAATTTTTAAAAAATACCGAACCGGCAACCGGCGCGGTCCGGGTGACATGGATGGGGACCGCCGGGCTCTATATTTTTGACGGCGAAACCGGCATCTATATTGACCCGTTTGTGAGCCGGTACGGCCTGTTCAAAGTAGGCTTCGGAGCTGCCTTAAAACCACAAAACACCTTGATCGACGAATGGATCCGGATCACCGGGGGGCAACACGCCGCCGCCATCCTGGTATCCCATTCCCACTATGACCACGTGCTTGACGCTCCCCGGTTTGCGGAAAAAACCGGAGCCATGATTGTGGGGTCGCAAAGCACTGCCAACGTCGCTTTGGGTGCCGGAATCCCGGCACATCAGATCAAAATCATCAAAGACAGGGACACGGTGACCATTGGAAATTTTGAGATCACCTTTATCCAGAGCGTTCACAGCCCGGCTTTGTTCGGGCGCATCCCCTGGACGGGAACCGTTGATGCGCCCCTGCCCCAGCCCGCGCCCGCTTCGTCCTATCGGGAAGGCGGGGCTTACGCCATTTGGGTGAAACATCCCAAAGGCGCGTTTCTGCATTATGGCAGTCCGGGGGTCAAACCCGGCATTTTTGAAGGCATCCACGCGGATGCCGTGTTTTTAAGCATCGGGGGCCGCAAAGACACCGCCTCCCTCATCGACCATGTCATCACCCCCCTGCATCCGTCCACCGTCATCCCCATTCATTTTGATGATTTGTTCGGGCCGGTCGATAAAGACGTGAAGCCGCTCATCAATGTGAAGATGAATGAATTCTGGGCGGAGATGGAGAACAAGCCCTTTGAAGTCCGGACCCTGCCGGTGGGGGAGGCGCGGGTGTTGTTCAAATGACGATATCAACCGATGCCCCCATGAAACTGCCTGAATTTGTTATCCGTTTGCCCGAATGGGCCGCTCAAATGATTGGCGGCTCGCCGCCAATTTTCCCGGCCGTTGAAGACCGCATGGCATTTGTGGTTGACCTGTCGCGGCAGAATATCATCCACAATACCGGCGGACCATTCGGGGCGGCGGTATTTGATGAAGCCGGCCGCCTGATTGCGGCGGGGGTCAACACCGTGACATCCGCCAACTGTTCCATCCTTCATGCGGAAATCATGGCCATTGCCCTGGCGCAGCAAGTCCTTGGCCGATATGATATCAGTGACGGCGGAAAATTCGCCTTCTCGCTGTTTGCCTCCACCGAACCCTGCGCCATGTGTTTCGGGGCCATTCTCTGGTCGGGAGTCCGAATACTGGTGTGCGGCGCACGAAGCGCGGATGCGGAAAGCATCGGTTTTGATGAAGGCCCCAAACCGGCTGACTGGGCGGCGGCATTAAGCCAGCGGGACATTGCGGTAAAACGGGATGTGTTGCGGGATGCGGCGTCGTTGGTGCTGAAGGATTATGCGATGATGGGAGGAAAAATTTACAATTCGGGCCATCCCATACCCATCGCAGATACAACGAATCATGACAAATAGGGCCAGAATCGATTCTTCTCTGCGCCCCTGCGCCTCTGCGCGAAATATATTTTTTCTCCCGCAGAGGCGCGGAGACGCAGAGGGATTTTTTACGTTTTCGTATTATAGGAAAAAAGCATCATGTTCCCAATCTCTCTCGAAACCCTCCTCGCCTTCGGCATGGCATCGGTATTGCTGGCCCTGGCCCCTGGTCCGGACAATATTTTTGTGCTGACCCAGTCCGCCATGCACGGCAAAGCCTCCGGCCTCATAGTCACCCTTGGCCTGTGCACGGGCCTGCTGGTTCACACCACCGCCGTGGCGTTCGGCGTGGCGGTCATTTTTCAGGCATCCGCCATTGCCTTTACGCTATTAAAACTCGCCGGCGCCGGATACCTGTTGTATCTCGCCTGGCAGGCCTTCCGGGCTTCGGCAACATCCATAAAGGCGGGCCCCAACGGGCGGCTGACTTTCGGCAAACTTTACCAGCGGGGCATAATCATGAACGTCACCAACCCCAAGGTCTCGATTTTCTTTCTGGCGTTTCTGCCCCAGTTTGCGGACCCGGCCCGGGGATACCTGACCCTTCAGCTTATTTTGCTGGGCGGGGTGTTTATCGCGGCCACCGTGGTGATTTTCGGGGGCATTGCATGGATGGCGGGCAGTCTGGGGCAATGGCTCATCAAAAACGAAAAAGCCCAGGTCATCATGAACCGGGTGGCGGGAGTGGTGTTTGTGGGACTGGCGTTGAAGCTGGCGACAACGACGAGATAAAATATCGAGAAGCCAGGAGTCAGGAGTCAGAATCCAGAATTAAAAAAGGATGATATCATTTTTATACTGACTTCTGACTCCTGACTCCTGGTTTCTCATTTCTTCCCCGGCCGTTTGTCCCCCAGTATCAGCTTCTTGAACATCCCGGTGATCCATCGGGCGGGAACCCCGGTGGCGGAATATCCAATGCCGGCTATCATTATATAGATGACCGCCCGGCCCGAGAGATCGATTTCAGGGGTAAAAATGAGAGAAGACAGCACCCCCGAAAAAATGATTCCCATCAGAATCCGCCACGAATCGGGGGAAAACAGAATATAAAAAAAGATATAGCTTAAAGTTACGTGTCGTTTTTTCATTATGTCACCTGTGATTATGGGATAAGTCGTATCATCAGCATACCCCAAAAAATACCCCTTTGGCAATGAAAAAGGAATTCATGACTGATGTTTCAACTTGATAAACAGCGTTTCGGCTGTCAATATAAGAATAGGCCGTTATGAACCGGAATACCTCGGAGTAAAAACAACACGTCATGAACACGAATGCGGCAACTTATGAAATGATGAAATTCCCTTTTATCCAGACCCGCTATCTCTTCACTTCCGCCATTGTGGTGCTGATGGCCTTCATGCTGGCCACCACCGACTACGGGGATGATTTCCTTTCCAATATGGTCATCGGATTTTCCATGGCGGTGGCCATGTTCGTCATCGTGATTCTGGTCATGCGAAAGTTCCGCTTCCGCACCCAGCTCACGCGCATGGCCGTGGCGGGCGCTTCCCTTTTCACTGGGGAAATTGTGGGTTTTATCGCCGGCATTCTGTTTTCGGGCAGGGGCCTGTCGGAATTTCTGCTGCCGCGAATCAACGCCACCATCATTGTCTTTTTGCTGGTGCTGATCATTGGCTTCCTGATCTGGTATGTCATTTATGCCCAGGAGCGTATCGCACGGGACGCCGCCAAGATCCAGAAGGAAAAAATCCAGCGCCTCACCATCGAAAAACAGATGGTGGAAACCAATCTGAGGCTGCTTCAGGCCCAGATCGAGCCCCATTTTCTCTTCAACACCCTGTCCGTTATCATCACCCTGATTGAAACCGCTCCGGGAAAAGGCGCGCGCATGCTCGAAGACCTGACTGCGTACTTGAGAATTTCCCTATCAAAGACCCGTGAAGAGACCACCACTTTGGGGCAGGAAATCGACATGGTCACGGCCTATCTCAATATATTTAAAATCCGGATGGGCGACCGCCTGAATTTCGATATCCAGGTGCCGGAACATTTAAAATCATGCCCCCTGCCGCCCATGCTTCTTCAGCCGTTGGTGGAAAATGCCATTCTTCACGGCCTGGAGCCCAAAATCGAGGGCGGGCATATCTGGGTCCGGGCCGACAGGGTTGGCAACCGGCTGAACATCGACGTGGCGGATTCCGGCTTGAGTTGCGACCCCCAAAAGAACGCCGACAAGCACAAAGGCTGGGGCATCGGGCTTGCCAATATCCGGGAACGCCTGGACGTCCTTTATGACGGAAAAGCCGGCCTGCTTTTGCATCAGAACCTTCCCACGGGACTGAAAGTCCGCATCGAGGTGCCTCTATGAACCCGATCAAAGATGTCAATGCCAGGGCTGTTATCGCCGATGATGAAGCGCCCCTTCGTGACTTTCTCAAGTCCCGGTTGAAAAAGCTGTGGCCGTCCTTAAACATCTGCGGAGAAGCGGGTAACGGGATAGAAGCCCTGGATATGGTCCGGACATTGCAGCCGGATGTTGCGTTTCTGGACATCCGCATGCCCGGACTTACGGGCTTGGAAGTGGCGAAGCAGATTGAAAATACCTGCCGGGTGGTGTTCATCACGGCCTATGAAAAATATGCGGTGGCCGCATTTGAAAGCGAAGCCGTGGACTACCTGTTAAAACCCCTGAATGAAGAGCGGCTGGCCAAAACCATCCATCGGCTCCAGAAAAAATTGAAAATGCCGGACGAAAAGCAGCCGGACATGTCCGAAGTCGTTGACCGGGTCGTGGCGGAAATGAATAAAAAAGCCGACAAACCCTACCTGCAATGGATCAGCGTGGAAAAGGTCAAAAACATCCAGCTCATCCCGGTGGAAGATATTTGCTGTTTCCACAGCAGCGAGAAGTACACCACGGTGATTACGAGAGACGGCGAATCCCTCATCAAAAAAACCATACGGGAGCTGGAGGAAGAGCTGGACCCGAGCCGGTTCTGGCGCATCCACCGGGCCACCATCGTCAACGTGAACCGCATTGAAAGCGTTCGCCCCACGCTTACCGGAAAATATACCGTCAGGCTGAAAAATGTCACCCAGGCATTTCCGGTCAGCCGGACATACGCCCATCTTTTTCGAAGAATGTAATTCGTTTCTGCATTTCATCCCCCGATTATTGCAGTTCGTCGCAAATTCCCGCATTTTGTCTCTTTCTTGTTGTTCCCCCTTTCAGTGCAGTGATAACGACACTAAACAGTGTTTACAAGAAAATCCATGCATCGCGGACCAAAACCATAAAATACAAAGCAATCATCAATGAACCATAAAAAAAGGAGGTGATGGGAAAACAGCCAAAGTGAATGGACGGTGCCTATCCGTCGTTTTCAGCAGCACTTATTTTATGATGTGAAACAATGTCAGATTCAGATTCCAAAATCCAAACCATTACAGGAGATACTTCCATGAAAAAATTAGCCCTTATCACCGCCGCCGCCATGATCCTTCTTGCCCCCATGTCTTCTTTCGCCCTGGAAGCCATGAGCGCCAACAGCATGAAATCCGCCACCGGCCAGGCCGGCGTTTCCATCGCCATTGACGATGTGATTTTGTATCAAAACACGGGAGATACAACCTATGTAGATAACGATGAAGGTGCAGGGATCAATTTGAGCGGCAACGAATCTCTGCTGTTCATTAATGCGCTTATCAATGGCAACGATGGCGTCGCCGGCAACAACTATGCAACCATACTCACAGATGCCAACGTTACCGGTTTTACTACTTTTGCAGCGAAACCCCTTACCATCGACGTGGGTACATGCCCAGACTTGACCGCTATTGCTGGAGTTGGCGCGACAATCGGCGGCGTAATCATCGGCTTGCCGACCCTTGAAATCTATGACGCATTAGCTGACAGCAGCCAAGTAATTTCCTTGGTAGATGGCGACACAGCCTATACAAATGCAGATCATGAATTCATCGAAATCCAGCAGACCGGCAACACCCTGGCCATTCTGGGCGGCACCCTGGAAATCGCTCCCCACTAAGCACATTTACTGATACCGCCGGCCCCCCCCAATTCGTTTCGGCGGGGTCTTTGTGAGAGAAATCCCCTTCCTTTTCGTCTGGGAAGGGGATTTCTTGTTATCTAATATCATAATCTTGCCGATCATTTGTTTTTTTGTATGACAATTGAAACAAATCATGGGATAATATCAGCGATGGAACAGCCGTTCACCTGTCAAAAACAGGAAAACCTGAAAAACCAGGGGAAGACGCCATGCAAAACCATCCAGTTTCACCCACGAATCCCATATCATCAAGATTATTTGGACTTGCGGCCCTGATGTTTGCGGCCATGGTTACCCAGCCATATCAGGCCATTGGCATTGAAACCATGACCGAAGCCGAGAGCAAAACCGTAACCGCTGAAAGCGGAATGTCGTTTACGCAAGGTTTTTTAGCGGGCCTGATCATGGATGCCGCGACTGACGCCATGGCGCAAAACCAGAATGAGTCTCAAACGGACGACGAGCAATCTCGGGCCAGGAGAGAAAATGCCGCAATCTACCGGCTGCTGTTTTCCCTGACCGGCATCACGGAAGCCGATGTCAAGGAAATCGTAAAACACGCGGATGTCCATGCGGGACAATGCGATATTCTGACGCAAACCCACCGGCTGGCCACGGGAACCGATGAGACCATCAACGGATTCACCATCGGCCTGCCGGTTTATGAAATCAAAACAAAAGCTGAAACCAAAGATCTCCGGGTGACGGTTCCCGGCGCGGCCAATTCCGGCGGCACCATGTGGACCGTTCAACAGGAGGCCGGCAGCATAAAAATCCTGGGCGGCAAGGTCGAGGTCTCCGGGCATTTGCCCAAAAGATGAAGAAGCCCATTATTTTATTTATAAAAGGAAGGACAATATGACCGTCAGAGGGGTTTCATCGGGCGCGAAAAAATGCGCCGGTCCCATTGCCCGGTTCATGAAGGGGCTGGCGGCCGGACTTTGCCTGGCCGTTCTTTGTCTTCCGGGGGAAGGCATCTGCCTCCAGGCCCTCTCCGACACCGAAAGCCGGAACGTAACAGCTACGGCCGGGCTGTCCGCGGCTTTAGACGATACCGTGCTGTATTTCGGCAGCGACTCCGTCAAATTTGTCACCCGGGAAAACCGGGACGTTTTCGGGGCCTATACGCCAGCCCAGGGGTATCTGTCCTTCAACAACATCAGCGGGCTCGCCACTATCAACAATGCCTGGTACACCCTGGACGTCGGAACCTATCAGCGCCCCAACGAAACCTACCGGGTGGCGGACATCGCCAAGAGCGGGGATGATTATAAGTGGATGAACCCCCGAAATTATTTAGCGGGGACATCGGCAGCCACTCTTTCCAATACACCGGTGTACTGGATCATTCCCACAAACGGGGTCATTGACCCCGACTTCCGGCCCGAACCCATGGATGGGCAATACGGTGTTATTCAGGCGTCCATCCACAATCCCCTTGATTATTTTGATCTCACCACGAATCTTAGGGACTGTTCAAAAATAATATAGACTTTTCATTCCATTTCTGGCATGATGCTGGGCATGGAAAAAATCGACCGAATGCGCATTCGACATCAATCTA
>Ga0209467_1000524_pt1 | contig 51936 bp, 37 predicted proteins | sample Higcelwee11metaG_FD_187175 | JGI IMG/M metagenome (GOLD analysis project Ga0209467, IMG submission 187175) | Freshwater pond sediment microbial communities from the University of Edinburgh, under environmental carbon perturbations - High... | ecosystem: Environmental > Aquatic > Freshwater >... | reverse complement strand
GTAACACGCCTTGTGTCATAGTTTGTTTCACCCCGTTGGTGATAGGTTTTTGGTTGCACAAACACTCTATCTGCTTGATTCATCAAGTTCAACGGGGTTTTTTATTTTTTTTGACGGCGGATCTGGGAACCTGTGTCAAGGCAGGGATTAAAAAAAAGTATAATGCACCCCAGAATTTGAACCAGTTGCTAAGCTACACATAATGTGCAACGGGTACTGAATCGCGGTGAGAGTTATCATCAGTTACGTCAGACTGTGGCCTATGCCAATTTCGGGAAGCTGCGTTTTAAGAGAGAATACGAGCAACAGGTCTGAGAAAAATGCAGCCGTCTGATAACCAACTGCATTATCTGCTATAACGCCGCTATATTATAAGGTCTTCTCGACCACCACATGAACAACGCCGGAAATATTGAAAACTCTGCCTGGCTCGGCAAAGTCTCTCCTGTTGCCTGGCAGCATATCAATCTTCACGGGCGCTATGAGTTCAATAAACATCCTGAGCCTGTCAATATGAACGAGATCATTCAACAGATGTCGAAAATATATAGCTGTAGTGGCCAGAAAACACAGGGTATACTGGAATGACCCTTTTCGGCGCATTGTGCCAAAAACCCCAAAATCGAATCGGCAAAGAAGCTGCTGTCAAATGGAGTCCCGGCCTGTGATGTAGCACAAAATTTAGGTGTTTCAATCCCAACATTATACAGGTGGGTTCCAGCTTCAGCACACCCTTCGTCTTAGCAGGTTATTTTTTCCGTTTCGTGAGCAGACCCCTATATGGTCATTGGGCCTATAAATTTGCAACATTTTTGCCATTCCGATGTATTCAACCTGATGTGCACCATCAGAGGATGGTATATCACGCATTAACAAAATCTGGCGGCTTTTTTACCGATACCTTTCTGAAGCCCTCCTGCACCCTTCTCCTGTTTTAAACGCTGAAGGTCGGGAGCATCTTCTTCACGAGGTCGCACTCCTGCAAACCAGCTATCTATGCACTCAATAATCCTGTTGTATCCTTTGTCATGCTCAAAAACATAAAAAATAAATTTTTCTTTCTCTTCCTCTGTTTTCAGATTTATCTACACCAGTTGAGTTTTCGCAATGACATACTGGGCATACCCTTTCAATTTCTGAGGTGCTGATGCAAACCGTTGTGTGATCAAATCTCAAGGTTGGCATTTTTGTCGTTGTGCAGAGTACGAACCCATTCCGTCAACTCACTACCCCTACAGGGTTTACTGAAATAATACCCTTGCAGCACATCACAGCCCATGGCTTTGAGTCGTGCTGCCGTGTTTTTATTTTCCACACCTTCGGCAACAACTTTCAGGCCGAGATTATGACCAAGGTCAATGGTCGACCGGACAAGGACTTCATCACTTTCATTCTTGAGCATATCCATGACAAACGATTTGTCGATTTTAATTTCAGATGCCGGTAATTTTTTTAAGTAAGCCAATGACGAATAGCCCGTGCCGAAATCATCAATAGAAATTTTAATCCCCATATCTGACAGTCTGGTCAATATTTCCAAAGCACGATCTGGATCTTTAATGATCGTTCCTTCAGTGATTTCTATAATAATAAACTCTGGCGGCAATGCATATTGGGCCAGAATTCCGGTAATGGTGTCCGGCAGATCGGCGTCAAGCAGGGTCGTGGGACTCAGATTGACTGCAACAGTCAGCTTAAGGTTACTCTCATGCCACTTAATTGCCTGGGACAAGGCATGCTTAAAAACCCATATGGATAAAGGCTTGATGAGTCCTGTCCGTTCAGCCAGGGGAATAAACTCATCCGGAGGCATGAATCCATGCTCGGGATGCTGCCACCGGACAAGCGCCTCAACGCCACTCACATCCCTTCTCTTCACATCTATTTTTGGCTGAAAATGAAGCAGCAACTCGTCGTTTTCAATGGCCTGGCGCAACTCTCCCATTAGGGTAAGGCGATGGGGGCTGTGTTTGTCAAGCTTGGTAGAGTATATGGTAAACCGCTTACTGTCCTCTTTAGCAGCATACATTGCCACATCGGCCCGCTGCATTAGGGTATCGCCGTCCTTGCCGTGATCCGGAAATATGGCGATACCAATGCTTGCCTGTACCACAAGTTTTAATCCTTCAATAACAAAGGGAGCCAGGAAAGCGTTTTTGATTTTTTGCAAAATGATGTGAACATCTTCACTATTCTCAATCACCGGCATAAGCAGGGCAAACTCATCTCCGCCCGATCGAGCCAGGGTATCGGATTTTCTGATGAGCCCTTTCAGACGCAGGGCAACATTTTTCAGCAACCTGTCCCCACTGTAGTGACCCAGTGTATCATTAATCTCCTTGAAGTTTTCCAAATCCATATAAAACAGGCTTAATTTCTTATCGTCACGTATAGCACTGTGCAAGGCCTGCTCAAGTCTGTCCTTCAGGAGTACGCGATTTGGTAAATCTGTTAGATGATCGTGGGTGGCGTCATGGGCGGCCTTATACTCCAGATCGGCAGTCTGTTTTCTCAGATCAGACGTCTGGTCAATGAGCATCGTACTTGCCTCATACGCCATGATGGAGCTGACATATTGACCCCAGAAGGCAAAAATAAAAGGCATGGCATTAAGAAACCAAAGAGTAGGAGTATTCTTTTGGGTCTCAATAAGAAAGTTTATAGTGATGGCAGCATACTGCATGTGACAGGAAATCAGCGTGGCAAGTACCAGTGCAACAACAGCAATTAGCACTCCATAGATGGCATGCTTTGTCACCCGTGAGTTCATGATTTTCAGATTGGTTTTCAGGGTTTGACTGACGCTTTCCATAATAAGTTTCTTAGATTAATGGGTCTAAATTCACAAAAGAACAAAATCAGCAATAAGAAATTTCTTATGCCAGCAGTTTGGGTGTAATTAAACATTTAGGGAAAATCTGTCTTCGCAAAATGGCTTCCCAGCTTGAAACTCATAATGATTTAAGAAAATTACAACCGCTTATCACAAAAACAAGATGTACTTAGGGAGTTTCTAAAAAATAAAGGCCCCATTTGCTGTAATGAATGTTATTGATCCTGGCGTTATTTTGGCATGTTATAATTCCGGGAAAAGAAAATCAATTGGAAAAATTTGGATACCGAACTGAAAGCGATAATAAAGGATGCGGCCTTTCTACCGACAGGAAAAACAGTTTCACCGAATTGGAGTAGACATTCATGTTGCTTGCTGGATACACGCACGTCGAAAGTTCATGGATGTACCCCCCCCCAAAAAAGCCTTCTTGGCAAAGCCATCAACTATACCCTTAATCAATTTACAAAAAAAAATATAAACCGATGGTATCTCTTATTTCAAAATATTGTAATTGATACCAGGCACAAATGGAAATTAGCCCAAAACATTAGGTTACAAACCAGGGCAGTCATGATAAACTAAAGCGTTTTAAAAATCCTTTTCCACCATCATAAAAGAACAAAGAGGTCATTTCTGTGAAATCAAAAGCCCTTGAAGTCAACCTTTCAGATACCCGGGCAGACGTCACCATTGATGAACGGTATCTTCTGCTTCTTGACTTTTTTAAAGGATATGTGGGCATTGTCAGCCGCCTGGAAACCTTTTTAAAGGAACTGTCCCATCCGTACCGGAACTGGGCCTTTATTGTCACCGAGTCCCGGCATTTTTCCCTTCACCATTTTCATTTGTACGGCAGTGAGCCCAATGGACCAAAAGCGCTTGATTTGCTTTGTGATATTTTTAACACGGCATTTGAATCCATATCGGATCCTGAAATCAAATCCAATGCCGCAGACAATCTCATGCAGATTTTGCATTATATCGCCAAATCCGGTGCACAAGGCCTTCATGTATTCAATCGAACACTGACCCAAGAAATTGACCGTATTTTATCCCTCCAGGAGTCTGATTTCTTGTTCTTTGTCAACGCCTATTACCAGCCCGACGTCATGGCCAGGCTGATTATCCAAAAAAAGGCACTCCCTGACGACCCAAATTTACGATCTGCCTTAAACAGATTTTTAATTCGCTTTTTTGAGGTCTCTTTTGAATTCTGGCTCTGCCAGGAAGACCCTGTGGCCTGGATGAAAAACAATATAGATGAGTGGCGCGGCGGACCGGATATGCTCACGCTTTTAAACCCGGTATCCCGGGAAAAGATTCAAAAAGAGCAACAGACCCTGGCGCAGATAAAAGCCCTGCCGGCCGATGATATGAAAACCATGTCGGCTTTAATGGAACTGACCGGACACAGGGACCATATCAAACGCTTCAGGGAGATCCCCCGGCAGATTTTTTCTTTTGCCCCGGAAAAAATCTATGGAAAATATGTTAAGCTGACATTTCTATTTTATATTATTCATGCACCCGGGCTTTCCATCATACACAGGGAAGCGTTGGGAGATATTCACCGCACCCTGATCACCCTGATCGGAGAACGGGGGGATTATAAAAAAGACATCGTCATTGTTGACCAGACCTTTGCCCTGCTCAAAGAGCACAAGGGACGGTATCCGGAAACCGTACTGGAATGCATTCATAAAATCGGGGATGCCGTATACAATACCGACGAAATTGAGCTGATCAACCATTTCATTGACCGGGCCGTGGACCATGGATTTCAGTTCCCGGATATCTCAGGAACCGGAGAAGACTGGCAGATCAAATGCAATGTGGCCCATGTGAAAAATATCCGGGTATTTCTAACCCTGGTGGCCAGGCACCCGAAAAAATCCAAACGCCTGCTCTCCGCATTGATCACCTCACTGGCCGTGGGCGGCGTGTTTATCCGGGATACGGATCTGTTTCCCCGAGACATTACCACATTCTTAAATGCCGACATCGCACCGGTGTATAATCTGGTCAAACAACTGGCCCGGCTGCTTCCCACCTTTTTCAATGAGATCGGTGCAGAAGGGGAGCTTCGGGATATTTCCACCCGCCTGGATGAATTGGTTTTCCGCAGGGACCGGCTGGTCCATTTCCTGCGCAAACAATCCCACGTGGAAAGCTCATCAAGGATCGTGGACTTTATCCGGGAAGTGATGATGTTCTGGAAAACCCTGGATAAAACACCGCTTAAACCCTATCTGCCCCCGTCCATCTATGATGAGATCCCAACCTGCGGAAAATACATTGACGGCCCCCATGCCGTGTTCCGTACCCTGGCCCGGAATAAGCTGCACACACCGGCTGATTTGCTTGGCGTCCGCAAAGCCGACATTGAGGCCATCATTGACAAGGCAGAAAACGCGACGGATCTGGACAGGGAACGGGTTAAACTGATGATCCGGTTCCACGCCCTGCTCAATGAAAAATACGGCATTGAAAACCTGGATCTTGCAAGCTATGTCAATTCCCATATATCCCAGGGCCTGCCAGACCCCAAGAGCATCCTCCATGCCCTTGAAGAGACCGATCTGGAAAGCAGGATCGGGGGACTTTTGTCCTATATGGCGGAGCTGAAAAACATTATTTTGTCCAAGGAAAAATTTACCGTAAACGAATCCATTTACCACAAGCGTCACATTGCCGTTGACATCCCGTCCATGTACGGCTCATACAGTGAAGCCAAATTTGATGCCCTGGGCATGACTTTAAGACTTGAAAGCATTATCAATGTACTGTTTGAGAATCTGATCAACAGCATTGACCTGCGATTGATCACCAAACCCACCTTTGTGAAGATCTTTGCCGTTCTTAAGCTTTTCCGCCAGGCCCTGGCCCTGGACGGCATTGTATCCAACAAGCTGGATACCCAGCTGGAATTCTTAAAATACGCCATTAATATCACCACCTGCTCATTTACCCAGTACCTGGACATTTTCAAGGGATTTACCAGGGCGGTTGCCGATGCGGTAAACGATCACTTCAACAACCTGCACTCCCTGAACCTGAGCAATCTGGACAACCGTATCGGCCGGGAAAATATACTTGAAAAATACCAGCCGGAAGGATTCGGTTCAGCGGCCAATATGCCCAACACACCGACCGCCGTCAAAATGGCAAAAAAACTGGACCAGCGGGTGGCGGATATTTTTTTCCGGGACAGAATTGCCACATCCCTTGGGCTCCAGCAGCTGGATGTATTTTTAAACCGGATTTTAAATACCCTGTTCCGCCAATCCGAACGGCTGACCCAGAAAGAACTGTCAACCCTTCTCAACTATGACCCAAAGGCAGCGATCTGCTCCATTGACGCCGGGGAACTGTTCAGCAACAATATCATCTATCTGGGCAATAAGGGGTTGAACCTGATCAAACTTAAGCGCCTGGGGATTAAAGTGCCCAACGGGTTCATCATCACCACCGAGGTGTTCAAATGTCTGGATCTCATTGACAACTACATTCCGGCATCGAAAAATTTCCAGCAGGTGGTGGCCCATATGCTTGGGCAGCTTGAAACGACCGAGGGTAAAAAATTCGGGGACCCGGAAAATCCTTTGCTGCTGTCTGTCCGCTCGGGCTCGTCCATTTCACAGCCCGGGATGCTGGATTCATTTTTAAACGTAGGCATTAATGAACAAATTGCCGAAAGTCTGGCGGAAAAATCGGGAAACCCCTGGTTTGCATGGGACTCCTACCGCAGATTTATCCAGGCCTATGGCATGGTTTACGGCATCCAGAGAGACCGGTTTGACGACATCATCAAAAGCCATAAGGAAAAGGCCGACATCCCCTTCAAACGGTACTTTACAGGAGAACAGATGCGCGACGTGGCCATGGCATACAAGCAGCTTTTGCTGGAACAGGGCATCAAATTAGTGGAATCTCCCATGGACCAGTTATTTTTGTCAATTAAAAAGGTGTTTGCGTCCTGGAACTCCAAACGGGCCAAAAGTTACCGCAACATCATGGGGATCTCCGATGACTGGGGTACGGCGGCAACGCTCCAGACCATGGTATTCGGCAACTGGTCCAGGGAATCCGGGTCCGGGGTGGTGTTCACCCACAGTCCCAAACTGCCCGGAGACGCCATCCGCCTGTGGGGGGATTTTACCATTGGCAACCAGGGGGAAGATGTGGTATCGGGTTTAGTGAAAACCCTGCCCATATCCGAACTTCAAAGGGAGATGGAAGGCAGGGACGAAAAAATCAGTTTAGAGGAGCGGTTTCCTCTGGTTTATAAAAAATTGAAAGCCATTGTCCTGCAGTTAATTTACGAGGAAGGGTGGAATCCCCAGGAGATGGAATTTGCCTTTCAGGGACAAAAGGCTGAAGATGTGTTTATTCTCCAGGCCAGGGACCTGTCTTTACGGGATAGAAAAAAAATCAAACGGTTTGATGCTGCGCCGGACAAGCTTGAAAAAATCCAATTAGGCCAGGGAATCGGTGTGTCCGGAGGTGCCATGAGCGGCAGAATCGTATTTTCCCTCGAAGAGATCGACGGCTTCAGACGGCAGGATCCCGACAGCAGCCTCATTTTGATTCGCAATGACACCGTGCCCGACGATATCCTGGAGATTGATGCGGCAGACGGCATTTTAACCGCCAGAGGGGGACTGACTTCCCACGCTGCCGTGGTGGCATACAATCTTGACAAAACCTGTGTGGTGGGGTGTAAAGATCTGGTCTGCAACGAAGAGACGGGCTTTTGTGAGCTCAATGGTGTAAAAATGAATACAGGGGATTTCATCAGTCTGGACGGCCATAAAGGCATCGTCTACCAGGGACAGATGAAAATCAGCAACCATTTAACCTCAATCTAATAAAAGGCAGGAAATATGAGCACAGAGAGATCAAAGATCCTGGGCATTAACGGACTTGGAAGAATTGGAAAGCTGACGTTATGGCACCATGCCGGCAGAAAATTTTTCGATGAAATCGTCATCAATGTGGGCAGAGAAGTCGGCACCGGCATGGATGATCTCATCCATTACATTGAACGAGATTCCACATACGGCCGCCTGGAGGCATTTATACACGGCTTTAGGGGAGAACCCGTTATCACGGATGTAGATCCCGGTTCCGGCACTTTTATGGTGAATGGGGTAAAAGTAAAAATCCTTTCCACAGACCGCAATCCAAAAGATATCGCATGGGCGCAGAATAATGTGGAGCTGGTGGTGGATACCACGGGCCAGTTTCTTGATCCCAATCTCGAATCAGATGCGCCAAAGGGATCCATCCGCGGACACCTGGAGGCAGGGGCCAGGAAAGTCATTGCCTCGGCACCCTTTAAACTCAAACAAGGTGCCGTGATTCCCGATGATGCCGTCACCACGGTCATGGGCATCAACGATAAAGATTTTAACCCTGTGCGCCACTGTCTGATTTCCAATGCATCCTGCACCACCACCTGTCTTGCCCACATGATCAAGCCATTGCTGGATGCGTTTGGCGTGGATCGTTTGCTGTCCGCATCCATGGCCACGGTTCATGCGGCCACTGGCTCACAGCAAGTACTGGACCGTCTGCCCCAAACCGGAAAAACCGACCTGAGAAAAAATCGCTCCATCATGAATAACATCATTTTAACCACCACAGGTGCGGCCAAGGCGTTGCAGCAGGTTATCCCGGAAATGGCCAATATCGGTTTCATTGCCGAGTCCGTGCGTATCCCCACCGCCACCGGATCTTTGATCATTCTGGTCATCAACCTGCAGGAAGAACTGGACAAGCCGCCGGTCAGAAGGGACATGATCAACCAGATCTATCAAGACACGGCCCAAAAACAGTCCGACGGTTATCTGATCTTTACGGAGAAACAGAACGTCTCCTCGGATATCATTGGTACCCCCAGGGCCGCGGCAGTCATCGAGGGTCATGAAACCCATACCCGCACGGCTTGTCTTTCCATTAATCCCAAGCACATGCAGGGCATTGACAAAGAGGTGCTGGAAAATATCAAGGATCGTGTCTGCGCCATCCAGGTCACCCAGGCAGTCATTTATGGATGGTACGACAATGAAATGGCGTCCTATGTAAACATGCTGGGGGACAGAACCGTAACCGTTGCCGAGTCCATGGAATAACAGCCGTGGGCCGGCCCGGCCTGTGAAAAACAATTTAACCACGGAAAGCACAGAATTCACAGAATTCTATCTTCCGTGCCTTCTGTGATTTCCGTGGTTAAAAAGATAAAGGGCATCCTAAGGGCGAAACCAGCCAGCCCAAAAACAAGGTGATAAGGATAACACTGTCGGCAATGGCGCGGATATAATTTTCCATTTTCATGACAACTCCCCCCCTCGCATGATACGATCTCTTAATTTTTAAAAAATCTCTGTAGTTTACACAGATCATTCAACGAGGGCTGAACCTCGGCAAGAAACCGGGAAATCTATCTTTACCGGACTGGCAAAATTATGAATACAACGATCAATTTGATGAGCGAGGTTGTTTCGGACCCAGAACCCCTGCAATACCGATCACATACGATTGCGGTCTGTCCATGTCATAGTTTCCTGTTGCTGCCCAGTGTTGTAAAACCTTTTTTCAGTATTAAAAAAGGTAAACTGGCAATCCTGCCAAAATCAATCTTTTTTCAGAGTCGCCAAAAGGTGTACCAACCTGTTTTTAACGGTTTCCACCCCACAATGCGTCTGTTATTCAATGCTGCTTTCGGATAAGTCCGGGCGAGCATAGATAGACATATTCGTCGCCTTGCTATTCCTCATAAATATTCATATCGGGATAATGTTTTTTAGCACATTCCTGGCATATTCCATGACTGAACGTAGCCTCAGAATTTTCATGAATATAGTATTCAATCTGGGTCCAATAACCCTTATCATCACGAATCTTTTTGCAATGTGAACAAATCGGCAGAAGGCCACTTAATGTCTTTACGTCAGCCAGTGCTTTTTTCAGAGAAGTAATATCTTCTAAGATTATAATGATTCCATCGAATTTACCGCTAATATCTAAACTTTTCGAGATCTTGATACGGTAGGTAAAGAATTTACTATTTAAGTCTATTTGTTTTTCGAAAACCATGGAATCAAGATTGTTGTCCACATAATTATTAATTTCATGTTCAAGCCAAGGCAAAATTTCAGATAGGGCTGTCCCACCAAAACATGATGGTTCTATGGGTTTATCCTCATCCAGGCATTGTTCTATTTCCAATTGTCGGTCTCTATTTAGGCAGTAATATTGTGACCCCGGTAAAATATTCTTTTTAAATAACTCAGCTGCTAAAAGGTTCATGTTGTCTATTTTTTTCGCACGATTCAGAATTATCACTGGATTTGGAATACTCTCAAAAATGGTAAGATATTTATTCTTTTCATTGGTCATCATTCGATTATTGATTTGAAGTTCCAGAATGGCACTATCACCTTTTGAACCAGACCACTCCACACAAAAACCAATCTCAATGCGATCAAATATCCTGTTTAAAAACAATTCATAATCCATAGCCGACATTGGGGATATCAGATCAGTTATTTTATCGTATAAAAGGTCAATATAGGACTGTCGATAATACTTCATTAACCCAAGAAACATATTCAAACTAACACCTCGTTCTCTATGCTTTTGTGCTTCAACAATACCAAACATCGCGATTGGATCATCATTAATATCTTCTTCTGGGTTTAATTCTGGGACATCCGTATAGGTTTTAAAGCCTTGCAGAATAGAGTTTGTTAAACCGGAAATCGATAGTCGCCAAGCTTCCTTTAAGGTTGATGTGTAAAGTGAATACCCACGTTTTAATGCATAGTTAAGTATTCGGTCCATCAACCATTCTTCATTATCCAAGAGGATTGATGCTAATAATTTATATTTTGATTGTTGGTTTTCATGTGGAATATTTTTCATGCTTTTCATATTACCTCGACAGTCATAAGTTCTCATAGATTGTATATAGCTGTTTTTATACCACTTGTTATTTATGCGCATAAAACTTCAAGCAGTTTTCTTCCGGATTTAGCATAAAAGTTGGCATTAAGTTGGTACAGCATGCCAAAAAAATCATAAAATTCATAACATATTAATATCTTTTGGTATTTAAATTCAGAAAATTTATGACTGACGAGATATTACATAACCCAGCATCGAAAGACAATAATTCGTCAAAAATTAGTAAATAAGAGCCCACGAATAATGGTATCTATAAACGCTGTTAAGCTCGTTATTGAAGGCGTTGGCTACTTCATGTTATTGAATACCGCTTTGAATTAGCTTGGGCGAATATAGATACCATAATGGGGGACTGGCTCCCGGTTAACTCAGGAGGCCTCCAAGAGGAAATCAAGATGAATACAAAAATTATTTCGAGGATTAAAATCTGCATCCAACACCGTCATCGGCAAAATTTGCGGTTTTCGGGCGGGCACTATCGATAATCTTTATAATTGAGATTATACCGGGCAGCCTTATATGAAAATTTTCTTACGGTGATGTTGATCAATTTGGCAGCCTTGTTAATATTGCCCCGGGTATTTTTCAGGGCATCCATAAGGATTTCCTTTTCAAGGCTTGCCACGGCATCTTCAAGCGACAAGGGAAGGGTTTTGGACCTGGTTCCGGTCTGAAGGGTTGCCGGCAGGTGGTAGGAGTGAATGGCGCCTTCATTGCATAGAATAACGGCCCGTTCAATGCAGTTTTCAAGTTCCCGGACATTGCCCGGCCAATGGTATTCCATCATCATGTCAATGGCCGGCGTAGTGATGCGTTTAATCTCCTTGCCATGCTCCTTTATGTATTTTTCCAGAAAATGATCGGCCAGAAGAATAATGTCTGTTTTCCGCATGCGAAGGCTGGGGATGTAAATGGGAAATACATTGAGCCGGAAATAGAGATCGTCCCTGAATCTACCCTGCTGGACCATCTCCTCCAGATTGGCGTTGGTGGCGGCCACGATCCTGACATCCGTCTTGATGGGCTTGTACCCGCCCACCCGCTCAAATTCCTTTTCCTGGAGTACCCGTAAAAGCTTTACCTGGGCACCGAGATCCATGTTGCCGATCTCGTCCAGAAAAATGGTACCTGTATTGGCGACCTCAAATTTACCTTTTTTTGTGAAGGCTGCGCCGGTAAATGCCCCTTTTTCATGGCCGAACAGCTCGCTTTCAATGAGATTTTCCGGAATAGCCGCGCAGTTGATCTTGATAAAGGGATTCTGGTTGCGCTCTGAGTTGTAATGGATGGAATTGGCCACCAGCTCCTTGCCCGTGCCGCTTTCACCGCGGATCAATACGGTTGCCGAAGAGGAGGATACCTGGGAGATCATCTGGAGCACTTCACGCATCTTATTGGAATTGCCGATTATATTGGAAAAACTGTACTTGTTCTCCAGCTCTGATTTCAGCCGGAGGTTCTCGGTTTTCAACTGCTCTTTTTCCACCCGGATGGTTTCAATGTTGATGACGTGATGGGCAACCATGGTTGCCACCACGGCGAGCAGTTTTTCGCCATTTTCAAGGGAGCGTTTGCCTTCATAGGGCCGGTCCGCACTGATGGCACCCACCACGCGACTATCTTTTTTTATGGGTACGCAAATAAAGGAGTAATCCTGCCCCTGGGTAAGATTCCTGGAATGGGTTTTATCCAGAAACAGTGGTTCTTCACTGATTCTTGGCACCACGGCAGGTTTACCGGTCTGGATCACTTTACCGATGATACCTTCCCCGGGCAGGTATTTGATCTGTTTGGTTTTGTCTTCGGAAATGCCGTGGGCCATTTCAATGCGGATTTCGCCGGTTTCAGTATTTGTTAGAAAAATGATTCCTCGGACAAGATTCAGTGATTCAGACAGAACACTTAAAACCTTGAACAGGGATTTTTTCATGTCCATGTGCTGGTTTAATGATTGGCTGATTTCGTATAACAGAGAAGTTTCTTCAATCGACTTCATAAGGGAGGTGTCCGCATCAATATTTTTGCTTTTATTTTCATCTTTTCATTTTATCTCTTAGTTGCAGGAAAACCGTTGTTTCTGCAGTAACTAAAATTGCTTAATGGAAATACCGTTTTATGGCGTAAAAATCAAATAAAAAAATACAATTTTGAATTTTTTAATCCTGTTATATATGATAACCATACCTGACAAATTTGAGCTTATTCATCTTGATTTTCTAATATGCTGATGGAATAATGCCCCAATTATGAAGAACATAAAGCGTATTCTGGTGCTCGGTGGCTGCAGGAGCGGCAAAAGCGGTTTTGCCAAGCAGGCCGCAGATCATATGGCCCGGGACAAAAAAATATATCTGGCCACCTGTGTGCCCACGGACAGGGAAATGAATAAACGGGTTAAACACCACCAGGATGACCGCGGACCTGACTGGGCAACCATTGAAGAACCCATACGCATCCATGAGATCATTGAGCGGGCCTGTGCCCAGGCAAAGGTGATTCTGGTGGACTGCCTGACCCTTTGGACCTCCAACCTTTTGCTCCAGCAAACAGATGAGGCCGGTATCATGGCAGCGGTGGACCTGCTTTTAGGCGCATTAAACCGGTCAACCTGCCCTGTTATCCTGGTTTCCAATGAAGTGGGATATGGAATCGTTCCTGAAAACAGCCTTGCACGGCAGTTCAGGGACATGGCAGGGCTTGTCAACCAGCGGGTGGCCCGGGCCGTTGACGAGGTTTTTGTGAGTATGGCCGGTATCCCCGTCCAAATCAAACCGGGCCAAATCAAACCGAATCAGATCAAATCCGGACAGGTCGAGCCCGGGCTCTTCAACGGCAAGGATTTTGGGAACGGCGAACTTCAATGACCCGGACGGATACCCCTGGTTTTTTTGCAGACTTACGGGCCTGCATGGCCTTTATTACCATTCTGCCCACGGGAAAAAATCCGGTATATTCTCCTGTGGGCATGATCCGCTTTTTCCCCGTGGTGGGATTGATCCTCGGCACCCTTCTGGTGATAACCGATTTTCTGGCATCCATGGTCTGGCCGGCACCTGCCGCAGCCATTGTTGATCTCATTTTCCTGGTGGCGGTAACCGGCGCCTTTCACCTGGACGGACTTGGCGATACCGCAGACGGAATCTTCAGCCATCAGAGCAGGGAGCGGGCCCTTGAAATCATGAAAGATTCCAGAACCGGCGTGATGGGACTGGTTGCCGTTGTTTTAGGTCTGGCGGCAAAACTTGCCGGGATCTGGTCGGTGAAAATCAGTTGTTCTCCGGTTCAGGCCATGGCCATACTTTTCCTGGTGCCCTCTTTTTCCAGAGCCTCCATGATATTGGGCATAAAATATCTCAAATACGGCAGAAAAGGCAGGGGAACAGGCAAGGATCTGTTTGACCGCCCGCTTAATTCAAAAGATTTTTACCTGTGCCTGATCCCGCTGGGGTTTTCCCTGCTTCTGGGGTATAAGGGTCTGATATTGATTTCAGGGTTTGCCCTGGGCTGTGTTGCTATTTTAAAATTTTATGAACAGAAAATGAACTGCATCACAGGGGACATGCTTGGTGCCATGACCGAAGTGATGGAAGCCTTGCTGTTCATGGCCGCCGGCATGAATGTTATTTAAATGATTCAGGGCCACGGCGGAAATAAACAGCAGCTTGTAGACCGTATAGGATGCGGGCTTGAAGATATCATTGATATGAGTTCCAACCTCAATCCCCTGGGGCCGCCGAAACGCATCCACGCCTTTATCCGGGAAAACATTCATCTGATTCATGCCCTTCCCGAACCGGATGCGGCCGGTATGTCAAAGGGGTTTGCAGACTATCACGGCATTGATCCCGGGTGTGTGATGGCAGGCAACGGCACCACATTTTTCATCTATACCCTGCCCCTGGCCCTTGGGGCAAAAAAGGCCTTGATCCTGGGTCCTGCCTACGCCGATTATGAAGATGCCTGTGCAGCCGTCAATGTAAAGACCTGTCACTGTTTAACCCTTGCCCAAAACAATTTTGTTCCGGATCTGGATCAGTTGTCTGCCCAGGCGCAAGGCGCCGATCTTGTGTTTATCTGCAATCCGAACAATCCCACAGGCGCCGTGATTGACAAACAGGATCTGGAGAGATTAATTGGCCGCCACACGAACACCTGTTTTGTGGTGGATGAATCCTATCTGCCCTTTGTACCGGATGCAGAAGCGTTTTCCCTTGTAACGCAGACACACCAGCCCAACCTTGTGGTGCTCTCCTCCATGTCCAAAATCTTCAGGATTCCGGGGCTTCGCACAGGTTTTTTAAGCGGGGCCAAAGCCTTGATCCGGAAAGTCATGGCCCATTACCAGCCCTGGAGCGTCAATGCCCTGGCCCAGGCAGTAATCAAAAACATTTACGATCATCCGGGCGACATTTTGCCCTTTTACCGGCAGACCCGGGAATTTATCGTTAAAGAACGCCGGGCTTTTGTCCATGCCCTGGCTGAAACAGAGGGCATCCGGCTTTTTGATACGCCGGTCTATTTTGTGTTGGCCCGGCTGGACCGGATCTATGCCCCTGAACTGTGCCGCCGGGTGGGAGATGACAGATTTCTGATCCGCGACTGCGCCAATTTTAAAGGGCTGTCCGACCGGTTTGTCCGGTTTTCCCTGAAAACACGTGAAATCAATCTGGCCCTGGCCCAAAGCATCAAAACAGCCCTGGCCCGGGAACATACTTAACCATGCTTTTTGATGTGACCTGGCACATTATAGCTGCCGCGTTTATCCTGGATATCCTGGCCGGAGATCCGAAATCCCTGCCCCATCCCATTATCTATATGGGCCGGGCTATTTCATTTTTTGAACCTGAATTTCGAAAACGGATTAAAAACCCATTCCGGGCAGGACTTCTCTTTGCCCTTTGCCTGATAACCACAGCCTTTGGCCTGACATGGGCCCTTGTTTTTATGGCCGGCCGGATTCATCCGGTTGCGGCCGCCATTGTCCAGACCATATTGATTTTTTACAGTTTTTCCACCAGAAGCCTCTACAGGGCCGCCATGGATGTATTTAAGCCGCTGTCCCGAGGAGATCTGGCCCAGGCCAGAATCAAGGTGGGATATATTGTGGGACGCCAAACCAAAGACCTGGATGAAGCGGGTATCACCCGGGCGGCCTGCGAAACCGTGGCGGAAAATTTCGTAGATGGTTTTCTGTCGCCCCTGTGTTTTGCCCTGGTACTCGGTGCCCCCGGGGCCATGATGTACAAGATGATCAATACCCTGGATTCCATGGTTGGGTATAAAAACGACACCTATATCCTGTTCGGCAGGGCTGCGGCCCGCATTGACGATGGGGCCAACTATATCCCGGCCCGGCTCTCCATCGTGATGATTGCGCCGGCAGCAGCGATACGTTCCCTTTCCCGAGGTAGACGCGCGTTTTTCACCGCACTGACCCAGGGTCGCAATCACAAAAGCCCCAACGCCGGCTTCCCCGAGGCGGCCTTTGCAGGAGCGCTGGGCGTCCGGTTCGGCGGTCCCAATGTCTACCACGGAAAACTTGTGGATAAACCCTATATCGGCGGTGCGTTCAACGACCCCAAACCCGTCCACATTGAAAAAGCCTGTGAATTAATGATGCTGTCAGCCCTTATTTCCGTGGTATTGGGCTCTCTTTTGGCCTGGGGTCTGTTTTAGAATGATGAAAAAACCTTTCAGGCTGGGCACAACCTCCTTTATCTATCCGGATCATATCATCCCCAATGTCAAAAAAATCGGCGCCTTTTTTGACGAAATTGAACTTCTGGTCTTTGAAAGCAAACCCAAGGAGATTCCTTCCCGGGACGATGTGAAGGAGCTGGCAGGACTATCACGGGACCTGAATCTGACTTATAATGTCCACCTGCCCACGGATATCAACTTATGTGCACCGGACCACCGGGAACGCCGGAACGCCGCAGATACCCTGAAACGGGTGATTGAGCGATTTTCCCTTGCACCTGTCACAAGCTTCACCCTTCATCTGGAGATGGATAAGCCCATGCCGTCAAAGGATGGCATGAAAGCCTGGCGAAAAAATGCACAGCAGGGGCTTGAATTGCTGGTGCCGGCCCTGGAAGATCCGGCAAAGATCGGCGTGGAAACCCTGTGGTATCCCCCGGATCTTTTCAAAGAAGTGGTAACCCAATTTGGCCTCTCCGTCTGTGCCGACCTTGGGCACCACATCAAATACGGGTATGACATATCGCGCACCTTTGAACTGTTCGGCCCCAAAATCAATCTGATTCACCTCCACGGTGTGGATACGCACCTTGAACAACCGCCCCAAGACCACATTGGCCTTGACAAAATGGCACCAGACAAGTTCAGGAAAATCATGGACCACTTGAAACACTACACGGGAACCGTCTGTTTGGAGGTTTTTAACCTTGCCGATCTGCAAGGTTCTCTATCTGCCCTGGCCAAAATTTTTAACGGCATACCCTTGGCAGTCCTGGCAGGCCTTTAACGGCAGACTGCTCTGGGTGAATAAGGTCGTTGGCGGAAGAGCAACGAGGGCAAAAAGTGATTTCCTGGCGAACATGAGCCATGAAATCCGCACCCCGCTCAACGCAATTATCGGCTTTGCCCATCTGACACTCCAGACTGAACTGGATTCACGCCCGCATGACGCAAATCCGGGGCGCAAAACATCTGGTGGCCGAGGAGCAGTAGAGTAGAGGAAGGGACGCATCTGCATCCTTTCCTTTACTCTACTGGTGAAAGTATTTTTACTCGGTAAACGTAATCAGTTCCTGGCAAAAGGCGTCGATCTTCTGGACCAGGGCCTGCTCATCCTCGCTGGTGGGCGCGCCTTGCCATTCGTAAAATCCGAGCAGATCCCAGCCGGACTTTTCAATTTTGGATTCAAAATCCCGCTGGGCCCCGCCGACCCATCCATAGGAGCCGAACCTGAAAACTTTTTTGTTGGTCACCTTTTTTACAAGCAGTTCGTCAATCACATGGGACATGGGCGGAAAGACCTTGTACTCGTAAGTGGGCATGCCGAAAATAAGCCCGGCGGACTTCCAGGCAGCGGCCAGGATATAGCCGATGTCATCGCCCGGAGCCTGGTAAACATGCACCGGAATCTTGTGTTTTCTTATGGTCTCAACCACAAGGTTCAGCATGGACTTTGTACTGCCGTACATGCTGGACCAAACCAGGGTGATTTCCCTTTCTGCCGGCCCCTTGCTGTACTCTGCATAGCGCTTGTAATGGTCAATGATTACGCCGGGGTTCTCCCGCCAGATAATCCCGTGGGAGGGGCAGATGATCTTGACATCCAGTCCCGACAGTTTGGTCAGCCCTTTGAGTACAGCGCCGGAGAATGCGGCGACAATATTGGCGTAATAGCGTAACGCCTCATTTTCAAAAAAAGCATGTTTTTCCTCGGAGAGCTGGTCGTCAAAAATGGCGTCCTCCGGCACCTTACCGTATGAACCAAAAGCGTCGCAGGCAAATAAAATTTTCCGTTTTGTTTCATAGGTCATCATGGTTTCGGGCCAATGGATGTTGGGGGTTTCAAAAAACTGAAGCTCGTACTCCCCGACGTCCAGGGTCATGCCGTCCGTGATGGCCACGGCCCGGTCGGCCGGCACCCGGCCAAAGGCCTCAAGCAGGGGAACCGCCTTTTTGGTACAGTAAATCACGCCCTTGGTATTCTTTTTACAAAATTCCCGCAGCCAGCCGGCGTGGTCCGGCTCCATGTGGTTTACCACGATAATATCAATATCCTCCACCGCCAGGGAGAGCCCTTCCATCTGTCCGGTAATGGCCTTGGGAAACTCCATGATGTCCTGGGTCAGATCAATGAGCACATTCTTTTCACCCTTGATCAGATACGCGTTTATTGAAATGCCGTGGGGAATGGGCCATATTCCCTCAAACAGGTAATTTTCGTCTTCGATGTTAACCGCAAGGCGGTAAATATCATCTACTATTTTTTGAAATTTCATCCTGCAATTCTCCTTGCATCAGTTTGTTTTTTTAACAATATATTTAGAATACCATGTTCAATTGGTAAAATAAATTTCCAGTTTATCAGTTTATAATTATAAAATGGTTACGCCCCCCTCAACAGGATGTTACGGAATCTGACTTATTACCTGCAGCAAGCATCAGGTAATAAGCACCCTCTTTTTCGCGGCCCCGTTTCATGCACCCGTTTGCAAAAATCCGGCACTTTTCTTTAAATACGTTTAAAGCGGCCTGTTCCTGATTCGGAGAAAGAACATTGGACTCAATCAAATTCTGGATGGACTGAATCCGGTATTTATCCTGGGAGTGGGCCGCGGACAGTTGATCCCCATGCCCCCCGGTTTTAACCGTTAAGGGGGTGTCAATCAAATAGACTGGTGTGTCATGGGAAATCCGCAACCAGAGATCATAATCCTCGCATACCGGAAAGCCCTCGTTAAACATCCCCTTTTGGCCAAAGAGTTGTTTTCTGATCATCACAGCCGAAGGGCTGACCAGGCAGAGCTTTAAAGAAGGCTCAAAGATCATGCCCGACGGTTTTTTATGTTTTTTCTTTGGATTGACCCGTTTTCCGTTTCTGATCCAGATTTCCTCGGTCTGGCAGATCATTGCCCCGGGTTTGGATTGAAAAAAGGCGGCCTGGCAGGAAAGTTTATTCGTTTCCCAGGCATCATCGGAGTCCAGCAGCGCAATAAAGCTGCCTCGGCTTTCTTGAATCCCAAGGTTCCGGGCCGCACTCACCCCTTTGTTTTCCTGGACCAGGACCCGGATTTTATCTCTATATCCAGCCAGCAGGTCCCGGGTTCCGTCTGTCGACCCGTCATCCACCACAATGATTTCCCTGTGCGGATAGTCCTGGGCAAGGGCTGAATCAACGGCCCTTTTCAGGGTCCACGCCCGGTTGAAAGTGGGAATAATCACACTGATCGTATCTGTTTTTTGCTCTATCATGTTAAAAACTGTAAAGCATCAAAAAGCAAGAAACAAGCTCCTTAAGACCCAAATTAAAAAATATTAGAAAAAAGTTGTAAACAGACTTTTTTTTTGGTAGAGCAAGATGGTGAATTTTTTTAATCAACCATGGGTGAAAAAAATTTAGTGATGCTGCAATTAGATTTACCCTTAAACCTTATTAAACAACTGAGACCAACCTTTCCATATTCGTTATGGACTACCCTTGGTTCCAATACAAGTTCTGTCCATGATGATTACATTTGGAAAGTTTTGACAAGCACATTTAGATCTCTTTAACACATGCCCAATTTTAATCCGGTTTAAACCGAGGATGAGGAATTTATGGCAAAAGGAAAAAACGTCAAACACATTATTAACAAGAGCTGGTGCAAGGGGTGCGGCATTTGCGTTCACTTCTGCCCCAAACAGGTTCTGGAACTGAGCAGCGATGAAAAAGCTGTGGCAGCCCGCCCTGAAGACTGCATTGCATGTAAGCTTTGTGAACTTCGGTGCCCTGATCTGGCAATTCAAATTTTAGTTGAGGAGGAATAAATAATGGCTAAGAATATTCAATTTATTCCAGGAAGCGATGCTTGCATTGAAGGCGCCCTTTATGCCGGGTGTGACTTTTTTGCAGGTTATCCGATCACGCCGTCATCAGAAGTTGCAGAAGGTCTGGCTGCTGCACTTCCCAAAAGAGGTGGCAAATTTATCCAGATGGAAGACGAAATTGCATCCATGGCCTGTATCATCGGCGCAGCTCTTGCCGGAAAAAAGGTTATGACCGCAACTTCCGGCCCCGGCTTCTCCCTGAAGCAGGAAGGTATCGGATACGCCTGTATGGCTGAGGTCCCCTGTGTTATTGCAAATATCCAGAGAGGCGGACCATCCACAGGTAACCCCACCCACGTCGCCCAGGGTGACACAATGCAGGCCAGATGGGGATCCCATGGAGATCACAGCATTATTGCCATGACCGCTTCCAACCTCCAGGATGTATTTAAAATTACGGTTGAAGCCTTTAATCTGGCTGAAAAATACCGGACACCTGTTGTTCTGATGTTTGATGAGGCCACCCAGCACCTGAGAGAAAAAGTGGTCATTCCCGAACCCGGCGAGATCAAAGTTGTCGACAGAATCAGAACCAATATTCCCGTAGGTGAACAATACTATCCCTATCTTACCGATGAAAACGGCCAGCGTCCCATGTCCGACTTCGGTGCAGGCCATCGTTTCCACGTCACCGGCCTTCATCATAACATTATGGGCTTTCCCGACGTCAGTCCTGAGAATGTTAACGCTCTGATCCACCACCTGGTAGATAAAATCGAAAGCAAAGCCAACGAAATCGCCATGTACAAAGAGTACTACATGGATGATGCTGAGTATGTCATCGTTGCCTATGGAACAACAACCAGATCCGCCCTCCAGGCTGCCGAAGACTATCGCAATCAGTTTGGCATCAAGGTCGGCGTTTTAGAGCTTCAGGTTGTATGGCCCTTTGCAGATGAGATTGTCAGAGAAAAATGTGCCGGTGCCAAGGCCGTTATTGTAGCTGAAATGAATATGGGCCAGATTGTCAGAGAAGTAAAACGTGTTGTGGCTGAGCCTGAAAAGGTTTACTTCTCTAACCGGGTTGACAACCAAATCATCAAGCCCGCTGACATTAAAGCGGCGATCAGAATGATCACAGGAAAGGGGGTATAGCATGAGCGATACACAATTTGATGTAAAAAAATATATCCGGGCCCAATTTTTCCCCCATATGTGGTGTCCGGGTTGTGGACACGGTATTGTCATGAGCGCATTGCTCAGGGCGATTGATGATTTGGGATTGAAAAACGACGATGTCTCCGTAGTTTCAGGTATCGGGTGTTCCTCAAGAATCTCCGGTTATCTGGATTTCAACACCGCACATACCATGCACGGCAGAGCCCTTCCCACTGCCACAGGTGTTAAGCTTGCCAACCCCAACCTGAAAGTTATTGTCCCCTTTGGTGACGGTGACTCCACGGCCATTGGCGGCAACCACTTCATCCATGCCTGCAGAAGAAATATCGATATTACCGCCATCGTCATGAACAACCGGATCTACGGTATGACCGGCGGACAGTATTCACCGATGTCCGGATGTGGTGTAAAAGCAAGTACCGCCCCCTATGGTGTTCCCGATCGTGCCTTTGATCTGGTGGAACTGGCCAAAGGCGCAGGTGCCACTTTTGTTGCAAGAACTACCGTTTACCATGCCAAAGAAGCCCAGAGTACAATCAAGAAAGCCATCGAACACAAAGGCTTTTCAGTAGTTGAAATTCTGTCCATGTGCCCAACCCAATTCGGCAGAAAGAACAAGGCCGGTGAGGCACCCCAGATGATGGAATGGTACAAGGAAGCAACCGTACCCATGGGGTCCAAAAAACTGGAAGAGAATCCAGACCTGATTCAACGCGGCGTTTTTGTTGATGAAGATGTTCCCGAATACTGCGAAGTTTACCAAACAAACGTCATTGACAAGGTAATGAAGAAAGGATAGGCATAATGGAATCAACAGGAATTGTTTTTACAGCTTCTGGTGGGCAAGGGGTTATCACTACCGCCATTATCCTTGCCAGAGCAGCTACAATCTTTGAGGGCAAAAACGCTATTCAATCACAGAGCTACGGAGCTGCTGCCCGTGGCGGCGCTACCCGTGCCGACATTTTAATTTCAGACGGCAATATTTATTACCCCAAGGTTGAATCGGCTGATGTTTTTGTCGCCCTGATGCAGGAAGGCTATAATAAATATGCCCACTTGATTCGTCCAGGCGGCCTCATGATAGTCGACCCAAGGTATGTTAAACCCAGCAATATTAATGCCAAGATTCTAGAGTTACCCATGTATGACACAGTTGTTAAAGAAATCGGAAAACCGATTGTTTACAGTGTCTGTGTACTTGGGGCTCTGATCGGTGCTACAGACATCTGTAAACCCGAATCAGCTATAAGTGTTATCCAGGATGCCATGCCACCAGCTTTCTTTGACATGAACAAGAAAGCTTTGGAAATTGGCATTACTCTAGGAAAAGAGGCTGCTTAAAACAAAATCAATCGACAGATTGAACTTTAAGTTAAGCAACATATATTAAAGAAAAGGCCGATCCACTAGACAATGTGTGAGATCGGCCTTTTTTATGCTTACCCGGACACCGGGCCATCAGGAAAAATTCTCCGCCAATACCTGTTTGACTCTGTCTATAATTTTCAGGCACTCATCATCTAACGCCTGGACCTGAACAGTGAGATTGGCACTTGTAGGGTTGCCGGTACCTCCCTGTGATTCGAGTTGTTCTGCCAGAGTGGCGGCATTATGGGCTGCTAAATATTTCAACATTCCCTTCAAACGATGTGCATTTTCTTTTAATTCATCATATTCATTTTTTTCAATGCAAGCAGTCATCTTGGACAAGAGCGGTGGATAGGTGGATTCGAAGGTCTGCAGGCAATTGTGTAAAAGAGATTTATTGCCTGCCATGATCCGTTTTAGTTGCTGCAGGTCTATAGTGCTTTCTAAATCCCGGATCTCTTGGGGCTTTGCCTCAAAACTTCTCTGCAGGATAACCTTTTGAACTGCCTGGTTTAACCGTGTCGGGCTCAGGGGTTTTTCCAAAAATTCATCCATACCGCTATCTAAAAAAAGCGCCTTGTCCTCCTCTGTGGTATGGGCTGTCAGGGCAATGATCGGTGTGCGTGACAGATCTTTGTCCTTTTCAATGGCTCTGATCGCAAGAGCGGCATCAATGCCGCTCATTTGGGGCATCTCCCCATCCATTAAAATAAGGTCAAAGCGATGGGAACAAAACATCTTTACAGCTTCTTTGCCGTTTTCTGCAATTTCAACCCAGCCTAAATTCAACTTTTTAATCATGCCAGTGACAACCACCTGACTCATTTTGTCATCTTCAACCAGTAAAATATAATACCCACCGGTAAACGCCTTTTTACTATTCATAGTGCCGCCTGATGATTCCATTCATATCAATGATCCGATACCGTAAGACGGGCCGCATAATCTTCCAGATCGCTCTTAAGTCTGGAAAACTGCTCACCTATTTCCGGCAAAAGCTGTTCAACTCCCCTTAGATCCCCGGCTTTGCCCGCCAGTTCCATTTTCATGGCGGTTTTCTGAAAAGCACCCGCCGCCACATAACCGGATGCACCCTTTATTTTATGCGCCTGGACGCCACCTTTTTGCGCCTGCCCCTGTTTGATCAATTGAGAAAGAATCTCGATTTGCCCCGGCATGTCATCAAGGAAGGTACGGATGGCGGCTGCAATAAGCTGCTTGTCTTCCATGAGATTGCCCCTCAGCGCCTCCGGATTAAAGGTCCCCGGCTCATGTTTCTTATCTTTTTTCTGATCCACTTTTTTCTGATCCACGGTAAAGCATTCCGGATTACGGGGCTGGATACGATTAATCCACTTTTCGATCTTTTCAGCCAGGATAATTGGATCTACAGGTTTGCTGATATAATCATTCATGCCTGCATTCAGGCATTTTTCCCGGTCACCGGCCATGGCATTGGCCGTCATGGCGACCACCGGGATATCCGGGTTAATAACGTTGGATGCCGTATTGCGTATCATCCGGGTGGCCTCAAGGCCATCCAGTTCCGGCATCTGCAGATCCATCAATACCATGTCATAGGGTATTTTTTCAAGGGCGCGGATCGCCTCAATACCGTTTGCCACGGCATCCACATAATAACCGAACTTTTCCAGAATGCCCTTTGCAACGATCTGGTTTGTGATATTATCTTCTGCCAGAAGAATCCTCACATGGGGCTGTTTGATTTCACCATTTAAATGCCGAATGCGGGCATTTTCTTCCTTGCCGGCCTGTCCGCCGGAGAGAACAGAGGGCAGCGTGTCTGAAAGTTCAGAGTAACGCACCGGTTTGGTAAGGTATCCTGAAAAACCGATGGATTGAAAATAACGCGAATCCCCACGCCGGCCTATGGACAGCATCAACACCAGTTTGATGTCTGCCCCGAACGCCTCTTTTTTGATGGCCAGGCCAAGCTTGTCACCGGTCATGCCGGGCATCTGCATATCCAGTATCGCAAGGTCATAGAACATATTTTTCTGTGCCGTTCGCTTTATTTTTTCCAAGGCGGCTTTACCATCTGCCGCTTCAGATACCTTTGCCCCCATGCCGACCAATTGTCTTATTAATATTTCCCGGTTGGTTCGGTTATCATCAACAATTAAAATACGGGCATTTTTTAATTGATCCGGCATGATTTTCTGCTCATGGCCGGTTTCAGCAGATGACGGCTGCTGTTTAAATCGGGCCGTAAACCAGAACAGGCAGCCTGAATGGAAGCTGTTCGATTGGCTAATTTCGGGAACCGGTGAAATAACGCCGATATCTCCGCCCATCAGTTGGGCCAGTTTTTTAGATATGGCAAGACCCAGCCCTGTGCCGCCGTATTTGCGTGTAATGGAGGCATCCACCTGGGTAAACTGTTCAAACAGATGACCCTGTTTTTCCGGGGCTATACCCACACCGGTATCCTTTACGGAAAAGTAAATGAGTACCTCTTCTTTGGTTTCATGCTTGAGGTGCGCCTGTATCACCACCTCACCGGCTTTGGTAAACTTAATGGCATTATCAGTCAGATTGGTCAGGATTTGCCGAAGGCGGCCAGGATCGCCCTGAAGCTGTCCCGGAACCTCGGGCGATACCTCGCAGATCAACTCCAGATCTTTTTCATGGGCTTTCAGGGCCATCATATGGACAAAATCATCCAGAAAAGGCCGCAATTCAAAATCCAAAATTTCCATATCCAGTTTGCCTGCCTCAATTTTTGAAAAATCCAGGATATCGTTGATCAAGGTCAAAAGAGCGTCGGCACTTGCCTTGACATTGCTGGTGAAAAGGCGTTGTTCATCGGAGAGATCCGTATCCAGCAGCAGGCCTGTCATACCGAGGATACCGTTCATGGGCGTCCGAATTTCATGACTCATATTGGCCAAAAACTCACTCTTTGCCCGGGTTGCCATCTCAGCTCTGGCCGCCATCCGTGTTGCCAGGGCTGTCTGATTTTTCAGGTGTTCGTTAACGGTCATCAATTTGTTTCTGGCTTTTTTAAGCGCCTTGTTGGCCTGCTCGGTTTCCACTAAAGAGTGCTGCAGCCGCTCCTGGTTCTGTTTGCGTTCGGTGATATCCGTATGGGTACCGAACATCATCAGCGGCTTACCATCCTGGGTTCTGGAAATCACCCTGCCTTTATCATGTACCCAGACCCAGTGTCCGTTCTTGTGCCTCATCCTGCATTCAACATCGTAACGGTCGAGTTCTCCTGAGAAATGCCGATCTAAAAGGATTTCTACCTTTTTTAAATCATCCGGGTGCGCCAGATGCATCCACGTGTCAATGGAAACCGGCGACAGCTCCCCAAGACTGTAACCGCAGATCCGGGCCCATCGCTCGTTAAATACTGTTTCACCGGTCTGAACATTCCATTCCCAGGTTCCGACATCCGTTCCCGTAATTACGTTGGCCAGGCGTTCACCCTCCCGGCGAAGGGCATCTTCAGCTTTCTGCTGCTTTGTGATATCCACAAAGGTTTCCAAAAGAGCCGGCTGCCCGTTATAGGTAAAAGGCCGGACGGTTTTGATAATGGAAATTTGACTACCTGCTGTATTTAAAAGCATCCGTCGGCTGTTGTCCATTATCTGCCCAAGGTCCGTGATCGGGCAGGCTCCTTTTTCCGTCGGACAGATATATTGGATGCATTCATTGCCGATGATCCTATCCGGATCTGTACCGATGAGTTTTGCGGCTGTGGGATTGACATAACGGATCACATGATCCGCCCAGCTGATGATAACCACGCCGGCATCCAGATGTTCAAGAATTTCCCGTTGCCGGGATTCTGTCTCCATCAGGGATGCCTGGGTCCGGGCCAGCTCTTTGAAACTGTCATCCGCCATCGCTGCGATGGCTTGAAATTCATGAAAGGTATAATCAGCAGCATTGACATCATGATCTGAAATGGCTTTCTGAAGCAGAAAAAGCTCTTTATCAACGCTTGCGGTCAAACGGCGGGAGACCAGTCTTAAAAGGAGAATCACGCTTAATGTCAGGCTGAAAATAATTAAAAGTTCCACAATAAATTTGTTGCGCTGCTGTTTTGCAAAGAACTGAATGTTTTTTTCAATATCATCCAGGTACAGGCCGCTTCCAATCACCCAGCCCCAGTCATTGATTTTCCGTGCAAACGAAATTTTCGGCACCCCGCGGCCAAGACTGGGCTTGTTCCATGTATATTGAACAAATCCGCCATCGGGATTACCGGCCGCGTTAATCAAGCTCTGTACAATTTTTATACCGTTGGGATCAGTGGTGTCCCAGAGGTTCTTGCCGACCAGTTCCCGCTGGACCCGGTTAAGCAGTCCAATCCCCTGATCAGTGAGAACAAAAAGATACCCCTCCCCGTGGGCATAAACGTAAGTTTCCAGACCTTTAATTATTTGGTTTTTAATCTCTTGGATTGAGGCACCTTTCTGGCCCAGGCGGTAACGCTCATAATTAATATAATCCACGGCCCGATTGACCATGGTCCGGATCAAATTTTTTCTTTCGTTAAAAATGTTATGCCGTATCTGCAGCATCTCTTCTTTAGCCGAAAACCAGGATTGAACAGCCAAACCTGTCACCAAAACAACGCTCAGAAGAATAAGGGCCTGGCGCAAATTGCTGCGAAATACGTCAGGCATAGACCGGGACAAAGAGCGGTCAGTCTTTGAAAAGAGTCTGATCAGGCTGTATCCCGCCACTGCAAAAAGCAGCATCCCCAGCCCGGCGGCAATGGCAACGGTCCATGTTTTTGAATCCGGACGATTGCGGATTTGGGTATCCTGTGGCAGCAGATCGGGATTTAAACCATGGGAACGAAGCTTGTCCCACAGGAAAATAGGGGCATTGGGACTGTCTGTGATCACAGGAGGAATGTTTTTTTGCTGCAGAATCTTCAAGGCAAGTGCGCCGGCTGTTAGTCCCTGATCCCGGGAACTGGCCAGCATGCCGCCGACAATCCCGTGGCCCAGGTAAAAATCCCACATGCCGTATACCGGGGCAAACGTGGCGCGATCAACCAGCTCTGCCGCCGTCTCATAGCTATAGTACACCCCGTCTTTATCCCGGTTGAAGAGCACCAGAAAAACGGCATCGTCCGGCGACACTGCGGACAGCTTTTGCTCAAGTTCAACCGTGGACAATCCGCGGAACCACACCGGCGTAAATCCAAAGCTGTCGGCCGTCAAAGCCGCGTCCACTTCTTTTGCAACAGCTGCACCGGTGGGGGTTGTTCCGGCAATGAGGTAAAGCTTTTCCGCTTTTGGCTGGAGCAGGCGAATCAGTTGAAGGGTCCGGACGGGATCGGTTTTTTCCACCACGCCGGTGATTCGATGCTCAAATCCCTCAAGCAGGGTTGGCTGAAAATTATTGATGCCGCAGAAAACAATCGGAACGTCAGGAAAAAGAATATTCTTGTAACTTTGAAGGAAAGTGAGGGCATTGTTATCGGAAAGGATCAGCAGATCAATGGGAAAGGTTTTATATTTCCAGTTCAGATATTCAAGAATGTGAGATCCTGCCGCTTCCAGCGGCTGACGCTTGCTGTCCAGATACTCAATGAAAATTTCAACGGACGCGCCTTCCAGCGCTGTTCTGATACCTGCTTCGATATTGTCGGTCCAGGAGAATCCTTTGTGGTAAGAATGCAGTATTAATACCCGTTTTGTGGTGTATGGCGGCGCAGTGCCCATCTCATAAGCTGCGGCATCCCCGGCAAGAACGGCCAGACACAACACACAACAGGCTATCAAAAATTCATAAAATGGGTGAGGCAACCGGAATTGCATGCAATAAAAAAATCGTACCGTTTAGTTACATCATTGAAGGAACCGGTTTTAAATAACTTTCCCATTTTGCTAAATCCGGGAGCGCGGGCGTCCCGCCCTCAGCAAAAATGCGGGCGGGACGCCCGCGCTCCCAGGTTAAGTTATCTCGGTCTCATTCCTAAATTAGGACATTAAAAATAACCGCTTTACATATAAAATCAGGATACATTTAACGGTTTAGAATTGCAAGCCAGGAGAATCCAGGGTTTTGACCTCATCTTAACCCGGGAGTTCACAAATATCGTATCCCATTTCAGGATGTGTTTTCAAAGGAAGAATTTGGCTATTTATACGAAACGATCCAATTTTATTTGCACGGCAGAATTCAAATGCTTTTAACTGACATTGAGCAGGCCCTTTTTCTTTTTTTTGATTTAAATTGGCATGGTTTTTAATCTTCAATAAAAACAGGTGATTATAAAATTTGCCAAATCGTTTTTAAAATTTATATTTTTGACAGTTAAGCTCCAAGAAAAGGTATCCGATTCGAGTATAAATGCATGAACTTTTCAAAACCGATCATAAGTCATAATATATTGAAATTAAATAAAATCAAAAATCATGCTTGATAAATCAAAATTCATCAAAAACAGCCTGCTCAATGTCAGTTTTAACAAACTTTGAGCATTATTTGCACAATAAATTTGGACAGGCGTTGTTTTCCTTCCTCATGGGGGAACTGAGCAAGATATTTTGCCGTTATTTTTCGTGGATCCGCATGATATTAAATTTGGGCGTCACCCATATCGCACCAATCCTAATCCTGTTATTGAACGCTTTTTTTTGGGACGCCTTTATGATAGATTATATTATTTGCATCTACGCGGGCTGTTGGCGTGGATAATTCTTACGGGTCCGCCTTGATAACTATTGGGATATGAATTTTTGGGGAATTTATGGCGCTCATTTAACAATTGAAACAAATCAATAATCATATGACGACGGAATTAACATATATGGATCGGGCAGCAGGCGCAATGTACGGCCTGTTTATTGGGGATGCCCTGGCGATGCCGGTTCACTGGTATTACAATACCAAGGCCTTGGAAAAAGATTACGGCCATGTGAAAGATTTTATGAAACCTCGAAATCCACACCCGGACTCCATTCTATGGCGTTCATCGTATACCCCCCCAAAGAAAAGTGCTGATATTTTACATGATCAATCAAAATATTGGGGTCAGCGTGGAATACATTATCATCAATTTCTCAAAGCCGGAGAGAATACTCTCAATTTAAAACTGGCCGGGGAACTTTTGTTATTGATCAAAGGGCAGAAACGTTACTCTGAAAATGAATGGCTTAATCGTTTAGTCGAATATATGACCACACCGGGCCTTCACAATGATACATACATCGAAGAATATCTCAGGCATTTTTTCACCCAATATGCTCAAGGCTGTGATTTAACAGAGTGCGGCAGGAAAGATGAAAATCATATTGGTGGATTAAGCCTGATGCTTCCTATCCTTTTGGTGTTTGGTCAAGACAGGGATTATGCTCAAAAAACGGCATTATCTCACCTGGCTTTAACACACGATGGGCCATCCATGATTTCCGGTGCAAACATAATAGCAAAGATTGTTTTGGATGTTCTAAACGGCACACGCCTTAAAGATGCCATTGTGGCTCATTTCCTGAACGGAACGGATGGCAAGTCGAAACTATCGTTTGAATCATTACTTGAGTTTCCAGATGGTTCGGTGGTTGGAAAACACTTTTCATCAGCCTGCTATATGGAACACTCGATCCCGGCAACGCTTTATCTTGCCTATAAATATGCGGGTAAACCAGAGCAGGGGCTGATCGCAAATACAATGTGTGGTGGAGATAATGCCGGCAGGGGTGCTGTTTTAGGCGCTCTTTTGGGCGCTGAGGGCGGCTTTTCCTGTTGGCCTGAGCGCTGGGTAAGTGGTTTGCTCAATCCTCCGGAAATTATTTCTATGGAGATGCTCGGTTAAAATTGGTACTACAACAAGAGATAGATAAAAAAAGGAAGCTTAAAAATGGAACTTAAATCTTATTTTGAGAGTACGTACGGAACAGGTATTTTATCGACTGCAGACAGCAATGGTAATGTCGATGCGGCTATTTATTCACGGCCTCTTTTTTTGGAGGATAAGATTGCATTTATAATGCGGGATCGCTTAACGCACAAAAACCTTGAATCCAACCCCCATGCAGTCTATATGTTTATAGAAGACGGGCCGGGCTATAAGGGGAAGAGAATCTATTTGACTAAAGTCAAAGAAGAGAAAAATCCAGAGAGGATCGCTTCTCTGAAACGCAGGAAAAAAGATTCAAATCCGGATGAGGATAAATTTCTTGTATTCTTTGAATTTAATAGTGAAAGGCCTCTGGTTGGTGATAATTAGCATCCCTGTTTAAAACTGAGATCAATTTTGCTGTACCCGGTTCAAGTTCTTAGACCCTGTAACTTTGGCTTCGATCCCCTAATTACCAAACAGGCTCTTAGGACCATGGAAATATAAGCAATGAACCTTATCAATATTGGCTTTTCGATTCATCGCCCGGAAATGATTCCGATCACTGAAAAGATAATGGATAAAAGACCTAAATTTCAGATTAAACCCGGGCGATTCTCTGTCGGTATGATTATGGAGGCCGGCCCAATTGATGTATGGCGGATAATTACAGACACATCCCTGTGGCCTGAATGGGGGCCATCCGTCCTTGATGTGAAATGCAATGACAGATTCATCTTATATGGCAGTAAGGGTTCTGTAAGAACTGTTGTGGGTTTCTCTCTTTCTTTTACCATTACATCTTTAAAAAAAGAAAGAGAATGGAGATGGGCCGTTGGCGGTGTTAACGCCACAGGGCATCGCATTATTCCAATTAATGCCGATTGTTGTATGTTGTTTTTTGATATGCCCATCTGGGCCATCCCTTATTCAATTATCTGCTTGGTTGCACTTAATCGTATCAGAAAACTTGTAAATTCAATTTTAAAAAGAGATGGGAAGCAACCCGGAGAAAGCTTCCCGAATTAGTTATTTTCTCGATTTTAAAGGCGATTGATAAACACTCCGGTTAATTTGGGGGTATTATGCGGTTTTTATCTCAATCTGTCTGGGTTTGGCTGCCTCAGACTTTGGCAGATGCAGCCGTAATACACCGTTTTTCAGTTCAGCCTCAACTTTTTCAACATCAATGGTCTGGGGTACGGAAAAATTTCTTACATATTCAACATCTGAGAACTCTTCGTAGGTGACCGAACCGGTTACAGACAATTTTCTGACACCGGATATTGATAAGGTGCCGTTGTCTATATCAACAGATATATCGTCTTTTACAACCCCGGGCATGTCGGCGTAGATAAGTATTTCGTCCTCATTTTCATAAATATCAACGGCAGGGGTTGCTTTATATAATTCCTTGGTTTTTTCAATATTTTTTTCTTCCTGTTTAGCTATCTCCTGGCTTCTATCCATGACAATCCTCCTTTGCATAAACGTTTCATTGACGATTTAGCTGATGCTGATTTTTTTGGGTTTCGCAGCCTCGTGCTTGGGAAGGGTAAGGTACAGCACACCGTCTTTTAATGTGGCCTCAACTTTGGTGGAATCAACATCTGCCGGTAGTGTAAAACTTCTGGAAAAAGACCCGATACCCCTTTCCGTTCTATGGGTTTTATAATTCTCAGGTGCATCGGGTTTCCTTTGACCGCTGATCTCAAGATAGTTCCCCTGAATTTTTACATTCAAGTCGCCTTTTTCAAGTCCCGTCACTTCCGCCCTGATTTCAAAATTGTCACCATTTTCATAAAGATTGGTCCGGGGAGCAGTATGTTCGAATCCCCATCTGTAACCGGATGATTTTTCATAGTCGCCGTAAAGATTGTCCAGTCTTTTTTGAAGAAGGTTCATGGTCCCGAACAATCTGTCAAGATCACTGATTCTCGTAAACATAAGTATTCCTCCTTTAAATAGTTGTTATTTTAGAATATTGATGGAGCGTTCGGGCTGGTAGAATCGACGTCTTTATGAAAGTTTTAAGGTTTGTCCATCCTATCCTGATACCTTTGCTCCCACAAAATCATCTCTATTTTTTGCCTAATTTAATTCTGTTTTTTTTCATGTCAATATAATTTTTATTACTATTTTTTAAATAAAAAAGGCCGATTCACCTATTGGGTGCATCGGCCTTTTTTATACTAAGGAATGAGCACGAAATAAGATGCCCAATAGAATTTTCAAACGTACGACCTACAATGGTCACCTGTTTTGAAATGGGCAAGTTATTTAAGACTCATTCCTAAGTCAAAAAAAACTGAATTAATCTTCTACCTGCTTAATAACAATCAGCAGATCTTTTGCATCAACCTGTGTTCCAACGGATGTGACAATTCGTTGAACAATACCGGAGACATCAGAGAGCACATTGGTTTGCATTTTCATTGCTTCAATGGTAGCAAGAACATCCCCTCGTTCGATCTCCTGGTTTTCAGTAACGCAAACGGCAGAGATCAGACCCGGCATTGGTGAACCAATTTCACCAAGAACAGCCGGGTTGGCCTTTTCCCTTGGTGCTCTTTCCGGCGCTTTCGAGCGGTCAGGTACTTTAACAATCCGGGATTGACCATTCAGTTCGAAAAAGACCTCTCTTTTTCCTTCTTCATCTGCCTTTCCCTTGGCCATGAGACGAACAATAAGGGTTTTTCCGGACGCGAGATCAACAGAAAGTTCTTCTTCCCGTTTCATTCCATAGAAAAAATTAAGCGTTGGAAGCACACTCACATTTCCATAGGTCCTGCGATGCTTGGTGTAATCAATGAATACATCCGGATACATTAAATAGGAAGCAAGTTCGCAGTCTGAAATTTTCCTTTCTGCCAGCTTTTCTACTTCCGCACGCGTTGAGTCCATGTCAACAGGCTCAAGCAGTTGCCCTGGACGAACTGTAATGGGTTCTTCACCTTTCAATATCTTTTTCTGCAACTCTTTGGGAAAGCCTCCCGGAGGTTGTCCCATCATTCCTTTAAAGAAGCTAACGACGGATTCCGGGAACGACACTTCTTTTTCCGGATTCAAAACATCTTCTTTGGTCAGACCGCTGGTAATCATGGACAAAGCCATGTCGCCAACCACCTTGGAGCTTGGCGTGACTTTTACAATATCACCGAACATCTCATTTACATCTCTATACACCTTTGCCACTTCAGGCCATCTTTCTTCAATGCCCAGTGCCCTGGCCTGCTGGCGCAGATTGGTATATTGTCCGCCCGGCATTTCATGCAGATAAACTTCAGAGGTGCCGCTGTGAAATTCACTTTCAAAACCGACATACATCTGCCTTACTTTTTCCCAGTAGTTGGAAATAATTGCCAGGGATTCTGAATTCATGCCGGTATCACGCGGGGTATTTTTAAGTGCGGCCACGATGGAACCTAAATTGGGGTGCGAGGTCAACCCGCTCATGGCATCCATTGCCGCATCAATGGCATCAACGCCTGCGTCTGCTGCCGACAGCAGTGTTGCTGAGGCAATGCCGCTGGTATCATGGCTGTGAAGGTGAATGGGCAGACCAATTTCATTCTTTAAGGCTTCAACCAGCACCTTTGCCGCAGCCGGCTTTAACAATCCTGCCATATCCTTAATCGCCAAAATATGGGCACCGGCTTTTTCCAGCTCTTTTGCCATATCAACATAGTATTTCAGGCTGTATTTGGTTCTGTTGGGATCCAGAATATCACCTGTATAACATATGGCAGCTTCACAAATTTTATTGTTTTCCAAAACCGAATCCATGGCCAATCGCATGTTTTCAACCCAGTTCAGGGAGTCAAAAACACGGAAAAGGTCCATTCCGTTTTCAGCAGCCTGTTTGACAAAGTACTTGATAACGTTGTCCGGATAATTGGTATATCCCACACCATTGGAAGCTCTGAGCAGCATTTGTGTCAAAAGGTTCGGCATGGCCGCACGCAATCCCTGAAGCCGTTCCCATGGACACTCTTTGGAAAACCGCATGGCAACATCAAAGGTTGCGCCGCCCCAGCACTCTACTGAAAACAGGTCAGGCAAAAGCGCGGCATAAGTTGGTGCAATGTTCAGAAGATCAAAACTTCTCACCCTGGTGGCAAGAAGTGACTGATGGGCATCACGCATGCTCTTATCAGTAATCAGCAGTTTTTTCTGCGCTTTCATCCAGTTAGCAACGGCCTGGGGTCCTTCAGTGTCCAGCAATTGTTTGAGTCCCGGCTGGGCCTGCTTTGCAGAATATTTGGGTACGGTAGGCTGATGCACATGTAATGCCGGAACGGGTCTATTTTTGACGTCCTCATTTCCGTTAACAATAACTTCTCCAAGGAATGAAAGAAGTCTGGTTGCCCGGTCACGTCTTTTGGTAAAAGTGAAGAGCTCTTTGGTTTCATCAATGAACTTAGTGGTATATTCGGCATTTATGAACGTTGGATGATTAACCAGGCCTTGTAGAAACTGCAGGTTTGTGGCAACGCCCAGAATCCTGAATTCCGTCAGAGCCCGATTCATTTTCAAACGAGCTTCCTCGGCATTTGCGCCCCACGCGGTTACTTTTGTCAAAAGGGAATCAAAATATCGGGTAACGATTGCCCCGGAATAAGCGGTTCCGGCATCCAGACGAATGCCGAATCCTGCTGCTGTCCGATAGCCTGTAATTCTTCCGTAATCTGGAATAAAGTTATTTTCAGGATCTTCCGTGGTAATACGGCATTGAATGGCATGGCCGCTTAGTCTCACATTCTCCTGGGTAGGAATAAGGCTTTCAGGACTTCCGATCAGCATTCCCTGGGCAATTCTTAATTGCGCCTTGACAATGTCAATTCCGGTTACTTCCTCTGTTACCGTATGTTCTACCTGTATTCTTGGATTGACTTCCATGAAGTAGAACTTTTCTTTTTCTATATCCATCAGGAACTCAACGGTTCCGGCACTTTCATATCCTACTTTTTTGGCAATGGCCAGGGCTGCATTACACAATTCCTGGCGCTTTTCCTCTGAAAGAAACGTGGATGGCGCCCTTTCAACAACCTTTTGATTTCTTCTTTGAACAGAGCAGTCCCGTTCGTATAGATGAATGATATTTCCTTGGGAGTCCCCCAAAATCTGGACCTCAAGGTGTCTGGCTCTTTTGACAAGTTTTTCAAAATAAACTTCATCACTTCCGAACGCAGCGCTGGATTCCTTGCGGGCGGCATCAACCTGGGTCAAAAGCTCCTTTGTGCTTTCCACAGCCCGCATGCCTCTGCCGCCACCGCCCCAGCTGGCTTTCAACATAATCGGATAGCCAATCTCTTCAGCGATTTCAATGACTTTTTTATCATCATAAGGTAATGGACCACTTGCCGGAACAACAGGGGCTCCCGCCTCTATAGCCACCTTGCGGGCAGAAACCTTATTCCCCAGTTTGCGCATAACATCCGGAGACGGCCCGACAAATATAATGCCGGCTTCAGCACACGCCTCAGCAAATTCCGGCTTTTCTGCGAGAAATCCGTATCCGGGGTGGATGGCATCTACATTTTTTTCCTTGGCAAGCCGAACAATCCCTTCAATATCCAGATAGGCTTCAATAGGGCCTTTTCCTTCTCCGATCAAATAACTTTCACCGGTTTTAAACCGATGAAGTGCAAATCGGTCCTCCTGGGAGTAGATAGCAATAGTTTCCAGTCCAAGCTCATGTGCCGCACGTGTTACACGGATAGCTATCTCACTGCGGTTGGCAATCAAGAGACGCTTGATTTTTTTTCCCATAACATCCATTTTACATATCCTTGTTTTAGATAATAACGCTCCTTCAATCTGTTTGCAGCATCGACAACAGATTCTTCAATCCCAAAATCGGTAAAAGTTCCTTCCACTGCCTTACTACGTCCGTTATGGCGTATTTTAAATCAATCAATGGTTTGGAGAACCGTCCCTAATTCTTTTTTTTCTATAAAATTCTATGAAAAAATTAAAATTCCATGAAAAAATTAAAAATTTAATAAAATAGGAAACGCTTGTCAATCTATATTTTAGGAAACGCTTATCAATCTATTTTTTTTATTTTGACGCGTAATGACCTGTCAATAAAGGTTTGGGGTATCATTAATTGACGCGGAAAAGGATCAAAAAGGCTTGGCTTAAAAGCTGTTTCCATTGATCCGGGCGTCATCTGAAAAGAGATAAGCGTGGGAATCCGGGACCAGGAGAGTACAACCGATTATATCCAAGGATTTATCGATCTTGCCGGATAGTAAAAGAATCTGATATAAAATTGCGAATTGAAATTTAGTAGACAAAGGAACCTAAGTTGAACATACCCACAAAGGCCATTCTCCAGAAGGGACAGGGCAGAACCCGAAAACTGGCAAAACTTGAATATATTTACGAGCGGGAATCCCGCTATTTTGCCCAGGTGGCGGAAAGCGTCAAAGATCTGGCTTTAAAAGAGATCCAGGATCTTGGTGGAAAAAATACACAACCGGTGTTTCGGGGCATCTGGTTTGAGGCGGATCAATCCACATTTTATAAAATAGTCTACCTTTCCCGCCTGGCGTCACGGATGCTTGTCCCCCTGGTCGAGTTTCAATGCAAGGACAAGGATGACTTGTACAAGGGGGCCAGAACAATCCGATGGGAAGAGTTTTTAACACCCCAAAAAACCTTTTCCATTGCGTCCAACGTGTCCGAGTCACAGATCAACCATTCCAATTTTGCCGGATTGAGGGTCAAGGACGCCATTGCCGATTATTTCAGGGACAGGAGCAACCGCAGGCCTTCAGTAGATACCGAGTCGCCTTGGATCATGATCAATGTCCATATCCATAAAGATCGGGCCGCCATTTCCATTGACGCAGGTTCAGGGCCTTTGCACAAGCGGGGATACAGGGAAGCCAGGGTTTCTGCCCCCATGCAGGAAACCGTGGCCGCAGCCATTATTGCCTTAAGCGGATGGAATGGAGAAGAACCGTTGTTGGATCCCATGTGCGGATCCGGAACCCTTCTGTGCGAAGCCCTGATGCATTACAGCCGGATTCCGGCCCAGATTTTTCGTGAACAGTTCGGATTTGAGCGCCTGCCTGATTTTAATGTCCGGGAATGGGATGCGGTTAAAGCGGCGGCAGACAAAGCCATCCGGCCACTTCCCAGGGGACTTATCCGGGGCAGCGATATTTCCGACCTTGCCGTTGAAGCTACAAGAACGAACCTGATGGGACTTCACTATGGTGCAGAGATTGACGTGGAGCTGGCAGATTTCAGACAGCTTAACCGGGTGGAAAACGCGCTCATTGTAACCAATCCCCCTTACGGGATCCGCATGGGCAAGGACCAGAACATGAAATTGTTTTACAAAGACCTTGGCCAATTTTTAAAGGAACAGTGCAAAAGCTGTACTGCCTATGTCTATTTTGGCGACCCGGGCTTTATCAAACATCTGCCCTTGGCCCCTTCATGGAAAAAAAATCTGGAAATCGGGGGGTTGGATGGAAAGATAGTAAAATACCAATTATACTGATCTTAAAAAAAGCAATTTTTGAAAGTGAAAATCACATGGACATGGATTAAGCGGCTCGGGAAAAGTCATGAAAACAGACGAAACAGGCGCTGATGCACCTTCCATAAAAATATATCATGACCTCATGGCCTATAAGGTGGCGGATATCCTTCTGGTATCCAGCCCCTATGATGCGTTTATTATGGAAGAAGAGGGTCGGCTTTCAAACCGGATTATCAATCAATATAAGGGGCTGAATCTGTCCAAACCCCCGAAACTGACCTTTGCCTTTTCAGTCACGGAAGCTTTTGAACAACTTCAAAGCAAACCTTTTGACCTGGTTCTTGCCATGCCCGGACTGGCCGGGATGGATGTATACACCTTTGGCAGAAAGGTGAAGGAGCAATATTCACAGATCCCATTTTGCCTGCTCTTTCACAACACCTGCGATATTAATCGGTATGCGGATACAGACCCGGAATCCCCTATTTACCGGACCTATATATGGGGAGGAAAGGCCGACCTGCTGTTGGCCATCATAAAAAATTTTGAAGATGAAAAAAATGTGGCCTTTGACACACAAAATGGAAAGGTCAGGGTCATTATAATGGTAGAGGATTCCCCCTATCATTACTCTTCTTTACTGCCGGTCCTGTACAAACACATTGTCATCCAGACCCAGTCGGTCATGGAGGATTCCATTAATGAAGAGCAAAGGATTTTAAAAAGGAGGGGCCGGCCCAAAATCCTTGTGGCCCACGACTATGACCAGGCCATGACCCTGTTTGAGCTTTACAAACCCTATGTGCTCAGCGTTTTCACGGATATGCGCTACGTCATTAACGGCCAGGAAGATCCTTATGCCGGCTGCAAACTTTTAACCCGGATCAAATCGGAAATCCCGGATCTGCCCGTCCTGGTCCTGAGTACGGAGGAAAAAAATCGGGACATTGCAGCAACCATACCCGCCGAGTTTATCAATAAAAATTCAAATAACCTCCATGACCAGATCAAAAGCTTTTTTGTCACACATCTGGGATTCGGGGCCTTTGTGTTCCGTATGCCGGACAGCAGTGAAATCGCCCGGGCTTCCAATTTAAGAGAGGTCGAAAAGCTGCTGCCGGATGTCCCCGATGCATCCATGCTCCATCATGCCAGGCACAATGATTTTTCCAGATGGCTGCTTGCCCGCAACGAAGTTGATTTTGCCCTAAGCCTTAAACCCTACACCATTGACGATTTTACCGACGCATCAGAAATTAAGCGGTTTCTCATAGAGCGCATCCGTGCCCGCCGGAAAGACTCCCGCCAGGGGCTTGTCATTGAATTTGACCCTGAAAAATTTGACTCGGACACGGATTTCATGAAAATAGGAACAGGATCCTTGGGCGGCAAGGCAAGAGGACTTGCGTTCATGTCCCATCAACTGGGCATAGACCTCTCTTTGAGCCAAAAATTCCCGGAAATTGACATTACCATCCCCCAGACCTTTGTCATTGCCACCGACGGATTCAATATGTTTGTGGAGGAAAACAAGCTCTTCCGGCTTATAGAACAGGACAAAATCCCGGATGACGCCCAAGTGATAGAACACTTTCTTAAAGCAGAACTGCCCCGTCCGCTGAAAATGAGATTAAAGGCCTATATTCAAAATGTACATTACCCCATTGCCGTCAGATCTTCGTCCCTGTTTGAGGACGCTCATTACCAGCCCTATGCCGGACTTTATAAAACCTATATGCTGCCGAATACCGATACAAGCACTGAAAAACGCCTTGAGCGACTGATCACGGCCGTAAAGCTGGTATATGCCTCAACATATCTGAAAGCCCCGAGATCCTATACCCAGTCCACCATGCACAGAACCCAGGACGAAGAGATGGCCGTGGTGCTTCAGCAAATCACCGGCACCCGGCACAAAAACTATTTTTACCCGTCTATCTCAGGGGTTGCCCTCTCCTATAATTTCTATCCCATTGCCCATCTCAAAGCCGAAGATGGCATTTCGTACATTGCGCTGGGGCTTGGAAAAATTGTTATGGACGGCGGGAAAACCCTTCGGCTCTGCCCGAAGTATCCACAATTTTTGCCCCAGTTTTCCATGATTGATGATATTCTGGAAAACTCACAGAAATATTTTTACGCCCTGAAAATGGATGAATTCCCGATCCATGAAAAATTTTTCGGCATTGGTGAAGATCCCTGTCTGACCAAACTATACATTGCCGATGCCAAGGACCATCCGGCCGTCCGGATGCTTTGCTCCTCCTTTAATATGCAGGATAACCGCATCCGGGACCACTTTTCCGATAAAGAATTTCCTGTGCTCACTTTTGCTAATATCCTGAAGTACAACGCCTTTCCCCTGGCAGAAATGCTGTCCGAAGTCACTGCTTTAGGCGTCCGTTGGATGGGCACATCCGTTGAAGTGGAGTTTGCCGTGGACCTGCCCATTGAAGGTGTCCGGTCAAGGCCGCGCTTCTCCCTGCTGCAGATCCGGCCCATGTGCGAATATAAGCAAAAACTTGGGGTAACAATTACGAAAAAAGAGATTAAAAATGCATTGTGCCATTCCGCCCATTCCCTTGGCAATGGGGAATATAAGGATATCCGGGATATCGTGTATGTGGATCCCAAAACCTTTGAAGCGAATAAAACGCCTCTGATGGCAGAGGAAATTAATAAAATCAATGCCATGTTCAATGATACCGGAACAAAATATGTGCTCATCGGACCAGGACGCTGGGGGTCTTCGGACCGGTGGCTGGGCATTCCCGTGGCATGGAACGATATTTCCAACGTGGGGGTCATGGTAGAGACCACCATTGAAAGCATCAGAGCCGATTTTTCCCAGGGATCCCATTTTTTTCAGAATATCACCGCCCTTGGCATTTCATATATAACCGTAGAGGACACGGGCAACGATTTTATTGATTATGATTTTCTCTATAGCCTGGAACCTGCCACTGCCACCCGGTATCTGAAGCATATCCGGTTTGACAGGCCCCTAAAAATCCTGGTGGACGGCACCACATCCCAGGCTGTAATCATGCAGGACCTTGGCTAAACCGATATCATGGATGATATTTTAGTAATAAACGCAAACCTTGGGGTAAACTTACCATAAGGACGGATAGATGAAAATTCTCATCGTGGATGACGAAGATATATCCAGAAATATTCTGCTCGCAAAAATGACACATATGGGTACTTGCGTAGCTGTGGATAGTTCTAAAAAGGCTCTGGAAGAACTTGACAAGGCAAAGGCGGAAAAACACCCATTTGATATCATAACCCTTGATGTATCCATGCCCGGCATGGGTGGCCAGGAACTTCTTGAACATATTCGAAAAAAAGAGCTTCAGGACAAAATTTCGAAAAAAAACCGGGTGAAAATTCTAATGATAACCGCCCGAATGAACATGGGAACAATAAATGCCTGCATCAAACGCGGGTGCAACGAGTACCTCACAAAACCGGTCAGCCATGTCCAGTTGATCCAAATTTTGTCCCAGCTGGGCTTTGAGCCTGCCACCGAAGAAAAAACCGCCAAAGAAGGCATGCCCCACAGCGCCGGGGTGGCCGAAATTATCAAACGGTTTTATTCGGGAAAAATCATACTGCCGGTGTTCCCGAGCATTGTTAAGGAAATTGAGGAACTGCTGGCCGGCAAAGACCCCTCTGTTGATGAGCTGGCAAAAATTGTGGAAAAGGATCTGGTAATATCAGGAAAACTTATCACCATTGCCAACTCTTCCCTTTACAAAGGTCTGTACGATGTAAACAGCCTTAACGGTGCACTGGTGAGGCTTGGCCTTCAACATACCCTGGGCGTATGTTCGGCCCTTGCAACAAAAAACCTTTTTGATTCAGAAAATGAAGCACTTAAAACCGAAATGGACAAATTATGGGTTCACTCCTTTGCTGTGGCCACCCTGGCAAGACGCCTGGCCGAGGAAAAAGGGCTTGATAACCTGGAAACCGTTTTCCTGATGGGCCTGGTCCATGATATCGGCAAAATGCTTTTGATGAAGGTCTTTGTAGACATGTATCCGGACCTCTGTATCAGTGATGAGGATCTGCAGTTTGTCATTCACGAAATTCACACGACCTTCGGCGGGGTTCTGCTTAAAAAAATGAACTTTTCCAAACAAATTATAAAAATAGCCGAAATTCATCACTGGGAACAGTTTGAAGAGGATACAGACAAGGAATTGCTTGCAGTCAGCCTTGCCGATTCCCTGTCCGAAAAACTGGGGTTTGGCTTTTTTTCAAAGCAGGATAAAAACAATACCCTTAAACTTGAAGAAGGCGATCTTGCCCTGGAAACCGGCGATGAATTTGAACTGGACCACGATGAAATCATAGAAAAACTATCCGGCCTGTCAGCCCTGAAGGTTCTGGGCCTGGATCCTGAAAAAGTTTTTTCAATCATCAAGCAGATTCATCCCATGATTAAGAAGACCTGCCGTGCGTTCTGATGGATGGATATAAAAAAACCCAGCCACCGAAATGTGTTTCAGCGGCCGGGCTTAAGAATGTCAGATGATAAGCTAATTAGGCGTTATCAACGATTTTGTTCAAAGTTGCGGAGGGTCTCATGGCAGCAGAGGTTTTATCGAAATCAATGTGGTAGTAACCACCGATATCAACAGGTTTACCCTGTGAAGCCAGCAGCTCATCGGCAATTTTCTTCTCGTTTTCGTGCATTGCCTTAGCAACTTTTTCAAATCTTGCTTTCAAAGCTTTATCGTCGTTCTGGGCGGCAAGTGCTTCTGCCCAGTACATTGCCAGGTAGAAATGGCTGCCTCTGTTGTCAATTTCTTTGACTTTACGAGAGGGGTTTTTTCCTTCAGCCAGGAACTTGGTATTGGCTTCGCCCAGAGTCTTGGCATACAGTTTAGCTGTGGCGTTGCCTTTGTTGCCAATGTATTCAATGGATTCAGCCAATGCCAGGAATTCACCCAGAGAATCCCATCTTAAATGGCCTTCTTCCAGGAACTGCTGGATGTGTTTCGGAGCAGATCCGCCGGCGCCGGTTTCAAAAAGGCCGCCACCTGCCATCAAGGGAACGATAGAAAGCAGTTTGGCACTCGTACCAAGTTCAAGAATAGGGAACAGGTCAGTCAGATAATCCCTTAAAACGTTACCGGTGGCACCAATGGTATCCAGTGTTTTTCTTACACGACCGCAGGAATAGGTGCATGCTTCAGCCGGTGCCATGACCTTGATTTCCAGACCGGATGTATCATGGTTGGGCAGGTATTTATCAACCTTTTTGATCAGTTCGGCATCGTGAGCTCTGTTTTTATCCAGCCAGAAAACAACAGGATAACCGGTCAGTCTGCCACGGTTAACGGCCAGTTTGATCCAGTCTTGAACCGGAGCATCTTTTACCTGGCACATTCTGAAGACATCGCCTTCTTCAACAGCGATCTGAAGCAGAACTTTACCTGAATCATCGATAGCTTTAACGGTTCCGGCGGCCTTCATTTCAAATGTTTTGTCATGTGAACCGTATTCTTCGGCTTTCTGTGCCATCAAACCAACGTTCTGTACGGTACCCATGGTTGGAGGATTGAAAGCGCCGTTTTTCTTGCAGTCTTCAATGGCTGCCTGGAAAACACCGGCATAGGCTCTGTCAGGAATCAGGGCTTTGGTATCATAAGCCTTTCCATCGGCTCCCCACATTTTACCTGAATTACGGATCATTGCGGGCATTGAAGCATCAATGATCACGTCACTGGAAACGTGCAGGTTGGTGATTCCCTTGTCGGAATTAACCATGGCCAGAGGCGGTCTTTTTGCATAGCAGGCCTGGATATCTGCTTCAATTTCTGCTTTTTTGGCAGCAGGTAACGTCGCAAGTTTAGCGTAAAGATCGCCAAGACCCATGTTGGGATTGACGCCAAGCTCTTTGAAAATGCCTTCATGTTTGTCAAAAACTTCCTGGAAGTAAACATAAACAACATGACCAAAGAAGATCGGATCGGACACTTTCATCATGGTTGCTTTAAGATGGGCTGACAGCAGAATACCCTGCTTTTTGCAATCCTCGATCTCTTTGGCAAGATATGCACGAAGCGCTTTTTTGCTCATCACGCAGGCATCAATAATTTCACCGGCCTGCAGGGCAAGTTTTTCTTTGAGAACAGTGGTTGATCCGTCTGCACCAGCCAGTTCGATCTTAATGGTACATGCTTTTTCAATAGTTGTTGCAATTTCACTTCCGTAATAGTCGCCTTGGGTCATGGAAGCAACGTGGGTTTTGGAGTCGGGAGACCAGGCACCCATGGAGTGGGGATTTTTCTTGGCAAATTCTTTAACCGCAACAGCAGCTCTACGATCGGAGTTGCCTTCCCTCAATACGGGGTTAACGGCAGAACCCAGGTTCTTGGAATATTTGGCTTTGATGGCTTCTTCTTCGGCATTTTTGGGTTCATCAGGATAATCGGGAACATCATATCCGGCAGCCTGTAACTCTTTGATAGCGCCTTTCAATTGAGGAACAGAAGCACTGATATTCGGAAGTTTGATAATATTTCCGTCAGGGCTTTTGGCAAGCTGGCCCAAAAATGCCAGATCATCAGACACTTTCTGATCGTCTTTCAAGCGGTCAGACCAGTTAGCTAAGACTCTGCCCGCCAGAGAGATATCTCTTAATTCGACTTCAATCCCGGATCCTTTAAGGTAAGAGTTAACAATGGGAAGCAAAGAATGCGTTGCTAATAAGGGTGCTTCATCGGTTCTTGTCCATCTAATTGTTTCAGTCATGTTTATTCCTCTGTTGAAGTTTAGGTTTAAAACATCTAACACGATTATGTTAAGATAAAAGCCCGATCAAATAATCCATTTTGAACTTAAGGCCTTTCATCTTGCAAACACATACGGCGAATTCACAGGCCATGAGCAGTTGACCCATAACATACAAACAATACTAAGGTTTGAACGGTCTGAATCAATTTATTCTTAACCTCAAAGAACAAATCAGAACTTTAATAGCATTCAACAAGGTGCAAATCAAGACTGTTATAGAAATTACTTCAAAATTTTGTATACAACAAAAATTTAGCATGTTAAGGGACTACAGAACCCTATCATTGTTGATTTAAACCCTGTCTTTAGTTTATTATTTTTGGGTGGTGGATGTGATACCCAAATATCGTTGACTTAAATTTTTTTATGATGCCCATCTCCTAACTTGTTTGGACATAATAATAAAGAAGGAAGGTGAAAAAATGAAAATAGTTGTTCTTGATGGATATACCCTAAACCCGGGCGACCTCAACTGGGAAAAATTTTCGGAAATTGGAGAGCTCAAGGTTTACGACAGGACAAGTCCGCAAGATATTTTGGAACGAACAACTGACGCCAATATTGTGTTGACAAATAAAACCGTGCTGACGGCTGAAAACATTGCGGCAATGAACAAGGTTGAGTATATCGGGGTTTTAGCAACAGGGGTCAATGTCGTCGACCTTGAATATACAAAAAAAACAGGGATTACTGTTACCAACGTTCCGGGCTATTCCGGCTCTTCGTCAGCGCAAATGGTTTTTGCCCTGATTCTGGAACTGACAAACAGAGTTGGATACCACAGTCAGACGGTAACGGACGGAAAATGGTCGGCATCTAAGGATTTTTGCTATTGGGATTATCCTTTGGTAGAATTGGAAGGCATTACCTTAGGCATTGTCGGTTATGGCGGTATCGGCAAAGCCGTGGCACGGATCGGATTGGCTTTCGGGATGAACATTCTGATCTACAACCGCTCTGTTCCCCCTGATCTTCCTGATGGAATCACCTATTCGGATCTGGACAACCTGATCCACAGCAGTGATATCATATCTTTGCATTGTCCGCTTACGCCCCAGACAAAAGGAATGATAAACAAAGAGTCCCTGGCTCAAATGAAAAAAACGGCCTATTTGATCAACACCTCCCGGGGCCCCCTGATTGTGGAAAACGATTTGGCAGATTTTTTAAATGAAGGTCGTATTGCCGGAGCTGCGATGGATGTCCTGGATGTAGAACCGCCGGACAAGAATTGCCCGTTGCTGACAGCTAAAAACTGTTACATTACGCCCCATATTGCCTGGGCAACGATTGCATCAAGGGAACGGCTGATGTCTATAGCCGTTGAAAATATAAAAAGCTATCTGGCAGGAAATCCTCAAAACGTGGTACCCAGAAAATAAAAGGGGGTCATTTGATCAACTTTAATTGAGAAAAAAGAAGAAATCCAACTTTTTCGGAAGAAATAAATTCAGCAGGTTTTGCGCGCAATTTATTTCTTCCGAGTCCCCCCTAACACATCCCTGCGTTTCTGTCTGTGAAAAATAATAGAGTTCTCCTTATCTTTTATCAACACCTGTCCAACATGTTCAAAACGATGTTAATAAAATATCGACAACCATAGTATCATGTTAAAAACCGACAAATATTGTGTTTATAAATATGTTTAAAACAAATAAAAAGAGGCTTTACATCATGATCTTGAAGCGGTTCAAAAAAAACCGTCTGATTGTTGAAAACCGGTTGAAAACCGATTCAAAACCAGTCGAAAATATGTCGAGGTGCCTGAATCAGGATAGTGCCATGGCAGATTATTTTTTTTTAAATTGATTTCATGTTGACAGAATACATATTTGTGAGTAAGTATCACTTACCTTCTTTCCTTCATGTAACTTTTTTACACCAGACAGGCTGTTTTATATGACCGGTAAAGAAAAACCAGATCCCCCCGGGCGCATAAAAATCATGGCATCCTTTTCCAGGTTGATGCAGGAAAAAGATTTCCACTCCATTACCACGGCCCAGATTGCCAAAAATGCCGATGTCACCGAAGGACTGATTTACAAATATTTTAAAAATAAAAAAGACCTGCTCTACCAGGTGCTTAATGCCCATTTCCAGGAATTCCATGAAAAAATAAAAATCCGGATGACCCAGGCCACATCCAGTATTGCAAAACTCGACCTTATTATTCTTGCCAGCCTTGAAGAGTATTTGGAGAACCGGCTGCTGTCCAAAATTCTGCTGCTTGAAGTCAGAAATTCCCAGGCATTTTTCAATTCAGGCGCCTATGAGATGGTGACTGTATATGCCCGAACCATTCTTAAAATTATCCGGGAAGGTATTGCCTCAGGGGAAATCGCTGCCGATACGGACCCCTATCTTTTACGAAAAGTTATTATAGGGGCCATTGAACATGCCTGTCTGGGGGAGGTTATTTTCGGAAAACCCCTGGATATAAAAAAAACTGCTGCCGGTATTTCAGACATCATTTTCAACGGAGTGAAACCATGAGCCAACTCAAAGAGATCGCGGCCACCATCAGCAATTACATCAAAAGCGGAATCGAAAGCCTCAACGAGGACCGGACAAAAAATATTTTCAAAAAACTGGGAATTCCCGTAGTGCCGGAAATACGGCTGGAATCCATTGAAAATATCGATGGCGCTGCCCAAACCGTCGGCTACCCTGTTGTACTCAAGGGTATTGCAAAACAGATCCTGCATAAAACAGAAGCCGGAATGGTGGAAGTGGGCATCACCAATGAGGTGCATCTGAAGGAAGCAGCTCAAAAGATGAAATCCCGGGCCGGCGAAAGTTTTGAAGCCTTCCTGGTCCAGCCCCAGCTCCAGGGTCGAAGGGAATTTACCGCAGGCATATTTAAAGACCCCCATTTTGGCCCGGTGATCATGTTCGGGGTTGGGGGAGTGCTCACCGAAGCCTTGAAGGACATGGTTTTGCGGCTTGCCCCATTGTCCGAGGCAGACCTTGATGACATGCTGGATAACTTGAAAGCCAATGCCCTGCTGGGATCATTCAGGGGGGAGGCGGCTGTAAACCGCCCGGAACTTAAATCTGTGCTCAGAGGCCTGTCTGACCTGGCCATGGCCTGTCCAGGCATCCGGGAAATTGATATCAATCCTTTAATTATCAGTCCGGACGGGTCACCCGTGGCAGTTGACGGGCTGATGATTCTTGAAAAAACCGAAAGCTGTGACGCCTGTGTGCATCAAAAAATCGATTTCAAGGCATTATACAGCACCTTTTATCCCAAAACCATTGCCTTTGTGGGCGCTTCTGCACTCCCCGGAAAATGGGGTCATCTGCTGCCCACAAATGCCTATGCCGGGGGGTTCAAAGGCGAAATTTTCCTGATTAATCCCAAGGGCGGCAAGATTATGGGCCGGCATGTATACAAAACCATTGGTGACATAGAAGGCGATGTGGATCTGGCCGTGGTAACCGTACCTGCCGGCCGGGTAATAGACCTGATTCCTCTCCTTGAAAAAAAACATGTCAAAGGCATGGTGCTGATCACCAGCGGATTCAGGGAAGTCGGGGACCAAGGCAGACAACTTGAGGATGAGATCATGGCCGCAGCCCGAAAGGCCGGCATTCTGGTGATCGGCCCAAATACCATGGGCCTGTGCAATCCCCATGCATCTCTTTACGTTTCCGGTGCCAATGCCCTTCCTCTTCCCGGCTCCACGGCGCTTGTGTCTCAGTCGGGCAATCTTGGCACCCAGCTTCTGGCCTTTGCCGAGCAACAGGGCATCGGTATCCGGGTATTTGTAGGCTCAGGCAACGAAGCCATGATCACAATTGAAGATTATATGCAGGCCCTTGAACCTGATGAGCTCACCCGCACCGTAGTACTGTATATCGAAAGCGTGAAAGACGGGCGCCGGTTTTTTGAATCTGCTGCCCAACTGTCAAAAAACAAACCCGTGGTGGTGCTCAAGGGCGGAAGAACCCAGGTGGGGGAAAGGGCAGCCTCCACTCATACCGGGGCCATGGCCTCGGATGCAGGGGTGTTTAATGCGGCCTGCACCCAGGCCGGAATCATCCAGGTGGAGCAACCCATGGAACTTTTGGATATGTCTACCGTATTTTCATCCCTGCCCATGCCCAAGGGGGGACGTGTCGCCATCATGACCCTGGGGGGCGGATGGGGTGTGGTTACCACAGACCTTTGCTCAGAATACGGGCTTGAGGTGCCAAAACTGTCCAGAGAAATCATTGAACGGCTTAACAAGAGCCTGCCGTCTTTCTGGAGCCATGGCAACCCCGTGGATATTGTGGGCGAAAGAGACCCTGAAATACCCATGATCTGCCTGGAGGAACTTTTAAAATGGGATGGGTGTGATGCGGTCATTCACCTGGGCATCCACGGCAGACGCATCCTGTTTAATGCCATGGCAAAAGCTGTACTGAAAACAGATCCCGGCATAACAAGAGAAACAGCAGACATATTTATGGCAGGCTATATCAAGGAAGAGGAGGACTATACTCGATATATTGTTGAAATGACAAATAAATACAACAAACCAGTCATCGGCGTCAGTCTTTTAACCGATGAACGGAGCCGCACCCTTTACCCTTATGACGATCTGGACTATAAAGGGGTATTTTTTCCTTCACCGGAACGTGCTGTCAAGGCGCTGGCCGGAATGGTCCGGTACAGAAATTGGCTTGATTCGACAAAAAATTAGTATACAAACCGAAAAATCAGGAGAAACTCATGAGCAAAAAAATTACCACTTCCAGCCTGATGAAGATGAAACAGGAGGGCAAAAAAATTACCGCCCTCACCGCCTATGACTATCCCTCTGCCGCCATGGTGGATCGTGCCGGAATTGACGTCATTCTTGTGGGCGATTCCGTTGGCATGGCGGTTCAGGGTTGGGACACCACCCTGCCCGTGACCATGGATGAAATGATATATCATACCAAACTTGTGACCCGGGCCTGCACAAGAGCCCTGGTTGTGGGTGACATGCCCTTCATGTCCTACCAGAGCAGCATGGAAAAGGCCGTTGAAAACGCCGGCCGGTTTTTAAAGGAAGCCGGTGCCACAGCTGTAAAACTTGAAGGCGGTGCTGCTGTCTGTCCTGCCATTTCAGCCATGGTAAATTCAGGGATACCTGTCCAGGCGCACATTGGGCTGACCCCCCAGTCCGTACATCAAATGGGGGGATTTAAGGTGCAGCGGGATGAAGAGCGTTTGCTTAAGGATGCCAGGGACGTTGAAGCAGCCGGGGCTTTTTCCGTAGTTCTGGAAGGCATTCCTTCTTCCATTGCCAAAAAAATTACCCAGGCCCTGACCATTCCCACCATCGGCATCGGCGCCGGTCCCTCTTGCGACGGCCAGATTCTGGTATTCCATGACATGCTGGGCATCAATGACGGATTCATACCCAAATTCGTGAAAAAGTACGTGGATATAGCTGCCCTGGCTGCCCAGGGGCTTAATGAATATATTAAAGAGGTTCAAGAGGGTAGTTTTCCGTCGCAGGAATATGAATATAAATAGTATTTGAACGAAAAGTTACCCATCTGCGGCGTTGCATCTGGGCAACTTTTCGCTTAAACACAAATTTCCACCCAGGTAGGAAACAAAATTATGAATACACCTAAACGAAAATTTTCCGTAATCGGCTGTGGACGGGTGGGCATCTGTCTATCCGCATTCCTCTTTAAAAAAGAGTATGAACCGGCAGGTTTTTTCAGCAGGAGCAGGACTTCGTCCCAGGCCGCCAGGGCAGCAGCAGGATGCGGCACCGTGTTTGATACAGCCGCTGACTGCGCCCGGGCCGGAGACATTGTTTTTATCACCACCCCTGACGGCCTCATAGAGTCTATTTGCAGCGACCTTGCCCGGCAAAACGCCCTGGGACCGGAAACCATGGTTTTTCATCTGTCAGGCGCCCATTCTTCAGGCATTCTTGCCCAGGCAAAACAACTCGGGGCAGTTGTCGGTTCCATTCATCCCCTGCAGTCTTTTGCCCCTTATGAACCGGGACAGGCAAGCCCCTTTAAAGGAATCAATGTATCTGTTGAAGGGGATCCCGATGCTGTTGCCCAGGGCAAAGAGATTGCTGCAGCCCTTGACGCTCGGGCCTTTGCCATCCCAACGGAATCCAAAACCCTTTACCATGCCTCGGCTGTAGTGGCGTCCAACTACCTTGTAACCCTGGTGCGGTTTGCCCTGACCCTTTTAATGGAAACAGGACTTCGGGAAGATGTGGCATTTGAAATTTTGTCGCCCCTGATCCAGGGCACTCTTTCCAATATTGGGTCCAGGGGCTGTACCCGTGCCCTAACAGGCCCTGTGGCCCGGGGGGATCATGAAACAGTGTCCCGGCACCTGGCTGACATTGACGAAAAAACACCCGAATATTCAGCTTTGTACCGTCTGCTCGGCGCCCATACCCTGGATATTGCCGGGGCCGGGAACGGCCTGCCTGAAGAAGCTGAAAAAATGCTGTCCCAGCTTTTTAAACCAATGTGATCAGGAGAGGCGTAAGCTCAGCTATTCTCTAAAGCGCTCAAACACATTACTTGCGAGCCCAGAAGGGTGCAACGGCTGCTTTCGTAATTTCAACCGTCTCCCAGACATTGCCCTTGACATAGGCCTCGTTGTCCAACCATTCCCTTTTCAATGCGTCCTGGGATTCAAAATCACAGACAATCATAGAGCCAATTGCCGGATTCGTACATTTTCCTGGCGGTTTCAAGGTGTGCCTCCCTGGCGGCCATTCTTCTCTCCAGGGCATTTTCATCTGTGCCGTCCCGACCGATTACGATAAACTGCATTTTTCCCTCCTTAAACTGACTTCTGACACGTTTTCCTATAAACTAACATAACCAAATGAATTTATTGAATAATAAAAAGGACATTAGCTGCAAGAAATAGTAGAATCCCCTTGTTTTCGTAAATGAATTGTTTATAAAAAC
>Ga0209467_1000523_pt1 | contig 51961 bp, 40 predicted proteins | sample Higcelwee11metaG_FD_187175 | JGI IMG/M metagenome (GOLD analysis project Ga0209467, IMG submission 187175) | Freshwater pond sediment microbial communities from the University of Edinburgh, under environmental carbon perturbations - High... | ecosystem: Environmental > Aquatic > Freshwater >... | reverse complement strand
GACAGCTGGTTAAGATGAAGAATCCGGAAGAAGTTATCGTAGGCGATGACAGCGTATGCTGTGTCTCCGAAAGGAAGAAAATCGGGAAATTTACGTTTTAGGCTTGACAAAGGAACTCATAGAAGGAAGCTTTCCGCAATATACTCAAAGGCAAGCGCCCGGCGCCACGGGAAAAAGGAGCGAGAGAATGCGAGAGAGACGCGGCAAGTTCACACTAGTAGAATTAATGGTAGTGATCGTGATCATCGCCATCCTTGCCTCCTTGCTGCTGCCGGCCTTGGGCCAGGCGCGGAAACAGGCCTTGGCGCTCGACTGCGCCGGGAAGCTCAAGCAGCTGGGCGCCGGAGCGGCGCTGTACTCCAACGACCATGGCGAGTACCTGCTGGCGGCCTACGCCAACAAAGTCAACGCCGACGGCAACAGCTATCTATGGTTCTACAAACTGGAGGAATACCTAGGGAAAACTGGCGTCAACGTCTACGACACGACGGATTGGGCCTACCTGCGCAAGGACAACCTGCTGCGCAGCTGCGTGGCCAACCCCGTGCCCGCCAACCGCCCGAACCTCGGCTGGAACGCCTACACCGGCTGGAACGATCCGGCCACCGGTCTGCCCGTCGACAGCTGGCACGCCCAACCGCGGCTGGGACAAGTCATGCGGCCCAGCCTGGTCTTCTACGGCGGCGACAGCGCGAACGTGGCCCTGACGGAAACCGCGCCGACCGTACCGGTGCCGGCGACGGCCAGCAACGCCGCGAGCTTCCCGCACAACGGCAAGGGGAACTTCCTCCACCTCGACCAGCATGTCGGCTCCTACGGCTGGCGGGAAAGCATGAGCTCCATGGAAAGCACCTCCGTAGGGACATATACGCTGCTCATCAGCCGCATTTACTTTGTAACCAGATAACAGGAGCCTCAGACATGGACGCCACCGCCTTCCACCGCCTTGCCCTCGCCGCGGCGCTACTCGCCTTGACAGGCTGCGCCGTCACCGGCGCCCCGGCCTTGAACCCCGTCGAGATCGAGACGGTCGCCGCCCCGGCGGCGGAACTGGTCAGCGGTGGCCAAGCGCGCGCGGTCATCGTCATCCCGGAACGCCGCCAGGATCATGACTACGTCAACCAGCCCTACGTCCCGGAAGGCCGGGGCGAGCTCTACCAGCTAGGCATCGCCGGCATGGCCGCCCAGGAGCTGCGGCGGGCGGTCGCCGAAAGCACCGGAGTGGAACTGCAAGTCATCACCGCCGACATGCCTCTGCCCTTGGACAAGAACCTGATCCTGGTCGGCGCGAGCCGGGCCACCGCAGCCTTCGGCCTGGACAGCGGCAGGATTCCGGACGAAGGCTTCCGGGTCGAGGTGTTCCCCCGCGGCGTCGCGATCATCGGCGCCCCGCCACGCCAGAGCCAAGAAGGCGGCCTAGCCTACAACGGCCTCTATTCCACCCTCTTCGGCGCCTATGATTTCCTGGAACGTTTCGTCGGGGCGCGCTTCTACTACCCCGGCCCGGACGGCGTGGTCGCGCCGAAGCTCTCCCGGCTGGTGATCCCCCCGGTGAAATACGTCGATTACCCGCGCTACGAGAAGCGGCAGATGATCCCTTGGGACGCGACCGGGCTGGAGGGGAAACCGGACTTCACCTTGCAAGCTCTGCGCTACCGAAGCGGCGGCCATGGGAAGTTCGGCGCCAACGCCACCTGGAACCACACCCCGTGGAACTTGGCCGCCAACCCGGCGTGCCCCAGGTCGCTGGACGCGGACGGCAAACCCCGGCAAACCACTCCCCCCATGCCTTGCTATGGCAACCCAGAGACGTCGCGGCGCTTGCTGGCCTGCTATGACGACGTCTTGGGACACCGCGGCGACATGACCGAATGGCGAACCACCAGCGGCGGACAGTTTTTCGGCCTGCCAAACTCCGGCATCCTCCCGTTCTCACCTCCCGACCATCCGGTGTCGTGCTCCTGCGCCAACTGCCGCGCCCTGCTCGATCCCGCCGCCCCTTTCACCTCCCAGGCCAGTCCCCTGATGGGCGACTTCGTCAAGCGCCTGGCGGAGGCGGTCAAGGCCAAATGGCCAGGACAGACGCTGTTCTGGCTGCCCTACTACAACTACACCGCCGCCCCGAGGGGACTAAAACTGCCGGACAACGTCTTCGCCCAAGTCTGCCTGATGTACGGCAACTCGCTCTACGGCGACCCGCGCGTCCAGCAACCCACCAAAGAATGGATTCACGGTTGGAGCCAAGCGACCGGCCGCCCCGTCCATGTCTATACCTACCCGATGTGGCCGACGCTCGACAGCCCGTTCCCATACCAGTTCCCCCATGAGCTGCGACGCTTCACGCGAGACTTCCGCGGCGAGGTCAACGGCGCCTTCCTCTGCGGCCCCGGCGACGGCGACAACGCCGGCCTCCGCGGCGGGCTCTGGGCCTACCAGATGCCGACCGTCTACTGCTGGTTCCGGCTGATGTGGAACCCCGACTTCAACGTCGACGCGGCGCTGGAGGAAATGCCCCGCCTGCTCTATGGCCCGGCCGCCGAGCCGATGGGGCGCGTCCTGGCGGCCTTGACCAACGCCTGGGAAAAGCAGGACAGCTCCAAACTGAAGGACATCACCGCCTTGGGCCCCTACCACCCCGGCTCCATCGGGAAGGAGGAGCTTTACCGTCAGACCTTGACGCCGGAGCTGGTCAAGGGGTTGCGCGACGACCTTGACGCCGCCGTAAAAGCGACCGCGCCCGGCTCGGTCTTCCGCCGCCGGGTCGACCTCCTCGGCGACACCTTGCGCCTGTTCTTCCAAGACTACGACAACTTCATCAAAGGAAACACCGGCCCGGAGCCCGTGGCGGCCGCGGCCTATCTCGCCACCGCGCCGACGCTCGACGGCAAGCTGGACGAGCCGTTCTGGAAAGAGCTGCAACCGCATTATCTCGTCAACGCCCATCTGACGCACGCCCGGCAACCGCCCGTGGCGACCATGGTGAAACTGGCGCGCGACGCCCAGGGACTGCTGCTGGGATTCCGCATGGAGGAGCCGGAGATGGGCAAGGCCGTCATCAAGCCGCACGTCTTCGAGGGCAACAGCCTGGAGATACTGCTGAGCCCCGCCCCTGGGTGCGTCTACCAGTTCATCTTGGATTCCCAGGGGAACGTCCAGGACGGCTTCCGGGGGCCGCCGCCAGCGCGGCGCGAGGGGCACCCCAGCTACAAGGTCGACGTCGCTGGCGACCATTGGACGGCGGAGGTCTTCATCCCCTTCACGGCGCTGGGAACCGACGCCCCCAGCTCCTGGCGCGCCAATTTCATCCGCAACCGGGTGGTGTCGGGACTGCCGAAGCACGTGTCCCGCTGGCACACCCGGTTCGACAAGTCCAACTTCGACCCCAACGCCTTCGCGGAGATCAAGTTCGCCCGGCGCTGACCGCCCATGCCATCCCCTGGAGCCCCACACTTTACCCTTGGATTGGAATGAGATGAAGACACTCCTCGCCGCCCTCGCCCTCCTCGCCCTCGCCGCCGCCGCGGCGGATTCGCCCCGGCTCGCCGTCGAGCCCCACTATCTGGTGGACGTCCCCGCCGCCACCCCCGCCGCCACCCCCTGGCTCGACACCGTCAAGCCCATCTACTACGATGGCCCCGACTACCAGGGCAAGCCCACCAAGGTCTTCGCCTACTATGGCGTCCCGGAGGCGAAGGGGAAAGTCCCCGCCATCGTGCTCGTACATGGCGGGGGGGGGACGGCCTTCGCCGATTGGGTCAGGCTCTGGAACCAGCGCGGCTACGCCGCCATCGCCATGGACCTCTGCGGCTGCGTGCCGCTCAAGGACGCCGCGGGCAAAGGCTGGATCAAAATCCCGGGCGTCGGCGGCCCGGACGGCTGGGAGAGCTCCTTCGGCCACCTCGACCTGCCCCTCCAGGATCAATGGCCCTGCTACGCGGTAAACGCCATCGCCCGCGCCCGGACGTTCATCGGCGCCCAGCCGGGCGTCGACAACGCCAAGGTGGGCATCACCGGCATCTCCTGGGGCGGCTACCTGACCTGCCTCACCGCCGGGCTGGATTCCCGCTACGTCTTCGCCGCTCCCATCTACGGTTGCGGCTTCCTCGCAAGGAAATCCATCTGGATGGGCAACCCCAACATGAAGCGCTGGAGCCAGCTCTTCGACCCCTCGCTTTACCTGGCCGGAGCCAAGATGCCCACCCTCTGGGTCACCGGCACCAACGACGCCGCCTACCCCCTGGAATCCCTCCAGCGCTCCTATGAACTGATGCAGGCGCCGGTCTCGCTCCGCGTCACCCTGCGCATGGTCCACAGCCACGGCGGCGCCGGGGAGAAACCGCTGGAGATCAAGGCCTTCGCCGACAGCCACTGCCTGGGCGGCGAGCCGCTCCCGCAGATCACCGCCCAAGGCCGGGACTGGGTGTCCTTCAGCCCGCGAGCGGCGGTCAAAAGCGCCGAGCTGCTCTACACCAAGGACTCCGCCGGCCCCTGGAAGGACTGGAAATGGGAGAGCCTCCCCGCCAAGCTCGACGGGGACAAGGCCTCCGCCCCCATCCCGACGGGCACGGCGTTCCATTTCTTCAACCTCAAGGACGCGCGCGGCCTGGTCGTCAGCTCCCGGCATGTCGAGTCCAAGCCAGGAGACACGAAATAAGGCTCTTCGACGCGCCTACCGCGACAGAGACTGGAAAGCTCGTCCTCCACGTCGCCGCCGGACGAGAACCTCCCGCGACCGCCCGCATGGCAAGTCAAGGTTCCACATCGCCTTAATCCCCGCGGACAGGCTAGGAGAGGTTGAGGTGGTGCCGCTGGATCTGGGGGGCGCGCTCGGCGATGTTGGCGAGGTGGTCGCCGACCTTCTCCAGCTCGTTGAGCATCTCGATGAAGACGATGCCGCTGACCACGTCGCATTTGCACTTGCGGAGCCGCTTGATGTGGTTCTTCTCGAACTTGTCGGCGAGACGGTTGACGCGCTTCTCGTCCTTGAGGGCCAGATCGAGGTTATCCCCCCCGGCCTCGTTCAGGCTGGCGATGACGTTGTCGGCCTGGACGGCGAGGACGCCCCAAAGCTCGTCGAGCTCCTGGCGGCCCTCCTTGGAGAGGTCGTGCTTGGCCGCCTTGAGCCGCTGGGAGAGTTTGGCGATGTTCTCGGTGTGGTCGGCGACGCGCTCGGCGTCGTTGACGCAGTGCATCAACAAGGGGATGATCTCCGACTGGGGCTCGGTGAGGACGCGCTGGGTTAGCTGGGCGAGATATTCGGTGACTTCCTGCTGGACGGCGTCGACGCGTTTCTCCCGCTCGGCGAGGCTTTTGACCAGCTCCGCGTCTTGCTTGGAGGCGAGGAAAAGGCCGGTCATGGCCTCGTCGACCATCGCCCAGGCTTCCTTGGTCATGTGCCGGAGGGCGGCGATGGACTGCTCGATGGCGACGCTGGGAGTGTTGAGCAAATGGGGCTCCAACTGGGTGAGCTTGACGGCCGCCTCGTCCTTGATCTTGACGATGAGGCCGCAAAGCTTGGCGATCTGAGGGATGAAACCGATGAAGACGATGACGTTGCATACATTGAACATGGTGTGGGCCATGGCGATGTGGCGCGAGATGTTCTCCGGCGCCGGGGCGAAAACGTCGCCGGCGGTGATGGAGTTGATGAAACGCAGGAAGATCGGGACGCCGTCCCAAGGCACGTAGAAGAGCGCGACCATGTAACAGGTGCCGAGGACGTTGAAGAGGGTATGGGCCACGGCCGCCTGCTTCGCCCGGCGGTTGGCTCCGAGGGAGGCGAGCAAGGCGGTGATGGTGGTGCCGATGTTGTCGCCCAGGATCAGCGGCACGGCGGTCCAGAAGTTGAGCAGGCCGCCCGCGGCCAGGGCCAAGGCGATGCCGATGGTGGCGGAGCTGCTCTGGATGAGGACGGTCATGGCGGTGCCGATGCCGATGGCCCCGAGCACGCAGAGGAACGGCATCTTGCCGTCGACGGGGGTGCAGTCGAAGCGGGCGAAGAAATCGACGAAGCTGGGGAAGCCGCTGACCTCCTTCAGGGAGTCGGCCATCATGTTCATCCCGAGGAAGAGCAGTCCGAAGCCGAGGATCGACTGGCCCCAGCCCTTGCCCACCGACTTCTTGGAGAGCATCATGACCAGCAGCCCGGCGACCACCGCCGGCAGCGCCAGCGCCCCGAGGTTGAAGGAGATCAACTGGGCGGTCATGGTGGTGCCGACGTTGGCGCCGAAGATCACGCCTATGGCCTGGGTTAGGCTGAGCAGCCCGGCGTTGACAAAGCCAATGACCATCACGGTGCAGGCGCTGGAGGACTGGATCACGCCGGTGACCAACGCCCCCGCCGCCACGGCCTTGAAGCGGTTGCTGGTGAAGACGCCCAACACCCGTTTCATCTTGTCGCCGGCGATTAGCTGCAAGCCGTCGCTCATAAGGTTCATGCCGTAGATGAAGATCGCCAGCCAACCGACGACCGTGACCACCAACATGAGGACGTTAAGGCCCATGCCGCGGAACTCGATGCCCCGGATGTTCAGGCCTTTCGCCCCGCCAGACACCTCCGCCATCACCGTGTAGGTCCCGGTCTCGTCGCCGAGCTTGAGTCTCGCCTCGGCCACGCCGTTGTCGTCGGTGACCGTGCGGGCGGGGTAGACCTCGGCGCTGGTCTTCTTGGAGGGGACGGAGGTGAGGCGAAAATAGACGGGCACGCCTTTGACCGGACGCGCCAAAGCGTCTTCGAGACGGACTTGGAGCGGCTGCGGGAGCGTCCGCCCAGCCATGGCCTCCTGCCGGTTGCCGACGAGCTTGACGCCGCTTAGGACGCGCAAGGTGATGGCCGCCTCGGGGAAGCCCTCCGGGACAACCTTGAAATACTGGTCGCCGACGTCCTCGCCAGTCCGGACGCGGGTCGACACCGCCCCGCCGCTCCTGGAGACGCATTCGGAAGGGGAGAAGCGCAGCGAGGAGCCCTCGCAGGGGACGAAACTGACGTTGACGCCCTCCACCGGGGCGGGCTCGCCCTCGCCCCCCAGCAGCCCGGGGACTTTCGCCCCGAGCAACTCCAAGCGCAACTCCTTAGCGCAGTCGGTGTTCGGCGGGGCGCACTGGTTGTCCCCGGAGATGACGATGACAGACTTCACCTCTTTGTCCCGCCCCTTGTCGGCGTCGCAGCCGAACGCGAACAGAAGAGGCAAGGACAACAGGATGGCAAGCTTGAGCTCCAGCTTCATATGAGACCTGTGTTTCTCCTCGCGTGTTGCCCGCCGTTCCGTTAGCTTCTGGTTACCGGCGGATAAGTTCTCGGTTAAGTCTTGAATTTACCGCGAGACGCGGTTTTTAAAAGCGCCGACTGCGAATTATATTGGACTTTCACCAGGGGCTCAATGTGGTTTAAGGAGAAAACGAATGGCCAGACGAAAGATTTTCCATCATATTTTCCCGTGCTTCGTGGCGGTGACGCTGCTGGCGCTGTTGGCCCAGGGGTATTACGCGTCCCGGCTGTTCCGGCAGGCGTTCGTCCAACAGCTAACGGACGAGCTAACCGCCCGGGCGGCGATCGTCCGCGCCCACGTGGGACGACGGCTCCAGAAACTGGACGCCAAGCCCGACCTGAACCTCCTCGCGGAGGAGGTCGCCAAGCTGGCCGCCACGCGACTGACGGTCATCGGAGGCGACGGCGCGGTGCTGGCCGACTCCGACAAAGGCCCCGAGAGCATGGAGAACCACGCCAACCGCCCCGAAGTCGCCGCCGCCTTGCGGGGCGAGGTCGGCACGGCCATCCGCCGCAGCGCCACGTTGCGCCGGGACATGCTCTACGTCGCCCTCCCCGCCCGCGCCCAGGACGGCGAGCCCTTCTTGGTGCGCGCCTCCTATCCCTTGAGCAAGATCGACGCGGTGATGAGCAAATTCATGTTCCAGGACGCCCTCGGCGCCTTGGCCATCGCCCTGGCGATGGTGGCGCTCTCCTGGATGGTGGCCCGGAAACTCGCGGCCCCGATCCGCGAGCTCAGTCTGGGCGCCGCCGGCTTCGCCGACGGCGACCTCACCCGCGAGCTGCCCGACTTCGACATCGTGGAAGTCGACGACCTCTCCCGCGTCATGAACTCCATGGCCAAGAGCCTCACCTGTAACATCCGCGACATCACCGAGCAGCGCAACGAGCTCAACGCCATCCTCGCGAGCATGCTCGAGGGGGTGGTCGCGGTCGACCGCTCCGGACGGCTGATGATCGCCAACGCCGCCGCCGCGCGGTTGCTGGACATCAGCGTCAGCAGGGTCGAGGGCCGCTTCGTCGAGGAGGCCATCCGCAACACCACCGTCCACGACTTCATCAAGCGGTTGCTGGAGGAGAAACGCGAGCGGGTCATGGAACTCTCCGGCCAGGGCGGTCAGCCGCGGGCGCTCCGGGCGCACGGCGCCCCGCTCACCGGAGCCAACGGCTCCGAACGCGGCTGCGTGGTGGTCATCAGCGACATCACCGAGATGAAAAAGCTCGAGAACATGCGCAAGGACTTCGTCGCCAACGTCTCGCACGAGATCAACACCCCCCTCACCGCCATCAAGGGCTCGGTCGAGACCTTGCTCGACGGGGCGCTCGACGAGCCGGAGGCCGCCAAGAACTTCCTGAACATCATCATCAAGCACACCGACCGCCTCTCGGCCCTGGTCCGCGACCTGCTCGACCTCGCCCGCATCGAGGAGCAGCGCGACAAGGGGCAGCTCGCCTTCGCCACCACCAGCGTCCGCGAGGTCATCAACAACGCCGTCTCCCTCCGCGCCGAGACCATCAAAGAGAAGAACGTCCAGTTGGAGATCGATTGCGACCCCAGCTTGACGGCGCGGCTCAGCCCCCAGCTCATCGAGCAGGCGCTGGTCAACTTCATCGACAACGCCCTCCGCTACGGCCACCGCGACGACCGCCCCAGCGAGCTCAAGGTCAAGGCCGTCCGGGCCGACGGCAAACTGACATTGAGCGTCCGCGACAACGGCGACGGCATCGCCAAGGAGCATCTGCCGCGGCTCTTCGAGCGCTTCTACGTGGTGGACAAGGCGCGGAGCCGCAAAGTCGGCGGCACCGGGCTGGGCTTGGCGATCGTCAAACACGCCGCCCAAGCTCACAGCGGCGGCGTCGAAGTCAAGAGCGAGCCGGGCAAAGGCTCCGAGTTCATGATCGTCATCCCCGACTGAGGCCTCCACCAGGGACAAATAAAATCCCGGGATTCATGTTACGCCCCCCTTGACTTGTACACCACTTGTACATATTATTAACAGTAAATACAAGTGAGTGATGCGGCCATGATCAAGACTACGACCAAAAGCGGCGGGCTGGAGGAGAGCCTCGTCCAAATGATGCTCAAGGACGGGCTCAAAGCCGGGGACGCCATCTTGTCCGAGCACCGGCTGGCGGCGCTTTTCGGGTTCAGCCGCGGCACCGTGCGACAGGCGATCAGCAAGCTCGTGGACAAAGGCGTCCTGCGCAGCGAACAGGGCCGCGGGGCGTTTTTGGTCAAAGCGCCGGAGCTCGAGACCGACAAGGCGCGAGGGTCGCGGCTGATCGGCCTCGTTTGCTGGGGCGGCATCGACAACCCCTTCGCGGCCTCCGTCGCCCGCGGCGTCGAGGAGGGCGCCGCCCAGATCGGAATGCATCTCTGCGTCGGCAGCGCGACCGGCGGGCCAAAGCACGAGGCCGAGATCGTGCGCGGCTTCCTCCAACGCGGCGTCGACGGACTGATCATCTCTCCGACCGCCACCAACCCTCCCAGCCCGTTCCTCCTGGAGCTTTGCCGCGGCGGCGCCAACGTGGTCGTGCTCGGCGACATCCCGGGTATCGCCGCCCCCGTCGCCGCCACCGACAACCGCGAAGGCGCCTTCATCGCCACCGCCGCGCTCCTTGACGCCGGACACCGGCGCGTCGCCCACCTCCGGGGGCCATCCCGCAATGTCGAGGCGGTCGCCAGGTTCGACAGCTACCGCCTGGCGCTCGAACGGGCCGGACTTGAGTTCCGCCCCGAACTGGCGCCCTCCCCCGATCCACTCCAAGGCTATTCCGAAGAGCTGGGGCGCGCCGCCATGGCTAAACTGCTGGCACTCCCGCAACAGGAGCGCCCGACCGCCGTTTTCGCCGCCAACGACACCCTCGCCTTGGGCGCCTGGGACGTGTTGAAGAAGCATGGCCTTTCCGTCCCCGGGGACGTCTCGTTGATCGGCTTCGGCAATCTGCGCGCGCCCTACGAGCGCGGTTTGCTCCTGTCAAGCGTCGAGGAGCACCCCCGCGCCCTCGGGGCCGCCGCCTGGGACTTGCTCCGCCGCCTCCTCGAAGGCGACACCACCGCCCGTTCCTCGCGGGTGCTCCTGCGCCCCGAGTTGATCTTGCGTTCCAGCATCGGCAAACCGAAGGAGGCATTACCATGACACGCAGCCGCGCCGGAAAATTCACGCTCATTGAATTGTTGGTGGTAATCGCCATCATCGGAATACTGTCGTCCTTGCTGCTGCCCGCGCTGGGAAAAGCGAGGCAGGAGGGGCTGCGCATCTCCTGCGCCTCCCAAATGCGCCAGATCGGCGTGGCGCTCTTCTCCTATGTCGGCGACTTCAATGGCCGCCTGCCGCCATCCCTTGGCAGCACAGTGTTACCTGGTTCTGGCCCAGCCTATGGCAACTGGATTTTGAAGACCGCCCCCTACTTGGGAATGAACATTGACCCTTGCGACAGAAGCATGGCTAATTACAACACCGTCGTGCCTGAGCGGACATCGCCTGCGGGGATCTATCTCTGCCCCTCGACTACACCAGACCCAAGTTCCGGGGTCATGCGCTGGTCCTACGGCCCGACCTGTTGCGCCAATTCAGAGGCACAATACAATTCAGGCTACACCGGCGGTTTTGAGGGATGGAAAAACGGCATGGTTGACATGGGGGGAGGCAAGCCGATCTCCGTGATCCCCTCCGGCAGCATCCTCATCATCGAAAAAAAGCCAATGCTGGTCGGGGGGACGCAGGGGATAACCTTCGACTTCTCTTTCGCTGACTTCGTCTTCCAACCCACGTTGTACGCAGAATATGGGATCTACGTCCGCCACAACCGCAAGGCTAACTGCCTGGCGGTCGACGGCTCCGTCAAAGCCTATGGCGGGTACCCCTATCCTGGCTGGCAGAGATTCGAACAGATGACGTGGCGCCCACGTGGCTATTGATTGATCCCATATGAGAGAAAGGTTTCCAATGATCCATCTGCTGAAGAATGTGTATGTTACCAGCAAACCAAACAAGGAGTTGAAATGAAGACAAGGTTCCTCGCAATGATGGCCGCCATGGCGCTCGCCTGCGGCGGCTTGTCCGCCGAAGACGCGTTCCGCTCCCAATTGGAACAGGTCAGCAGCCTGAAGGATTTCAAGCCGCAAGCCAATGACTTCCGCGTCTATTTCATCGGCGACAGCATCACGCGGCACTGCGTCAAAAAGGAGTTGAACTGGGATCATGTCGCCGGCATGGCCGCCAGCTCCGAGGACAAGGACTACGCCCACTTGGTGGGCGCGCGGCTCGGGCAGTTGTTGCCGGGCAAGCAGGTCAAGCTCTTCTTTGGCCAAGGGAAGGACGCCGTCAACGCGATGAAAGGAATCGCGGACGCCAAAACCTATCAGCCCGCCTTGGTGGTCGTCCAACTGGGCGAGCATGTCCCCAGCAAAGCGTTCGGCCACAACCACGACGACAGTCCCGAAAAGATCGCCTCCGACTACGGGACGTTGCTCGACGCGCTCAAAGCGTTGCCTTCCAAACCCATGATCATCTGCACCGGTTGCTGGAACCCCATGCCAGGAATAAAAAAATACCTCGGGCGCAACGCCCAGATCGATGAAATCCAAAGGGAAGTCTGCCGCCAGAAAGGCGTGGCTTTCGTGTCGGTCGAGAAATATGCGCTCGATCCCTCATGCAGCGGCAGCGGCGGCAGCGGCGGCGTGAAATGGCATCCCAACGACGCCGGGCAAGCGGGCTACGCCAAGGAGATCATCGCCGCCTTCGAGAAGCGCCAAGCCGCCAAGCCTGGCGACGTGGTCTATGAAAAGCGTTTCGACAAGGACTTGTGTGGCTGGGCGCCTCCGGGCGGCGCGCCCTGGGCGAGGATCGTCCCGGACGGACGCGGCGGCAACTGCGTGGAGATCAGCGCGGCGGGCCGGGGCGAGGCGGGGGCGGTCGGCAACCGCGACGTCCTGGGGAAGGTCGAGAAGTCCAAAGACTCGACTTATCTGCTCACCCCGGGGCTGGCGGAAATACTGGAAATGTTCAAGGGCTATGAGCTGGAAATCGAAGCGGGCGTGAAGGGCGACAACCTCCCCGTCCCGCCGAAACCCTGGGACGGGGTGCGCGTCGCCGCCAACTACACGACGTCCACCAGCCCCTACAGCGACGGCTATTACAACATGCTCTCCGGCTCCTTCGACTGGAAAAACATCAGCTACCGCGTCCGCATCCCCTCCGACATGAGGAACATGAGCCTGAGCCTGGGCCTGATCGCCCCCTCCGGCAAGGTCTGCTACGACCATGTGAAGATGACGGTGACGGACATCCCGCTCACCATGAAAACCCCTCCGGCGGGAACCGCCTACACGGGCTATGAAGTCCCCCGCCTCCGCGGCTTCAACACAGGCATCCAAGAGCCAGGAAACGAAAACGGCAGGAAGTCCCTCGACACGATGGCCCGCGACTGGAAGGCGAACGTCGCCAAGCTCTGGTTTTTCGCCAAAAGCCAGGACTTCCAGCAACTCGACGCCGACCTGGGAAAGTGGATGGACAGCGTGGAGGGCGCCCTGGAGACAGCCAAAGCCGACAAGCTCTATCTCGTCCTGCATTTCGTGGCATGGTGGAAAGTGAAGGAACATGGCGGCAATGAGCTGTTCTACGAGAAGCCGGAATACGCCGACAAGTTCGTGGAGATGTGGAAGACCATCGCGACACGCTTCAAAGGCCGCAAGGAGATCTACGCCTTCGAGCTGTTGAACGAGTCCGTCATCAGGATGCCCATCGCCCCCGGCTGCACCGACTACCCGGCGTTGATGGAGCACGCCGCCCAAGCCATCAACGCGATCGACCCGGAACGCGCCATCATCGTCCAGACCGAGGAGTGGTGGGGACCGCGCGCCTTCTACAAGATGCGCCCCCTCGACGCCAAGAACATCGTCTACGCCGTCCACTTCTATTCGCCGTTCCAGGTCAGCCATCAGGGCGTGGCCGAGTTCCAGGCGGGGCAGACCTCCTGGACGGCCAACGCCTACCCCGGAACCTACGACGGGATCAAATGGGACAAGGAGACGCTCAAGCGCGAGCTCCAACCCGCGCGCGACTTCCAGAAGGCCTACAACGTCCAGATCATCGTCAGCGAGTTCGGCTGCATCCGCTGGGCGTTGGGCGACTCCCGCCGCAAGCTCCTAACGGACATGATCGACGTTTACGAAGAGTACGGTTGGGACTGGCTGTACCATGACTATCCAGGCTGGCCCGGCTGGAGCCCCGTGCTCGGCGACGACCCTTGGGACGAAAAACGTCCGGACACCCCGACGGCGACCGAGACGCTCCTGAAGAGCTGGTTTTCGAAAAACATGCGGCCGAGGTTTTGAAGATGATCGCCGAGTTCGTCGATGAGAGCTTGCGGACGCCGGTGGTCGGCGGCTTCGATGTCTGCGTGATAGGCGGAAGCTGCACCGGAACGTTCGCCGCGATCAGGGCGGCGCGGCACGGAGCGAACGTCGCGCTGGTGGAGGCTGGCGGCTTCTTGGGCGGCGTGGCCACGGCGGGCCTGGTGAACGTCTGGCATTCGCTGTTCGACACCAGCGGCGAACGGCGGATTGTCGCGGGACTCACGGAAGAACTCATCGAGAGGTTGAAGCGGCGCGGCGCCGTCACGATGGACGCGCCCCTACCCAGGTGGCACACGTTCAATCCGGCGGAGATGATCCTGGAGCTCGACCGCATGGTCGGCGACACCGGAAAAATACGCCCGTTCTTCCACACCCGCTTCGTCAAACCAACGCTTGACGCCGAGGGCAAGATCACGCACGCCATCATCGAAGACAAAACCGGACGCCGCGCCCTCCAGGCGAAGTGTTTCGTCGACGCCAGCGGTGATGGCGATCTCGTCCACCGGGCCGGGTTCCCCACCAGGCGCGGGGCGCGGCTCCAACCCTCCACCACCGGGGCCGTGGTGGGCGGGGTTGAGGAAGTCCTCCGGGCGAACCCCTGCCTCCTGCTCGACGACGCCCTCTCGCCACGTTTCGGGGGTGGGTTCAAGCACATCCACCTCTGGGACTCGGAGTACGTCGGCCTGCCGGGACTGCGTTTCCTGGCGATGCCAAGCGTGGAAGAGTTCGACTGTTCCGACGCCGACGGCTTGACCGCCGCCGAAATCGAAGGGCGCCGTCAGTTGCGCTCGTTCTTCGACGTGGTCCGGAAAAACTTCAGGGAAGGCGACAAACTGCGTCTGGCGACGCTCTCCTCCTACATCGGTGTCCGGGAGACGCGGCGTTGCGAGGCGCTCCACCGCCTGACCGAGATGGAAGTTTTGAACGGCGAACGTTTCGACGACGCCATAGCGAACGGCAGCTACTGCGTCGATATCCACGACGAGGTGGGCGTGACCTTCAAGCGCCTTGACGGCAGCTCGCGCGTCCAGAGAATGGCGGCCGATGGCAAGCCGGAGGTGATCCACTCCCGCTGGCGACCGGACACCGGCGAATCCCCCACCTTCTACCAAATCCCGTATCGCTGCCTGGTGCCGAAAGGCTCGCGGAACGCGCTATGCGCCGGCCGCGCCATCGACGCCGGGGACGGAGCCTTCGGAGCCATCCGCGTCATGGTCAATTGCAACCAGACCGGCGAGGCGGCCGGGCTCGCCGCCGCCCTCTGCGCGGCGAGCGGCGAAGAAGTCGCCACGCTCGACACCGCCCTGTTGCGAACCAAACTCGCCGCGGCCGGGGCCTTGATCATTTGAGTTTACGCAGCTCGATCCAGGACAGCACGCCGTTGAAGAAATAGTCCTTGCCGCCCGCCACCCCGACGCGGAAACCGGAGTCCTGCGGCAAGGGCGGGGCCGTCGCCACCATTCCCGACATCTTGCCGTCGATGGACAACACGGCGTAGCTGCCGTCGAAACGTAGCTCCAACTCGTACCAACGGCCAGCTTGGAGCGGCGCGGCCGACACCACGTAAACCGGCTCGCCTTTAACCGCGTTGATCTCCACCCCCACCCGCAAGTCCTTGTAGACCACCAGCCGGAACCCCGACGCCATGTAGCCGAAACGCTCGAAAACCCCGCCCATGTAGCCCGTCGGCGGGGCGTCCAGCAACAATTTCACCTTCAAGGCGAACGGGCCGGTGAAGACGTCGCCGCAAGCCTTGGCGGACGCCTCGGCCGAGGAGCCGTCCTTGAAACGCAGCCCCGGCACGCCGTCCACTTTCACAGGAACCGGGGCGGGATTCCCCGGCGTCAGAGAGCCGGGCAGCTCGAAGCGCAAGGCGGCGGCTTCCTTGCCGCGCTCCACGCCGCCGCTGATCCCAAGACAGACGAACTGCGTCGGAGCCAAGTCGCCCACCACGTCGATGGTGGAGATCACCTTGTCGGGCGACGGGTTGCGCCACTCCATCAGGTAGAAGCCGATGGGTGACTGGACGAGGTTCCGCCCCGTCCAGGCGACCTTGGCGTTGGAGAGCGGCTGCGGGTTCCACCAGTCCGAGACCTCAAGGTTGAAACGGACGGGGATGGTGACGGTCGAGCCGTCGGCGTAGTGGACGACGTAGCGTCCCACCTCCATGTCGGCCCGGGGCGGCGTCCAACCGGCGGCTTGTAACATCCAGAGGCGGTCGGCTTTGGCGCCCACCTTGACGCCCTCGACCTTGGAGGGGAGCTTGACGCCATGCATCTCGCCGCGGAGGCTGATGAGGGACTTGCCGTGGTTCTGACGCGGGTCGGGAATCTTGAAGGGACGGTCGAGCAAGGTGACCATGGCGGGGAAGGTCTCGGCCTCGACCTCCATGCCGTCGTCGCGGCCGCCGCCCTTGCCGGAGTGGTTGATGAGGAAGAAACGCATGTCGTTCTGGCCCTGGTCGGTCCAGCCACCCACGCCGTCGTCGGCCACCTTGTCGTGGAAGCCCAGGTTGGCGTAGGGGGCAAGATCGACCTGGAAGTAGTCGAAGGGCGTCTCGTCGCGACGGATGCGGACCTGAGCACCGAGGTTGGCGGAGAGGCTGGCGACAATCCGGGCGACGCGCTCGCTCTCGGAGCCGAGGGCCTTGTCCCAGGCCAGGGTGTCGAAGAGGATGGTCCCCTTGCCCACGGGGATTTTCACCAGGAACGCCGGGGAGGTCAAGGCGGTGGCGACGTCGAGCGTGGGGAGGCGCAAGGTCTCGGCGCCGAGCTTGGCGGTGGCCAGGCTGTTCTCGAAGTAGTTCCAGCGGGTCTCCAGGTTGACCCGCGCCCAACAGAAGTCGAAGGAGGAGAGGTTGTCCATGAGCGGGTCGCTGGAACGCCGGATGGCGATAAAGACTTTCGGGTCGGCTGGCACCAGGACGGGCTTGAAGGGCAGCAGCGGCGCCACCTTGCCCACGGTCTTGGAGTCGAAGCCGTGGAGCCAGACTTCGCCGCCGTCGGCGAGGCGGCGTTTCAGCGTCTCCAGCGTGGCGGCGGAAAGGTCGCAGGAGGCGTCGACGAAGACCGGGCCGTCGCCCTCGAGACCGGCGGCGGTCACGACGCCCGCCTCCGCCAAGGCGACGGCGGCGTCCTTGTTGTCCCCGGCGAGCAACCGCAACGGCGGCGGGACGGCGCGGGCGCCACGGGTGGCGGCGTGGCGGACGATCCGTTCGAGCATGGTCCCAGCCAAAGGCTCGACGCCCAGCTTGTCGACCAAGTAGAGCTGGGAAAGAATGTAGGCGCCCTTGCCAGAGGGGACTTCGAGCAGGGGCGACCAGCGCAAGCCATAACGCCCGCCAGCGTCGAGCAAGGTCTTGGCCGGGCCATTGCTCGGCTTGTTGTAGGAGTTGAAGGCGACCAGATGGTCGGGGCGCCAATAGGAGAACTGCTTGTCGTCCAAACCCTTGAGGATGGGGTGGTCGTACGACCTCGTCCAGGAGCGGGTGGTGAGGTGGGCGGGGTCGAGCTCGGGCAGCTCGTAGGAAAGCGGTTTCGTCCCCTCCTGGCGCAGGACAACCACGACGCCACCAGCTTTGACAAACTCGTTGATGACGTCCTTGAACGGGGCGGGGTCGGTCTTCTCGCCCACGACCAAGACCTTGACGGCGGCGAGGTCGGCGTTGGTGGGGGCCTGGAGCCGTTTGGCCTTCAAGCCGAGCGACGCCAGGGCGGCGACGGTCTTGCCGTCGGCGTCGAGCACCGCCACGCCCTCCCCGAGATCGGCGAGCGAGGCGGACGGGACGATGAACACTCGTTCCTCATGAAGGGCGCGCTGCGCCCAGCCGCCGCGGTCCTGGCAGAGTTGGACGCTGAGGAGGGCGGGGGTGATGGTTTTGGTGTCCGGGCAGGCGATAGGCACGTCGAAGATTTTGGTGGTGCCGGGATCGGAGGGGGCGGAAACGATCTTTTCCCAGAGGAGTTGGCCGTCGAGGGAAGTCAGGCGGCAGCGGAGTTGCGACTGGGGGATGCCCTTCAAAGTGTCGTTGAAGACCACGAACTTGCGGACGGCGGTCTGGCCAGCGGGGAGGTTGGGGAAGAAATCGACGGGGCGGACGTTGACCGCCAGCATAAGGTTCTCGTTGCCGCAGGCCCAAGGGTTGAGCCCGGCGACGCCGTCGATACGGTAGGCGTCGGTGATCATCTGGGTGGCTTGGTAGAATTCGCTGTCACGGCGGCCGTCGCGGCCGGCCATGCTTTGGAGCCCCCATTTCTCCCAGTCGTAGACGCTCTCGCCCATGAAGCTGGTCTTGGACTCCGGGTCGCCGGAAGGGTACCAGTACTCGCCGAGGACGAGGGGGCGGTCCCATTTGAAGTTGGCGCACCAGGAGCCGTTCATCTGGTCTTTCTTGAGCCAATGGCAGTCGTTGGGGAAGACGAAGCCGGAGTTGGGGTAGCGGGCGCGGAGGGCGTTCTCGACACTGGACTCGGGGTAGTGGATATTGATGACCGAGAGCCGCCCGCCCCAGCTGTTCTCCCCGTCGCCCTGAGTGGGACGGGTGGGGTCGGCCTCCTTGGCGGCGGCGGCCAAGGCGTCGGCGACGCGCATGTAAGGCGGTTCGGTGTGCGCCCAGATCGACTCGTTGGTCAGGCTCCAGATGATGACGGAGGGGTGGTTGCGGTGATGCTTGAGCAAGGCTTTGGTGTAGGCGACCGCGCCCGGTAGCCAAACGTCAGCCTTGGCGAGGGGGTACTTGTCGTCCAGGCCGTTGTGCCAGGACGACTCGGGAATGGCCATGATGCCCAGCTCGTCGCAAATGCCCAGCGCCGCCTCGCAGTTGAAGCCGATATGGAAGCGGAAGCAGTTGTAAGGATGGTCGACCGTAGCCCTGGCCTCCTCGAAGGCCTGGAACCGCGAGGCCGGGATGGTGGTGAGCCAACTGTTGCGGAAAAGCGTGGTGCGGACGCCATTGAGATAGAAGTCATGGCCGCGTATCTCGAACTCGCGGAAGCCAAAACGGACACGCTGATGGTCGAGGTCCCCGGCGGAGTCGGCGAGCTTGGCCTCCGCCCAGAGCAAGGCGGGGTTGCCGGGCGACCAGAGTTCCGGGGCGATCCAGTCCTTGGCGAGCTCGACCGTCTTCGTCTCCCCGGGAGCGAGCTCCACCTTGAGCGGCCCGAGGCTGGTCAACGCCGTCCCGGCCTGGTTGTCGCGGACGGTGGCGGAAAGCTCGACGGAGCGGGCTTCTTTCGTGGTGTTGACGATCGTCGCGTCGAGGACGAGCCGCTTGTTCTTGACGCTGGTTTTGACGAAGAGGTCCTCGAAGTAGACCTTCGGCAAGTAGACCAGCTCCACTTTGCCCCAGAGCCCGGCGCCGACGCCCGAGGCCGGATAGAGGAAACTTTTGTTGGGGATGTCCAGGAGCGCCTCGCGGCTGGCGAGGCCGACGAGCAGCTCGTTCGCCGCCCCCGGCTTGAGAATGGCGGTGACGTCGTATTCGAAGGGGGTGAGCCCGTTCAGGCAAGTCCCCAGTTTCTGGCCGTTGAGCCAAACCTCGCTCTTGAAGGCGGCGCCACCGAAACGCAGCATGATCCGCCCGCAGCTCTCCGGAGTGGCCGGGGCGTCGAAGGAGCGTTTGTACCAGGCGGCGATCCCGGTGGTCTTGACGAGGGAAACGCCGTCCTTGGCGATCAACGCGGCGGCGCCGGGGCAATAGGGGTTCTGGTCTTTGAACACACCCCCTTCGCCTTCGGGGACGGTGGCGTCGCGCCAGACGGCGTCGGCGCGGGGCGGATAACTGAAGGCGATCCCCTCGATGGGGCTGGCCTGCCACGTCCCCCCCAAGTCCAAGAGAGTTCGCTGTTGGTCGACCAACGGCGCGGCGGCGAGGGTCTGGGCGACGGCCAGAATGGCCACCAGTAGCATGGGTTTGCTCACTTGTTTGTCTCCTTAATACTTGAAGGTGATGACATTGTTGTCGGGGGCGCGCCATTCGCTGAGATCCGATAGACCCCAAACGCCGACATGGCCGTCGGGACACCAGACGTTGGCGCGCTTGTGGTGGCGGAGATGGATGTCCCCGCCCCAGGAGGTGTTCAAATACCAATTGCTGGTCTGCACCCCGCCGGGGCTCGCGCCGCCGCCGATGGCGTTCGCGGGCGTGACGGTGTCGACCATGTATGGCAACTTCGACGGCTGGTAGAGCGAACTGAAGCGGATCATCCCGCTGAACGGGACTTGTTCCCCAGAGTAAAGGTAGCTGCTGTTCATGCCGCGCAAACCGAAGCTCTGCGCGATGCGGCTGTTCCGCCCGACATAGGGGAAATTGTTGCCGCCCCAGTTGTAGCTCGCCGGGGGCGGGAGCGAGGGGCACTGAAAGACCGCCCCGAACGGGATGAAGTCGTCCAGCAAGGAACCGTAGAGGGGGTTGGCGGGAGTGTAGCCCAAGCCCATCATCATGCCACCGAGCCGGGGATAGGCCACGTTGGTCGAACTGCACTCGCAGCCGATCACCCACCCGTTGAAGTCGTCGGCGTAACCCGCCAGAGCGATGCCGCTTTGCCGCAAGTTGCCTTGGCATTGAGCCGACAACGCCATGAGCTTCGCTTGTCTCAGCGCCGGCAACAGCAAGGCCGCCAACAGCGCGATGATCCCGATCACCACCAACAACTCAACCAAGGAGAAACGTCTCCGCGTCATTTCCATCTCCAACCAGCCTCCATTGCAAATCAACGCCGTACGCCTATATTATTATGGCCGCGTATTGACCGGAAGTAAATGGACAAAGACGAACACACATGGACAAAACGGCCAAAAAGACGTTATTCCCCGAACGCCTGGGCGTCAACTTGGCCGAGACCCGGCGTTTCGGCCATTTCTCCCCGTCGCCGCACTTCGTGGAATACCTCCCGTTCGACGCCTTGCGGGAGCGCGGCAGCCACCAATCAATCGACATCGCCTTTTTCCTGGCGGGCGACAGCTCCGGTTTCCGCCGGAGCTTCGACGGACACGGCGTCCAGGGCTTGCGGCCGCCGTTCTTCACCTTCACCATGCCGGGGGTGGTTTACGACGTGTGCATCCCCAGGCCGCTGGAAAATTTCTACCTCTGCTACGACGCCAAGTACCTGGCCCATTTCAACTACCTGGCGGAACTTTATCCCGACCACGCCGGGGAGCTCGGCGGCAACGCCCAGATCAACCGGCTAATCCACGACCTGCTCGAGCGCATGGCCCAGATCGCCCTGCCCGGCAACTCCGACCGGATCGACCGCTTGGCCGAGATGCTCGTGGAGGAGCTGCGCCTCGCCAAAGTCGGCGGGGCCGCCCCCAGCGCCAGCGACGCCGCGGTCAACCGCAGCGCCCTGTTCATGGGCAAACATTACCGGGAAAGCATCAGCGTCGCGACGCTCGCCCAGCAAAGCAACCTGTCCGTCCGGAGTTTCTCGCGGGCGTGGAAGCGCTTGTTCAACATCTCGCCCGGCCAGTACCTGATCCAACGGCGGCTGGACGCAGCGCGGTTGCTGCTGGGCGAGCCCGGCGAACACAGCGTCAAAGAAGTCTCCGGCCAGGTAGGCATCGACGACCCGCTCTACTTCTCACGGCTCTTCAAGAAACATCTGGGATTGTCTCCCCAAGCGTACCGGCGTGAGCTCCTGACGAAAATGGAGGGGACGTGAACGGCAACCTCTTCGCCAATATCCCCGCCTCGCTAACGGAGGAGTTTTTCGAGACCCTCGCCGAGACGGCCACGCTACGCCTCGAACGGATCGTCTCCAAAGGCCACGCCAGCCCCCCGGGCTTCTGGTACGACCAGGATTGGAACGAATGGGTCGTCGTCCTGAGCGGCCACGCCCGCTTGCAATTCGCGGACGATGGCACTACCGTGGACATGAGTCCGGGAGATCACCTCGCCATCCCGGCCCACCGGAAACACCGGGTCGACTGGACCGACCCCGCCGCCGAGACCGTCTGGCTAGCCGCGCATTACCCTGGAGACTCGCCTTGAAACATCCCCGGAACCTCCTTCGCCTCTTCGCCGCCGCCACCGCCCTCCTGACGTGCGCCCTCGTCGCCGTCAACTTGGCGGTCATGAACAACAACGAATCGGGCTTCAACTGGAAATACGCCAGCTACGCCTCGCTCTATTTCCTGGAGGCCACACCCCGGATCACCAATTTCAAGTTCCCCGCCCGCGGCCAGCTCCAGCTCCAGTTCTCCCGGCCCTTCGCCACCGCGTGGCGTCTATCGGTCGACGGCGCGGAGTCGGGGGATGTCGTTGGGGCCAGCCCAAGCATAACGCTGGCCCAAGGCGCCCATGACTACCTCTTGCGCCCCCCTCCCCCCGCCCCTGCCGTGGAGCTGCGCGTCTCCTACACGGCGCAAGAGGACTACGCCAAGGTCGGCAACTCCAACGACGACAATTACTTCCTCATCCATTCCAGCTTGCCGATCGCTGGCTACGAGCTCTACTCGCCCCGTCGTTTCATCCCGGACCTGGAGGCCTTCCCGCCGCGGGAGCTCGAACAGGCGCGGGACATGGTGTTCAAGAAGACCGGAATCTCCCCCTCGGACGGTACCGAGGCGAGGATCAGGAAACTGGTGGTCTTCCTGTTGGACAAGCTTGAGGACAAAGGCGGTATCCCCTCCGACGGCTTCAACCAGTTGTCGCCGTTCCAGCAGTTCGCCCAAGCCAGCGGCGGCGGCAAGGACGCGGCGGTCTGGTGCGGCAACTACGCCGAGATCTACGTGTTCTTCGCCAACCTCGCCGGCGTCCCCACCCGCAAGGTGGTCAACGGCGGCCGCCTCTGGCGCATGGCGTTCAGCGGACACTCCTACGCCGAGAGCTATGTCGCCGAGCGCAACCAATGGGCGCAGGTGGATTTGAGCTCCTTACGGGCCTTCGTCAAGAACGACGCAGGAGATTTCATGAACGCCGCCGACTTGATGGCCATCACCGAGACCGGGGCGGGCAAAAGCTTCACCTCCACGATCTACAACCGCGGCGAGCTGCTCGACGTCCCCTACCTGAAGACCGCCAAGGCCGAGCGGCAATACTTCAACCGCGAGGCGGTGATCCTTTACCACTATCCCTACCAAAACCCGAAATCCGCCGCCGCCAAGTTCATGAGATATCTGGCCCGCCCGGATCTGGCGTACTCCTTGAAAGGCTCGAACGCCAAGTACTACCTGAAAGCCGCGTTGCTCGGAGCCAACGCCCTGGCGGCCCTGGCCTGCCTCGCCTTCCTCTCCGTGCTGCTCGCCGCCCGGAAAAACCAGACGGCGGCGACGGGAGGGCTCACTCGAACTTGAGTTCGCCGAAGCAGCGCGGCAGATGGAAGTTGAAGGCGTCCACTGGCGACCAGGCCGCCCAATGGGGATGCGAAGTCTTGTCGGCGCACTTGTAGAAATTGCCCCGCCACACCTGCCCCGACAACGAGCCGAGCGGACCGACGTATTTCTCCAGCAGCGCGAAGGGGATGGAGAACTTCAACGTCCACAACGTGTCGACCTGAAGCTCCGGCTCGACGACGCGCGGCAACGACGGGACGATGCCCACCAAGGCGAGGTCCTCCGGGGACAACGCGACGCGGCTAGCCATGTCCCCGGCTCCGGCGCCGTCGACCTGGATATAGTAACAGAGGATCGTCCCGCCGCAGTTGATCTCGAAATTGAAATAGCCCTTGTCCCGCTTGGGCCGGACGAAGAACTCGACGCAGCTGTCGCCGCACACCGAGCCCTGGTTTTGGTCGACGACGCAACGGACGTATTTGTCCCGCGCCGCGAAAGCGCCCAACAAGACCGCGCCGTCGTGGACCATCCTCGCGGCCACGGACGGGTGGTGGTCGGAGCTCCTTGGCAGAAACTTGTCCACGGCCGCGGTGTCCGCGGCGTTCCACGGAGCCTCGTCCCAGCCGCTCGACAAGACCGCGCCGGCGGCCACCCGCTTCACCTCGTAACGCATCGGCATTTGGTTACCTTTCATGTAATTCCAATCCTCAACGCGAAAAAAACGCCCCTTTCACCCCGTTGACGAACATCTCCACCGCCAAGGCGGTGAGCAGCAGCCCCATCAGGGACTCGGAGGCGTCGAGAGCCTTGTCCCCGACCGCCTTGGCGATAGAGCGGGAAAAAAGCAGGATGACAGTGGCGGCCAGCCAGGCGGTCAGGAGCGCTAGAGCGCTCCAGCCAAGCAAGTCTGCCCCCTGGCCGCGGACGAGGATGATGGTGGCCACCGCCGAGGGACCGGCGATCATGGGGATCGCCAAGGGCACGATCAACGGCTCGCCGTGGCGCTGGCTCTTGTTCTCCTCCGGGACGCTGAAAATCATTTTCAGGGCGATGAGGAAGAGGATGATGCCCCCGGCGATGCCGAGCGAGGCCTGGGAGATGCCCAGCAGGTCGAGGATGCGGCGTCCCAGAAGCAAAAAAAGGGCGAGGACGGCCAGGGCGATCAGGGACTCGCGCAAGATCACCCGCCAGCAACGCTCCGGCGGGACGTCCCGCAAGGAGCTGATGAAAAACGGCAGGTTCCCAAGCGGATCCATCACCAGGAAGAGCAACAACGTGGTCGAGATCAGGGAGTCCATGGTGCGTCAATGTAGAGGCGCGGCGCCGGGAAGTCAACCGCGGGACGCATGATAATTCGCTTTTTCACCTTGCATTGACCAGGGAAAAGGCATAAGTTAGCGCGACAGCTTTGACACCAAAAAAATCAAAAACACGAGGTGAGCCAAGATGGACGTCATCCGCCGTCTTCCCCTGCCCTTCCAGAACAACGTCATGAAAGTTTTGACCGCCATGTCGCTCGCCCTCGCCGCTTCGCTGGCTCCGGCGTGCATGGCCGCCCCCCTCTACAGCGTGCAGTTCGACGCCAAGCCCGGGACGGACGCCCTGAACTGGATGGCGTCCAAGGGCTTCAAAGCCCAGAAAGACGCTGGCGACGCCGACACCATGGCCTTGGCGTTCTCAGGCTCGGCGCTGACGCTGGAGGCGAAATCCAGCGCCTTCGGCTTCCTGATCAACGACGGGCTCAATTTGCGGAAGGCGAAAACCATCAGGATCGTGTGGGGGGTGACGCGATATCCGCAAGGAGCCTCCTGGAAGAACGGGGTGAACCGCGAGCCGTTGATGGTCTACGTGTTCTTCGGGACCAAGAAGCTCTCCAGCGACAGTTTCTTCATCCCGAACAGCCCGTATTTCCTCGGTTTGTTCCTCGGCCAGGACGAGAACATCAACGCGACCTGCGTGGGCAAGCATTTCACCACCGGCGGCAGGTACGTTTGCCTGGCCTCGCCCAAGCCGGGGGAGACCGTGACCTCGGAGTTCAACCTCGACCAAGGTTTCCGGAATTGCTTTGGACTGTCCGCCGTCCCGCCGGTTACCGGCCTCAGCGTGGAACAGGACACCTCCAGCACCTCCCCCGGGACGTGCATAGCGTTCATCAAGAGCATCCAGATATTGCCCTGACGCCCCCGCCCCTTCCACAATTCGCGCGTTTTCCACCCCGTCGGGCACTTGACAAGCCCTGCGTCATGAGTTAGTTTTGCATTTTGCCAAGAACTGTTCGTCCATTGAGTTTTCCATAAACTAGAGAGGTCTTTTTGATGAGGACTCGTTTCATGCCGCAACTCCTGTCGTGCGCCTTGCTATGCCTGTTGGCATCCGCCACGACCGCCCAGGAAAGTTTCATCAAGGAGAGAATCGACGTCTTCAAGCAACTCAAACCTTTCGGGTACAACTTCTTCACGCACGCGGACGACATCACCGCCGAGCTGGGCGTCGACACGGGGAAACTAGATGACAACAAGCCAGCCGACCAAACCTCGGCGATCTCCGCCGACTATCTGGTCAAGACGGGGGATGAGATCGTCATCGACCTTTGGGGCGAGATCGATTTGCAGCACATCCTCGTGGTCGACGAGGACGGCTTCATCAAACTGCCGGAAATCGGCAGGATCTACCTGAGGGGCGACTCCTTCGCCGGCGCCAAGAGGAAGATCATGAGCAAACTTGCCAACAGCTACAAGCTCTCGATCAACCAGGCCATAAGCGGCAAAGGCGGCACCAACGTCGACATCACCATGGGCAGGATCACCGGCGTCAAGGTCTATGTGACCGGCGAGGTGAACAAACCATCCCTCATCACGCTGAAAAGCTCCACCGCGTCCATCGTCAACCTGCTCAAGGCGGCGGGCGGGGTGAAACCCCGCGGCTCCCTCCGGGAGATCAGCGTCAAACGCTCGGACGGCGAGGTCCTCAAACTCGACCTTTACCGCTTCCTGCTGTCCGGCGAGCTTCCCTCCGACTACAAATACCTGAACGACGGCGACATCGTCTTCGTGCCGCTCAAAAACAAGGAGATCTTCATCGACGGCGAGGTGAACCGCCCGGCGGTCTACGAGCTGCTGGACAAGGACAAATACTCCGACTTGGTGGCCATGGCCGGAGGGCTGACCGCCCAAGCGTCAGACAAGGGCATCCAAGTGTTCAGCGTCGACAAGACCAGAGGGGTGAAGATCACCGACTACGACGCCGTCAACGGGAAACTGGAGTTCCCGCTGCAGAATTACGACATGGTCTTCGTCCCCACCCTCAGCAACCAGCGGATCGAAGAGGTGGTCAAGATCGCAGGAGACGGCGTCGTCAAGCCTGGGGTCTACCAGTTCGTCAAAGGCATGACGGTGAAGGACTTGGTGGAGAAGGCGGGGGGGCTTAACCCGGACGCCTTGCTGAAACGCGCGGCGCTCGTCCGGCTCAAGCAGGATCTCTCCAAAGACATCAGCCACATCGACCTGGGCAAGGCGACCGCGGGCGAACAACCCGACAATGTCACGCTAAACCCCATGGACCAACTCATCACCTTCTCGAAATTCTTGCTCAAGGGGGGCGACAGCTCCGTGACGGTGGAAGGGCACGTGAAACGTCCAGGCAACTACCCGCTGCACGAAAACCTGGGGCTGTCAGACCTGGTGTTCATCGCCGGAGGTTTCGACGATCCGGTGTACCGTAAGGAGACCTACCTGGACCGGGCGGACATCGCCAGGTTCGACGAGCGGACACAGAAATACCAAATGCTGCCCTTCGACCTGGGCAAGCTGCTCAAGTCCGGCGAGGACAACGGCCTTCCGCAATTGCAGGCCGGAGACATCGTGAAGGTGTACGCCTTCACGGACATGGCGACGGCGCGGAAGGTTCAGATCCGAGGCGAGGTCGTCGAGCCCGGAGAGTACGACCTTCGGGAAGGGATGAGTGTCGCCGACTTGGTGGTGGAGGCGGGAAACTTCAAACCATCCGCTTGCCTCTCCAAAATCGACGTGAGCCGCATCAACCAGACCAACCGCCAGGAGAAAATGTTCTTCGATATCGACTTCAACGACGTGGCGGGCAAGTCGTTCCTGCTCCGCGACGGGGACTGCGTGCTGGTCAGGCAAGACCCGGCCAAGCAGGACCAGGCCACTGCCAGCATTGACGGCGAAGTGGCATATCCCGGCAATTACATTCTGAAACCCGGGGAGACGCTCTCGTCCCTCGTCGCCAGGGCTGGCGGGCTCAAGCCGGACGCCTTTCCGGAAGCCGCGGCATTGACCCGCGACAAAACCAGGGTGGTGCTGAACTTGCCCGACGCCATCGAGCGTCCCGGCGGCGACGCCGACATCCTGCTGTTCGCCAACGACAGCTTTTACATCCCCAAGACCGACTACTCCGTCAGCGTCGAGGGAGAGGTGCTGTTCCCCCAGAAGATCGGACACACGTCCAGGGCGGACGCCGAATATTATGTCGAGGCGGCGGGCGGACTCAAGGAGACGGCGGACGCCGCCAGAGTCATGATCATCACACCCTCGGGCAAAGTGGTCAAGGCGTCCAGGTGGTTCTGGCTCAACCCCGAGCCGCCCAAAGGAAGTGTCGTCTTCGTTCCGGCGCAGCAGGAGAAAAAAACCAGCAAGCAGACCGTGACACACCCACGGCGCGTCGCCAATGTAAACCAAAAAACGGAAGTTGACAGCACCCGCGCCGAAACCCCAAATGTGGCCAACGCGAATCCCAACCTAGACACCACTTGGCGCGGCGCCCCAAAAAACCACTCGGCGCACAAGAACGGCCCGCGCGACACTGAAGTTGACAGCTCCCGCGCCGAGACCGAGGATACGGTCGACGCGGAGCTCAACCTCGGTTTCGATTGGCGCACCCCCGCGAAAAACAACGACCAGCGCGATGAACTTGTCGACCAGCATCGCAAGGCGACGGCGGAGCGGACCAACGCCCCCCCCCCCGCGAAAAGCAGAATTGAGAGCCGCTGATGAGCAATAATCTCCAAAGCCCCCCCGGCGCCCAAGAATTCGACATCGACATCTTCAAGCTGGTGGAACAGTTATTCCTCTTCCGCTGGCGGATTTTATTGGTGGCGGTTCTTTTCGCTGGCGCCATGGGGAGTTACAAGTATTTCACCTTCGTGAAATCCTACACGGCCTACGTCTACATCATCTCGACGCAACCTGCCGATGACTTCCTCTCAGAAAGCGCCGCGCCTAAGCGCACCGCCTTTGATGACACCGCCTATGAGATGACGTTGAAGTCCGACGTTTTTCTGAAAAACGTCGTCTCTCAGGAGTTTGTGACGACGCAGGACGGGAAGACTGAGAAAATGAGCTTGACTCGTTATTTCCAGGCACTCAACGACAACGCCGCCGCCAGCATGCTGAAAGCCACGATCAAACTCAGCCGCCAAAAAACATTGATGGTACTGTCGGTGACAATGAGGGACGCCGACATGTCCGCGGCAGTGGCGAACGCCTTGGCGACCGGGTTGAACCTTCACATCCGCAAGGTGCTGACCTCAAACGCCAGCTCCAACCTGGACTTCGTCGAAAGCCGCATGAACAAGATCAACCAGGAGCTTGTCCAGGCGCGGGAGAAACTTATCGCGTTCCTCGACACCAACAAGCAGCTTTCGTTGTTCAACAACAGCCAGGCGGGAGAGAAATTCCCGCAACTGGCGGCGGAAAAAAGGCGGCTGGAACAGGAGATCGTCATGAAGTTGGAGCTGTACACCAAGCTTGTCTCCAAGTTCGAGATGTTGAAGATCGAGGTAGGCAAGGAGACCCCCTACGTGAACGTCTTACAATACGCTAGCGTCCCAACACGGGCAAACCCGCGGGGAACGACGAAATCCTTGGCCATAGGTTTCGTCCTAGGCCTTTTTCTGGCGTCGTCGGTGGCCGTCCTAATCTCGTTGTATCAAACGTTCGTCCCCACCGACTCACTGATCACGAAAGAACTTGCCAAGGACAAGAGGCGCTTACGTCGGCTGCTGTTCCTGTCGCGCGGCTAACCCCATGCGCACTCGGTTAATGGACATAGCGAAAGCTCAGCTACCCACGGCAGCAGTGGCCACGGCGTTCGTGGCCGTCTCGCTGACCTTCGACTTGGGCACCTACCGTCCCTATAACATCAGCAAGTGCGCCGCGCTGACCGCGGCCAGCACCTTGCTCGTCCCGTTGGCGGCGGCGGCGGTCTGGCGAGGAGCGGCCACGCTCAAGGCCTTCCGCGGCTGGACGGTGGCCGCCTTGCTGGCGTACAACTTGGCTCTGGTCCTCTCGGCCATCTTCTCCCGTTCCCCGGAGACCTCCTTCAAGGGGGAATACTTCCGGCAGTTCGGGCTGCTGACATTGCTGCCCTTGAGCTGGATGGCGCTGTTCACGCTATTGTTCTCCAACACCCGTGGCAAACTCCTCAGGATGGTCGGCTCCCTGGCGGCCGTCGGCGTCTTGAACAGCCTTTACGCCCTCAGCCAGGCAACCCTCAAATACGACCCATTCAGAACCCAGGTGGAGTTCAAGCAATTCATGCTGATCGGCTGCGACCGCCCGGTGGCCTTTTGCGGCAACGCCGATTTTCTGGCTCCAGTTATCATGCTCAGCCTCGTGCTCACGATCAGTTTGACCATTTACGCTCTATCCCTTAAGCGGCGCCTCGTCGGCGCGGCCTTGACCGGGGCATGCCTGCTCCAAACCTGGGCCTTAATCGCCACCAACACCCGTGGCACATGGCTAACGCTACCAGTGGCGTTGGCGGCGCTGCTAGCCGGAGTCTGGCTGCAAGCGACGGCGAGCGCAAGGAGAAAACTGCTGCTCGGCGGCGGCGCGGCCTTGCTGACCGGAACACTGCTGTTCGTGCTGGCCGGGGTGTTTTTTCCGACCAGGCATTATTCCGCCTTCGAACGCCTGGCGTCACTGTTCACCTTGACAGAATCCTCCGGCGCCCCTTCGATCAGGCTCTACCAATGGCGCGACTCGCTCAACCTCCTTTGGGACTCCCTGCGGCACTGGAACGTCTTCGGCACCGGCCCGGAGACCTTCGGACGCTGCTTCATGCCCTTCAAAAGCCTCGACCTCGCCAGTCTGGTTTTCGACAAGAACCACGACACCCCGCACATGAGCTATCTGGGCGCGCTGATCTGTTTTGGCCTCCCCGGCCTGGCCGCGTACCTCGCCGTCATCGGCTGCGCCCTCACCGACGCCTTCAAGGCCATGCGCGGCAGCTCCGGCCCCCAACAGGCGGTGATGGCAGGCGTGCTGGCGGCGCTCGTCGGCTACGCCGTCAACATGCTTTTCGTGTTCGAAACCATCTCCACCGGGTTGTTCTTCTTCGTCCTTGTGGGGTTGGCGGTGGCGGCGCGGCGGATTTCCTGTCCCCCGACGCCGCGGGAAGCGCGGCGCGGCCCCGCCCGCGGCGTGGCTTGGACCGCGGCGGCGGGCGCCGTGGCCATGCTGGTGTTCAGCGCCGTCGGCATGGCGAACTACGCCATGCTCTGGCGCGCCGACCGCCATTTCAACCGCGGCAATGCCCCCTACGCCCCCGAGCCGCTCAAAGAGTTCGAACGGGCCTGCCAACTTTATCCCCACGAGCCTTACTACCGTTTGTCCGTGCTCCAGGAACTGGGCAAACAGGCCGCCGCCTTGAAGCAAGCTGGCAAACTGGAGCAGGCGGTGGAGATCTATAACCGGACACTGGACATCGCCTGGACCGTGGAAGGTTCGATCAGCATGCCAGACAAACTCTACGCCATCTGCGCCATCAACGCCATCCGGATGGGAGCCGTGGACAGCGCCATCGAGTTCTTGACACAATCGCTGGCCTGGGACAAATGGAGCTACGCCACCCATGACACGCTCTGCCCGCTGTACTACTGGCGGTACCAGCAAAACAACGCCCCGGCGGAGCTGAAGCTGGCCCTCGACCATGCGCAAGCCAGCCTCGACGTGTTGCGGCTCTGCCTGCCCTACAAGGGCGGTCCCGCCTTGCACAACAGCTTGGCGTACGGCGCGGAATATTGCCTGCTGACCCATGACTCGGCGGCGCAGAGGCAATTGGTGCGGAACCTGCAACTCTACGCCCTGAACAGCCCCGACGCGCTCCCCATCAAGGAGCGGTTGCTGGGCGCCGCCAGCAAAGCCCTCGCCGACACGCCACAGCACCCCTTCGCCGAAGCCACCGCCATGTTCGTGAAGCTCCAGGCCTTCAAGACGAACCGCAAGGGCGCCTTCAGCCACGCCGACGCCGCGAAATGCGCAAAAAAACTCAAGTCGATCGACGACAGTCCCGCCATTCAGCCGTATCTGGACAAGCTCGGAGCCACGAACTAAGTCCCACAAGCTTGGAGCTTTCCCGGCGCCAGGGGTGGTTTTTTCGTCGGGAAGGAGCTAAAGATTCATTAGCTTGACGCCAAGAATTGCGCGAGGAATGCGGACCATGCTGAAAACGTTGACAAAATCGTATATCCTCCGGTTTCTCATTCCGGTGGCCATGAGCGGCGCGCTGATTTTCGCGTTGATCTTCCTGGTTTTCATCCCCCGCTACGCCAACGCGTTGATGGACAAGGAGCGGCAGCAGCTCAAGGAGCTGACCAACGTGGCCTTCAGCATCGTCAACCAATGCCACGACGCCAGTGTCAAAGGCGAGATGTCCACCGCGGAGGCCCAACGGCAAGCGTTCACGCTGCTCAAGGAATTCCGCTACGGGATCGGCGACCAGAACTATTTCTGGCTGGTGGAGATCACGCCAGAAAAAGGGCTGGCGATCATCATGCACCCGGTCCGTCCGGACTTGGTGGGCACCAAAGCCACGGCGCTCAAAGACGCCGACGAGCGCAGCTTCCTGGCCAACATGGAGCAGGAGGTCAAGGCGAGCGGTAGCTGCTTCAACGACTACTTGTGGCGCCGGAGCGACAAATCCAAGACCGTCTCGCCCAAAACCGCCTATTTCATCTATTTCAAGCCGTGGAACTGGGTCATCGGCTCCAGCGTCTACCTCGACGAGATCAACGTCGACATCGCGCGCCTCACCCGGCGGCTCGTGGGCGTCAGCAGCCTCTTCCTGGCGGTGGTGCTCTCGCTGGCCGCCCTCGTGGTATGGCAGGGCAAGCGGGCCGAGGAGATCCGGGCCGAGGCAGAGGACAAGCTCAAATTGAGCGAGCGGCGCTACCGCATCCTCTTCGAGAAATCCACCGACGCCATCGCCATCATCGAAGGCGACCGTTTCGTCGACTGCAACGACGCCGCCGTCAAGATTCTGCGCCTCCCCGACAAGCGAAGACTACTCGACACCCACCCCGGCGACTTCTCGCCCGAGCTCCAGCCCGATGGTCAGACCTCCTTCGCCAAAGCCACGGCCATCATGAAAGCAGCCTTCGAGAACGGCAGCCAAAACTTCGAATGGCTTCACCGGCGCGCCGACGGCGAACTCTTCCCCGCCGAGGTGCTCCTGACCGCCATCCCCACCGACGAGGAGCACTCCATCCTCCATGTGGTCTGGCGCGACATCACCGAGCGCAAACGCGTCGAACAGGAACTCACCGACCACCGCGTCCACTTGGAGGAGCTGGTGACGCAGCGCACCGCCCAGCTCAACCAGGCCAACGAGAAACTGCAGGGCGAAGTCGAGGAGCACCAGCGGCTCGAGAACGACATCAAGCAGATACTCAACGCCTCCGGCGACGCCCTCTGCGTCATCGACCGCGACGAGACTATCATCTACTCCAACCAAAGCTACGCCGAGCTGACCGGACTGGACATGGCGGATATCCTCGGCTTCAAGTGCCACGACGTCTTCCCGGGCGACAACTGCGACAAGCCTCACTGCTGCCTGAAAATCACCTTGGAACGGAAACGCAAGACCGAGCTGGACGTGGTCAAGCGCCGCCACGATGGCGCCAGCGTCGCCTGCATCCTCACCTGCGCCCCGTACTTCGACGCCAACGGCGCCATCGTAGGAGTGGTGGAGACCCTCAAGGACGTCACCGAACGCACCAAGACCCAACAACTGGAGAAGCTCGGAGCCTTGCAACGCGGCCGTATCGAGATGTCCAACAATATCCTCCACGACATCGGCAACGCCATCACCTCGGTCAGCACCAACGTCGTCAGGATCATGGATGACAAGTCTTGGACAGAGATCGCCTCGCTGGAGCGCCTGGCGCGGCTCTTCGAACAGGAGAACGACAAGCTTCTGTCCCTCTTCGGCCCCCAGAAAGGCCCGTCGCTGTTGGGCTTCCTCAAAGCCCTGGGGGAAAGCCTGGCGAAGCGCCGCGACGCGTTCAACGGCTATTTCGAGAAGATCTCGCGCTCCATCGCCCATATCAACGCCATTCTCGACATCCAGAGGCACTACGCCAAGGACAGCCGCCAGGCCAACGGCAAGATCGACATGGCCAAGCTGCTGGACGACGCCCTCGTCATGCAGTCCGGCGGCTTCGAGAAACGCGACATCCAGATCGTCCGCGACTACGACCAGGACGCCCCCGCGGTCTCAGGCGACCAGACCAGGATGATCCAAGTCCTGCTCAACGTCATGCGCAACAGCTGCGAGGCGTTCGACGACTGCCCCCAACAGAAGGGGAAAACCCTGGAACTATCGGTCAAAGCCGTCGAGGCGGGCTTGGAAGTGACCATCAAGGACAACGCCTCCGGCTTCTCCCCGGAACTGGCGGAGCGTTGTTTCGAGCGCGGCTTCACCACCAGGGCCGACGGCTCCGGGATCGGTCTCCACGAGTGCCGCGAAATCATCAATTCCCACCACGGCTCCATCCATATCTCCAGCGAAGGCGAAGGCAAGGGAGCGACCCTCGCCATCGTCCTCCCCACCTGATATTTTCACCTCCAGCCACTTGCCACATCGCCCAAGCACTGCTTTATTTATCCATTGCGGGAAAACTGGAGGAGCTGCTATGGACAAAGGCGAACTGCGCGCGGTGAAACTGTTGGAACTGCTCAAGGCGGGCGGGAACGTCGACCTCCAGACCGTGGTGGCCTCGTTGAGCGTCTCTGAAGCCACAGCCCGCCGCTCGCTGGCGAAGCTGGAGACCGAGGGGAAGATCATCCGCACCCATGGCGGGGCGCGCCTCGCCCCGGAACTGAGTTACGACTATTCCTACCGCGTCTCCGCCAACGTCCGGAGCGCCGCGAAAACCGCGGTCGGAACCGCGGCCGCCAAGCTGGTCGGCAGCAACGAGAAGATATTCCTCGACTCCGGCACCACCATCATGAGGTTCGCCGAGGCCCTGGCGCTGCGCGTCCGCGGCGGCGAGCTAAAAAACATCACCGTGGTGACCAACGCCCTCGGCTTCGCCGAAAGCCTGGCCGACTGTTGCGAGACGCTCCTCACCGGCGGCAAAATCAGGCTGGAACGCCGCGACGTCTGCGGGCCGGAGACCGAGCGCTCCATCGCCAAGTACCGCTTCGACAAAGCCTTCTTCGGCGTCGACGCCATCGACGTCCAAAGCGGCTGCATGACCACCGACGACGACACCGCCAAGCTCTGCGAGCTGGCCTTGGAGCGCAGCGCCCATTCCTACGTCCTGGCCGACTCCAGCAAATTCGGCAGAAGCTCCTTCGTGGCCTACGCGGCGCTGGAGCGGTTCGAGGCGATCATCACCGACCACGGCATCTCCCCCTTTTGGGTCGAGGAACTACGCCGACGGCAACTGCGCCTGGAGATCGTGGGCGCGACATGAAATTACTTGCCGCGCCCCCTGGTTGTTTTACCAAAACAGGCTATAAGCATTAATGTTTAGCGATTGTATTTTCCGTCGGATATTTTATATTTAGCTGTCGGCCTCCGGGGAGCGCCGCATGCGGAATGTTGGGAGGGCACTAATGCGCAGCCAGGATATCAATCCTTTCATCGAGGCGACCATTGAGACGTTCGAGACCATGTGCGCCGTCAAACCCTACCGTTGCGGCAAGCTTGAAGTCCGCGCCAACATCATGTACGTTTACGACTTGGTCGGGATACTGGGGCTCTCCGGCTCGTTGCGCGGCGCCGTGCTCATGTCCATGCCCATCCCCACCGGCGTCAAGATCACCAGCAAGTTCCTGGGCGAGGAGATCACCGACGTCAAGGAGGATCTCATGGACAGCTTCGGAGAAATCCTCAACATCATCGCCGGCGCCGCCACCGCCAAGATGGAGGGGCAGATCATCAAGCTCGCATTGCCCACCGTCATCGTCGGCAGGGATCAGCAGCTCCTCCCCATCAAAGAACGCCCTTGGATCGTGATCCCAATGTTCTTCCACGAATACGGCAAGTTCAACATCGAAGTCGCAATGCAGGACGGAAACTGACCTATGGACAAAAACAAGACGCTCTCCGCCGCCCTCCTCGCCGTGATCCTGGCGACGCTGGCCGGTTGCTACACCCCGGCGACGGAACGCAGCTGGACCGAATACAACGAACAGCTCGACAACATCACCACCCTCGAAGGCTGCGGCGCCTCACCCACCGACATGGAGGCTGGGGACAACGCTATCTTCGGCTTCGACCGCGGCTTCGACGAGAACGAGTGAACCTCCGGCGCCCAAACCGGCTCACCGGAGGCGCATAAATCACTTCCTGGTCTTGAACGGTCGCAGCATCAAGTCCTCCTCAAACGCCGGCGCCAGCACCTTCTCGGTGGCGTAGATGTAGAGGGACGCGACATAAATTTTCTTGGCGACGTCCAGCAGCACCATGAGCGTGACGACCGCGGCCACGCCCAACACCGCGATGGCGACCGCCAAAACCACTATCCCGTTGATGGCCGCGGCCGCCGCCGCGACGATGACCACCACGACCACCGGCAACACCAGCAAGCCGCCCAACGCCGAGATACCCACGAAGCCCACCAACGACTCGCCCCAGGTCTCCCGGATGATGGCCGCGGACTTCTTGAGGTTGCGGATCGGATTCAGGCTCTCCGGCTCGCAGATGATCACCGGGACAGCGAACACCGTGACGACGTTCCACGCCAGCCCGAGCAGCCTGACAATCCAAACGCCGATCCAACCCAGGCGCTCCTCAAGCTTCATCAGGATGACACCCACCGTCCCCGCCAGCAACGCCCACAAGGCGATCGACCCGCACCTCGAGAGCGCGAACTTGAAGCCGCGCGCCAACGACACCGGCTCCGCCTTCAGACCGCGGAGGATCTCGCTGTAAAAGGCGACGTTGAAGAAAGTCGCCATGAAAACGCTGACGAAGTATGCGACGAACACCGCGCAGGCAGCAAGGATGTTCATCCCCGTCCCCATGTCCTTTGGCATCGGCAGGGGGCTGCCAGACGCCTTTTGCGCCTCCCCTAAACGCTCCATCAGCTCCGGGTGCGTCATGACCAAGCCGACAATCCCGGAGAAAACCAGCAGCCCGAAGCAAAGCAAAAACGCCATCGACAACGCCGGAAACAACAGCAACTTCCGATGCTCGTTTAACACCACCAGGGAATTCTTGAAAATCCGCCAACTCCTAGCGATTCGAACAAACATGTCCACCCCCGTTGTTTTAGTTGCGCTTAATATACCCCCGCCGCCAAACAAAACCAAACCATGAACGAAATAAGCACCTTTTGAACAGCGGCGACTACTTCAACGCCTTAACGGACAGCAGGGAAACCGACAGCTTGGTGTCGAGGTCGGAGTTCACCTCGCCAGGCTCCTGGGTTTTGCCCTTCTTTTCCACCGCGGGCATTTTCATCTTCAGTTTAAGGGACTGCTCCATGGCGGATTCGATGACCACCCCCAAATCCGGAGCGTACCAATTGGTGCCCTTGAGCTTGCCGTCCTTGATCTCCATCTCCATGCCCGAACCCTTGCCAAACTCAAGCTTCATGCCAATGTCGCCGGTGAAATCCAATTGGGCGCAATCGCGGCCGAGTCGCTTCCCCATGCCAACATAGGTGCAATTGAGCTTGGTCTGTTCCTTGCCCAGCGAGCCCAAGTCCACATTCCACGTGTCGCTCCAGCTCTCGCCGACCTTGACGTCACGGTTCCCCAAGCATTTGCTGAACAAATCGCAGCCCGACATCTTCTCCAAATTCTCTTTCTTCAGCACCTCTTTGAGCATGGGGTTGGAGTCCAGACCGGCGAAGGCCTTCTCCACGCCTTCCGTCCTGACGACATTGCCCTTGGAGTCGAGGACGGTCGTGAACTTCTTGCCCACCATCGCCCCCATGAAAGCGAAAGGGTTGGCGGCGGTGGACTTGTCCTTGGCAGAATCGAAGGACATTTTCACTCCGCCCGCCTCCATGTCCATTTTCACCGCCAGGAATTCCGTTTCCATCTCCACCCCGCCCTCCGGGGTTTTCTTGAGGAACGACACGGAGTAATCCATCCGCTGCGCCATGATCTGCCTCATCGACTTCCCTTCCCCCATGACCATCTGGTTGACGGTTGCCGAGTCCATACGCATCGTCAGCTTCTTCCCGACCGGCCACGCCAGCTTCAACGCGACGGTGTCGGCCCCAAACATGGCGGCGCCGACCAACGCGGCGCACAACGTCAACGTGATTTTCCTCATTCCATCCCCCTCAGCTTCTTGTTGTGTAGATTCTATGGACCGCCGCCCTGACTCAGTCGGCGGTGGCCTTGCCTGCGAGCTTCTGGATCTCGTCCGGGGCGAGGGGACGCTTGTAAATACGCAACTCGTCGACGCTCACCTTGGAATGCCCCTCCAAGGAGTAGCCCAGCTTGAGTTCGGCGTCGCTGCGGCCGCAGTCGATGCCAGGGCCGCGCGCCGCCAGGACGCCGTCCAGGTAGAGCTCCAACCCCTGGCCGCCCGCGTCGATCTTGTTGACGATGACGTTATGCCAGGCGTCCGACGAGTCGGCGGCGTCGCCGAGCTTCCTGCTGCTCAACACCACGGACTTCGTGTCCTTGGCCTTGAAATACACCACGCCGTTGTCCACCAGGATCGTCCAGCCATTGGGCGGGAACTCGTTGTTCTTGCGGCTGACGAGCTCCGCCTTGTTGCTGCCCGGCTCCAACTTGTACCAGAGGCTGATGGCGAAATAGCCGCTCTCGATGTCCAGCGACGGGCTGAAAGGCACCGACAACTCGGCGCGCTCGCCGTCGAAACAATACGCCCGCTTCCGGTTGCCCAAACGATCCTCGACCAGCTTCGCCCCGCGGATGGCGCCATTGTTCCCGTTGTCGCTAGCGTCGATGGCGCTGCCCCGGAAAGGCAACCAGATCACCAAACCTTGCCGTAACGCGGCGGGAGGCTTGACACCAGGAGCCTCCGGCGTCGCGGCGGCGGTCGGCGTCGGCTTCTCCGGTTTGCCACCTTTGTCCGATTCGTAAAGCGCCTTGACCTCCGTGGCGGAAAGCGCCCGTTTGTAGAGCCGCAGCTCGTCGATTTTGCCCTTGAAGCCCTCGCCCACCTTGAGCCAGCCGCTCTCCGAGTCCAGCACCCCCCCCTGCGCCGGGCTCTCACAGTCCAGCTCGCCGTTCAAGTAGAGCCGCTGCGACTGGCCGTCCCAAACCCAGGCCACATGATTCCATTTCTTGAAGGACATCGTCCGGCGCGACTCCAGCGCCGCATCGGCGAACCCCGCCAACGAAGCCTGCAACACCCCCATGGGGCTAAGCCTCATCCCCGCGGGCGCGGAGCCATTGCCATAGTCGCGGACGAGCAAGTCCCCGGAACGCCTCAGAACCCCCACCCATAAGGCCACCGAGCCTTCCGGCAAGTTGTTCAACGCCTTGACCGGCAGGCTGACGGAATTGCTCTTGCCGTCGAAGAACGCGCCTTTGCCCACCCGGCCGGACACGCTCTTGACACCGCTGGAGATGCCATTGCGCCGACCACCGCAATTATCCTTGAAATTCCCCTCGAACTTGTAATGCGCGATCATCCCCCAGTCGAAATCCGGGGTCGCGGCCTCGCTCCGCCCGCTGTCGACCGCGGCCTGCTCTTTGGGCTCCTCGGACGGCCGAGCCTCCGCGGCCGGCGGTGGCGGTGGCGGCGGCGGAGTGGCGGCGTGCTTGAACAAGAACAAATACCCAAAATACAGCAACAACAACGCCATCCCCACGTAGCCCAGGACCAGCCCCCATTTCGCCAAGTCCTTGCCCCCGGCCGCGCCGCGCTTGATCCGGGCCAACGCCATATGCCCGCAGACGACCGCCGGTATCGAAGTTAGACAACACGTCAACAAGCCGAGAGCCCCCAGTATCAAACTGGTCAAAGCCAACGCGGAATCTTTCTTGCCCTTAACGTCCATCCGTTCACCCCGTGTTGTGAATGCGCATCCTTGCGGTCATCGCGGAAACAACGTCACCAAGCCCACGAAAAACTCGACTTGGCGCACCATTCCATTCTATCGCGCGCCACGGCGTTTGTCAAGGCGGCGGAGCCGGCTCAGACGGCGTGCATGCCACGCCGCTGCGCGAGCGTCGGCGGCGGCTTGGCGGAATTGGCGGGATTGGCCTTGTCCAACGACTCCACCATGCGTTCCTGGCGCATCTGCCAATACTCCCGGTCGAACTCCTCGATCCCGGCCGCCTGCAACAACGCGATGGTGGGATACTGGGTGGGGATGTTCCGGACATAGCTGTCGATGTAGTCGACGATCTGCACGAGACAGGCCTCGCGGATAAACTTGCGGGGCACCTCGTCGGAATGGTGGTATTGGATCGGGATGAGGATCTCCTCGTCGAGCTCCCATTTCTCCAGCAGCCAGAAGCCCACCTCGGCGTGGTCGACCCCCATCAACTGGTTCTCGAACTTGTGGAGCATGACATGCTTCTCCATGAAGCTCTGGACGGCGACTTGGTGGGAGTTGGGGTTGAGCCGGTGAAGCACCACCTGGCCAATGTCGTGCAGCAGCATGGTGAAAGGCAGGCTCGGGCTCACGTCCAGCTCCGGGAACTGCTTGACCAAATCCTCCATGAGGCAGAAAGACGAGTAGGAGTGCAGCCAAAGCTGCTCGTAGGCCCCCTTCAAGGAGTCCATCACGCCCACGGAGTAAAGCAGCTCCTTGAGCTTGTTCACCCCGAGCAGGTTCACGGCGTGGTTGATGTTGGTGACCTCATGCCGCAAACTGAAAAAACCGGAGTTGATCAGCTTCAGCACCTGGGCCACGAGCACCTGATCCTTGTTCAACGCCGCGCTCACCCGCGGCAGATTGACGTCCTCCGCCCGCAAATATCCCAGAACCGTCACCACGCTCGACGGCAAGGCCGGCAAGTCGGGCATGTTCATGATCTTGTTTTTCAGCAATACCTTCTGGAAGTCTTTCATCCGCAGACCAATGCCTTTATGTTTTCGACGCCCGCCATCCACGCGGGAAGCTTACCCCCTCCATTTCCCTGTAAATATACCATATTTTCGACAGCTTTCTATCGCCGCAACACTAGAAAATGATTATTATTCTCCCGCCCTATTTGCCATTTCCCCCTTGTTTTCTTGCCACGCCGTCGATATATAGAGCAACAAACGCGCTAACTGGAAAGGCCGCGACTATGGCGGAGCTGGAACAAGGACACGGAGCGGCGACCTTCACGCCCGCGGGCGACATCATGGCGCACAACGCCAACGCCGCGCTCGCCGCGATCGAGGCGCTTTTCGGGGCCGGAGCGGCCAACCTGACCGTGGACATGCGGAACGTGGAGATGCTCGACTCCTCGGGGATCGGCCTCCTGATCACCGCGCTCAACCACGCCAACCGGCGCCAGGGCGGCATGCGGGTGGTGAACCTCTCCGCGGACGTCTTCAAGATGCTTGAAGTCATGCGTCTGACGCAACGCTTCCACGCCTCCAGGAGGGACGGGCGATGAACGAGCAAGGGAACTTCTCCGCGCTGATCATCGACGACAACCCCTCCAACCTCTTGCTGTTGAGCAAAAGCCTCTCTCTGGCCGGCTACACCGTCCATGTCGCCAAACGCGGCGCGGAAGGACGCGAGCTAGCCAAGACCCAAAACCCCGACATCATCCTGCTGGACATCATCATGCCCGGCGAGGACGGCTTCGAAACCATCCAAAAACTCAAGAGCGACCCCACCACCGCCCTCATCCCCGTCATCTTCCTGACCTCGCTCGACGACATCGAGTCGAAAGTCAAGGGCTTCGAGCACGGGGCGGTGGACTACATCACCAAGCCGTTCTACCCCCGGGAGGTCCGCGCCCGGGCCGGGCTGCACATCCGCCTCAACCTCGCCAACAAGGCCATGGTCGAACAACAGATCCAGCGTTTCAACAGACTCGAGGAGCAGAACGCCAAGCTCAACCAGTTGGAGCAGGCCCAGCAGTCCCTGCTCGTCCAGCCCCACGAGCTCCCCGACGCCAAGTTCCATGTCCACTACGCCGCGCTGCTGGAGGCCGGCGGAGACTTCTATGACGTCATCAAGATCGCCGACGACACCTTCCTCTATTTCATCGCCGACATCGCCGGCCACGACATCGCCACGAGCTTCATGACCTCCGCCCTCAAGGCCCTCTTGCGCCAGAACTGCGCCGCCATCTACTCCACCGCCGAGAGCATGGGCATCATCAACCGCGTGCTCCTGGACGTCTTGCCGGAAGGGAAATTCCTCACCGCCGCCTGCGTCCGCGTCAACCGCGACACCCACAAGGCCGTCGTGGTCAACATGGGACACCTCCCCCTCATCCACCAGACCGCCGACGGCCACACCCGCTTCGTCGAGGTCAACGGCGACGTGCTGGGCGCCTTCGGCAACGCCTCCTACAACGAGACCGAAATCGCCTTCGACGCGGGCGACCGCCTTTTCCTCTATTCCGACGGCCTCCTCGAGACCAGCGACGGCTACGTCTGGACCAGCCGCCTGGAGGATCTGCGCCGCGAAGTCGAGGCCCTCCGCCATCTCTCCGTCGCCGAGGTCGTCGCCAAACTGCGGGAACGCACCGCGGGGGCGGAGCGACGCGACGACACCGTCCTCATGGGGATCGAGGCCTGATGTCCCCGGCGCTCAAAGCCACCCGGACGCCCCTGGGCCTCCGCCTGGACATCCCCGCCGCCCTCGACCTGGTCGGCGAGGCGGTGGAGGCGGCGACGGCCTTTGTCCAGAGCTCCGTCCCGGTCCGCGACCTTTTCGCCTTGCGTCTGACCCTCAGCGAGGCCATCGCCAACGCCATCAAACACGGACGCGCGAAGGTGGGGCTTGAAATCTCGCTGGAAGCGGGCAGATTAACGATGGTGGTCAGCGACCACGGCGCGGGCTTCGCCTGGAAGGACGAGCTGGAGAAGGCCTACGATCCGCGCCGACAGGGGGGGAGAGGCCTCAAACTCTTGGGCGTCTACGGCTTCAACCCCACGTTCAACGCCAAGGGCAACGTCCTGTCCTTGTCCAAGGAGCTCAAGGATTTATAGCCAAGGGAGACCGCCGTGTACGAGCAGATCAAGGAAATGGCCCTCAAGTTGCTGAAGCTCCCCCCCGAGCCCAACGACCCCATGGGCGAGGTGAAGGACCTCAAAGTCTTCCGCGCCTCCAGGAACTACCTGCTCTACAACCTGTTTTTCTGGGGGGCCAGCAATCTGTTCGGGATCGTGGTGCTGCTCGTCGCCGGCGTCGCCGCGCTGCGGATCGTCCCCAAGCAGGCGGCGGCGGGACGCCAAACCGAAGCCTTCGTCATCATCCTGTCCATCTGGGCGTTGCTGCTAATCATCGCCGTGGTCAAAACGGTGGTCGGCTACGTCATGACCCGCCTCAACTACGAGATGCGCTGGTACAAGGTCTCCGACCGCAGCCTCCGTATCCGCGAGGGCGTCACCTTCGTCCAGGAAATCACCATGACTTTCGCCAACATCCAAAATATTTCCATATCCCAGGGCCCAGTCCAGCGGATGTTGGGCATCGCCGACCTTAAACTCGAGTCGGCCGGCGGCGGCAGCTCCCTGGCCGCGGCCGAGTCCCAGCCGGGCGGACACGGCCAGATGGGCTTCAACGCCCACGTCGCCTACTTCCGCGGCATCGACAACGCCCAGGCCATCCGCCAGTTGATCTCCGACCGCCTCAAGCTGGCCAAGGACTCAGGCCTCGGCGACCACGACGACAGCCCCGCCGCCCTCCCCTCCCCCGTCATCGGCAGCCCGGCCCTCGCCATCGTCCTCAAGGAACTGCGCTCCGAGGCCCAAGCCCTCCGCGAGGCCGCGGAGGCCTGCCCCGCGTAACGCGGCGCTGTCTCGACAAAAAAAGCTTGCTTTTCACGTAGGAACTTCCTGGGGGGCCCCTTTGAAAAGGGTTGCCCCCCAGACCCCCTTCCTAAACTTTTTGGGCTATTTTTTTTGCCTTCGGCAATAAAATAACCCAAGAAGTCTTGGAGGGGGAGTTTGAGGGGGAAGCCTTCTTCAGAAGGTGCCCCCTCAAGAACGTCGCCCTACGTGAATAGCGACAAAAAAAGCGGGGCGGGAAATCACTTTCCCGCCCCGCTTCGTTGTTGGTTCCGCCTACGTCAGGTCAGGCGATGTAGGTGCTGGAGGTGGTGGTGCCGCCCAAGCCGCACCAGTCTGTGTGGAAGAACTGGCCGCGGGGCTTGTCGACGCGCTCGTACGTGTGCGCGCCGAAGTAGTCGCGCTGCGCCTGCAACATGTTCGCCGGCAGTTGCGCCGAACGGTACGAGTCGTAGTACGACAACGCGCTCGAGAACGCCGGAACCGGGATGCCCATCTGCACCGCCGTGGCGATCACCCGCCGCCAGGACTCCTGGCACTGGTCGATGATGTTCTTGAAGAACGGGTCGAGCAACAGGTTCGCCAGGGCCGGATTCTTGTCGAACGCCGCCTTGATGTCGCCCAGGAAGGTGGCGCGGATGATGCAGCCGCCACGCCACATCAGGGCGATCTCGCCGTAGTTCAACTTCCAGCCGTACTCCTTGGCCGCGGCCTTGAGCAACTGGTAGCCTTGGGCGTAGGAGCAGATCTTCGAGGCGAAGAGCGCCTTGCGGACGTCTTCGATGAAGGTCTTGCGGTCGCCCTTGAAGGTCGTCACCGGGCCGCTGAGCACCTTGCTGGCGGCGACGCGCTCCTCCTTGATGGCGGAGACGCAACGGGCGAAGACCGCCTCGGCGATAGTCGGCGACGGCGAGCCGAGATCCAACGCGCTCTGGCTGGTCCATTTGCCGGTGCCCTTCTGCCCGGCGGTGTCCAGGATGATGTCCACGGTGGGCTTGCCGGTCTCGGGGTCGGTCGCCTTGAGGATGTCGCGGGTGATCTCGATCAGGTAGCTGTTGAGCTCCCCGGCGTTCCAGTCGGTGAGGACCTGATGCATCTCCTTGGCGTCCATGGCGAGGGCCTGCTTCATCAGGAAATAAGCCTCGCAGATCATCTGCATGTCGCCGTACTCGATACCGTTGTGGACCATCTTGACGTAGTGCCCGGCGCCGTTGTCGCCGACCCACTCGCAGCAGGGGACATTATCGCCGACCTTAGCGGAGATCGCCTGCAGGATCGGCTTGACGCTCGGCCAGGCCGCCGCGGAGCCGCCGGGCATGATCGAGGGGCCGTTCAACGCGCCCTCCTCGCCACCGGAGACGCCGGTGCCGATGAAGAGCATCCCTTTGCTCTCCAGATATTTGGTGCGGCGGATGGTGTCGGGGAAATGGCTGTTGCCCCCGTCGATGACGATGTCGCCCTTCTCCAGGAAGGGGAGGATCTGCTCGATGAAGTCGTCGACGGCGGCGCCCGCCTTGACCATGAGCATCACCTTGCGGGGGCGCTCCAGCGCGGCGCAGAGCTGCTCGACGCTCTGGCAACCGACGATTTTCTTGCCCTTGCCGCGGCCGGCGACGAAGTCGTCGACCTTGGAGACGGTGCGGTTGAAGACGGCGACCGTGAAGCCGTTGCGCTCCATGTTGAGGACCAGGTTCTCGCCCATCACGGCGAGACCGACGAGACCGATGTCAGCTTTTTTCGTCATTGCTTTTCTCCTTAGTTATATGCTCAATGCCAAGTGGGGTTCTCGGGGAGGGCCTGGTCGAAGTCCTTCAGGAGCTTCTCCTGGTAGGCGCCCGCGAAGGAGCCTGCGAAGAAACGCTCCAAGCCCTCGCCGGCGAACAGCGCCCAATACTCCTCCTCGCGTCCGGGGATGATCGGGAAGAAGAGCGCCTGGTTGGCGTTGGCGGCCTTCAGGTCGCCGGGGGCGTCGCCCACCATGAGGATCTTCTCCGGGGAATACTTGCCCTCGGTGGCGTATTTGAGGTGCTCGGACTTGGTGCCGTGCTCCTGTCCGGCGATGCAGCCGAGATAGTGGTCCATCTTGTTCTCCTCCCACTCGCGCTGGAGCGCCTCGAGGGGGGTCTGGGAGACCACGATCATGTCGGCCTTGGACTTGGCGGCGTCGAGGACCTCCAACACGCCCGGGAAAGGCGGGACGTCATGGACGATCTCGGCGATGCGGACGTTGACCTCCTTGCTCCAGGCGAGCAAGGCGGTGAGCTCGGGGCTGCCGGTGGCCTTGACCTTGGCCTCGAGGGTGGGGTTGCCGAGCTTGCTCTCGACCTCGATCCAGGCGCACATCTCGGGCATGTCGCGGATGGCGATGTGGCGGTCGGCGAACTCGTGCCGGGCATGCATGAGCTCCAGGGCGCGTTTGACCGCCAGAAAACGGTTGCAGCCGCGGGTCTTGGAGTAGAGGTTGACGAACTCCCAGACCTGCCGGGCGTACTTGCTGCCGGCCTGGAGCTGGAAATGCTTGATGAAGGCCGGGCAGAAACACTCCTTCTGTTTGACTTCCATCGTGTCGAAAATACAGCCGTCGCTGTCGAAGCCGATGAAGAACTCGTGCTTCTTGGGGAGCTGGCGCAATTGGGCGACGTAATCCATGTTCAGGATATCTCCTTGTTAGTCCCGCAAACCTTGGGGGATGTAGTTTGGCAGTTTCTTGTCGGCGAACTTCATCTCCAGCCGGGCGAAGCGCTGGCGGCCGTTGATCATCGGGACAGAGGGCCAGTCCTCGCCGATGAGGGGACGGCAGTAGTCCAGGAAGGCGTCAGTGACGTCGGCCTTGTCGGGAGTGATCCACTGCTCGGGGAAAGTTCGCTCGGAATTGGCGACCAACTCCAGCGGCGCCTTGCCGTAGCGCACCTGGTAAATCAAGCCGGGCTCGCGCAGCAGCGTGGCCATGTAGCCGCCCTCGCCCCGCATCGCCAGGAGGACGGACTGTTGGCCGCAGCGGTAGGCCTCGTCGAGATCGACGGTGGAGGCGTAGATGGCGGTCATGCGCTGGTCGGTGCCGTAGGCCTGGCCGCGGGCGCTGCCACGGGCCTTGATGCCGTTGGCGTTGAGGTAGTTGACCAACGCCTGCTGGACGGTCGTCTGGCTGGCGCTGAACTGGGCGTGGCCGAACTTGTCCTTGGTGAAGCCCAGGTCGCCGACGTCGCAGCCCTCGCTGACGACCACGACGGCGCGGCCGCGCTTGGCGACGGTCTCGTTGATCTTCTCGGCGATCTCGGCCATGGACAACTTGCCCTCGGCCAGGAAGATGAGCAGCGGCGTCTCGCGCTTGGGGTCGGCGAGGCGGGCGGCCGCCGGGATGTAGCCGATCTTGCGGCCCATCGCCTGCAAAACCAACACCGGGTCGGCGGGGCTGGAGCCGCGGTTCTCCTCCTCGGCGTTCTGGACGATGTGGGTCCAGAACTTGGCGACGGAGCCGTAGCCAGGAGTGTGGTCGATGATCTTGAACTCGCTGTCGCCGACATCGTTGTCGATGGTCTTGGGCACGCCGACCCCGAGTAGATCGAGGCCGCGTTCCTGGGCGAGCTGGGCGACTTTGTGGGCGGTGTCCATCGAGTCGTTGCCGCCGTTATAGAGGAAATAACCGATGTTGTGGGCCTTGAGCACGGCCACGACCCGGTCGAAGTCCTCGAGCTGCTTGGACTTGATCTTGTAGCGGCAAGTGCCGATCGAACCGGCCGCCGGGGTGTTGCGCAACAAGGAAATCTCGTCCTCGCTCTGGCACGAGAGATTTAGCAACTCCTCCTTCAGCACGCCCTCGATGCCGTGCCAGCCGGCGTAGATCGTCCCGACCTGGTCCGGAAAGCACTTCGCCGCCTCGACCACGCCCCGCAACGAGCTGTTGATGACCGGCGACGGCCCGCCCGACTGGGCGATCAGCAGATTCTTCTTCATTGACACGTCCTTTTCTTGCAATTCGGTTCAAAAAATAACCCAAAAAGTCTTGGAGGGGGAGTTTGAGGGGGAAGCCTTCTTCAGAAGGTTCCCCCTCAAGAACCCTATCCTAAAGGAAAATCCTCTTGATATGGCGCTCGTAGACGTTCTCGGTGACGTTGGAGCCGACGATGGCCGCGAACTTCTCCAGCGCGGCGATGTAGCGCGGCCCCATCTCGGCGGCCACCTTGTAGCCGACATGCAGCAACTGGCGGAAGTCGGGATTGTAGAGCGGCTCCTCCTCGACATGACGCAACGCCTTGGCGAAACGCTCGCCGTCCCAGGACGCCACCTCGGCGGCGGCGGGCAACTTGTCGAAACGGATGTCGATCACGGTGGCGTAGGGGGCGCAAAGCTCGTCGCGGCGGGCCAGCGCCTTGGCGTAGACCTCCCGGGCGATGTCGAGACCCTCACCCCCGGCCAACGCCAAGCCGACGAGCTCCTCCAACCAAGTGGTCCCGGCGGTCTTGAGGTGCAACCCGGCGCCGGTCCGCTTCAACGCGGCGGCGATGACCGGATAGATGGAGAACTTGTCGCTGCCGGAATGGACGCTGAGCTTCAACTCGGCGGGCAGTTTGAACTCCGCGACGGCGTAGGCGATCACCGCCAGGTCCTGCTCGAACTCGGCGGCGAACTGGGCGGGGGCGCCCACGTAGTCGACGCCCTTGTTGAAGCGTCCGGTGAACTTCGGGGCGATGGTCTGGGCCGGGATGCCCTCGTCGGCGACGGCCGCCAGGATAAAGAAGAGCTCCAGCGGCGTCTGCGGCTGGTCGGTCTCGTCCATCGAGACCTCGGTGACGAAGTTGCCGACGCCCTTCTTGTCCGCCACGTGACGGTAGATCTTCCCGGCCTCCTGGACGGCGAGGAGATATTTGGCGGCGATGCCGCGGAGCTTGTCCGCCGTGACCTGGAAAGTCTCGTGGATGCCGGGGATGCGCAAGTCGCCCAAATACCCCTCGCGCTTGGCGACGAAGGCGTCGAGGTCGGCGGCCGGGGCGGCCTTGCCAGTGAAATCGGCGACGTCCAGGGTGAAGAAGTCGCTGGAGTCGATGAAGTGGTCGACGTTCTTGAGCCCGATGTGGTCGGCGTCGACACGGTAGAGCCCCTGCCAACCGGTCGCCTGGACGGCGGCGTCGGCCGCGGCCCGGACGCTGGCCGGCTCGGTGTGGATGGTGCTGTGCTCGCGCCAGGACTTGTTCCAGACGGGGGTGATCTCCACCCCGGCCGCCTTGGCTTGCAGCATCGCCTGGAGCTGCGCCACGCCTTGGTGGGCGAAACGATCCCCGACCCCGAACGAATATTTCCCGAGTTTCATCAAATCTTTCTCCTTTGCTGTGGCGCCACCATGACGGCCACGTGGTTGCGGTCCAAAAGCTCCTTGACCTCCGGCGAAGGCTCGGAGTCGGTCAAAAGCATATCCACCTCGTCGATAGCGGCGAAAGTGGCGAAGGCCGGACGGTCGAACTTGCCGTGGTCGGCCAAAATGATTTTGCGCTCGGCGCAAGCGAGCATGGCGTGTTTGGTCTCGGCCTCGATGGCGTTCTCGCTGGAGAACCCCAGCAGCGGGTCGAAGCCGGAACAGCCCATGAACAACTTGTCGACGCGCATGTCCCGCAGCGCCTCCCTGGCCCTGGGGCCGACCATCGCCCCGCTGGCCTTGCGCAAGGTGCCGCCGACGAACTCGACCACGACCTCCTCGTCGTCCATGAACTCGGCGACCACCGCCACGGAGTTGGTGACGACGCGCAACTCCCGGCCGCGGAGGGCGCGGGCCAGCGACAAAGTGGTGGATCCGGCGTCGAGCATGATGTTCTCGCCGTCCTCGACGAGCGAGGCGGCCAACTCGGCGATGCGTTTCTTCTCGGTGGCGGCGACGTCGAGCTTGCTCAAATAGTTCTTGACCCGCGTGGGGTTCTCGGCCAGTATCGCCCCGCCGTAACGGCGCAACAGAAAGCCCTGCCCCTCCAGGAAGGTGAGGTACTTACGAACCGAAACCTCGCTGACATCGAGTCTGGCGCTGAGCTCCGTCACCTCGATCCGCTTCTCTTTGAGCAGTATGGCCTTGATTTTCTCGATGCGGTTATTCATCCCGGCCTCATGTTTGCTTTCGAATCAAAATACAGCTTTCGAAAAGAAAGTCAAGCCGTCGACGTCGGAAAGTGGCCGGAGCGTCCCGCTCCGGGAGGTGGTGGCCGGAGCGTCCCGCTCCGGGAGGTGGTGGCCGGAGCGTCCCGCTCCGGGAGGTGGTGGCCGGAGCGTCCCGCTCCGGGTCTTCCCTTCGCCTATTTACCTGTTCCTCTGTTTGTCTGTTTCTCGTTTTCCCCGCCCCTCCCGCCTCCCCTCCGTGTAAACACCACCCAGAAAATTCCGACAAAACACCACTTCCGCCGTCTTGACAACGCCATATTCCGGAGAAATATTTGCCTTTACCGGCTAGATAGTGGTATGTTCGGTAAATAAACGTTAGGGGGCAAAGGTCATGGGCTCAAATCCCGTTATCCAAGCAGTATCTCTCCGCGAAGCCAGTGGGGGTGAACGCCAAAAGCGTATAATATAATTGTATCTTCTTAGGCGGCAAGGAGATAATTGGAACGTCCCCGATGCCCATCGGAACGTCCCCGATGCCCATCCCCGATGCCCATAGGAACGTCCCCGATGTCATAATTGTATCTTCTTGGGCGGCAAGGAGATAATTGGAACGTCCCCGATGCCTTACCTGTTTTCCATTATGAGTCAGAAACGAAGGAATCATGAACTATGAGTCTCAACGTAACATTCATGGCTAATGGGAAGAAGTATTCTTTCAATCCTAACCTTGACGAACTGGAAGTGATTTCATCAATTTCCCCGGAAACTAAGAAAGACGTCGATATTTTATTTGGTAATGCCGATTTTGGCGAAAAAAAAAGCGCTGCGAGAAGTTTAATCATAACCACTATTGCCAATATGCTGGAATGCATAGCCAAATCCAAGCAAGCATCATATAGCTATCCATTCACATGCAAAATTGCTGAAAATTGTCCACCATCGCTATCAACAGGTGGACTGTCGGGAATCATCATAAACGGTGAAAATTACCGGTTGCATAGTGGCGTTGATCGTTGTGTTTTGACTAAGGTCGAATGGAACAACGGTTATGCTTCGGAGGTTGCTAGTTATGATGTTCGCGATAGAGCATATATCGACACAGACAATTTGGGGAGAATTACAATTATGAAGAAAAAAAATCCATTTACACTCGTAAAGAAACTGAAAGACGTCAATAAGTGGCTGGAATCAACTTTCGATGAAGATGTGTCAATAATATTGGGATAGCAATAAAAGGTGCCATGACGCACTAACAAAAATAAAAGGTGCACGGATTCAAAATACAAGTGCAACACCCTAACAGTTGAAAAGGGCGTCAGGATAGGGTAGGTTGAAAGTGCCCTTCCAAAGCCCACAACAACAACGAGGTGTTGCCGTGATTCCAGCTTACCGCCACCTGAACGCCCAACAACGCTACACTATCCACGTCATGCGAAAAAACAAGTGCTCCTGCCGAACCATTGCGAAATTCATCGGCGTTTCACCCTCAACCGTATGCAGGGAACTCAAGCGCAATCAATCCGCATGGGGATACCAACATGATGTGGCTGAACGATTTGCGGCATGCATTGGGGACGTTCCCATGCATTGGCATGCATTGGGGACGTTCCCATGCATTGGGCATGCATTGGGGACGTTCCAATGGCATGCATTGGGGACGTTCCTGGCAGGAGTCAAAGGGGACGTTCCAGGAGTCAAAGGGGACGTTCCAATTATCGGAGTCAAAGGGGACGTTCCAATTATCTGGAGTCAAAGGGGAGGAGTCAAAGGGGACGTTCCCGAGTCAAAGGGGACGTTCCCGAGTCAAAGGGGACGTTCCCGAGTCAAAGGGGAGAGTCAAAGGGGACGTTCCGAGAGTCAAAGGGGACGTTCCAATTATCTGACTGAACTCCAATGAGTTGCAGCTATATTCTACACTTTCGAAGCTAAACTTTGTTAGCTTGTCGCTTTCCGCCGACTTGCTGGCGCCGCCGGTTTCCCCGCTTGAAATCCCGGCGATGCGGCGTTAGCTTTGAGTTGGCATAAGCAGAGAGATTGTTGTATGTGCAGGATTATACAACGGACGATTGATCGTAAGAAAGCTCGTCGGACAGCAGGAAAAATAAAAAAGAAAACGGTGACATTCCACGTAAAGCACTAGATGAAATAAAAAAGAAAACGGTGACATTCCACGTAAAGCACTAGATGAGTATAGTTTACACTGAAACTATTGCCGTCACACCTGGCCACGCTTGACATGCAGCCCAAACGAGGTATAGTCTATAAGTCCGATAGGAAGAAAACGGTGACATTCCACGTAAAGCACTAGATGAGGAAGAAAACGGTGACATTCGGTGAAGAAAACGGTGACATTCCACGTAAAGCACTAGATGAGTATAGTTTACACTGAAACTATTGCCGTCACACCTGGCCACGCTTGACATGCAGCCCAAACGAGGTATAGTCTATAAGTCCGATATGCCAGCATACTTTCACGAGGAGGGAACCGAAATGCCGAGGATACCGCGATGGCGACTGGGGAGTGGAGTTTTCCATGTCGTCAACCGCGCCTACAACCGGGAGTGGGTTTTCGCCGACGACCGGGACAAGGCGGTGTTCCTGGAACTACTGGCGTCCCAGGCGCGGCGCCATCGGGTGACCGTCTAAGCATCTCGTCATATATGTTTAGCATATAGGCTTCCATATCCCCACGCCAATTTTAGGAGGGCAGGCAAGTTTATCATGCGTCCATGCCCGAGTGACTCGCCGAATTCTTCCCACCAACTCTTCAACCCCATCAGTGATAGTTTTTGCGGCGTGTACCAATGGCTTGCACCACCTCCAAACTTGTTCTG
>Ga0209467_1000522_pt1 | contig 52063 bp, 48 predicted proteins | sample Higcelwee11metaG_FD_187175 | JGI IMG/M metagenome (GOLD analysis project Ga0209467, IMG submission 187175) | Freshwater pond sediment microbial communities from the University of Edinburgh, under environmental carbon perturbations - High... | ecosystem: Environmental > Aquatic > Freshwater >... | reverse complement strand
GGGGCACCCTTTTTAGTAATCCCCCTCGTTTTTTACTCTCTGTTGCATGAAAGCGCCTTTTTTTACACAACCACCCGACCCGGTTCATGGACTTTTCGTTCACCGCAGGGATCATACCCCAGTTTTTATGCTTGAATAATAATTGCGATTTTGTTCAGATATCGTGCGGCGCTGATGGGGGAAGTGATTCTCAATCCGGGGAGTGAGGGGGCGCGGATCGAAGCGGCCCTTCGTGACGCCCGTATCTCTTACAGTAAGACATGCACGCTGGTGCTTGCTGCAACCGGACAATTTGACAGGATGGTTTGTGTTTAATGAAAATCGTACGAATACTCGTCGTATCCATATCCATCGCTGCAATCGCGGGAGTTTTCGGATACAGGGAACTTAGGGGATACCTTGCCCGTTCTCTCAACGAAAACTATCTGCGCCATGAGGTTGCGGAGTTTGTACGAAGCAATTTTGACCGGGCCGTTATTGTTGACGCGGTACGCCTTGAGCGCAATGGAGTCCTTACGATTTACAATATGAGAATATCTTCAGAGAATGATTTCAATGACAATGATGTGCTGCTGAGTGCCCCCAAAATAGAACTGCGTCTGAATATTTTCCCCCTTCTCCAAAAAAAAATCAGTATCAAAAAGATCGTTGTGTCAGACGCCGATTTCTCTGTACTCAAGCGGCACACCGGTGATTATAAATCAGCCTTTTATTTTTTTACCGCCATCCATCGCGCATTCTCTCAGAGCGGCAGTTCAAAAGCGCTGATTGTTCTTGATAATTGTAATTTTCATTATAACGAGCAGTTTCAGACAGCAACGCAGCGCATATCATTCGAGCACATCAGCGGGGATGCGCTTTTTCATTCAGACAGAATCAAATACTCTTTACAGGCCGCGGTAGAAGAGAGCGCCGGATCGCAGTTGAGCGCCGAGGGTGAGATTCTTTATTCGCAGCCAGAAGAGAGCTTTTTAGCGCTTTCGCTGCGTGCGAAGATCAATGCGATACCCCTGGCGCCCCTCAACGCCTATCTCGAGAATTCCGGAAAAAGTGATCTGAACGTGGGCGGCAGCTGCAGCGGTGAAATACTATTTCATACCCTGCGGGATTCCCACTCATGCACGTTGCACGCAAATCTCTCCCGCTTTTCGCTCGCCCGGCGCACACTTGAATCTGATAAAGAACTTTTGCGGGAGGCAGATTATTCACTCGATGCGGTCTTCGATATTCTTTTTGCCGGAAAGCGGGCAATTCTGCGAGAGTTGAAGCTATCCGGTGATGGTATCCGTGCAGATGTCGATGGTCTGATTGCCGATTCCGGGCAAAAGAACGCCTTGTCACTTATAAACGCAAAGGGAGAGATTGATTTGAAACTGCTTTCACCGGCTCTTCCGCTTTCCGCGGGTGCAGAGTGCTCCGGCAAAGTTTCCCTCTCCAGTTCTATTGCCGCGTCTGCGGGCACAGCAGTGCACTATTTTTATACAAATATCCACTCGGATAATCTCACTTACAATCAGTCGGCAACCGACAATTCTCCCTCACATGCGCTTTCAGGCTCTGTTTCAGCGGATCTGAATACGCGCAGAATCGACATTGATGCGAAAATGCGCAAAGATCTGTCGGCTGCCGCACTTCTGGTCAACTCCCGCGTGATCCGGTGGACTCCGTTTTCGACGCTTACTTCGGCGGCAATTACATCCGAAAGTTTTTCAGCGGGTGATTTTTACTCGGCGGGTGCGTTTGCATACAGATGGTTTACCGATGAGGCTATTAAAGATGCCAAGACCGGTTACGATGACATTTTCTTCAAGGACAAACCCTACGGCCGGCTGATAAACAACAATGACATTACTCTGCTGCTTAATTTTGATTCACTCACTCTCGGTGAAAAGGCTGAAACAGGGCCTCTCAAAGTCCGCTTTGTTCTCGAAGAGGGTGAGCTGACGACACCCGATTTCTCTTTCAGCGGCTTTTCAGGCGAATACACTTTTTTTCTGAGGGGAAGCTTTAATACCGACTACGCGCGTGTGACGAGCCGTGCCTCGATGAGCGGCTTTGACCTCGCGCAGTGGTATGCTGCGACAGGCGCCGAGGGAAATGTCTCCGGTACGCTCTCATCTTCAATGGAGTTTGATGAGAACGGTTACGGTCTCAAACACTTCGTGCTTTCGAATATATGCCACTTTTCGCTTACAGGCGAATCTATCCGCTTTGAAAACACGCCGCTGAATAAACGCCTTGATCCGATAATCAACGGCGATGCCAGAAGGGCGGATCTCTCTTCGGTAACTCTCAACAGTGCCCGCTTCAGAATAATGCAGTCGGCGCTAAGCTACCAGGTCAGTGATTTCGGGGCGAGCGGCACTCCCTTCTCGTTCGCCTCCAACGGCACTTATGACTACGGAGTGCCGTTAGAGATTCCTTTTACAATAAGCACGAGCGGGGGACTGCTGAAGGGGTACTTCGGGGGATCCCCAAAGAATCTTACAGTGAATTTCCCCGACGGACGCAGCTACTCCCTCTATCGAGATTACCTGACGGCCCCTGAGAAAATATAAGGGAACCTCGAATAATTAACAGATGATGTTCTCTTGAGGCTGGTCGGTACTGCGCACCTCCTGGAAAATTTTTATAAAATCCGGCGCTCCCCGCCGGTCTGGTACATCAGAAGAGCGGTGCGCTTACAAAACCCGTAATACGGTATCATATCATATCAAGCAGCTCGTAAAGATACACCGGCAGCTTCTTTCCCTTCACCCGGACATAGTCAAGTTCCCTGACTATGACGTGATCCCTCACCATCGCATAGGTCTTGTCGCTGATGATAATTTCGGTACCGTAGACTTTATTCGTTCCCTCAAGACGTGAACCGGTGTTCACCTCGTCGCCGATCAGCGTGTAATCCATGCGCGAGCTGGATCCCATGTTCGCGACGACCATATCCCCCGAGTTGATGCCTATACCAATTTTTAGAGGAGCCTTGCCCTCGCTTTTCCACTTATCGTTGAGCCTGTTAAGGCCGGATATCATCTCCACGGCTGCCTTACAGCACAGCAGTGCGTGATCCTCCTGTGGGATGGGGGCGCCCCAGAAGGCCATAATCGCATCGCCGATGTACTTGTCGAGGGTGCCATTGTATTTTATGACGATTTCAGTCATCGCTTCGAGATACTCGTTGAGCAGAACGACTAGCTGCTCTGGCGGCATACCTTCAGAAATAGTAGTGAAACCGCGAATATCCGAGAACAGAACGGTTATCACCTTTTTTTCACCGCCGAGCTTTACTTTTTTCGGGTCTTTCAGAAGTTCATCAACGACAGATTTTGAGACGAAGCGCGAGAATGTTTTTCTGATAACCTGCTTTTCACTCTGCTCGGAGACCACGCGAACGACAGTTACCGAAATAAAGCACAGTATGATGAGCGTGACCGGAGCAACGAAGGGCATGATGAAATTCTTCTCTTCGAAAAGGTAGAAATTTGTATAGTAGAAATATCCAAAAGCACCCAACGTCGTGATAATCGATGAGAGGATAATATTGATTCTCGGCAGAATCAGCCCCAGCATAAGGCCGATCACCAGCAGCACAAGGAGTATCTGATTGTCGGTAGGCCGGTGCAGAAAGTCCTGCTTGAGAATGGTGTTTATCGCATTTGCGTGATGCTCAATGCCGTACATCTCGCCGTAGGGGCTCTGTTTCACGTCATCCGCTATTCCCGAGGCTGCGTACGCCGCGACAAGGGCAATTTTATTATCGAATCCCGGAAGGGGACCCTCCGAGGCGTCGCGGCAGAACAGATAATAGGGGATCATATTGAACGAATTCTGGTCACCGATATAATTGGTATCCATGAAACCCTGTTCGTCTATCGGAATGGTTATGGAATTATCAGCCGTCTTCACCGCAAGTTTATCGGGAGGGACATTTTTGATTTTAACATATTTTCCGGGAACGACTTCCACATCCTCTTTTGAAAGGCCGTAGTAGTTGAGAACAGTTGCAAGAACAACCGAGAGATAGTAGCGTCCCTCGAATTCCATCACGAGCAGTGAGCGTCTGATAATCTTGTCCTGATCGGGTATAACATTCGCAAATCCCGCCCATCTGCTGCTCGTTATCAGATCGGGTGTGGGGGGAATGATCTCCTGCATATAGTTTTTCATCTGAATATTTGAAGTAACTGGAATCGAACTGTTCGCATTCAGCGCCGCGATGCGCTGATCCTGGTCATCCCGTTTTTTGAACAGAAGCGGATCGAACGAGTAGTCTATAATGATGTTTCCCGCACGCCGGAAGGCATCAGCCATATCCGCCTCACCCTGTTTGTGTTCGAGAAACATGATATCGAATACGATCGAGTTCAGGTTTCCTGTGGCGAGAAAATCGACAAACTGGGCATGAACCTGCCAGGGAAAGGGCCAGTACACTTCAACCTTGTCAAATTCACGTATGGTGTCCTCGTCAATACCGATTATCACGATATCGGGATGTGCCCGCGCATTGGAGTGTATCAGCATCGCTCCCTCACCCAGCTTCTTGTTGCGGCGATCCTCAAAACTTTTTCGCAGAAAGAATCTGAAATTTTCAGAGTTGAGTTCAAAGCGGTCGAACACATTCGCAAAGGTTGAGAGAAAGATGATGACGAAGGCAAGAGCCATGGTGATTACGAGCGACAGAATATCTTTTGTCTTAAACTGGAAGAATTGCATAGCGTGACTCCATTTGGAGATTTGTTAATTGAAAATGCCGCGTGATTTTATCAGCGGATGAGATCGAACGCGGTGAGCTTGTTTTCAGCCCCGCACCGGCAGTGTACGGCGTAATTTTGCCGCTGTCAATCAGCTTCCGGTAAAATCGCGGAGCACTTGAGAAAATTAGAACATCCCCCTGCAGTACACAGCTCTACAGCCGCACACTCTTGCGCTGCTGAGAAATTGCCTGCCGCCGATGCCGGCACTTTGAAAAACAAGTTCTTTAAAAATAAATTGACAAAAGAAACAAATTGAAGATATCACCGCCCCCGGATGATACAGAACCGGTATAGCCGCATTGTCGCGGGCGCTTTCGTGAATGACAGAAACAACGGGCGTCTTTTTGCGGCCTTAATCTGTGAATCTGCCGCGCTTTTCATAGGAATTTTTCGAGGTCCATTATGATTCACGTAGATAAATTGCGGATAGCTGATGAAACCTGAAAAAATAATCGCTGTGATCCTCCTGTTGCTGACTGCTTCATGTACGGGAAAGCAGAAACACGGAGAAATCAGAATAAGCGAAGATAGGCGCCGTTTCACCATCAATATTGCCGAAGAATACCGCGGAGGCGCGCTTCATATTCCCGAAAAACTAAACCGGAAAAATCCTCCGCTGATAATCGCCCTGCATCCGATGGGATCGAGCGGCGAGGCCTTCCGCTCGCGCGGATTTGATCTTACGGCCGACCGGTACGGATTTATCGTCGTTTATCCGGACGGACAAAACGGCGGCTGGAGCACGCTCAACGACAATGCCTTTCTCGAAATGATCATCGACCGGATGCATGAAAAATACAAAATTGACCGAAAGAAGGTATTTATGACCGGCCACTCTCTGGGTGCGATTCAGTGTTATGAGAGCGCGCTTGTCCTGACCGGAAAAATTGCAGGTATCGCCGCCGTATCCGGCACCATGTCAGCCGGGAGCGCGCAGCTGATTCATGTGAGCTGCCCCGCGATAACACCGATTGTTCCCGCCGCGCTGCCGGTGATGCATATCCACTCTCTCGACGATGAAATTATTCCCTTCGAGGGAAAGCACCTCTGGAATATCTACTCAGTCGACGAGACGATGGCGTTCTGGAAAAAGATCAACGGCTGTGCTGGCGAGCCGCAGGAGTATCCCGCATCACCGGATATTACCGGGCGCCTGTGGCGCGGCAGCGGCGCCGACTGCGTCTTACTGCTTCGACAAAGCGGAGGACACGGCTGGCCGGGCTGTGCGACAGAGCTGATAAGCGATTTTTTTGAAAGGATTTCCGCTGTAGATAATTGAGGCATGTTTTATTTTTGCCCGTCCGCCGGTTGGTCCGAATATAATGTCCCGGCCTGCATATAGCAGCGGTATACCCCGGCTATTTCGCTTGAATTTTTTCCTCTCTATTTGTGATTGACACATACCATGCCGCTTCAAAGTATACTAGGCATTGCAGACGTCAATAGAGCCGTACCCGCAGTTTTATCCCATGTTCCGGAGAGACGTACCTTGAAAACAGTTAAGAGAGTTGTTGCGGAAATTTTTGAGGAGGCGCTCGCCGCCGCCATTGAGGCGAATGAGCTTCCCGAGGGTGCGCCCCGTGAAATAAAGGTTGAATATCCCAAAGAGCAGTCGTTCGGCGATTACGCAACTCCCTATGCGCTTGAGGCTGCCCGTCTGACGCGTAAGGCTCCTATGGTGACTGCGGAGATTCTGAAAAAGTATATCTCGCAGCATGAGGCGGTAGGTTCCGTCGAGGTCGCCCGCCCGGGTTTCATCAATATTTTTATTTCTATCCCCTATCTGCTCGGTGCGTTAAAGACCGCGGTAGATGAGGGCGACTTATTCGGCAGATCCGCGAAAGAAAAACCTCTCCGCTATAATATAGAATTTGTCTCCGCCAACCCCACCGGGCCGCTCAATGTAGTATCGGCCCGTGCGGCCGCCATCGGCGACACCCTTGCTAACCTTGTTGAAGCTGCGGGCGACAAAGCCGATCGTGAATACTACGTGAACGACGCAGGCAATCAGGTGGTGCTCTTCGGCAAATCCGTCTATCTGCGGCTTCGTCAGCTTGAGGGTGAGCAGATCGATCTTCCCGAAGAGTGCTATCAGGGCGAGTATGTGATCGACATTGCACGCGAGATCAAGCGGACCTGCGTGTTCGACAAGGATGAGTTTGATTCAGAAGAGCAGATGCTCGAATTCTTCAGCACCTTCGCCGTCGATTACATCCTTGAGGGACAGAAGAAGGCGATGAATACCTTCGGTGTGCACTATTCACACTGGTTTCGCGAGAGCGAACTTCATGCCGCCGATGCCGTCATGAAGTCACTCGCAAGTCTTGAGTCGCATGGCGCCATCTTTGAAGAAGAGGGAAAGAAGGTATTCAGAGCGACTTCATTCGGCGATGACAAGGACAGAGTTGTGGTGCGCGATGACGGACGCCCCACCTATCTTCTCGCCGACATAGCTTATCACGAGGACAAATTTAAAAGAGGCTATGACCGAATCATCGATATATGGGGGCCTGATCACCACGGCTACATCGCCCGCTTAAAGGGCGCAATCGGCGCCATGGGATACGATGCCGAAAAGTTCTCTGTACTTATCGCCCAGCAGGTCAACCTGATCATGGATGGTGAGCCCGTCAAGATGTCCAAGAGGCTGGGACGTTTCTCGACGATGACCGATCTGATCGATAATGTCGGCGTGGATGTCTCGCGCTTCTTTTTTGTCATGCGCTCGATGGAGAGTCATCTTGATTTTGATCTCACACTGGCTGCGCGGCAGTCGAGTGAAAATCCAGTCTTTTATCTGCAGTATGCCCATGCGAGAATCGCATCTATTTTCCGTGAAGCGGAAAAACGCGGCATCCTTTATTCACCCTGTACCTGTGATCCGGCCGAATACGATGAAGAGTCAGTACAGCTGCTCAAACTCATTGCCCGCTTTCCCGAAGAGATCGCCGATGCCGCCGCAGCACTTGAGGTGCACCGTATAGCCTTATATCTCATGCGCCTTGCGCAGCAGTTCCACCGTTTCTATACGGTTAACAGAATTCTCGGCGATGATGCGCAGAAGACGCAGCAGCTTCTCACGATCGCCGACGCTTCGCGCATTACGCTTAAAAACGGTCTGGCTCTTCTGGGGGTCAGTGCTCCGGTTCAGATGTAAGATGGAGATTTATTACACAATTACCCCGCCTGGCCGGAACATATTGCGAATTTCAGTCAGCAGGGGGCTGCGTTTTGCGGGATCCCTTTTGCTGCGGTTTATGACGCCGTTTCTGGCGGCTGTAATTTTTTTCCATGCGCTTCCCCTTCCCGCAGCCGATGACTCGATACATCTTTATCAGCAGGGACTTGAAGCGATGCGCGCGGGAAACTACCGTTCCGCCGAGCTTCTGTTCTCAAAAGTCATCAAAAAAGACGATGCGATGAGGGATAACGCCTGGTTCTCGCTGGCACAGTCTCTGTTCTATCAAAAACGCTACACTGCCGCCGTATTCGAATTCAATCGTTTTATTGTTATCTGCACCGATGACAGTCTTCGCAATGAGTCGCTCTTCTGGATCGCGGAATCCCACTACTTCAACAGCGAGTATATTCTCTCGATCGAAGAATACCGCCGCTTCATCAATGAGATTGAGGGATTTGCCGGCCATAAGACTACCTCCTATATGCGTATCGCCTCAATATATTCGCGTCAGAACCGTTATGCGGAATCTCTTCAGGAGCTTCATCACGCACTTGACATCGCCCCGACAAAACAAAGCCGCCGACAGGTCATCTATACAATCGCCGAGACTCATTTTCTCAATAGAGATTTCAACTCATCCCGGGTGCGTATCACTGAGCTGCTCTCGCCCGATGAGGGGGATTACTATGGCGATCTTGCGCAGATACTATCGGCCCGCATCCTGCTCGCCCGCTCTGAATTCAATGAAGCGCTGAATACATTATTCAATTTTACCGATGAGAGAATAGCCGAAAGAAATCTTCAGGATGTTTACTATTTCCGGGCAAAGGCAGCGACACTGCTGGACGGTGAAAAGGCGATCGCAGATTTTCAGCAGTATATTGAAAGCTCTCCTGACGGGGGGTATTCCAATGAAGCATATTTTGAAATTGGAAGCATTCTGTTTAACAGAGCCCGCTACGCCGAGGCTCTTCCCTATTTTATGCATGTGGCGGACAATGCCGCGACTCCTCAAGTCGCGCTTCGTGAAGAGAGCCTCTATTATACCTCATTTATTCTTTTTCTCGCGAAGGATAATACCCGGGCTCGCAGCTATCTTGAGGTGATTCCTGAGGAGAACATGAATTACCTGAACAAAGAATATTATATACTGAAATCCGATAATTACGTTGCGATGGGCCTGTACAAGCTCAGTGAGGAGCTTCTGATAGATATGAGCGAGGCCTACCGTTATGACCCTGAGCTCGACCGTATTCTTTATAAACTCGCGTACACCCAGCTGCTTGATAAAAAGTACACAAAATCCCGCGCCACCTTTGAACAGATACACCAGATCGATCCGTTTTCCGAATATATCGGAGAATCATCCTACTACATTGCCCTTGCCTATTACGAACAGGGTGATGTGAAACGAGCTGCGACATTTTTTTCAACCTACCTTTCAGCTAATTCTGACCGCAAGAACGAGCTTGATGCTCTTCATCACTATTCAAATACGTTACTTGTGTTGAAACGTTACTCAGAATCAGAAAGAATTCTGAACAGACTTATCGCAAAGTATCCCAATCACGAGAAATGCGTGCAGGCGGTTCATTCGTATCTGATCGAAAGTGAAACAGGAAGAAATTCAGCATTTTTTCAGTATGTGCTGAAATATTTTCCCCGTACGTTTTATGCTTATGATCTGCTTCGCATCCAGGCTGCCGAGTACTATGCAAAAAAAGATTATCTCCATGCTCTCGAGATCTATTCCCGGATTGTCAATGAGTATAGTGATTTCTCCGAGAATGAAGATTTTTATTGTTATCTGGTCTGTTTAAAACAGCTTGGTAAGGAGTATGAACTGATCAATTCGTTGAAGTCCTATAAGTTTACGGGAGAGTGGGAGAGTGATAAAGTAATCCCCCTTCTTGCTGAAGTGTATGAAAAACGCGAAAACGACACTACCGCACTTTCCCTTCGTCTTCTGCAGTCCCGCAGAGAATTTGATAAGATCGTCATCTACCTGCTTGAGATGGGCAGTTATGAACAGGCATATGATATCTACAAACAGATGCCTGTCACACCTGAAAAGTACGGTCTGTTTCTTACTATTGAACAGTTCTGCCTTGAAAAGGAGCTCTATTCACTGCTTATTCCTTATGGTGAACTGATTATTGACGAGGCCCCTTTTTCGCAGAACCGGCCCGTGATATCTTTTCTTCTCTGCCGTCACAGTTTACGGGCGGCAGATTATGCGAGAGCCGAGAAGTATATCCCCCAGTATGAAAAGGGGGGGGCTGTTGAATCACATCTTCTGCGCACAGAGGTTCTTTTCTGTGTCGAAAAATACCAGGAGATCGTCCGCGAATATAACAGCCGCATAAATGATCAAAGGTATCTTGCCCGAGTGCTTTATTCGTGTGTACAAAGTAAAATTATCGGGTATGCGCCTGCGATAGCTGCGGCACTTGAAAAACAGAGCAGTAAAAGTTATGAGGTTTCACTCTCATTGATAAACTACTATAACTATGGCAAAAACATAAATCAACTTAAGCCTTACATTCGCAATAGCCGGGACCCTCTGTATACAATGGCTGCATATTATGCGGCATGTATATATTACGAGAGGAAAGATTATTCCGGCTTTTCTGAAGTGTGTACGCAGCTTAAGAATTCGGGCGGGGCGGATATATATTATGACCGCACGATGCTCATATTTGCTGAGTACCTTCTTGACAAGGGCGAAGCCGCCCGTGCGCAAGATGCAGTTGGGCACGTTCTCTCGAGTCCCGATCTTTCTCTGCGCAATCGCGCGCAAATCATTGTTACCCTGGCGGATAAATATGAGAATTGATGCGTTAAAAAGCTGTCTGGATTCGGCCGGTATCTATCCCTACATGATATCCGACATGAAGAATGTGGCCTATCTCACCGGCTTTGAAGGATCATACGCACGACTTTTCGTGACGCAGAGTGATCTGATCCTTCTTACCGACAGCCGTTACAGTGAATATGCGGAATCGGTTTTACGAAAAGGGCGGATTGTCGTTCAGAAGGGGCCGTTTTATGAAAGCTTGAATTCGCTTGCGGCGGCTGAGGGATGGAAACAGCTTCATGTTGAGGATAGCCTTGTACTCTCGGAATTTCTTTCGCTGCAGAAAAAAAGCGCGTTTATCCAGTTGCTTCCGGCTGAAGATTTTACGCAGCGTCTGCGCCTTGTCAAGGATGCTTCTGAGATTGCGATAATCAAAAAGGCCGTTGCCCTTGCGGATGAGTGTATCGCCGGTATCCCCGCGCTTTTGAAAGAGGGGGTGCGCGAAGCCGATATCAGCGCCGAAATTGAATATTTTTTCAGAACACACTCTTCGACAGGAAGCTCTTTCGACACTATCGTGGCATTCGGTGCACACTCGTCGATGCCGCACCATAATACGGGTTCGGCAAAACTCGTGCGTGGTGATGCCGTTCTTATCGATACCGGATGCGTTGTTGAGGGATACTGTTCCGATATTACACGCACTATCTTTTTCGGCGATCCTGACGACGAGCTGATAAAAATCTACGGCATCGTCAATGAGGCGAGGGGGGCAGCCATCGCGAAAATTACCCCCGGAATCTGTGCAGGAATACTTGACAGAACTGCACGCGATATCATAACTGAAAAGGGATATGGTGAGGCCTTCGGCCATTCACTCGGCCACGGGGTGGGGCGGGATGTTCACGAGCCACCCCGAGTAAAAGATACTTCAGAAGAGACTCTTTTGCCGGGATGTGTGATTACTGTGGAGCCCGGTATCTACATCCCGGGCAAGGGCGGGGTGCGCATCGAGGACATGGTGCTCATAGGCCGCAGCGGGGCTGAGATTCTCACCTCTTCATCCCGCGATCTGGTTATACTGTAAATAATCGATATGAGCCGGTTGTGATTTTTACCAATAAAATCAATGGCAGTCAGCATTGTAGTGCCAGGCATTTATTATATATTTAAGAGGTTTTTATGATCACAAGTAACGATTTCAAGCGTGGGATGGCTATCCGCCTTGAAAAGGACATCTATACTGTTGCCGAGTTTCAGCATGTGAAGCCGGGCAAGGGCGGCGCGTTCGTCCGTACAAAATTAAAATCCATCACGAAGGGCACCGTAATTGACAAGACATTCCGTGCCGGTGAAAAGGTCGAGGATATCCGGGTTGAAAACCGTGAAATGCAGTACTCGTACATGGATGGCGACTCGATGGTGCTCATGGATAATGAGACATTTGAACAGGTTTCGGTTCCGAAAGAAAAACTCGGCAATCTTCTGGATTATGTACGCGAAGGGGAAAATGTGACCTGTGTCATATTTGAAGAGCAGCCCATATCCATCGAGCCTGCTACCTTTGTGACGCTTGAGGTGACCTATGCTGAGCCGGGTGTGAAAGGCGATACCGCTACAAACGTTCAGAAGCCGGTCAAGGTCGAAACTGGTGCAGAGATCAGCGTCCCTCTTTTCGTTAATCAGGGCGATCTTATAAAAATTGATACTCGCAGCGGCGAATATGTAGAACGGGTAAAGAAGTGATGAAATCGTTCTCTGATTTTGTGCAGTTTGCAAAAGCGAATCCGGGAAAGACCATCGGAGCCCTCTCAGGGGCTCTGTTGGGAATTCTTGTGCTGACAATCGGTCTGCTTAAAACGATCTTTGTTGTGATTTTCATAATTCTCGGACTCGTTATCGGAAATCTTGTCGACAGTAACTTTGACATTAAGAACTTATTTCACTCGCGAAAAAGACCCGATGATCCGTTCTCAGACGAGTAGCAACTCCTCTATACTGCATGAAGCCTGGCGCTTTTACAGAAGAAGGCGTTATCGCGAAGCTCTGCTGGTATTGCAGCGCCTGAGCTCCGGGCCGCGCTCAACCTTCTATCCGGATTATCTTTCCGCACTGTGCATGCTGCATCTGGACCATTATGATCGAGCCCTTGAGATAATTACCAGAGCCTCGCGTGACTATCCCGGTGAGGCGGTATTTGCCGAGATGACCTCTTATCTTCACCTTAAATCAGCCGACAGCGGAGAGTCTTTCACCGCAACGCTCGTCCAACTCGGATTGACCGACCGGAGTCTTCGTATCAGACGTCTTTTTGAATGCGCCATCCGCAGTGATGATTTTATCGCATTTCAGCGGCGCACACGCATCAGCGAGTGTGTCACGCGAATCCCCCCGCCGTTCGAAGCGCTTTCACTCTCAATACCCTTTTTGCGGAAAAAGTCCGGCAGAAACGGCCGCAGTCGTTTCAGAGCGGCTTTTGTTGCAATTCCCGCCGTGCTCATCATTGCCGCCGCGCTGGCATATCTCGCAGTCAATTCTCTGCGGTTTTCTGCTTTCAGCGGAGGGGATACTCGGGGATCCGCCTATGATTCGCTTTTCGCGGAGGATGATTCCGCGCTGCGCCGTTATCCCGCCATCGAAATCGCCGCGGGAAAAGCGGCCTACGTGTATGCCACACCAGACTCGCTCTTTGCCGATTACGACCTCGCCCGCCGCAGGGTGAAAAGCGGCGACGGGAACGGCGGGCTGATTATCGTTAACAGGATCATGAACAGCAATGCCTCCGTCCAGCTTCGTGAGCGTGCAGCATTTATTAAAAAATTCATTCTTGCGCAGCAGGATCGCAAAGTTTCACGGGTCAGAAGCGAAGAGCTGCTGAGAGATCCTCTGCTGTATAACGGGTCGCTTCTTTATCTGCAGGGAAAGGCAGCCAATGTTCGTACGAAAAACGATGCCACAACGATGAACCTTCTTGTCGGGGCTGTTGGAGATAAATTCGAGTGTATGGCAGAGGTGATATTTCGTGAAGCAGTATCCGTCAAAGAGGGGGAAAACGTAGAAATAGAAGTCATCTTTCTACATGCAATTGACGAGGGTAATGTTCTTGTTGTTGAGGGAGTTGGAATAACTAGCGGGGGAGGGACTTGAACCCCCCACACCACGGATATGAGCCGTGTGCTCTAACCGACTGAGCTACCCCGCCAAATTAGCGCGGACAGGACTTGAACCTGTGACCTTTGGGTTATGAGCCCAACGAGCTACCAACTGCTCCACCGCGCGATCGTGAACTAATCTTGCATCAGGTGCTTCCAGTGTCAACGAAATTAAAAAAAAATATCAAAACTTCCCAAAAATCTCATTAAAGTCCACTTTCGGCCCGGTTGCATGCTGCTCCAGCAGTTATTTATTGGCTGCTCCGCCGTCATTCCCGCCTACCGGGCGGAAAGCAAGGTAAAAGCGGCGGTTTCTCCAATAAATTAACAGAAAACACCGGTTTTTGTGAACAAGCATAAAAATTGTCGACTTAATCTCTCTCAAAAGTAAAATTGCCGTACTCGAATCCCCGACATGCGCGAATAATTCAGAAGAGCAAGTTTTGCAGGCATGATCGGCCGTCTGAAAGGGTGTTCTCTTACAAAAAAATTCATGAAAGTGTGCTGTCAATTTTTGACACAAAAATTACCTATCCTCAGGGGAGGCTCTTTTGAAGAAACTTGCCGCTCTTTTCCGGCGTCATTATTATCTTATGACCGCACCGCTGATCTATCTCTCTTTTCCCGCCTACGATACGCCTGTATCGCCGTTTATGGCGGCTATCGCCTGGGTTTCGCTTGTTCCTTTGATGCGCTATGCCCGCAATATATCTCTGCGTGAGCTTTTTTTTGCCGCTTTCACCACGGCGCTTGTCGGTTTCTTTATCACGTTCGGGTGGATGGGCTCGTTTGCGGGCGATATCCCCTTCGGGAATATCCTTCTGATCACGCCGTTTATTCCGGTGATATCGGTCATATTCGCGACAAAATTTTTACTCTCCGAGGCGCTCTTTCGCTACACAGGGCGCGGTCGATGTTTCATCTATGCCGCAGTCTGGATACTGATAGATTTTTTCCAGCTCTTCGGCTATATGGCGTTCCCATGGATATACTGGGGTAACACGCAATACGCCTTCACTCCGCTTATTCAGCTTGCTTCAATTACCGGCGTGTTCGGAGTCACATTCCTCATAATTCTTTTCAATGCCGCCCTGTCGCAGGCAGAGATTTTGCTGCCGCTAACGAAGAAGACTTTTTTAATAAAACAGAATCAACCGCTGTATGCCTCTGTCGCAATTGTCATTCTGGTCATAATTTTCGGTACGGTACGGCTGGCACTCCATCCCCTTTCATCGAAGGGGGAATTCACTGTCGCTCAGGTGCAGACGTGTATTTCCCCATGGGAGGATTGGTATGAACATCGCTATTCATACATGCGTGATCTGGTCGCCCTCACTACAGACGCGGCGCGCGAGGAGCCGCTTGATCTTGTCGTCTGGAACGAGGCGACATCCCTCGAGACACTCTCCTACAGTTACCGCAACAACTCGATGAACAGCTATGAATATACAATTTTTGAGCTTGCAAAATATCTCCGAGTGCCGCTTTTAACCGGTGAAATCGGTCAGTATGACAGCGGCGGAGAGGTGATATACACAAACGGTGCAGTGGTGATTAACGGTATCGGCACGTTGCAGGACAGCTACTCAAAGATTCATCTTGCGCCCATCGGAGAGACTTTCCCTTACGGCAAGTATTTTCCTAAGTTGCAGAAATACCTCGAATCAATGGGCGCCTCATCGTTTACCTCGGGGACAAAGCCGGTGATATTCTCAATACCGAAAGCAAAATTCGGGGTGCTGATCTGTTATGAGAGCCTCTTTCCCATTCTCAATCGCCACTACAAGAGGGAAGGAGTGGATTTTCTCGTCAATATCACCAATGACGGCTGGTCGCATTTTTATTCCGGTCATATGCAGCACTATTCGGGAAGCCCCTTCCGTGCGGTTGAAAACGGTCTGTATTATGTCCGTTGCGGCAATACCGGATTCACCACCGTGGCAGATCCCTACGGCAGAAAGATGGGCAGCATCCCCCTTCTCAAAAAAGGGTTTATGCGTGAGCACCTTGATTTTTCACAAAACCATACGACGTTCTATTCGCTATACGGTGATATCTTTGTTTATACTGCGGGAGTAATTTCTTTTCTGTTAATATGCTGCAAGGTTTTATCACAATTGAAATTAAATTCCGGATCAAAGGTTAAATGAAATAGAAATTGCGGTTTGTTTTCAGGACGTGCCTGAAGGTAACTTTAATGGTTATTTCTCTTCCGATTGCTGCGGGATCCTGAATAGTGTGTTCTTTGACGATGGCATTTTGTGAATCTCTGAATGGTTCGGTCTGGGTTTGAGAATAACGGGCGCTTACTGGGCGTTTTTATGACATCTCTGCAAAAATATGCTGACAAAAAGAGTCTATTTGGCTAAAAGACAACCGGATAAATAGTTCGCCGCTGACAGTGGAAAAGCTCTTTACACAGCAACGCCCGTTAGTAGAATATTTAGCGGTCGCTAGAAGAGAGGATATATGATGAATGGTGCTACGCTTTTGCAAAACATGATTCTGCTTTTTATTTTAGGGATTGTCTTTGAGGCGGCGGTTTCTGCAATTTTTTCTATAACTGCAATTAAGAGCGCAAACAGAAAGATAATCGTAAAATCGAGCCGAGAGGCGTTGCTGTATATCACTGTTTTTCTTGTCTGCTTTTTTTTGCCGGACGCAAGAATATTCAAAAACTCAGGAATCAATGTCCCGACGATGCTCGATTATATTCTTTCCAGCCTTGTCACTGCCCGATTCTCGATGCTTGCCGGTGATATTTTTTCCCGTTTTTCTGAAGGAAATTAGTCGCCTACCGCTTCGAGTAATCCGGATGCGGCAAGCTCATCGTATTTTGCGACAATAACCTTCGTGATGTAATCCCGCGCTTCCTGCGTGATCGGAAAAAAGATGTCTACGTATTCTCCGTTTTTTTTCTTGTTTGATGGCATTCCGATGAATATTCCTTTATCGCCCTTTACAACGCGCAGGTTTTTTACCACGAACTGATCCATGATGGTAATGTTCGCAAACGCCAGCGTCTTGCCCAGTTCCTGCTTAGGGAAGATCCTCACTTCGGTAATCATGTTTTCCATAAAAGAAATCCACCTTAACGTGAAGTAGTAATCTTTTGATAAAGCACATTTTACTGCAAAAGTCAAGAAATAAACAGGGGCAAGTATTATTAGAATATCAAAAGTGAACACTTTGAGGGAATAATAATTTCAATTCGAATGAGTGAATAATTCATCGCGCCAGCAGCCGGGCGAGTCGCAACGCGACCGGTCAGGCTGAAAACGATATAAAACCTTGATTAAATTGAATTCAGAGCCTCTCAATATGGTTTCATTGTTCATGAAAATATTGAAAAAATAAACCGTCCCGCCGGTTTATTTAGAAAATAATTGCTGCGAAAACTCTATTATTTGCGGCAACTGGATTGATAGGAACTCCCGATATGTTATTGTCCAAAAGACGCCGCGGATGCGTTTCGGGTACCTTGACGACTAGGATGCAGAGACCGGTAGATCCAGGTATACTCTCGGAACCCGACTTGAGGGGGCGCAGGTGATCTCGTACGAAATTGTCCCCGCGAGTTGCGCAAGCGTCTCCGCAGTAATCTCGCCGCTACCGAAGATTTCCACTTCTGTTCCACAGGGATATTCGTCATCGCCGCAATCAATCATCATAAGATCCATGCAGACGCGTCCGGCTACCGGATATCGCTTTTTTCCGATAAGGATCTCGGCCTTATTTGAGAGTGCGCGGAGATAACCGTCGCCATATCCTACAGGTATTGTTGCAATAACACTCTGTTTTTTTGCGGTATAGGTATGACCGTACGATATAGCCTCTCCTGCGCTGACACGTCTGTTTTCGACTATCGCGCTGACCATACGCATAGCCGGAACCGGCTTAATTGCACAATTAGGGCAGGGGGGATACCCGTAGCTCAATATTCCCGGACGCACCATCGAAAAATCCGCCTCTCTGAAATTGAGAAGCGCAGCACTGTTTGAGAGATGAACGCACAGCGAGGGAATTCGCTGTTTAATCTCTTTTGCAAGTCGGGTGAATTCAGTAATCTGTTTTTTATTGAAGGCGTGTTCGAATTCGTCAGAAAGCGGCATATGTGAGAAAAGGCCGACCAGCTCAACATGGGGGTCGGATACTATTTGTTCAGCAAGATCTCCTGCCAGGGCGGGAGAAATCCCGATCCGATGCATGCCGGTATCGACTTTTATGTGAACGCGCGCGCGGGCAGAAAATTTTTGCGCAGCTTGCGATATCGTCTTGGCCAGTGCACTGTCAGAGACGCTCTGCATGAGGTTGTAACGGACTATGGTTTCTGCGCTTTGCTGTTCGGGAAGAATTGCCCCGAGAACAAGGATGGGTAGAGTAATGCCGTTTTCACGAAGCTCCACACCCTCTTCTATTGCAGCGACCCCCAGCACGTCGACAAGCTTCCCGGCCTGCACGTACGATGCCACGGCAACCGCACCGTGGCCGTAGGCATCCGCCTTTACCGGAAGCAATATCTTCGTCTGCGGCGATATAAGCTCTCTGATAAGCTGTATATTATGTTTTATCGCTCCGACATTGACTTCGATCCGGGTTGGTCTGATAAAGTTATTTACTTTCATTTTGTTTCTCCTGAGCAAGTACGATAAGTGCGGTTCCCGAGGATATCTTTACCGAAAATGCATTTTCCGAGGGATAGTTGCTTACACAGAGTGTGGAACCAAATGGCACTATTCTCTGCACGACAGGGAAATGCAGGCCTTTTGTCTGTTCAACAATAATCTTCTCTGTCATCGGAATTATTGAAACGAAGAGCTTTTCTGTTGAATTGTATGAGAAATCCCCCCGTATGAAAAACGCGGTGTTTCGATGGTCAAGAAGTGAGATATTGAGCTGCGATGCCTTGCCTGAGAACATGGTCAGGTTAGCAAGCGAATGGTCAAGCCTGCTGCCGGAATAGCCCACAATTGTCACATCCCTGAATCCATTTTCGATGCAGTAATCAACAGCGAGTTCAGAATCGGTTTTGTCCTTTACAGAGGGAAATTTGATCATGTTGATTTTGTGTTTCGTAATGTATAAGCGGTCATTCCCTGAAACTGAGTCAAAATCCCCAATGACGAGGTCCGGCTTAATTCCCATTTTTCGCGCGTGACGGACACCGCCGTCCACTGCTATTATGCGGTCGAAAGAGGAGAGAATTGTGCGCATCTTTTTGTATTTCTTTAATCTGCCGTTGCAGATAATCAGCGTTTTCATTATACTCTCTTTTTGCTCAGCAAAAAAGCGGATCATCTGTTCACCCGCTGCAGACCGGTTGCGCGTGGAACAGACTCATGCGACAATCGGGTCATATCAATAACCGGGTCTTAATTTTGTAAAACACTTTTGTGCAGGCAGCGTCCGCCGAAGAGCGTGTCAGCGGGTAAGAAAATCATAGTAGTCTTCTTCATCCTGCAGACGATCTGTCGTTATCTCCTTGTATTTGACTGGAATCGGCACTCCATTATAATTAATGAGTGATTTTGTACGCTGACCACTCTCGCGAAAAAAAAGAACAAAAACTCCGATAGAGAATTCAAAGATAGCGGCCTCGGGATAAATTCCGGCAAACTTGTCCCTGATAAATGTGTTTATTGTCAGGATTTTGGGGGTGCCGTAGTGGCTGAAAATTTCTGTAATACTTTGACAGTTGCACAGCAGGCAGCATGCATATTTCTTTGAAGCGCCTGCCTCGGCAATCCTGTTGATCAGTGACTCTTCGTCGGTTATGGTAAAAATATTTGTCGAAAACAGAGATGAAAACTCGCCGGCACAGCGCTCATGTGCCTCCAGAGAGAAGAATGATGATGAGGATATTGCGCAGAATAGCACGGTTACCCGCGGGGAGATATCGCTCAGAAGTGTGTACAGCGTGAATGTGTTGTGATTGATTGAAAGGGGGAAGAGGTGCATCTTGTCCGATTGAAGTGGATTTTTTAAAAGAGGAGCTATCGCTTTCGAGAGATCCTTGTGGCCGAAGGAGCCGACGCGGCGCAAAATTCCATCTTTTCGCAGGTATAATGAAGAAAAGAATGCGAAGTTCTCGCAGTTATAACGGTAAAGGAGTTCCTGAATATAATTGGAGCCGGTAGTATCAATTTGTTCAGATAACGTCTTTTCGTAATCTCTTTCGATTTCTTCAAGCTGCTCGCTGTCCGGAGCCCTCTCTCCGGAAGAGATGTTTCTGATTGCGTCGCGCAGTTCGATGATGATCTCTTCAGCTTTTTTCATGGATTCTTCTCTCTTTTTGAATGTATACTTATACTGTGATTATTTTTAGACTTCTTGCTTAACTCAATAAAACGATGTGTATGCTCCGCCAGAGGCGGGGCATACACCCGGAATATCAGTTTCGCAACAAGTCTATTGTTTTGCGTGTATGCAGATCGCTGCAAATACGTTTCTATTTTCCTATCGGCAGATTAGAAACCATGCTGTACAATCTGAAACTTCCGGTAAAAAGATTTACAGCTGACGGATCGAGTGCTGCAACAATTTTTTCGCTCTCGCGCATGTCAACTGTCTCAAGATCAACTGGTTTGTACTGTCTCGGGTCATCCTGCAGAATATAGGTTATCCTGCTGCCGCTGCGGCGCAACAGGGCGATGATTGCATCGCAGTCTTTGTCACTCATAATGCTGATGAATGCGTTGACAGGCATGCGGTAATTATCTGAAATATGATTCAAAAGCAGTTCAATTGCCGCCGGGTTATGTGCGGGATCAAACAGGATGAGAGGATTATCGTGAATCTGCTCACACCTTCCTCTGATGTGAATAGCGGCACTCTCGTCTATTGCCCGGTCGCTTATCGCAAGCGAAGATTTTTTTACCGCAGTAAGTGCGGTAGAAAAATTTATCTTCTGAAACTCGCCCGGCTGCGCCAGATTCAGCGGGGTGAGGTGCTTTGTGCAATTTTCAAACGAATAGTCTTCACCGTGGAAAAAAATCGGAATGTTAAGCTGTGCGGCTCTGGCGCGAAAAACTCTCCTCGCGATTTCATCGTGTGCCGATATGACCGCAGGCCTCCGCGGCTTCATAATGCCAGCCTTTTCGGCCGCGATTTCTTCGATCGTATTGCCGAGTAAATGACAGTGATCGAACGATATTTCTGTTATCACAGCGACTTCGGGATCGACACAGTTTGTTGAATCGAGTCTTCCGCCCAGTCCGCATTCTATGACGGCAGCACCGGCATTTGACTCTTTAAAATAAAGGAATGCCGCCGCGCAAATCATATCAAACCATGTGAGAATAACACCGCATCCAACGGCGCACCTGTCCACTCTTTCGATCAGCCCTGCGAAATCATTATCGTCTATCATAGAGTCTATGACAATACGCTCATGAACGACACTCAGATGAGGCGAGGTAAACAGTCCGCATTTGATTCCTGAACGGCTGAGCAGAGAATGAATATATGATGCGGTCGATCCTTTGCCGTTTGTGCCGGCGATGTGAAAGACCGGATACTCCCGGTGCGGTGAGCCGAGCGCTATAAGGACCCGGTTGATTGCTTCGGGCGAGTAATTTAAAAATTTTTTTGTGTGAGCTTCGTTGTTGAAATACGGGAAGAGTTTTTCATCGGCTTTTGATGCGAAGGTCATGAGTGAGCTCCCGGTCTTTATGGTAATCCCCCCGCACCTGTCGTAAAAAAAAGAAGAGAAAGGGAACACGCTTTAATTACAATTGTTCAAAAACAAAAAACAGCTAATTCAAAGAATAATAATTGCCATAAAAGCAAGCATAATTGAAAAAGGATCGGGATAAAAAAATGGATCAAAACAGAAAAATTCTTCTTACGATACTTGTCTTCATGACAGTCTCTCTCGTGCTGGCGGTCTACAGTGCAGGCGCCGGCGCACGCAAAGATAAATCAAGTGCAGAACTTCTCTCCGCTCCCAACAGCGCTCCCTGTGTCGGACTGGTCAGAATATACGGAACAATTGCAGTCACCTCCGAAGAGAGCCTTTTCGGTGAGGGGGGCGGTTCCGACCAGATCGTTGCCCTTCTTGACGGATTTCTTAACGATGAGAATGTCAAGGCCGTCGTGATACGCATAGATTCTCCCGGCGGTACCGTCGGCGCCACTCAGGAAATCTACCGTAAAATAATGCAGCTTCGCAGCAAAAACATACCGGTCGTCGCGTCAATGGGTGATGTGGCCGCGTCGGGGGGATATTATATCGCTTCGGCATGCAACTATATTTTCGCGAATCAGGGGACCCTCACTGGATCTATCGGCGTAATCATGTCATCCCCCGATTTGACCGGCCTTATGGAAAAGGCCGGGATTAAAATGAATGTGATCAAGAGCGGAACGCACAAGGATATTCTTTCTTCGACCCGCGCGATAACCGAGGAGGAGTCGAAACTTCTGCAGGAGCTCATCGATTCGACCTACGGCCAGTTTCTGAAGGATGTATCTCTCGGAAGAAATCTGCCTATATCCGATTTTGAACAGTACGCCGACGGCCGTGTCCTTACGGGTGAACAGGCATTGCAAGTCCGGCTGATTGATGAGATCGGTTCGTATGAGAATGCGATAGCGAAAGCGAAGCTTCTTGCAGGGCTTCCGGAAAATGCGGGAGTTTATGAAAATGAACAATCACCATTCGAGAAAATTCTCGGTTCAATGGGGGTTGCATTCAACGGAATGAGTCGCGTTGAAAAAAAAGTCACTGCCGCGATACGGCCCTATACAAGACTTGAGTACAGGTATATCCAATGATGCGTCCTGCGCTGAGCCTTGAGTGGCTGGATCCTCTTTATTATTCTCTTTTTGATCATGAGCGATTTGCATCCAGGCTGAGAAGATCATCGGCACTGCTCATATCTTCTTTTGCCGTCGCTGCGCTTGTTGCGCTTTGTGAAGCTGTCGCTTTTGCTCTCATTATTTCCGATAGAGGCAGGGGATATCTCTCCTCAATTCTTTACGGGTGGATTCTCCTCTTTTCGGTCAGAACAATTGTTCTTCTGCTCCGTTCATCAGCGGCATCACTGGTCCTTGAAATGAAGGGGCATGAGCACTCATATTCAGATCGTATTGCGTTACATAATTATGCCCTATTTTTGAAGGCTTTTATTCTTCCATTCTCTTTTATAGCTTCCCTTTTTCCTGTTGGGGGCGGTGTTCTTTTCGTTCTTGCGTGGTCTGTCCTTTCGTTATTTTCTTTCATATCCGTTGTCCAGTCGGGAAGACATATTCATTCGATCGATTTCGGCACCTCTCTTCTGGTTTCAATAACTTCATCCCTGGCACTGTTTTTTCTCTCCATTTTTACGGTGATTGTTTTCTCCCTCTTCATTATTTCTTTTTTTATCCGGTAATCAGGTATTTTCGCACTGTATCAGCGGGACAAAACAGGGATATTTCGACTGTTTTTATGCTTGCAATAATGGATACTTCGATACTACTATTCTTTGTTTAAAAGGGAATCCAGAAAAGTATTCGATTTGAAGTTCCCCAAATTAATTGATACAGGAATTATCACTATGAGATTCGGCCATAAGGAGGCCTCGAAAAATCGCCTTCAACCCGGATTTTACCGCGGTTTTCACCGGGTATATCGCGTTGTGACCCGACCGTTCGTGTGTCCTGAGTGGAGTTTTTCATGGTCTGCGTTGAAAAGGTTGATTTTTAAAGATTCTCAAAATAAGAAAGTTTTTAACTTGGCTGTATTTCATTTTCTGTCACAAAGAATTTTATCTGCGCACTTTCGTCGTTATTGCAAAGGTATTTTTCTCATGTTCTCGTTGTGCCTCTGTTTGCTGTTCTCTTTTTCGACACTTACACTTCAAGCACAGGATTCGCGTCAGATTGAAATAAGCGCGCAGGAGATTCTCGCCCGTGTTGACGGTGTCATGCAGTATCCTGACGGAGAACTGAAGGGATCGCTGATGCATATACTTCCGACGGGAAAGTCCACTGCGATTAAGCTGAAGGCTCTTGTAACAAAAGAAGACTTTATTTTTCAGTTCAGCAATCAATCACGCGGAGCACAGATGCAGGTTCTTTACAATCTCAATGGTGAGGATATCTGGGTTTATAATGTTCTATCTCTCAAACTCTTTCACAAAGTCGATGTTGATCGTTATGATGATATTCTCAGCAGCAACTATAATTTCTTCGATCTTTCAAATGCGGATCTGCAAAGCAACTATACCGCAAAAATCGAAAAAGAGACAGTTTATAAAGAGAAGAATGTCGTTATATTGACGCTCACTCCGCTGTTCAAAGGCGGCGGTTATGGAGTACTTGTTCTTTATGTTGACAAGGCGACCTGGGTTCCGCTTCGAATTGATTATCAGGACAATGACAAGGTTACCGTGAAGACTATGTCAATCGGAAAGATCGCAGTGTACAATAACCGTTCATTTCCGGTACGTTATGATATGTTGCATATTAATTCCGGTACCCTTTCTATTCTTGAATTTACTGACTATGACAGTAAAATTGATTTTGATAAAAAGATTTTCAGACATGAAAATATGGGGACAGTTTTTTAATGCCGCACTTTTTTACCGATCAGGATTATGAGACTGGCGCACAGGCAGTACTCATCGATGATGACCATCATCATTTGGCGAACGTACACCGGTACAAGGTTGATGATGTTGTCATCATCAAGAGCACCTCTTTTTCGTATGACGCAAGGATAACCTCCATCGAACGTGATCGGACACGCTGTCAGGTTCTTTCCAAAAAGCCGATTGACTCGCAATCTGTCAGATTAATAGCGGCGATCCCCTTGCTCAAAGGGGGAAATACTGAACTTGCTCTTCAAAAATGCACAGAACTCGGAATAGACTGTTTCTATTTGGTTAATTTTGAGCGTTCAATTCCTGAATTGAAAAATGAGAGTTCAAAATTATCCCGATGGCAAAAGATTGTGCATGAAGCCTCAAAACAGTGTATGAGGGATCGTGTACCGGAAATTGCGGATGTTGTCTCTTCTGAAGTTTTTTTTAATCGCAGTGATATTGCACCAATCCGAGTTCTTCTTGATTTGGAGACATCATCCCCCGTTGATTTTTCGGTGTTATCTCAGACGCCTCTTTGTTTTTCTGTCGGCCCTGAGGGCGGGTATACGCAGCGGGAACGGGAAATGGCGTTATCACACGGCTGGATGCAGTGTAAAATAAATCATAATCAGTTACGTGCTGAAACTGCGGTGATTTCGTTCGCCGCAATTTTATCATATCGTTTATCTTCGGGTCAGAACTAGAAACTTTTCCCAAGCAAGGATCATATGTCTGTTACTATTGAAATTTTTCAGAACAAGGTGAAGACCAACGCACTAGCAAGTGTCAAGGCATTGACAAGAACTCTTTTCAGACGTCATTTCAGAAGGCGCCTGAAACAATTTTCTTATTCAGTGCGTCCAAATCAGGATCTTTTTCCCCTGATCGGAATGAATCACTTAAAGTTTTCCGACACGATGGTGATCCCCAATCCAAGGAAAACTGTTATTCTCGGCGGTTTTTTTCACAATACCGAGGATCTTCGTTATGCAATCAATCTTTCAGGCGCCTGCAAGCTTTCTAATTTGCAATTTGCAACTCACAATATCAGCGATTTTGATCAGACACTTGCCCAGAAAATATCGGCTGTCTATCAGGGAATTCAGAAGCGCGCCGCAAGACACAGATCATGTTCCCCGAACGACACACTGCAGTACTCCGCGTGGATGAGCATATACTCTGATCTGCTTTCGCCATTTTTCACAAATCTCCCCAATTCTGTTGCATATATCGCGCTGCATCCCCTCTGTGCGCAAGCAGCGGTAAAGAGCGGGATAGAACGGGTTTTCTATCTTGTTGACGATGAGTTCGTAAGCGGAGTAAATATTGTCGACGGTGCGGTGCATACCTGCATGGCACTCAGTGATTATTACCGAATACGTTCACTGCATAATATGACTACCGAAAAAGATGTTAATCACATTCCTGACTCAAAAATGCTGTATTCGGGCCGCGTAATCGACCATACAATGGCCATATCGCTTGAAAAGGATTCTCAGCGACGTATCAGCCGCCTGAAAAAAAATCAGCCGTTGCGAATAATGGTATCAACAGATTCCGAGGGAAAATTTAATGAGGCTCTCCTTGAGCTTCTTAAAAAGCTGTATCCCTCCATTTCTGAAAACAAGGCTTCCATCTACATTAATCTTCATGATCATAGACGTCTTCTCGAACTGTATCGTCCCATATTTGAAGTATATGGTGACCTCGTGACAGGGCATACTGAGATAATGGAGAGCACAGAGTTTCTTGATAAGAATATTTTGAAACCGACTTCGGGATTACACTTCTTTCTTCATGAAGAGCGGATATCAGCGCTTTACGCAAATAATCTTCTGTGCCGTTTCGCGGATATTGCTGTCATGAATCCTTCCGGTGCGGGGATGTACCCCGTACCCAAAGTGCTGCTTCGTACAGGACAAAAACAGGATACATATTTTTCCGAGAAGGCCTTTTCAACAGAGAATGCACTGCTGAGTTGTGTCAGGAGTAGTGATATTTATACTTTTTTGAAAAACTGTATTGATGACAAGAGTTATCTTGAGGCGGCAAACCGAAAAATTTATAACTCACGGCTCAAATATCAGGGGACATTGCGTTTGATTGAGCAGATTAACAAAAAAAACCTCGTTGAATCTCCCCCCAGGATGGATGTGTATAAATACCTCAAATGAACATCAGCATTTATCTGAAGTAATCTATGCTCATTGCGCGATCCTGCTCTGTGATCGTAGAGTCAAGCGCAAGCAGGCTCAGGATGTTTCTGCATTTTTCAATGAAACTTGCATCATAGCCTCTGACTGATCCCTTTTTCTCGGGATAAAAAGCCGCCAGGCGGACTGTTTCGGAGAGAGTCAATTCAGAGACGTTCTTCATAAAGTATTCGCGACAGACATCCTCAACAGCACTTTTTTCGTGATATTCAACGTATGAACATGCAAGCTCTCTAATATCGAAATCCGAATAATTTTTTCTCGCATTCACAGCTGCGCTGATTGCCGCGGGGAGGGTCTTAATTTCCCGGAACTTCCGCTGTTCTGCAAGTGTGAATTGCAGAATGAATTTTGGAGAGTTCGGCGATTCACCGCATGCACCCGCAGCTTCTTCGTAGTAAGGATTCTTCTCTGAGATGATCAGAGAATATCCAAGTGCGCGCGAAAACAGGGTTGATACCTTTAATTGTGCAGCTTGTCCGGGTGTCTGAGCGGACAGACCTGCCGTTCCGGTTGCGTGTGAGGGAGTATTATTCTGCGTTGTGTTGTTTTCTGAGGAAGTTGCGGGCAGCTCGAGCGGAACATTCCGCTGTTGCGGTCTGTGAATTTCAAAGTAAATGAACAACTCAGCCGCTACAACGACTGCAAATAACACTACGAGTATTGTGAGTAATAACCTGAATTTTATCCGCTTCACTCTCTTATCATCCCGCTGCCGAGTGAGAAAACGGGTCCTTGCATTATGAACAACATGGCCCCGTTTCAGCTAATATCGTATTGTTTGTAGTCGCTTCGAAAATCAGCATTTTCATTTTTCTCACAAATGAATATGCTGATTTTCTAAACTTTGCGACCACAAGGGAACATCAATAGTTATTTTATGAGGTTCACTTATGTCAGTCAGTTTTTTTCAAAAAGTTTCTTTATTGTTGTACCAATTTCAGCCGGCATAATCAGAAACTTGGTATTGGGCGATGAAGCCATATCGCCCATTTTCTTGATGTACTCCTGACCAAGAAGATACATCGTCGGATCACCTTTTGTGACGGAAAGGGATTCCGTAACCATGCGTATCGCCTCTGACTCTGCTTTTGCAAGCCGCTCTCTCGCCTCGGCCTGAAGCTGTGCGGACTCTTTCTGTCCCTCTGCGGTGAGAACCGCCGCACGCTTTTCACCCTCTGCCTTTTCAATTGCGCTCTGCTTCATACCCTCGGCTTCGAGTATCTGTGCACGTTTCATACGTTCGGCCTTCATCTGCTGTGTCATCGCGTCCTTCACATCCGCCGGGGGTTCTATATCTTGAATTTCTACACGCGTAATCTTAGCACCCCATGAATCGGTTGCATCGTCCAGAATCATCAGAAGCTCTTTATTAATCTTGTCTCGGCTTGAGAGTGATTCATCGAGTGTCATCTTTCCCATGATCGCGCGGAGCGAGGTCTGCCCGAGCGCGGCCATGCCGTACTGAAGATTCTCGATTCCGTAGTACGACTTATAGGGATCCATAATCTTGAAAAATATGACACCGTTGACATTGAGCGTCGCATTATCAGAGGTGATGATAGACTGGCGCGGCATGTCGATAAGCCGCTCACGAATATCAATCTTCTTCGCGACACGGGTGATAAAAGGGTTGATAAAATTGAGTCCGGGCTGCAGAATTCCCTGAAATTTTCCGAACCTTTCAACGATCCAGTTTTCAGCCTGGGGAACAATGCGCACTCCCTTAATCACGATAACAATCATAGCGGTAACAGACGCTATTGCCAGATATAACATAAATCCTCCTTTTTTGTGGTGAAACATTTAAAAGTGCAAGTGTGCTTCAAAAAGGTTCTGCCCCCCTGTGCGGACGAGCAGAAGAATATTCTGAATACAAAATAGTGATAGTTCAAATTCCACCAATAACCGATCTTTTGATAGTCCGCTTGTATTCATTAGGCTACCGTGAGTAACGGACAGCCCTAGCAATTACTCATTCGTCTTTTTTACCAAAATATGATTGCCCCGCGCCTCAACAACGACTACTTCCGTTCCGGCCTCAATTGCATCATCGCTATCCGCCTTCCAGATAGAAATACCATGGTAAGGAGAGTAAAGATTAACCTCACCTGGTTTTCCGGGGATTATGGATGTACTGACCTTACCTTTTATTCCCGTGAGCGTATCGTCACGCGAAGCTGCAACCATCGTCTTTCCGAACTTCAGATATTTCTTTGCAACAAAAAACCAGAGAAATACAAAAAGAATTGTCAGCAGGGAAAAGATAATCAACTGAACGAGGTAACTGTAATATGGAATGACCCCCATCAGACACAAAAGACCCACGATAAGCGCCGCTGCACCGGACCACATCGACAGCTGTGTGGGAAAAAGAAATTCGGTGCTCGCGATGATGATGCCAAGAGCAATCCACAGATAGGGGACGGAGAGTTGAAAAAAGTAGAGATCTATCATTGTTTTTTCCTTCCGGGTAAAAGTTTGATGATTCTGGCTATAGGCTTGCGCAAAAGAATAAGGGCAATAATAATCAGAATATAGGGAATCAGTATTATCAGCATATACACCGCCCGCAGAAACAAGTTCACCATCGTGACAAATGCATCGGTAAAGTCAGGTATATTGAATAGACTCTCACTCTTTTGAGTGACATTTACGCTGAACTTCACCCATTTGATCGCATCATCTACCTGCCTCATCTGATATTCGTTCTGGTCAAGCACATCCTCGGATTGAGCCAGATACTGTTCTCTCAGTTCATAGTTCTGTTTCGTGGTATACGAATCTGTCAGTGCGTGCAGGCGGCGTTCAATACGAAGTTCCTCTCTGCGTTTCTGTATAAGATTGAAAACATTTTCAAGGGTATGATCGACCGTCGAAATGTTCTCACTCTCAAGTGTGCCCAATCTGTTCAGCTCATCGATAACGGTGTACAACGAATCAGTTTTGATGCTGAAATTTGTCTGAAGATATCTCTCGTCAGCCGTGTTGACCTGCGAATCCCGAATAAAACCGTATTTTTTAATTGTAGCCAAGAGAAGGTTTCTTGATCTGTCGAAGTCTTTTGTTTTGAACGAGAGTTCGATCGAATACTCCAGCAGCCGCTCGGCCTCAATATCACCTTTTGCGGCGAACCATTCCTGCATCGAGACGCCGTCGGCATTCGAGGCAACCGATTTTTTGTCCGCCTGACCGGAGACGGCGGATTCATCCATCTCAAGCATTTTCTCTGCTGCGGGGGCGGCGGGCTGGGGCTCAGGGCTGCGATCACTCGTTTCTGTTCCTGCGGGTCCTTCCGGATTCCATCCATGCCCCTGAAAATTCTCTTCGTTCTTTTTGGCGCAGGCAAACACGAGCAGAATAAGGGCCGCAATCAGACACTTTTTCATTGATAGACTCCGTAAAAAAGCGATATTAAACCCTCACTAGGATAATTGAGAGTTGTGCTAACTTCAAGACAAATTTTAACAATATTCGAAATTAAGAACGCACAGATGTAAGCCTCTATCCACTGCACTCAGTGGAGATGAACAGCGGGCTTGACGCTTTTCACTCATTAATGAGTCCATGGAATCAATTTTTTAAGGGATAAGTCAAATATTACTTTACAGATAATAAATGCACAAATAATCTGCATTATGTCTCATAAATTGTTCGGTCGAATAGGGCGGGTCTTTGTTCCCTGTATCTGCGGAAGTTCTGCTGTCGGGACATTCATTGAGCCTGCGTTCATAAACGCTTTGTTCAGATATCACGGGGAGGGAAAATGGATTTGATAAAAAATATGATTCGGCAGATTCGTGATGTTTTTGCCGGTCTTTCCATGACAAAAAAGATTATCGTCGGGGTTGTAGCCGCTACCGTGGTTGTCGCTTTTGCGGTTCTCTTTACAGTCTCCGGACAGGAGCCGAAAGTAGTACTATTTGCCGATCTATCTGCGGAGGACTTCGGACAAGTCACAAAAAAACTGGATGAACTCTCCTTCCAGTATTCCACAACCGGAACTACCAGTATTTATGTCGAGCCGGAACAGCGTGAACAGATCATGACTCGTCTGGCACAGGAGGATATGATCCCCAAAGGCATCCCCGGCTGGAAACTCTTTGACATGACCAATTGGACCGAGACGGATCGTGAGCTTGATGTAAAATACATGCGTGCTCTTCAGGGCGCGATCGTCTCCCACATACAGTCGCTTGAGCCTGTAGAAAAAGCCGAAGTGCAGATTGCAATGACAGAGGACTCACTCTATGCCAACCAGAATTCCGAATATACGGCGGCAGTAACGATACATCTCGCCCCCGGATACGACAGCCTGAATCAGAAGACTATAAAAGGAATTGTATATCTTGTTTCACGGGCAGTCGGTCCCCGGCTGAAACCGGAGAATGTGACGGTCACCGATGCAAGCGGCTCTATTATTTCTGATTTTGATGATGAATTATCGAAGAGCAAAGAGCAGATGACAATTCTTGAAGAGCGTCGCAAGCACAAGGAGAAAGAACGTGTGCGCATGCTCAACGACATCAAGGCGGGTCTTGAGCGTGTCTTTACCGCTGAACGAATTCAGGTGGTAAGTCTCAATCTCGAGTACAATTGGGATGAGATCACCGAACATAAAAAAGAACATACGCCTATCGAGACTGTTTCGGATAATCCGGATACCCCCTACTCAGAGCGTCAGTTTGTGGAGTCATTCACCCTCTCAGAAAAGAAAACCGAAGAGAATTTTCAGGGACACGGATGGAATCCCGAAGGACCCGCAGGAACAGAGGCGAACACCCCTCCGGGATACAAAGCAGCAGATGACCAGTTTGCGAAATATAATAAAAATGAGAATATTACCAATTATGCGATAAATGAAGTACAGACGGATATTAAGCGTGACCCCTTTGATATTCAGAAAATAACCGTCGCTATTGCCATAGACAGCCTTCAGGATCTTCCCCGCAAGGAGGACGGCAACTATGATCTTGATCCTGCAAAGAAGCCTGTGCAGACGCCTCTTTCGCCTGAGGAGCTTAAGCAGGCCGAAGAAATCGTAAAGGCGGCAATCGGTTTCAAGGCGGCGCGGGGGGATATGGTCTCGGTCGCAAATATACCCTTTGACCATAGCAAACAATGGGATGCGCTGCGCAATGAATACATTCGTAAGGAACAGACCAAGCGGCTGCTTCTTGCGGGTCTTATCGGTATATTCGCGCTCTTTCTCGGATTTGTCCTCTATCAGGCGATCCGTAAGGAGCTTGCACGCCGCCGCCGCATCAGAGAGGAACAGCTTGCGCTTGAACAGCAGCGTATGCGCGAAGCGGCATTGCGTGCCGCTGAAGAAGAGGGAGTCGACGTCGAACTCTCACTCGAAGACCGCGCGCGTCTTGAGCTGCAGCAGAATGCCATCAATCTGGCGCGCGAGCGTCCGGACGATGTGGCCCAGCTTCTGCGGACATGGCTGGCTGAAGAGTAAAGAGGCAGATGATGGATGTATCATAAAAAGGTACATCCATATTGTGTCGTGTTTTCTCTTTTTTGCCGATAGTGTGTAATAAGGTGAATCAAATTTTCCGGCCCGTAGCATACGCGGCCGGATATGTTATTATGGTGGAATACTGATGCTGCAGTCAAAAAAGACACAGCTTTCGGGGCGTCAAAAGGCGGCGATCTTTCTCGTAACCCTCGGCTCTGAGGTCTCTGCCGAGATTTTCAAGCATTTGCGTGAAGATGAGATCGAGCAGCTCACATTCGAGATCGCCCGAATTGACAAGGTCGATCCTTCGGAGAAAGATCAGGTGTTGATGGAGTTCCAGGAGCTGATGATGGCTCAGGAGTTCATCACCAACGGCGGTATCGAGTATGCCCGAGAAGTTCTTGAACGGGCGCTGGGCACCCAGAAGTCGATTGATATTGTCAACCGCTTGACTTCGTCTCTTCAGGTGCGGCCTTTCGACTTTATCCGCAGAACCGATCCGAGCCATCTTTTGAACTTTATCCAGGGTGAGCATCCCCAGACTATTGCCCTTATTCTTGCATACCTTGATCCCCAAAAGGCTGCGTCTATCCTTTCCGCACTTCGTCATGAGATTCAGGCTGATGTCGCCAAACGTATCGCGATAATGGACCGTACCTCTCCTGATGTACTTCGCGAAGTTGAACGTGTCCTTGAGCGCAAACTTTCGACACTGGCTTCAGAGGATTACGCATCGGCCGGTGGTATTGATTCAATTGTCGAAGTCCTCAATAACGTCGACCGCGGAACGGAGAAGATCATCATAGAGGCCCTTGAAGAGGATGATCCCGAGCTTGCCGAAGAGATCAAGAAGCGCATGTTCGTATTCGAGGATATTGTTCTTCTCGACGACCGTTCCATTCAGAAGGTGCTTCGCGAGGTCGACCAGAACGACCTCGGCAAGGCGCTCAAGGGCGTCGATACGGAGGTACAGGAGAAGATTTTCAAAAATATGTCCAAACGCGCCGCTTCTCTTTTGAAAGAGGATATGGACTTTATGGGCCCCTTGCGGCTGCGTGACGTTGAAGAGTCGCAGCAGAAGGTCGTAAATATAATTCGTAAGCTTGAAGAATCAGGCGAGATCGTCGTTGCGCGCGGCGGCGAAGAAGAATTGGTTATGTGATAAGGGTATACTATGTCAAAACTTGTATTTAAACCGATGGAGATCAAGCAGCTCGGTATTCCCAAACAGATCGAGCTGCCGGACAAATATCAGAAGAATATCCTCTCGGATGACGAGTATCGCGAGTTCGAAGTGGATGAGGCGGGCAACCCTGTCGATTTTTATCAGGGTCCGTCAATAGAAGAGATGGAAGCCGAGATCGAGCGGTACCGCCGGGAAACTGAAGAAGAGACGCAGCGGATGATTGCCGACGCGCGCGAACAGGCGCGGCAGATTGAGGATGACGGAAAGAAAAACGCATTTCGTGAGCTTTCCGAGACCCGAGAGCAGATCAAGATCGAAATGGATAAACTCCGCCAGGAGTCCAACCGTGAGATTGAACGCGGTAAATTCGAAGCGGAGAAGATGATCAAAGAGGCCGAGCTTAAGGTCTCACAGATCGAACACGACGCATACAAAAAGGGATACGAAGCGGGACGCGAAGAGGGTTATAAAGAGGGTCAGGCCGAGGTCATGCGCCTCATCGACCGTCTGGGCACTATCGTCTCCACCGCGGTAGATATCCGAGATGATATAATAAAATCGTCAGAGAAGATGATGACAGAGATGATCCTGATGATCTCGCGCAAGGTCATTAAGGATGAGATTGTTGAACGCCGCGAAGTGGTCATCAATAACATTAAAGAGGCGATCAAGCGAGTGAAAGACCGCGACCGTATCGACATCCGCGTGAACTTCGCGGATCTGGATATGACGACGGCACACAAAGACGAACTGATAAAGATGATGGAGTCTCTCAAGAAGGTCAATATCTACGAAGATTCGCGTGTCGATCGCGGCGGATGTATTATCGAGACAGATGTCGGCTCTATAGACTCCCGCATATCCTCTCAGCTTGACATGATTGAAGAGGCGATTCGTAATACAAACACGATGTAACGGTGATCTATGATTCGGGTACTGCCCCACGAAAAGGTTGATGTACTTTCAAAGTACATGCGTATTATCAACGAGCTTGATACGGTCAGGCACACGGGCTTTGTTGACCGCATTCAGGGGTTGACGATAGAGTCTGTGGGGCCCATAGTCCGCTACGGCGATGTATGCAAAATCGTTACAGACGATAAGGACTATATTTTTGCCGAGGTGGTCGGTTTCCGCGCGAAGGACCGGCCTCTTCTGATGCCGATCGGCGATATGCGGGGGGTGATTCCCGGCGCGGATGTCATCTCGCTTGGTTCATCCCTGATGGCTCCCGTCGGCCCCGAAATTCTCGGGCGAATTGTCGACGGCCTCGGAATGCCGATGGATGGAAAAGGACCGGTCCTTACTTCGTTCAAATATCCGATCGAAGGCAAACCTGTAAATCCGCTCAAACGCCAGCCGGTGGAGAAGCATCTGATGACCGGCATTCGTGCCATTGACGGTATGCTTACCGTCGGCCGCGGGCAGCGTATCGGTATTTTCTCAGGTTCAGGGGTCGGTAAATCGACGACGCTGGGAATGATAGCCCGCTATACCGACGCCGATATCAATGTCATTGCCCTCATCGGAGAGCGCGGTCGTGAGGTGAATGATTTCGTCAAGAAGGAACTCGGTGAGGAGGCCCTTGCGAAAAGTGTGGTGGTGGTGGCGACATCCGATCAGCCGCCGATGATGCGTATTCGCGGAGCATATCTCGCGCACGCCATCGCTGAATTTTTCAGGGACCAGGGCAGCGACGTAAACCTTCTGCTCGACTCGGTGACTCGATTTGCGATGGCACAGCGTGAGAAGGGGCTTGCCGCCGGTGAGCCGTCGGCTTCGAAAGGGTATCCCCCTTCGGTTTTCAATATGATGGCCCGTATGCTCGAGCGCTCAGGTTCAGGCGAGAAGGGAACAATCACCGCGTTTTATACAGTACTTGTCGAGGCGGACGATATGAACGACCCGATAGGGGATGCGGTGCGCGGAATACTTGACGGACATATCATTCTTGACCGCTCGATTGCCAACAAGGGGCATTATCCCCCCATCGATATACTGGCGTCGGTCTCACGTTGTATGAAAGATGTAATCACGCCCGAGCATCGTGCGAGCGCGCAGGAAATACGAGAGCTGCTGGCTTCCTACAAAGAGGTTGAGGACATGGTTCTGCTCAATACTTATGTGAAGGGAACGAGCCCGCTCGCCGACAGGGCGATCAGGCTCAATAACGATATCAATCAGTTTCTGCGCCAGCAGACCGCTGATAGGAGTGATTTTGAAACAACACTTTCCAAGATGCGCTCTATGATCGCACCGCATCCCTCTTCTCGTGCCGCTGCCTCTGATTATGTCACTTCAAGAAGGGATAGAAGATGAAGCGTTTCAAGTTCAGACTCGAAAAGCTGCTTGATGTCAAGAAGGCGAAGGAACGCGCCATTCAAAACGAGTTGGCTCTTGAAATCGGGAAGCAGAATATTCTTATTGATAAGCAGAACGCGCACCGTGATAATCTTGCACAGTTGAAAAAAACAAATCATGAACAGATGCGGCAGAACAAAATCTCTTTTTCGAACCTGATGATCTACCACACATACGAACAGAATGCAGTATCAATAATCAGGGGTCTGCAGGATCAGGTAAACCAGATGCAGCCCAAGATCCACGAGATACGCACCCGCCTTGACCTGGCCGTCAAGGAGCGCAAGTCCATCGAGAAACTGAAAGAGCGAAAATTTGATGAATGGAAATACCAGGTAATGAAGAACGAAGAACATGAGAATGATGAGATAAACATGAAGATCTTTGAGGCTAACAGAAGAGTCGCAAGCGAGGCGATATATGATTCAGTTGATCAAAAAATGTAAACAAGAGGCATAATATGACAGAGGGAATGATTGCCGTAATGAGCCGTATCTCCGAGCTGCAGAAGCGTTTCGGTCTTAATCGCAGTGAGCGCAGTGATGTAGATGCGCAGACACAATCCTCGACCGGCTTTTCGCAGGCTCTGCAGCAGCAGTCCGCCGCTCAAGAGCCTGCTGGTGATGATTCCGCCCTTCCGGTAAATGACGCTCTTGCCGGTGATCCCGTTCGTGCCTCACTCGATTCGCCCGCTGCAGAATTAAAAAATTCGCTTCAGCGCGCCGCAGTTATCTCTTCTGCGAAACAGAGCGATGCCCCCTCATCGTATAACACAAAGTCGGTAATCGATCTGATCCTGCAGGATAAAAGGGCTGTCTCAAACGCGGTAGAGCAGTATACGCAGAGCGCGCGGGATATTCTGCAGAACACCGATGAGCAGACACCTGAGAATTAGGTTTTCGAGATAATGAAACACCCGAGTCTCATTTTATTTTGTTGATCGGCAAAATTTATCATAGTTCATAGTCATTTGAGGAGCAAGTAATGAAAGTATCAGATAAATCCAAGGCCATATACCTGATTCTTATGATATTTTTCCTGATATCGACCGGTATCTTCTGGTTTGATTATATCGGCCTTATCGATATGAATTCATTCATCAGAAAGATAACCCACAAAACCGATCCATCGGTTTTGTACGACGACGATGATGAACCATCTCTGATTCTTCGTGAAGAGTTTGGAAAGGAGCAGGAGAAGCTTGAAGAGCGCGTGGCTGATATCGACCGCAGGGAAGCTTCAATAGTTCAGATGGAAAAAGAGCTCGAAAAAGAGAAAGAGAAAATCGATGAGATGAAAAAAGGTCTCGAAATCGAGAAGAAAAAATTTGAAGAAGAGAAGACCAAATACTCCGGCTACAGAAAAAATGTTGAGGATCTTGCGCAGAAGATCGGCAACATGCCACCGCAGGATTCTGTCGCTATCATGATAAACTGGGAGGATCCTCTTATCATCGATGTACTGCGGCAGATGGATGCAAATGCCGCGGAGGCGGGAACACAGAGTATAACCTCCTATCTCATTTCACTGATGCCCCGTGATAAGGCGAGCCGCCTGATGTACCTGATGACGCAGTTGTAGGTAGAGCAAAAAGGGGGCTGTATCGCAATCTGTCAGCCGTTATCCTTCATCATATCGTAAATGAGCACTATGTGCCGCTTCTCTTCATTTATCAGATTATCAAGAATTTCAAGTGTCTCACCGTCTGCGGCGCTGTAGAAGGATGTCAGCTCTTTGTACCAAATAATCGAATCTTTTTCTGTCTGAAGGGCAATAGACAGAACATCATTCACTGTTGTCACGGATGCAAGCACCTTTGTAATATCCGAGGCATCCTTGAAGACCTGAACCTGAGTGAGCGCCTGCAGATAGGCGTAATAGGTATCGTCGAATACCCCTTCTCTTGATGCTACTGACGATAGAACGCTTTGAAAATACTTACGGTGTTTCAGCTCTTCGCTTGCGAGAATAGAAAACGTGCCGGCCGCTTTTTTTGAATGACTTTCAAATTTCGCGGCACACGCGGTATAAAACGCGTAACCGGTATCTTCAATTTTGACCGCCATATCGACAATCTCTTTCGATGAGTATTTCATATACACCTCAATTTTTTGTAAGTGTTAAAGCCGCTGATAATCAGGATCAAGTGTTATCACCGGAGCAAATCCCGAAGAGTTATCTCGTTCTATCCCTCTTTTTTTTGCCGCCTCTGTGAGCATCTGCTGGTTTCGATGAACTCTTATTCGACAAATCAGCCGGCAGAAAATCGATCTGCTGTACAAAATGATCTGCTTTGACCAGGGTGACCTTGATCGCATCGCCGAGTGTATAGACCTTCCGTCTGTTCCGGCCGACAGCGCTGCATGTCTCCTCGTTGACGATATAGTAATCGTCACTCATGAGTTTGAAGGGTATCATCCCCTCGACGGGGATCTCGTCAAGCAGCACATATATGCCGTATTTGGCAACACCGGAAATTATACCCGTAAAGTCGCTGCCGAGATAACGCTCCATGAGCCGGCATGATTTGATCTTGTACAGATCACGCTCGGCCTTCTGGGCGACACGCTCAAGGTCGCTTGATTGTTTTGCCATCGCGTTGAGCTGGTTGACCGTATAGGGTTCTTTGTGTCCCTCAATCAACGCCTTAAGAATTCTGTGAACCAGAAGATCGGGATAGCGGCGTATCGGCGAGGTAAAATGAGTGTAGTCTTTGAACCCGAGTCCGAAGTGACCGAGGGGCTCGGTGTCGTAGAAGGCCTGCATCATCGATTTCAGGATAATCATGTTGACGACATATGAGTAATCCGAGTTCTTGGTCCTTTCGATCACGCCCTGCAGCGAAACACCGATATTCTTATTTTTTGTGACATTGATGTTGAACAGTGCGAGAAAATTTTTAAGCTTCTGCATGTTCTCCGCTGAGATCGGCTCGTGCACCCGGTAGACTCCGGGGATCTTGTTTCTCTTGAAATGAAAAGCCACCGCCTGGTTGGCCGCAAGCATGCACTCTTCAACAATTTCATGGCTTCGCAGACGTTTGGCGATGGAAATTCCGGTAAAGGCGCCATCGGTGTAATTCAACTCAAAATCGGAAAGATCAAGATCGAGGCGTCCCTTCTTCATCCGCTCTTTTTTCAGGGCAGAGGTGAACGAATAGAGCTCTTTGAGAAGCTCGGCCACCTGATCGTGCTTTTCCTGCGCAGTATCAATGAGGGCGTCAGCCACTGTATAGGTGAGGCGCCGGCTGACTTTGAGCAGGCTCTTGACAAAACGGCTCGATCGGATCTCAAGAGTGTTTCGGTCATACTCAAGAATTGCGGTGACGGTCAGCTTCTCTTCATTCGCGCGAAGCGAGCAGAGGTTGTTTGAGAGAATTTCGGGAAGCATGGGGATGACGTGTTTTCCCAGATAGTAGGATGTTCCGCGCGTGAGCGCCTCGCGGTCGATCGCGTCTGCGGGTTTCACGTAGGCCGAGACATCGGCTATGTGCACGTAGAGGCGAAGCATATCCCCCTGCGTTTCAAAAGAAATCGCATCGTCAAAATCTTTCGCGTTATCACCGTCAATGGTCACGGTAAGAAGATCGGTATAATCGGTGCGCCCGTGTTTTTCACGCTCGAAGATCTCAAGAAAGGGGGCGGGGGGATACTCACCGTACGAAGCCGGCAGCGCAAACTTGGCGCTCACCCTCTCGAAATCAAAGCTCTCATCATCCTGGATTGCCTTCGCAAGGATCCTGCACTCGGGAAGATTCGCCAGACTCTTTCCGGTGAGTTCGACTTCGACTACCGCTGCAAGTTCGACTTCTTCACCGTCACGCGCGGCGACCGCATACACCGCTCCGGGAAGGTCAAGCAGGCGGCAGTAGATTAATCCCTTGGTCTTTCTATCTATCTCGGCATAGAAACGCGTACGGGAACGTTCGATCACCTTCTGAACCCTGGCGTAAAAAACACCTTTGCGGCAATCGCTGATTATGAAAAGAACTCTGTCCCCGTTATGGGCATTTTCGGTATCATCTTTTTTTACGATGTAGTGAAGATCTCCCGAGATGATTTCTCCTGACCCGGATTTTCCGCACTTGAGGGTTCCCGCAGAGTTGAACTCTTTGTTAAACGAAAAAGATTCACCGCGGAGCGTGAGGTAGCCGATTTCTACCAGCGAAGCACAGGTGCTCTGAAGGGAGGCAATATCGGCAGAGGAGAGAGATGAGGATTTCTTCTTCTTTTTTTTCGCGATGTTTTTCTGAACGAACAGAATGCTGATAAGCGAGCTGACGGTAAATTCACCATCGATCTTCTGCAGGAGCTGTAATACTTTTCTTGAAGATAGAGCCATAGAGTTTTTGTCCATCCGGAGTGTCGAAGCGACCAGCCTGCACATCCGGTTTTTTTATTCAGGAGAGTGCCCCGTCATTTATAAACGGGGCTTCTTCGATCTGTTTTGTCGCTGACGGATACTACTCCTGGGGTTTGACAGTATCGTCGTCTTTTTTTTCGGTTTTATCTGCTACTTTGATCTGTTCAATTTCAATCTTTTTAGCCGCGATCTGTTCCGTACATGATGTAATTTTCTCGATAAAGGCAGCGACAGAGGGATCGTCCTTCGAGATTGATGTGCTGTTTTTAAATGTCTCGTAAACACTCTTGCCGAGCTTTTCAGCGGTTGAATCCAGTTTGGTTTCAATCGCCTTTATTTCCATCATCAACTTGGTGATATGCGCGTAATCGCCTGTTTTGCTTGCGAACTTCTGGGTAAATGTGAAGACTTTTTCTTTAAAATCATTCAGTTTTTCCATAAATGGCCGAAGCCTCCTTATTCTGACCGGGTTGAGCGGGGGGAAACAAAACAATTCTGATTTCTCCCCTGCGGTGCGAAGCGGCATGTTATGTGCCCGAGAGCCGGATATCTGCGCAGTTATCGATCAGATAATTGCGTAATACACAGGCTTTCAGAACACTGATATATAGATGCACTTTTGCGCAAAAAAAGTCAAGGCAATCTCAAAAATAACTTACATGCGTATAAGGCGGAGGCGGAGCGATAAGAGAGATAATATAATAGTATAGTACTCACCTCACCATATAAGCATACCAGTCAGTATACTGTTTCACCTGCGGATTTACAGCTCGAGATTTTCGCTAATCCGCAGATCACGCACCCAGCCTGGAAAATATTCCGGCAGAGGGGCAGTTATATGCAGTCCCTCTTTTCTCACCGGATGGGTGAATGAGAGGATTGCCGCATGCAGCAGAATTGCGTTTTCCTTATTTTTCAGAGGCACCGCGCCGTAGGCCGCATCTCCCGAAACGGGAAGATTGATTGATTTCAGAAACGCTCGGATCTGGTGTTTGCGTCCGGTAACGAGTCGGATCGCACTGACAACTTCAGATCCCTTCTGTGCCAGAATTTTATAGTAGTGTTCAACACCTGTTGATGTCCGGTTATCATGGTAAACGGTTGTAATTGCCGCCGGCCGCTCAAACGAGCCTTTGAAGTGTTTCCACCCGTCGGAGAGCTCAATTTTGCGTGAACTCGCGCTTACCGCAATATAGATTTTGACAATCTCGTTATCTTTGATCATCTGCGCGAGGCGAGAGGCCGCCTTTGATGTCTTTGCGAAGACCATTGCGCCCGATACAGGCGCGTCAAGGCGGTGGATTCCGCCTAGGTAGACGTTCCCGCTCTTATTGGCCGACACTTTTATATACTCTTTCAGAATCTCTACAAGACTCTCTCTGTGCCCGTCCCCCTGCGAGAGAATACCCGCCGGTTTGTTTATCACAAGCAGGTGGTTGTCTTCGAATAAAACAGGTACCATCATCCCCCCTAATCAATCAATACCCGGCTGGCAGGTAAATATAATGTTATATGAACTGCTTTTTCGAATTATGCCGATCGGAAAAAATCGGTTTTCTTACTATCAGAGCCCTTAACCTGTTCAATATGTCCGGCGCCGGCCTTTATCTGAAAATTGATATCCGCTTTCACCGGTTGAACCGAGCCACCATAGTTTGCGCGGTGAAGAGTGTAAACAGTAAAACAAAACCGTCCCTCCCCGGCGGATTTGAAATAAAAAGAGAGTGACAGATGCACTTATTGAAAGTACTATTGAATCAGCAGCTGCAGAGCAACTTAACAGGGATCAGTGCGTAGCATGACAGATAAAATATCAATCGATCAGCTTATACGCGACTCTATCGAAAAACTGAATGCGGATATTGAGATACGCAAGTCGCTTTTTCTGAGCATTCTGCACAGGAATATCGACGCACTTGTCAGCGGCGCCGAAAAATGGTTCGGCACTGATGTTCCCCAGGATTATATTGAAATTCTCAACTCGCTTGTAAACTTCTCCGTGATGTTCTCAGATCAGATACAGACATTCAACGATGTGGTTCAGGAAAGTTCATATGAGGTTATCCGCCCCTCAGAGATCATTCACGAGCTCACCATCGACTTTATTGAAATGATAAATATGCGCAATTTTACCGCTCATTATGAGGAAGCCGAGATACTGACTTCGAGGCAGGTCTTCAAGGATTCTATATATAATATCTTTCTTTGTATCTCGCAATTTTACAAAATCGACTCGTCCTGCGAGATAGAGATTCTGAAAAAGGCGACGACGATACACATCGATTTTATCTTCAGCGCGCTTTCGGAGCAGATGCCGGATATCACCAAGCTTCTGCGCATCTTCTTTACTCAGAAAAAAAATGACGAGAGCAATGTCGACTACAAGATGCGCCTCGGGCTGAATATTGCGGTTGAAAACCTTAAACGCATCGGGGGAAATTTCAACATCACCAGCACTCAGGGGGGAAATGTGACGGTCTACATAACATTTCCCTCGAACGATTTTCTTGAGTCGGTCAACGATATAAGAAAGCACTACCTTGAAATGGCCGTGCGTGAGCATACGGGCCGGGTGTATCTGTACTGTGAAGACAAGGTCATGGAACTTCTGCTTTCAGAAAATCTGGCTGACAACGGGTACAAAGTCAAACGGCTTCGCCCCGAGAAAATTCTTGGCGATGCCGACTATGCGCAGTCAGACGCCATCATCGTTGATGCGGGAGCTCTGCACCATATGGATCAAAGTCAGCTCAATATTTTTTTTAATCAGTACCCTGATAAAAAGATAGTCTATATCACCCGCAGCAGAGAGAATGTCGTGTCTGTGCCGCATGTCTACAATGCGGTCGTTCCTTTCGAGATAGAATCTATAACGGAGTTTATTCAGCACTGATGTATTATATTGTGGGCGACATTCACGGTGAGTTCGGCAAGCTGAAAAGAGTGATGGGGAAGGTTCTGCCCGGCCTTACCGGCGATGACACAATCATCTTTCTCGGAGACTACATTGACCGGGGACCCGATTCATACCGCGTCGTTGAGTTCATTGTATCTCTGGCAAACGATCACACCGTGGTGCCCCTGATGGGAAACCACGAGGTGATGCTAATGGAGGTTCTTGCCGGAACCCTTCCCCCCGAACACTATTATTACAACGGCGGGAAAAGTACCATCAAAAGTTACAAAGAGAGCCTTGGTCAGTTTTATATTCCCGAGAGTCATAAAAAGATTCTTTTTTCTAAACAATATTACTATCAGACCGATACGTTTATTGCGGTGCATGCGGGGCTCAATCCAGATCAGGGAGACCCCGAGTCGAATGAGCCGTTTGATCTTGTGTGGATTCGCGAACAGTTCTTTAAACGGAATCTTCGCTGGCCTAAAACGATAATCTTCGGTCATACCCCCACATTTTTCATTCACCGTCAGAAGGGAGAGCCTTATTTCGATGATAAACGCAATATCATCGGTCTTGATACCGGCGCCGCATATAACGGCCCCATCACGGTGATGAGATTTTCCGACCGCAGGATCTATCAGTCGAATTGAGTTTTTCCAGGAGCGTTTTGTGATTTCAAGTAAAATCCGGATTACTATGGCACTCATTCCTGTTATCGCTGTACTTGTTCTTCTTCAGCGCCCCGCCGAAGGGCATCTTCTGAGCGTTATAGTCGAATCTGTCCGCAAGGGGAGTATTACGGTAATAGCTGATGTCGCCCCTTCACAGAGCGATTATTCCATTTATAAGAAAAATGAAAGTGTTGCCGCACTTCACATCCTCTCAGTCGTGCGTATCACTCAATCGGGAAAGACTCGCTACCGCTGTGAAGCCTCTATCGACGGGGAAGTGCCGCTCGGCGCCGGCGAATCACTCACCCTCAGCAGCGAACCAAAGCCCGCACCGCCGGCATATCGGGACTCTTTCGGACGCGATGCCGAACACTATCTGCCGCAGATTACTTCTAAGGACAATCGCGTCATGGTGCTCGTCCCCAAAGGTACGGCGATCGTGGGAACCAAACGTAAGGGGTCTGATGCGTACCCGGAACACTATGTTGAACTCGACACCTTTTATATTGACTGTTACGAAGTTTCAAATCGTGATTATCTGGTGTTTGTAAAAGAGGCGAGGGGGAACGTTCCGGTTTCATGGGAAAACGGCGAGTTCCCTCAGAAGATGGCGGAGTATCCTGTTATTGTCACCTATACAGAAGCTGAACACTATGCAAAGTGGGCTGGTAAACGTCTTCCCACAGAATTTGAATGGGAGAAGGCGGCAAACGGATTGATTACGCCGGTGCGGATAATCACCGAGATGGGTATTGAGCACAAACCGGTCAAGACCCTTTATCCCTGGGGGGATGATATGAATTTTGCCGGCACAAATTCGCAGGAGTTCTGGCAGAAGCGCACCAGTTACGGAACAAGCACTCGCGGGCTTCTGCCGGTTACCGAATTTTCTACACAGAACAGATCCGCTTACGGCGCGGTCAATATGAGCGGCAACGCAGCTGAATGGACTTCCAGCTGGTATGCCCCCTATGAGGGCAATCGCACCCCGAACCGCCGTTTCGGAGAGCAGGTCAAATGTATCCGCGGCGGCAGTTTTGCGCAGCCGGTAAGCGAGCAGACCACTTTTTCCAGAGCCTATGGCGGACTTCCCTCCCTCTCAAAGGACAGTGCCGCTGGTTTTCGTTGTGTTAAGATTCCGGATCCGGCTGATATGGACACGCAGGCTCGCGAAGCCATGCCCTGATATGATTTTTTGAAGACAGAAATGCAATTCCCCGATCCTCCCCGCCGCCGGGTAAAAAATAATTTGAATTCTCATCCCCTCATTCGTATATATTATAGCGGTTCTTGATTTATCCGATGCGCTCAGGCAGGATAGCGGCGCAGATGTCATACTGTAAGCACATATAACGGTTTAATTAATTCGTGAGCTGTAATGGGTGTTGTGACGCAGAGTGCGCGCAAAGGGAGGGGGCAATGATCGAAAAGAGAAAAAATTATCTGAACATCCTTCGCATGGAACTTGAAGATCTGCATGAGGATATTGACAATCTTATCAGGGAGTGCGCCGAACAGAAAGAGGATTGCGAAATCACCAATTATGTGTATATGGAAAATCTCGCGAATCTTAAAAATGAGATGCTCGGACTTGATGTCTTCGCAAAGATTATCGACTCAACTGATCCGGAATCATATGCGACCCTTGATGAGATGATAAGTGCGCTGAAAGTTGTTTTTGCCGAGCGGATGAGTGAATACGGCATTATCAACGCGATCCGGCTGCTCGTAGAGCGAAAACTTGAAAAGGTAAAAAAATATGTAATGCAGTAGTGTGCGCATCACAAGGCGGGAGTGATAAGCGAGCGGTATGTCCTCGAATCTCCGGTTGAGATAATATCCGATATCACTTTTTTCGCGTTTTCACTGATCCCTTCGATGTCGCGCAGATCCTCAGGCTTCTCAAGAGCCGTTTTACACAAAGAAATTGCGTGAGCCGCTCTGCCGTAAGGTGAATATATCCCCTTCGCCCTGAGAATGTGGTCGATCTGAGTGCACATCACCGATATCCTGCCGTTTACATCGAGTACATCCGCAAAGATTTGCGGGGGGATCATAAGCGCGGCCTTGCTCTGTTCGATAATCGGCAGCGCATATTTGGACAGCCTCTCATAATAGGCCGGGACGGCGCCTCCCCATTTGTCGCCCTGGTAGATAGAGTCATACCAGGGAATAGCCTTTTCAAAATATTGCTTCAAAAAAGAATAAAAGTAATCACGTTGACGCCCCTGTTTGAGCGTCATCCCCCCGAATACTATATATTCCGCTCCCGCATTGAGCGCGTCGCGCACGGTGCTGCGTATCTTTTTTTCTGAATCAGTAATAAATGGAATAACCGGCATCAGATAGATTCCGCCGTGAATGCCTCTGCCCCGAAGCTGAGATAGAGCATCGAGCCGCTTTGAGGGAAGTGACGCGCCCGGTTCAAGAATCTCTCCGAGTGAATCATCGGAAGTGGAGAGGCTGAAACTGACGAGAGCACGCCGTATATGATCTATTGCACAAATTTGCGAAAGATATGAAAGCACATTTGCGGACTTTGTCAGGATATGCAGGGGCAGATGGTGGTTTTCTATAACAGTGAATAATTCTCCGGTCACCGGCTCATCGGCAAATTGAAAAAAATCGCCGACGCCGCCTCCGAACATGATGAAAGAAGGGGTCAGGGCACCGCGTTTCTCGAGCCGTGACAGCTCTGTGTCCAGAAGAGCCGGAGCGTTCTGTTTGAGTGCAACTTCGTGCGCGAAATCCTGGTTCACCTGGTACTTCTCGCTTCTGCCGTCGCAGTAGACGCAGTCGTGAGCGCACCCGCGGTAGAGGTTCAGTCCGTACCGCGAGATAAAATAGCCGTCGACGTATTTGTGGTCGCGAAGAAGGCTCTTCGCGGTGATTCTCTCATAGGCACCCATTCATTGATCGTACTGCAGGCGTGATCTTTTGCAAGCCGAAATGACGCAAGACCCTCGAAAAATCACCTTCAGTCTGAATTTTACTGCGTTTTTTTTCCGGAATTTTCCGAGGTCATTTCTGTAAAGATTGATTATCAGAGCTTACCGTTTTTCACTTCGTAATTGACAATTACGGCAAGATTTATAGAGTCGTGTCACTTCAGGGAAAGCGCAAAAATACAATTTTTGTATTCTCTGTCGGGCGTATGACAGGATAACTGATATCACCAGTTTTTCTTAACGCCCTTTATTATAACGATTAGCGGAGCTCACTGATGAAACACTATCTTGATTTTCCCACCTGGATCAGGCCCGAGATTATACCCGGCATGCCTTTTCAGTGGTACGGACTTTTTTATCTACTTGTCATCGTAATAGTCTACCTTCTTTTTATGCTGCAGCTGAAACGGCGCGTAAAAGAGAATTATAAGCTGATGAAGGAAACCAGTGAAGAGATGTTCATCTGGATGATCCTTGCGGGTCTTATCGGCGCGCGCGTCTTCTATGCGCTTTTTGATGCCTCTTCTGTGGAATTTGCCGCCAGGCCATGGCGGGTGTTGTGGCCCTTCGAAGGCAAACGCTTCGTGGGATTTCAGGGGATGAATTTCTACGGCGGGGCTGCGGGTGTGCTCTGCGCCTTCTTCATTTTCACCGGGATAAAAAAAATGCGGGGACTCTATCTCATGGATATGATCCTGGCAGCTTTTCCTCTCGGTCTTGTCTTTGAGCGGCTCGGCTCTTTTGTAAACGGCGAACTGTACGGAAGAATCTGCACCATGCCCTGGGGAGTTGTATTTCCATCGGCTAACAAATTTCCGGCAAGCGAGCCGTGGGTTAAGGAGACTATCAGCAAGATCGGCATGAGTGCATCCGAATCGCTGGTTAACCTTCCCCGTCACCCCGCGCAGATTTACGAACTGTTTTTCTGCGGAATTATCCTGTGGATTGTACTCTGGTTTGTGATCCGCAAAATGCAGAAATTTGACGGCTTTCTCACCTCGACATTTCTCGTGCTCTACGGTGCGGTCAGGTTTGTTATTGAATACTTCAGAATACCCGGCGGATCAAAATTCGCGCTGCGTCTTTCCGATGGGTATAATCCTCCCTATCTTTTCAACACTCCGCTGAATTTTTCGACTGGTCAGATTTTCGCTCTTGTAATGATAATCGGCGGAATTGTGATGTTCGCTGCTCTTTCAAAAAAGAGTGCTGCCGGGAGCGAATAGCTTCGATAATGAGGTAGGGGAGTCCGGATGTCTGAAAACGGCGGTGAAAACTTCAGTGATCTTGAACTTCAGTCGTTGAAAGCGAGAGCTTTTAACAGCGAACTTAAAGGGCTGATCGACAAGGTGATGGTTCCGCGTGAGAGTGCGGATGAGAGTGCTCTCATGCGCAAATATCATGCGCTGTTCTATCGTATTGTCAATGATATGCAGCATCAGCGCAAAATGGGTGCAATCACTGAAGCGGCGAATAGTCAATCCGGCTCCGCGGCCGTGGTACGGCTTTTCGCCCATCTCGCTATCACCGATTACGCGATATACAATTACGATGTTTCACTGAAGGCCTATGTCTGTTTTTTGACTTCAGACGCCTCGTCGCTGCCTGCGATGATTGTGCCTTCTGTTTTTTCCGATAACGGCGTCGATTTTCTCAGAGATTATCTTTGCACGGACTCACTCTACCTGACGGGAAATGCGGCACTGTACCGCATGAGCCGGCATTCGCTCGATTCATATCCGCCGCTGCCGCTTATTGCTTTTCGCACATCCGTCTCCGGCCGGGAGCGGGATCTTCTTGTCGATTTCATCGTTAACTCACGGGAGTATTTCACCTACATACTTCAATCGGCAAATCTGCTCCGTTCGCCCCAGGCCTCCGGCTGTGCGGGCATTATCAATTCGCTGCGAATTTCGTCTCTGTTTCATTCAACTGCATCTTCGGTGTGGTATTTTCTCAAAGGAAGCGGTGTTCCCTTCGAGGTACTCTCTTCGGTGAAACTGCAGCTCATGAATCTTTTGTCGGATCAGAGCCACATCTATCTTTTCTGCGGAAAGGGGCTCGTCCTGTATGTTCCCCGCGCTGACGTCGCTGCACTCAACACCTACTATCTGGATCTTCGGGTAAAAAGTGAACGGCAATTCGTTCTTTCCGAGATAACCACCCGCAACGAACACCAGCTTCTGCACCTTGTTCTTACCGCTTCGGCAGGATAAGTGATCAACACAATCCCCGCTATGATAAGATTACTTGCGCCAGTGCAAACCCTGCTTCTCCTTATATTCCTTTCATCGCATTGCCTGCATGCGGAGGGTTCTCGCGGACTTGCGGGTGCCGGTTTCCTTGAGCTCACCCCCTCTGTCAGGGCAATGGGAATGGGGGAAACAGGCTGTGCCGGAATCGGCGATCTTAATAACGCCTATTATAATCCCGCAGTGGCGGCGCAGCTTTTTGTGCCTGAAGCCTCTTTCTCTCATCAGGAGCTTATCTCTGATTCACGTTTCGAGACGGTGAGCGCCGGCTGGCCCTTTGCCTTCGGCACACTTTACGGAACAAGTGCCATGTTCTGGGTTCCCCCCTTTGACAAAATCGACATCGACGGCAATAAGAGCGGTTCGGTTCATTTTATGAACTCGATGATCGGCGCCGGGTACGCTTTTTCAATCTCACAGTTTTCAGCGGGTATCAGCGCAAAGTACATCTATCAGCAGATCGATACGCTCACCACAAACTCCTTCGCCCTTGACGCGGGGGTCCTGCAGGCATTTACGGTGTATAGTCCCTTTCCCGCCCCCTCAGAGAACCTTCTAGTCGGCGTCTCTTTTTTGAATTTCGGAACCGATGTCAAAGATGATCCGCTTCCCCGAAAACTCCGTACGGGCGTATCATATTATCCGATCGAATGGGCGCGAATAGCCGTCGATATGAACGAGAATCTCATTAATTTTTCTGATATCTACGATTTCACCTACGGTTTTGACGAAAGCTTTGAACTCAATTCAGGTGTCGAATTCGACTACATGAAACTCCTCTTCTTAAGAACCGGATATCGTTTCAACGACGGGGGGGGATACACCATGGGGATGGGATTCTATTACGCGATCCGGCAGGTCGCCTTCAAGATGGATATCGCCATGGCCGAAACCCGCGAATTCGGGCCGGTCTACTCAATCGGATTTTCGCTGCAGCTTGCGCCGAAAGTAAGTTTCTCGGATATGAGAGAGAGCGACCGCTACTACCGGGAGGGGATCGAGGCCTTTGTGCATGACGAATATGACCGTTCGATCGAATCGTTCAGAAAAGCCAAGCGCCTGAATCCGTATAACAAGTCTATCGACCGCAAAATTGACGATGTGGAAAAACTGATGCAGTTGAAAAAAGAAAACGAGCAGGAGGATAAGAAATTGGAAATTAATGATGTGCCGGCCGATTCACAAAGCGAGGAAACTCAACCATTACCGTAATCCTGCCGAAATATATAGAGGAGGGGGAGAGATCGGATCCCCCCTCGCCGCAGTACCTCTTTCGTGCGGCTAAAGACCCGGTATGAGTGATCTGCAGACAAGTCAGTACCGGTCGGGTATTCAATCTTAACGTATGATGGGTTTCTCATGAAAAGAATAATCAAGAAAAGTACCATTCGTCTGAAGCTATTGCTTTTGTCTTTTGTGTTTATTGCACTTGTCCCGTTTTCACTTTCAGCACAGCAGTTTACAAGATATACGACTGTAATCGATACGCCGACTGCCTTCACCATCGCTCACGGTACCTATCAGTTCGGTTTGATGGCGTATGACGGCGGCGGACTCGATTTCAAGGCTCTTGTCGGATTGACCGATCAATTTCTTCTGGGCGCCTCATTTGATGTGGAGCACGCTGTAGGACAGGAGAGTCCTGTTCTCAATATCCCCAGTGTAATCGCCAAATTCAAGATTACTGACGGAACAGAGAGTTTTCCGATTTCGTTCTCTCTGGGTTATGACGCATTTTATATGGGTGCGACGCACAAGGTGACAAAATACGACGCCTATGGTGACCCCTACAGGGTTCGTGAACCCATGAACCAGATCGTGTACGGACCCTATTTCGTCGTCACAAAACCGATATACCTCCTCGACGATGAGCAGCACGTCAGTTTCGGTATGAGAATGCCGGTTCAGCCTGAATATGCACCGAACGACTCATCCTATTTTCTTTCTGTTGACGTTCCGATCGGCGAGTACTTTGTGCTTAAGGCCGAGACCGAGCGCATATACTACAATTTTGCCCGCAGTGAGGAGTGGCTCTACAATGCGGGGTTCCGGTATAATATCTTCACAAAAGTCGGACTTGAACTCAATTTCATGATGCAGAGAAATGAGATCCCGAATCGTTCAATAAAGGTTGAGTACACCGATGCATTCTAAAAGCTTCTGTATTTTGCTTATTTCACTTACGCTTGTTTCTTCTGTGCTCTTCGCACAGAGTCCGATGCCTGTATGCAGTGTTGACCTGATAAATTCAGAGGGAAAACAGATCACCATCACCGTTCAGATAGCCCGCACCCCCGAGACGAGAACCCGGGGTCTGATGTTCCGGAAGCATCTTGATGAAAAATCGGGAATGCTCTTCATTTTTGAAAGTGATGAGCAGCTCTCTTTCTGGATGAAAAATGTCACGATTCCCCTGTCAGTTGCGTTCATAGATAAAGAGTTCGTCATCAAGGATATTCTGCACATGGCGCCTCTCGATGACTCAATTCTGTATCCCTCATCAGGGCCTGTTCGTTACGCGCTTGAAGTCAATCAGGGGTTCTTTGAAACCAATAAGATCAAAGTCGGCAACAGGATCAATATAAGCTCGTGTCTTAAAAAATAATTGCTGATGATTGTCTCCGAATTTTAATAAGCTATGAAAAGTAAAAAACCGATAATTGAAAGAGAACCTCAGCGCAGCGCTGTGGTCGGTCATAAATTACCGGGTAATAATATGAGAGACAGATTACTAATCCTATACGGCTTTCTGATAGTAACCATCATAACCGGTGTTACCCTTTTTGCTGCAAGCGGTTCCGTGTATCTTCTGAAGGGGGATGAATCGGGCGAGCAGTTTGTGGAAGTCGCAGACTTGTATATTCTCAACAGCCTTGCCGAGGATACTATTGCTGACGGCACAACAGAAGTTCCGCAGGAGCTTTCCCAGTCAGGAAAGATCTATTACGATGACACTTTTCTCTCCGAGAGTAAGGAGCTTAAGACACTAAAGAGCAAGTCTGCGAGTGAGTCGCTGCTTGATGAGCTTAAGCGCAAAGACCGAAGGTGGCATGCACGCGAACATACCGTTAAGAGCGGTGATTCGGTGTGGAAGCTTGCTAAAGAATATGAGACCGATTATACGCTGATTGTCGGACAGAACTCACTCACAAACCCCGATCAGATAGTACCCGGCAAGAAGCTGACCATACTGACCAAGCTGGGTATATCATATAAGGTCAAGGGGGGGGATACACTTTCCGAAATCGCCCTCAATTA
>Ga0209467_1000521_pt1 | contig 52306 bp, 28 predicted proteins | sample Higcelwee11metaG_FD_187175 | JGI IMG/M metagenome (GOLD analysis project Ga0209467, IMG submission 187175) | Freshwater pond sediment microbial communities from the University of Edinburgh, under environmental carbon perturbations - High... | ecosystem: Environmental > Aquatic > Freshwater >... | reverse complement strand
CGGCGGTTGTTTCCAATAAAGGCCCGAGCCCTGCGAGGGCCGCCAACAGTCAGACCGGGGCTGCAAGCCCCGGGTCACCGGCGGTTGTTTCCAATAAAGGCCCGAGCCCTGCGAGGGCCGCCAACAGCCAGACCGGGGCTGCAAGCCCCGGGTCACCGGCGGTTGTTTCCAATAAAGGCCCGAGCCCTGCGAGGGCCGCCAACAGTCAGACCGGGGCTGCAAGCCCCGGGTCACCGGCGGTTGTTTCCAATAAAGGCCCGAGCCCTGCGAGGGCCGCCAACAGTCAGACCGGGGCTGCAAGCCCCGGGTCACCGGCGGTTGTTTCCAATAAAGGCCCGAGCCCTGCGAGGGCCGCCAACAGTCAGACCGGGGCTGCAAGCCCCGGGTCACCGGCGGCTGTTTCTGAAAAAGGCCCGACCAACGGGAGGGACGCACACATCCCAGCCCGCGCGGCGATCACTCGCTGAGCGCCTTCAACGCTTCCTGCATGCGCGCAAGAACCTCGCGGGCGGCATCGGCCTTTTCGCGGACTTCATCCACGACATCCGGGCTGGCGTTGGCGATGAACGCCTGGTTGTTCAACTTGGCATCGAACTTTTCCAGGTCCTTGCCGAAGCGCGCGATTTCCTTTTCAAGGCGCTGGACTTCCGCGGCGATCCTGTCCTGGCCGATGACCACGAAGCAGTCCGCAGCCGTGCCGACCACAACAGCCGATCCGGCCGGCCTGACCGCCGAAGCGTCGATCGAAAGTTCCGAAACGCGGCCCATGCGGGTAATTTCACCCAGCATGGAATTGATGAAGCCCTCGATCTGCGCCGAATGCGGCTTGATCACGACGGCCAGAGCTTCCTTCGGCGGAACCATCGCCTGCGACCTTACGCCGCGCACCGCGGAAATGACTTCCAGCACCGCTTCCACGGCGGCGGCGTCTTCCGCGAATTCGGGCATCCCGGCGCCGGTCGGGAACGGCGCGACCATCACGCTGTCAACGACGTGCGACGTGAAGGGGCGCAGTTTCTGCCAGATTTCTTCGGTCACGTAAGGCATGAACGGGTGCATGGCCCGAAGGACGGTGTCCAGCACGTGGACCAGCACGAACTGCACGGTGCGACGGCGATCGCGGTCCGTTTCGTCTTCGGACAGCGCGCCCTTCGCCAGTTCCAGGTACCAGTCACAGAACTGGTGCCACATGAACTGGTAAAGCACGGACGCCGCTTCGTTGAACCGGAATTCATCCAGCGCCTTCTGGCAGTCCGCGCACGCGTGCGCAAGACCGTTCAGGATCCAGCGGTCGGCGCGTGACAGCTTCAGCCCGGCCATCGCGGCCGCCGGGTCTGACGGCACGCGTCCGTCGAAGTCGTCCAGGTTCATGAAAATGAACCGGGCGGCGTTCCACATCTTGTTGACGAATTCGCGGTATCCCTTCAGGCGGTCCATCGACAGCTTGATGTCGCGCCCCTGGGCCGTCATGTTCGCCAGCGTGAAGCGCAGCGCGTCGGTACCGACCTCGTCCACGACTTCCAGAGGGTCAATCACGTTGCCCTTGGTCTTGGACATCTTCAGGCCGTGTTCATCGCGGACCATCGCGTGCAGATAAACCGTCTTGAACGGCACGTCGTCCATGAAATGGATGCCCATCATCATCATGCGGGCGACCCAGAAGAAGATGATGTCGAACCCGGTTTCCATGACGGTCGTCGGGTAGAACGTCTTCAGCGCGGGCGTCTGTTCCGGCCACCCGAGCGTCGAAAACGCCCACAGGCCGCTGCTGAACCACGTATCCAGCACGTCTTCGTCCTGGACCAGGCGGTGACTGCCGCACTTCGGACAGACCGTGTCCGCCCCTGGATCCGTGGTTCCGACGTACATGCCATCGCAGCCCTTTTCCTGGCAGTACCACACGGGAATCTGGTGGCCCCACCACAACTGGCGGCTGATGCACCAGTCGCGGATATTTTCCATCCAGTTCATGTAAGTCTTTTCCCATGAACCGGGCACGAACACCGTCTTCCCATCGCGCACCGCGTCGATCGCGGGGCGGGCCAGGGGCTCGGCGCGCACGAACCACTGCATCGAAACCATCGGTTCGACCACGACGCCGCTGCGCTGGCAGTGCCCGACGCGATGCGTGTAGTCTTCGGCCTTGACCAGCAGGCCGGCTTCCGCCAGATCGGCCTCGACCACCTTGCGGGCGGCGAAGCGTTCCATGCCGCGATACTTTTCCGGGACGCTGTCGTTTAAGTGCGCGGTCTTGTCCAGGATGGACACGATCGGCAGGTTATGGCGCTTTCCGGTTTCGAAGTCGTTGAAGTCGTGCGCCGGGGTGATTTTCACCGCGCCGGTGCCGAATTCCATATCGACCGCCTGGTCGTCCCCGATAATCGGGATTTTCTTTCCAGTCAGCGGCAGATCGACCGTCTTCCCGATCAGGTGCGCGTGGCGCGGGTCCTTCGGATGCACGGCCACCGCCGTGTCCCCGAACATCGTTTCCGGGCGGGTCGTCGCGACCACCAGCGATTCGGACGTGCCGGTCACCGGGTACGCGATGTGCCACATGTGGGACTTCAGTTCCTTTTCTTCGACTTCCAGGTCCGACAGCACGGTCTGGATGCCGGGCGACCAGTTCACCATGCGCTGGGCGCGGTAAATCAGGCCTTCTTCATACAGCTTCGTGAAAACGGTCCTGACCGCCAGGGACAGCCCTTCGTCCAGCGTGAACCGCTCGCGTTCCCAATCGACCGACACGCCCAGGGCCTTCATCTGTTCGACGATCCGGCCGTGGTGGCGGTTCTTCACCTGCCATACGCGTTCGATGAACTTTTCGCGGCCCAGGTCGAACCGGGACAGGCCTTCGGTCGCCTTCAGTTCGCGTTCCACGACCATCTGCGTCGCGATGCCCGCGTGGTCCGTGCCAGGCAGCCACAGCGCGTTGAAGCCGTTCATGCGCTTCCAGCGGATCAGGATGTCCTGGATCGTCAGCGTCAGCGCGTGCCCCATGTGGAGCTGGCCCGTGACGTTCGGCGGCGGGATGACGATGCAGTAAGGCGGTTTGTCGCTTACGTCTTCGGCCCTGAAGTAACCGGCGCCTTCCCAGACGCCGTACCAGCGGCCCTCGATTTCCCTGTGTTCGTAACCTTTCGCAAGCGGCTCCATCCTGTCCCCACCGTTCAAAAATCCGGGCCGGGATTATACCCGCAACCCCGCGCGCGGGCAATTCATGACAGAGCTGGCGGATAACCCGGTGATTACGGTGTTTCGATGACCATGTAGCGGATGCGAGCGGTGGCGCGGACGGCGTTGCTCATATAGTCGGCGGGCGCGACCTCGATGCCGTATGAAATGCCGTCGGAACCGGCGACATTCTTGGCCGCCTGGTCGACCAGCGCATACCAGAATGTGTAGCCCCTGCCGCTTTCTTCCGGGTGGAAGACGCTGAAGGTCGACGAAACAAGCTGATGGGGGAAGTAACCGAAGACAGTGACGAAGGACACTATGACCGGGGGCTGTGTGGTCGTTTTCGCCAGTTCCTCGTCCGCGAAACGCAGTTCCAGCAGCATCTTGGCGTGCGTCATCTTATCGGCGTTGAAATCCCCGGAACAACCGTACGTGGACAGCTCGAACGTTTCCCCGCCCGGCTGGACCAGGCCGACCTTCTGGATGACGTTGAAACCGGGGGTCAGCGGGTCGCCGCAGTCGTTTTCGCCCTTCATGTCCAGGCCCAGTTCGAGCATCGGCATGGAAGACTTCACCAGGCCGAAACTGGGGTGGTACCACATTTCAACGTCAAGGGGATATCCGGCCACAAGCGCCGGCGCCGCCTCGCCTTCCAGGGTCACAGTGCCCGCGAAGTGCTTCACCCCTGACAGCGTGCCGAAGGCCGTGTCGACGATTTCGTCGTCGGACACCTTCACGTAATCGAACGTGCCCTTTCCGGGCAGCGACGTTCCGGCCTGGGCCGAGGTGGCGGTCGCCTCGAACACGATCAGTTCGGGCACGCCCACTTCCCCGTCGGTCCGCACCGTGTAAGGCTGATTGGCGACGACCGTCATCGCCCCCGGTTCCTCGTAGCCCCCGAAAACAAACGTATTTTCGTCCACCTTGTCGATCCAGAGCTCGATCCCGTTCTGGGGATGATCCGGGTCCAGCGCGACCTTGTATGTCCCGAAGACGCGGCCGCCAATTTCCTTTTCGCCGACGATGCTGATCGTCCCGGCAGCGGTGTTTCCGCCCGGCAGGCTGGCAACCATACTGGCCACCGTGGTCGGGCCGAACGACTGGTACGGGGCCTTGATGTCAACGGCGCCGCCCGGATCGCATGCAAAAAGGCCCGCAACGGGAAGCATCGCCACGACCAGCAGCGCACCGAAATCGCGTTTCATCTGATTCATGGATTCACCTGGACTGAAGACGGGCGAAGTGTACCAAGCAGCCCGGGGTGGGTCAATTTGCGGCGACCTCGCGGACCGGGCCTGTCGGACAAAGATCCGCATCCGATCCCCACAAAATTCAGAGGCGGTCAGTGTAATCCCGGGATATACTCCGGCAGGCTCTTTCCGGGGCCATTTTGCACACTCGCGTTACCCGGGGGAATGAATGATGAAATCGGCGTTTCTGAAGGCCGTGCCGTTCGCGGGCGCGCTCGCGATGGTTGTGGCGCTTGCCGCCTGCGAAGGCGACATGCCCGAACTGAACGAGGGGTTGAAGCCCGTCGTAACCGACCTGACGTATTTCAAGGATTCGGAAGGACGGTACGTCAACATCCGGGGCATCAACCTGGGCGGGAACATCAAGGTCCCCGTGGTCAACGGCACCCAGGACAATGAAACCCCCGAAACGTATTACGGCCACATCGGCGACGAAATCGCGGCGTCGAAGGCGGGCGAGCCCCTGCCCTTCACGTACGTCGGCCGTCCGTTCAGCCTTGAAAAGGCGGAAGCGTACTTCAAGCAGATCAAGGACCTGGGCTTCAATTCCGTGCGCCTGCTGGCGAACTGGGAATCGATTTACCCGGAAAAGAAGGGAAAGCCCGACCGGGAATTCCTGGAATACTTCGATCGTCTGGTCGAGCTGGCCGGCAAGTACGACATCTATGTGATGATCAACCTGCACGAAAACGTGTGGTCGCGGACGTTTTACACGCTTTACAGCGAATGGCCCGTCTGCCAGCAGTGCTGCAACTACGACGCGAACAACTTCGCCATTAACCCGGACGGCGAAACGACCGACATCGTCTGCACCGACGCGCGCAAGAAAGAATGCTGCCCGAACGGCGACCTGATGAACATGCTGTGGTCGATGTTCCCGCAGAAAACCCGCACCGAACTGGGCATCCTGCCGGGCGATTCGCCGGAAGTCGCGGCCGAAAAGTACCGCGCCGGATATTCGGATCGTGTCAGCGGCGACGGCGCCCCGCTCTGGGCGTCCAGGATCTGCCAGCCGGAAAAGAACTTCGAGTCGCCTTACTGGGGCGTGCCCAAGCTGCTTGGCGCGGCCAAGAATGAAACCGGCGACATCATGTACATGGACCTGTTCAACCTGATCAAGACGGCGGCCGCGGTCCTGGCGAACCTGGAAGAACCGATCATCACGCAGGAAGTCGCGGACCAGGTCACGGCGCAGCTCGACAGGATGGAACCGTACCTGCCGCCGGCCGCGTTCCCGTCGACCGACACGTGGGACGGCCTGCCCTGGAAGATGTGGGGCATCAACAACGGCACGTCGCTTTCAACCAACATCTGCTTCGCGATGTTCTGGAACGGGGACGATGCGTTCCCGAAGCGGCGCGTGGTCGAATACGGATACGCCGACAAGCCGGACGACGGCGTCGACCTCGAAATGTTCTATACCCCCGAAGAAGCCGAAACCCGGGCGGCGGAACTGCGCGGCCAGGGCTACACGTACGTGAAGGTCAACAACACGCTGGAAGCGATGCAGGGCGGATACCGCGACGCATGGGAAGAAGTCGCGAAAATCGGCAAAAAGTACCCGCACGTCATCGGTTACGACATCCAGAACGAGCCGGCCGCGATTTACGTGCTGGCCAGCGTCGTCGCGGCGTACCTGGACCTGGGCTCGCCCGACCTGGTCAAGAGCCTGCTGGACGCGGTCGTCCTTGACGACGCCGGACTGCCGATGACCCTGCCCGGCGGCCAGACCATCGGCGAAGTCGCGCAGCAGATCCTGGAAGACAACCTGAACCTGCTTCCGAAGGACAATTCCGACGAAACGCGCAAGGCGCTTGGCCTGTACGGCGTGGACCTGATGACGCTCATCGGCATGAACATGACGCCGGACAAGAACGCGCTGGAACCTCTGTACGAATACGTGGGCAAGGGCATCCTGGACGTTTACATGGAAGGCGACGAACCGGCCAACCGGCTGACGTTCTGGATGGAACCGGCGAACGGGCTTGAAACGCTGCTGGGCGGTAACGGCGGCGGCGTGGGCGGACAGTACCTGCAGTACGCGACCACCCCGGACATCCCCGGGGCGGACGAATACGCCGAAGAACACGGCGAAATCAAATACGTCTGGGCGCCCCACAAGTACCCTGACATTTACCCGTTCCTGGGCTTCAACATGCCGGAACGTATCTTCGGGGACGACGAATACGACTTCCGCGACTACACGGACATGATCAAGCCGCTGATGGACTGGGCCGTGTACGCGTACGACAACATCCCGGCCGCCATGTGCGAATTCGGGACGTACTGGAACTTCCGCAACCTGGACAACGAAGAAGCGTGCGCGGCCGAGTTGAAGGAATGCAAATCGCTGGCCGACACTTTCGCTTCGCCGGAATGCGAACCGGAAAAGCTGAACTGCAAGCCCGGATACATGCAGTCGCGTGAGCGGGAATACCTGGTCAGCACGCAGATCCTTGATAACTACTATGAAACGTTCGAAAAGATGGGCAACGGCAACATGATCTGGGTTTACACCCCCGACGCCGACCCGAAATACGGCGATTACTGGGACCATGAAGACTTCTCGCTGGTCGAATTCATCCAGAAGGCGAATGAGCCTGAACGGTTCGACAGCATCAAGGCTGCGCTGCCCGAACGGTACGTGGTTGACGTCGCCGAACCGGAAGGCATCGTGGCGCCGCGCGGTTACAAGGCGTTCGTCAGGCCGTATGCGCACCTGATTTCCGGCAAGCCGGTCAGCTCCCACTTCTATTCGGACCTGCATTACTTCGACCCGTCCAAGGGCGAACTGAACGCGGAACACGAATACGAACTGGTGTTCGAAAGCAAGGAAACCGGGGCCCCGACGGTTATCTTCGTCCCCGAACTGCAGTACCCGGACGGGTTCTACGTCTGGCTTACGGACGGCTACGTCGTCTGGCAGGCGGAAGACCAGTGGCTGTATTACTTCCCGGACCGCGACGAACCGGGGTGGCAGCACAAGGTGACCATCAGGCCGCCGCTTGCCGGCCAGGATTCGAACGACTGGGATTACTTCGTGCGCGACGGTTTCGTCGTGGCCGCGGACTAGGGGGTAAACGACGATGAAACGCATTGCATTCATTACCGTCCTGATGGTTTTCGCGTCGGCCCCGGCATTCGCGCAGACGTCTTCGCCCGAAGGGGCTTCGGCGGATCAGGCGCCTTCGCCCGAAGGCGCCGCCGAACCGGTGGCGTTGACGTCAGCAGATGTCGAAGTGGTGCCCGTTGACAAGCCGGCCGCGCCTGAAAAGGGCTTCGGGATCGGCAACAAGTACGCACAGTTCAGCGGCCGCATGCAGAACCTGTTCCTGTGGCGCAACGATTCGGACTTTGACCGCACACCGCCATATTACAACGCGGAGGGCCAGGATGTCGGCGTCATCGGCACGTTCATCGCGCCGAAGCTGGTCGTGACCCCGGTCAAGGAACTGAAGATGGTCCTGGAATTCGAAATGGGCCTGAACCTGTGGTCGGCCCAGGACCCGGACACGTACAGTTCGACGCTGCCTTCGTGGCTGCGGCTGGCGATGCGCCAGGCGTACACGGAAGGCAACTTCTTTGACGGCAAGCTGGGCTTCCGGGTCGGTTACGAGCAGCTTTTCGACCCGACCGGCATGTTCGTCGGACACTGGCTGGGCGCGGCAAACGTGTTCACGAAGTGGGACTGGGGCCAGGTCACCCTGACCGTGGCCCAGATGCCGGACCAGACCGCGGAAGGCGTGGCGTTCGACACGAACAACTTCAACACGGACACGATCCTTTACGGCGCCAGGCTGTACATGCCGTTCGGCAAACTGCACCTTGACGCGGCGATCTGGGGCATGCACGACACGCAGGTCATCGACCGCAAGCTGGACATGCTGGCGATCACGGCGAACTTCGGCGGCGACTGGGAATGGCTGAAGGTGGGCGTGGACCTCGGCTTCCAGTACGGCGTGACCGACAACCGCGCGGCCGGCGATGACGAAACGACGCTGGCGTGGGCGGCCCAGGCATACCTGAAAGTGGACAAGCCGCTGCTTGGCGGCAACCTGGACTTCCTGTTCGACCTGAACTTCATGGCGCTGTCCGGCGACGACAAGTACGACGGCAACAACATGAACGGCGCGTGGTTCTATTCCGGCAAGTCCCGCAGCCGTACACTGATCCTGACCGAAGACGAAGTCCGCGACCGCGGCGGCAACCTCGACGAGCTGATGTCCGACAGGCGCCACGGCGACAGCGGCAAGTACTACCTGAACCGCGCCGGGATATCCGTGATCGACGCCACCGTCGGGATCAATTACAAGGACTTCTTCCGCCCGGCGTTCACGCTTGGAGCGGGCTGGGTTTTAAACAGCGACAACGCGCTAGGCTCGAACTTCGCCGGCATGGAAGCCGACCTGCACCTGGAATTCATGTACAAGAAGTACCTGTCCGTCGATTTCGTCGGGTCGGTCCTGCTTCCCGGCGCCGCCGCCGCCGCGTTCGTCAACACCACTGATGATCGTTCCGCAATCGACACCATCTACCAGTTCCAGACTTCCGTGATGTTCTGGTTCTGATGATTTGCGTGCGGATTTTCATCCGCCCCTGCAAGCAACACACAAACCTCTGCAATTTCTGAAACGTCTTTGTCAATGGCCCGAATCTCCTTTTCGCGTTCATCCGGCGCCGCCTGATTTTTACACCGATCTTCGGCCGACCGCTTGATTGCAGCGCTTGATGTTAAATGTTAACATTCGGGAGGTCGACCGGAACCGGTCGATGGTCGCATGAAGGACAGGACGAAGCTGGAACGTCCGGAATTGTTGATGCGGATTCGCGATGCGGCGGCCAGGCGCGATTACCGGGTTCTGCCGCACGCAAGACAGCGTTGTGATGAAAGGTACGTCAAGGCCCCGCACATCGAACATATCCTGGCAACGGGGCACCCGGTTCCGGCCAGGGATCGGTTTGATGATCTTGCAGGCACCTGGAGTTACTGCCTGGAAGGCCGTACGGTCGATCTCGTGCGGTTGCGCGTCATCGTGGCGTTCGATGGCACCCTGCTTGTGGTGACCGTGGTGCGCCTTGACGGGCTGGAGGACTGAGCTATGTCGTCGTTGATTTTCATGGAGCTTGGATTTCCGATCCTGCTGCTCGACCCGCCGATGGTTGAAGTCCGGGGACACTTGCTGCCGGACGTAAACATGGGCCAGCTCCAGGATTCGGTTTTTGCACTGTTGACCTGCAAACCAGCACGACTGTCCGGTTCCGAGGTGGGTTTCATCAGAGCGTACCTGAGGATGCGGCAGGTCGACTTTGCCCGGCTTCTGAACAAAGCAAACCACTCCGTCGTGTCGCAGTGGGAATCGCGGCAGGACGAACCTTCGGGGATGGATTACAACACTGAAGTCCTGCTGCGCCTGTTCATGGCAACAAGGGCCGGGATGGGTGACAGGCTTGCCGAACTTGTGGCTGGCGGGCTGCGCGATCTCCAGCCCAGGGCCGATGGTCCACTTCAAGTCAGGTTGCCGTCCGCCGCATGACGTCACATTGGCATCGCGCCCTTTCGCGTACTAGTCTTCTTCCTGTCATCCTGCGTGAAACCAGATGTCCGCTGAAACGACCGACGGAAAGAAACGCGACCCGCGCGGCTGGGTTTCGACGACGTACTTCGCCGAGGGCCTGCCGTACATGCTGGTCCGGTACCTGTCATCGGTTTACCTGACCGACATCGGCGTGAAGGAAGCGTACCTGGGGTTCGTGAACTTCCTGGGAATCCCTTGGAATTTCAAGTTCCTGTGGGCGCCGGCCGTGGACCTATTTTCAACCAGGCGCAAATGGCTGCTTTGGGTCGAACTGCTGCTGACTTTCGGGTTCGCCGTGGTCGCGCTGCTGGCCGTTTTCGGGCCCGACGCCGCGGTCACAACCGGGGATGGCGGCGCGGCAGCTGCCACGGTGGCCAGAACCGCGACACAAAGCCTCGCCGTCAAGGCGACCATCACCATGCTGGTCATGCTGGCCTTCCTTTCGGCGACGCACGACATCGCGATTGACGGCTTTTACATGGAAGCCATCAACGATCCCGCAGAACAGGCCGGGTACACCGGGCTGCGGGTGCTGACGTACCGGTTGGCGGTCATATTTGTCAAAAGCGCCCTGGTCGCGCTTGCCGGGGCTGTTTCGTGGTCGGCGGGCTGGGCGGGTGGCGTGGTCGCGTTGGGCCTGCTGTGGGCCCTTCATTCGCACTTCCTGCCACTGACCGAATCACCCCCACGTCCCGACAGGCGTTTCGGCGCGGTCGCCCGCGATTACGGGCGCGCCTTCACGACCTGGCTTGCGCAGCCGCGGGCCATCGTGATCCTGCTGTTCGTGGTGGCCTACAAGCTTGGCGACGAAGTCCTGTTTTCGATGAACACCCCGTTCCTGATGCGGGAACTGGGCGTCACGAAGTTCCAGCTTTCATGGGTATCGGGCGTTTTCGGGACGGCCGCTTCCATCGCGGGCTCGCTGGCGTCGGCGTGGGCGATCAAAAAGTTTGGCCTGCGCCGCGCGATCTGGCCGCTGACACTGGCGATGAACCTGAACATCTGGGCATACATCTGGCTGGCGTGGGCCCTGCCCGACCCGGGTACGACCGCGGGGTTGGTCACGATCACGGCCGTCCACACATACGAACAACTGGCGGCCGGCCTGGGTAACGCAGTCCTTGTGGTGTTCATCATGCGGACGTGCAGCGCCGAATTCAAGGCCGCGCACTACGCCATCGCCAGCGCCGTTTCATCGGTCGGCGGCACTGTATTCGGCGGTTTCGGGGGCATCTTCGTCGAACACTTCGGCTACCTGAACCTTTACCTGCTGGCCTTCGCGGCAACCCTGCCCGGCATGGCCCTTCTTGGCTTCCTGCGCCACGGCGAACGCGGCCGCGCGGCCGGAAGTCCCTTCAGTTCATGACGTAAGGTCGTGATGGTTCATTCGGTGCGGGCTGAATCCAGGCCGGAAGCGTTTTTCACAAGCAGTTTTCGCTATCCCGGAACCTTATGCGGCGACCCTTGCAGCACACGTTGCGTGTCATGCAGTCCATGCGGGGGTCGGTCGTGCCTTTCAGCCCGTCCGCGCCCTCCAGGAAATGAATCCCTGAACAGCAGCCCAGCTTCAGTTTCAGCGACTCGTCTTCCGGGCAGTTCACAACCGCTTCCCTTTCCGTCTTCTTCCGATTTCCGGCCATTTCGTCACCTGAATCCCGCGCCTTCAAGACGCAAACCCTGCGGTTCCGAATCTTATTACCGGCCTGCCCGGACGGCAACCGCCGCGAAACGCTGCGACTGCCCGTTTAACCGTTGATATTCCTTGACCTGTGGTGTTTTCGTCGATTAAATCTTTCCGTCGCCGGATGCCCGGCGCTGATTTTGGGGGGCATAACCCTGATGACAAATCGATCGCCGGCCGCATATCCGGCCTTGAAAATGCTTGTTCCATCGATACTCGTGTCCGCCACGCTGGCGACGCTGGCCGTGTCGTGCGGGAAGGAACCGCCGAAACCGCCCAGACCGACGGTTGTCGACGCCGTTGTTGCGCGAATCGCCGACGTGCCTGTCGTCCTGACCGCGATCGGGACCGTTGAACCGGTTCAGGAAGTCGAGGTGCGCCCGCAGGTCAGCGGCGTCATCCAGGAAGTGCTGTTTTCCGAAGGCCAGGCTGTCACCCCGGGACAGGTCCTGTTCAGGCTGGACCGCCGCCCGTTCGAGGCTGCAAGACTGCAGGTTTCCGCCCAGTCAAAAACCGCGCGGATCCAGGCGGACGCGGCCCGCCGCAACCTGGAGCGGGGACGCCCGCTTTATGAAAAGAAGATCATCAGCGAAGGCGAATTCGACGGACTGACGGCAGCTTCCCAGGCGGCCGACGCAGCCGTGGAAGTCCAGGAAGCCGCGCTGCGCACCGCAAAACTGAATCTTGAATACACGACCATCCGTGCACCCATCCCGGGCCGCGCGGGCAGGCTGCTGGCGTATCCGGGCGACGTCGTCACCGCCAATTCGACCCCGCTGGTGCAGGTCAACCAGACCGCACCGATCAACGTGCGCTTTTCAGTCCCCGAAAAAGACATCGGCGCCGTCAGGCAGGCCGCGGCCGCTGGCGAAATCCCTGTTGTCGCGCGGCTGGCCGATTCAGGACAGACGGTTTCCGGAAGGCTGACCTTCATCGACAACCAGGTCGATCAGGGCACCGGCAGCCTGGCCCTCAAAGCCGTCTTCGACAACGCGGACGAAAGCCTCTGGCCCGGACAGTTCGTGCAGATCACAGCCGAAACCGGCGTCCTGAAGGACGTCGTGGTCGTTCCCTCGCACGCCGTGCAGAACGGCCAGAAGGGCACGTTCGTGTTCCTGGTCGGTGAAGACGGAAAGGCCAGGTTCCAGGCCGTTGAAACAGGTCGCACCACTGGTGGCGACACGGTGATTGTCGTCGGCGTATCGGCGGGCCAGGTTGTCGTCACGGATGGCCAGATGAAGCTTTCGGACGGCTCACCTGTCGAGGTCCGCAGCGCGGCCGGCGGTGAATCCAGATGAACAATGGCGCCCCCGGCAGAGGTGGATTTTCCGCCATATTCATAAAGCGCCCGGTCGCCACGATCATCCTGATGGTCGCGCTGCTGGTCGTGGGCGTCGGCGGGTTCATGAACCTGTCGGTGAACAACCTGCCGACGGTCGATTTCCCGACAATCCAGGTCATGGCCGCCCTTCCAGGCGCAAACCCGGAAACGATGGCGTCAGCGGTCGCCGCGCCCCTTGAAAAGCAGTTTTCGGCGATCCCCGGCATCAAGTCGATAACTTCCACAAGTCTTCAGGGCAGTACCCGCATAACGCTCGAATTCAACCTGGAACGCGACATCGACGCCGCGGCCCAGGACGTCCAGACCGCGATCGCCGGCGCCACCAGGCAACTGCCGCGCGATATGCAGATGCCGTCGTACTGGAAGGCGAACCCGGCAGACATGCCGGTTCTGATGTACGCCCTGACATCGGATACGCTGCCCCTTTCGAAGCTGGACGAATACGCCCAGACCATCCTCGGCCAGAATATTTCGATGGTTTCCGGCGTCGCGCAGGTCGATGTGCGCGGGTCGCAGAAATACGCGGTCCGCATCCAGCTTGACCCGGCGAAGCTCGCCGCGATGGGCCTGAGCGTGACCGACGTCTATTCGGCCGTCCGGGAACAGAACCAGAAGCTGGCGACCGGCACCCTCTGGGGCGACAAGCGGCTGACCGCGATCGAAACGAACGCCCAGCTTAAAAACGCGGACGACTTCAAACCGATTATCATCAGCTACCAGGACGGTTCACTGGTGCGCCTGCGCGACCTTGGCGAAGTGAAGGACGACGTTGAAAACAGCCGGGCGGCCGCCTGGTACGTCGATTCCCGGTCGATAATCCTGATGATTTCGCGCCAGCCGGGCAGCAACTCGACCGAAGTCGCCGACGACGTGAAGGCAAAGGTCGAACGGCTGAAGACGCAGCTTCCCGATTCGGTCGAAATGCAGTTGATGTTCGATCAGTCCGAATCGATCCGCGAATCGGTCCGCGACGTCGAATTGACGCTGATCCTAACGCTGGTTCTGGTCGTCCTGGTGATCTTCCTTTTCCTGCGGAACGCGTCCGCGACCCTGATTCCAAGCCTTGCCCTGCCGCTTTCGCTGATCGCGACGTTCGGCGTCATGTACCTGCTGGACTATACCCTGGACAACCTGTCCCTGATGGCGCTTACGCTGTCGCTGGGGTTTGTCGTCGACGACGCCGTCGTCATGCTTGAAAACATCTTCCGTCACATGGAAATGGGCAAGTCGCGCCTGCGCGCTGCGTTCGACGGCGCCCGGGAAATCGAATTCACCATCGTGTCGATGACGCTGTCGCTTGTCGCGGTCTTCATCCCACTTCTGCTGATGACGGGCATCGTCGGCCGCCTTTTCCGCGAATTCGCCGTTGTCATCAGTGTCGCGATCGCCGCGTCCGGCCTGATATCCCTGACCCTGTCGCCGATGATGGGCAGCCTTGTCCTGAAGATGGACCCGCGACATGGCGCGCACAGCAACCGGCCCCAGCCGATCTGGGACGCAATCAGGCGCTTTTATGAACGGACCCTGGCCGGCGTCATGCGCCATCGCGTCGCGACGGTCGTCTTTTCCGTGCTGATTCTGGCCGCGACCGCGTTCCTGTTCGTGGTAAGCCCGAAGGGTTTCCTGCCTTCGGAAGACATCGGCATGATCCAGGTCACGACCGAGGCCGCGGAAGGCACGTCGTTCGGCGCGATGCTGCCCCTGCAGCAGCAGGTCATGGCGATCGTGTCGGCCGATCCCGCGGTGGCCGGGTTCAATTCCAGCGTCGGACAGTACTCGGGCGGGGTTTCAAACCAGGGACGCATGTTCATCAGGCTGAAGGACCGTTCCGACCGGGACGTGTCGGCCGACGAGGTGATCGCGCGCCTGCGGCCGAAGCTGGCGGCAATCCCGGGCATGCGGGTGTTCATGCAGGTGCCGCCCCCACTCCGGATTGGCGGCATGTCCACCAAGTCGATGTACCAGTTCACGCTGCAAAGCACCGACACGGCCAGCCTTTACGAATGGACCGCGAAACTTGAACAGGAAGTCAGGCAACTGTCCGGCCTGGTCGACGTTACGACCGACCTGTCGCTGAAGAGCCCGCAGGTCATGGTCACTGTTGACCGCGACAGGGCGTCGGCCCTGGGCGTGTCGTCTTACGACGTGGAACAGACGCTGAACCTGGCGTACAGCTCGACACAGATTTCGACCATATACACACAGACGAACCAGTATTACGTACTGATGGAACTGCTGCCCGAATTCCAGAAGGACATGTCCGCGCTGAACCTGCTTTACGTGAAGGCGGCCGACGGCACGATGGTCCCGCTGAACGCCGTCGCGACGATGACCGAAACGGTCGGCCCGCTGTCGATCAACCACCTGGGCCAGATCCCGGCGGCGACGATATCGTTCAACCTGAAGAAAGGCGTGGCGCTCAGCGAGGTTTCCGACACCATCCAGGCGACGGCTGACCGTATCCTGCCGTCACACATCACGACTTCGTTCCAGGGGCAGGCCCAGGCGTTCGCCGGTTCCGAATCGTCGATGCTGATCCTGCTTCTGCTGGCCGTGCTGGTCATTTACATGATCCTGGCCATCCTGTACGAAAGCTTCGTGCACCCGCTGACCATCCTGACCGGCCTGCCGTTCGCGGCGTTCGGGGCGCTGGCGACCCTGTACATCTTCGGGATGGAATTAAGCCTGTACGCCTACGTCGGCATCATCATGCTGATCGGCGTCGTGAAGAAGAACGCCATCATGATGGTCGACTTCGCCATCGAAGCCGAAAAGTCCGGCAAGACCGCCCGCGAGGCCATCCTTGAAGCCGCGTCCGTCCGCTTCCGTCCGATCATGATGACCACGGTCGCCGCCATTGTCGGCACTCTTCCGATCGCGCTGGGCCTTGGCGCCGGCGGCGAATCCCGCCAGCCCCTCGGCCTCGCCGTCGTTGGCGGCCTGCTGTTTTCGCAGTTGATCACCCTGTACGTCACCCCGGTTTTCTACACCTACTTTGACCGCATGCAGCGCGCCGCCGCCCGCCGGTTCGGCCACTCCTGAGGTCCGACCAGAGGGAGGACCGCCCACTGAAAGGCCGGGGCTGGAGGCGCGAAGCGCCGCAAGCCCTGGTGTCACGTATGAAGTTTTCTAATCAGGTCCGAGCCCTGCGAGGACCGCACACCGAGCGGGATCGTACGCGCCAACTTTGGACGCAGTTGCGACTGACCGGCGCGTCGGCGGGCAGCACAATCCTCCGCATCCGCTCCGGATGTGCAGTCCCGCCTGGACCGCACTACCTCCGGACGGGTTAGGCCAATACAACTCTCAATCACATCCTTACATTTCGTGATGCACACAACCAATCGGACGAACACCCACTAGCAGGCAGAGTTGTACTTGGAACGAATCGACTGGACAGCGGAATCGCATAGTCTATTGACCAAGCTTGATCACGGGTCATACTTACAATTCGCATACTTGGTGGGGTAATCCATGGTTATAGATTCTTCGATCGAAGTTCCGAGGCCCTCGGCCGGAGACCACGTTCACACAGCAACTCGCGCGATTATCTCGACGATCCCATACGTCGGCGGGCCTGCTGTTGAAGTGTTCAATGCACTCGTAACACCGCCAATCCAGAAAAGGCAAATCGAGTGGATGGAAACGGTCGTGGAACATCTTGAAAAACTGGCTGCTGATCGGGGAATCCGAATAGAAGAGCTAAAGGACAATCCTGTGTTCATAGACACGGTCTTCAAGGCCAGCCTCGCGGCGATCAGAACCAGCCAATCGGAAAAATTGGAAGCTCTTCGGAACGCGGTTCTGAACTCGGCGCTTCCTGATTCGCCAGAGGCTGCGATGCAGGAAATGTTTGTGGGGTGGATAGAAGACCTCACGGTCTGGCACGTCAAAATTCTTATGTTATTCAAAGAACCTAAAACGTGGTTTCAACAGCAAAAACGTCAACCACCGCAATTTTTCTCCATGGGTACCATGCATCAAGTCATCGAAACCGCATTCCCAGAATTAAGGCCACAAGTCGATTTCTACAACCAGGCGTGGCGGGATTTGTACCAAAGAGGGTTGGTAAACACCCCAGACGTCAACACCACCATGTCGGCCGACGGAGCCATGGCGCCCAGAACAACCGATTGGGCCAATTCCTTTCTGAGCTTCGTAAGAAGCCCTGAATAGATAGAACGTCATGAATTCCGCCCGCAGCATTCGCGAATTTGCCCCCATGTAAAAAAAACACCGCGAAGATGTGTGACTCGCGGGGGAGCTCGTTATCAAAATCTGTCCTTCCCGCCCCGATGGCAGCGCGTTGCAGACGGGACGGCAAATGTGAGGTGAGCCCCGCCGAGCCGAGCATTTCGCCGCCCGTCGCCGCGCCGGTCAGGCGCTACTGCGTCCAAAGTTGGCGCGTACGATCCGGGTGACCGTGTGCGGTCCTCCGGGGCGTCGGACCTTATGGATCGGGGTTGACGCTCACCACCGGGGCTTGCAGCCCCGGTCTGACAGTGGGCGGCCTTCGCGGGGCTCAGGCCTTGGACGTGAACATCTTGGAAAAGAAGCCGGGGGTTTCGATGCCGAGGGACTTGTCCAGCATGGCCTTGAATTCGTCGCGGGGGACAAGGCCGATTCGATGATCGAAGACGTCCTTGCCCTTGAACAGGACAACGGTCGGGATTGAACGGATTCCCATGGCCTGGGCGACCATCGGGCAGTCCTCGGTGTTCACCTTCACAAAGCGAATCTTGCCGTCGTATTCCTTCGACGCGTCTTCAAAGGTCGGGCCGAAGGCGCGGCATGGACCGCACCAGGGGGCCCAGAAATCCACCGCAACGGGGCCATCTGATTCAAGGATCAGTTTTTCGAACGACGCGTCGGTGGCGTGAATAACGCCGGTCAGTTTCGCATTGGTGGTGCCTGCATCCGTCATCTGAAACTCCTTCCGGGCAACAACGGCCCGAACATTTCAAGGACTGTCCAATTTCAGGTCGATCACAAAACGGGACCGGGAAGCAGAGCCCGATTCCCGCCCGATGATCGCCGGGCCAATGTCGGTAGCGCCGACATCGCACGGCATACAATTGGGCGCAAATTCGGACTGTCAATATCCGGATTGCCAGAAATATATCATTTTCGATATCTAATTGATAACCGATTGAATCGTAAGCGGATTTCAACTGCCGAATTCAGGGGTGTATCTTCAGGGCTCGACTTCCAGGACACGGTTCAGCATGGCCCTGACTTCGTTGTGGTCGACGTCGCCGCCCCTGCGTTCGACTTCCTTGCCGCCGTCGAACAGGATCATGGTCGGAATGGAATTGACGCCCATCGCGTTGGCCACCGACACGCAGGTGTCGGCGTTGATGAACATGAAGCTGACCCAGCCGTCATATTCGCCGGCGAGGTCATCAAGCGTTTCCCTTACCCGATAACACGGGTCACACCAGGATGCCCCAAGGACGACAAGAACCGGCACGTCAGACTTGCGAATTTCGCCCTTGAATTGTGCATCCGTGACGTTGTCGCGGGTCGGTATCAGCGACTCCCGCGATGCAGCGCAGCCGGCGGCCGCGACCGCGACAAGACACGCGAAAACAAGCACACTGAATCGATTCATCGCAGACCACCCGCTGAACTGACGCGCGAAAAATACCACACGAAGCCGGGATGATACAAAAAAGCCCGGCCGGCCGAAGCCGAACAGGCTCTTTTGTTCAGAATTGCGAACGGGGAACGGGCGTCAGAATCCCATGCCGCCCATGCCACCCATTCCGCCCATGTCACCGCCGCCAGCAGGCATCGGCGGATCCTTCCTGGGCTTTTCGACCACGACGCATTCGGTGGTCAGCAGCAGGGACGCCACGCTGGCCGCCTTTTCCAGGGCCACGCGTGTAACCTTGGCGGGGTCGATGACGCCGGCTTCCAGCAGGTTGCCGTACTTGTCGTCCAGCGCGTTGTACCCGAATGCCGGGTCGTTCGCGTTGCGGACCTTTTCAACGACCACGCTGCCTTCCACGCCGGCGTTTTCGGCGATCATGCGGATCGGTTCTTCGATCGCGCGACGGATGATGTCCACGCCGATCTTCTGTTCCAGCGGCAGGTCCTTCAGCGCATCCAGTGCCTTCTGGCACAGAAGCAGGGCAACGCCGCCGCCCGGGACCACGCCTTCTTCAACGGCCGCGCGGGTCGCATGAAGGGCGTCTTCGACACGGGCCTTCTTTTCCTTCATTTCGGCTTCGGTGGCCGCGCCGACCTTAACAAGCGCAACGCCGCCCGCCAGCTTGGCCAGGCGTTCCTGAAGCTTTTCACGATCGTAATCGGACGTGGTGTCTTCGATCTGGGCACGGATCTGGGCCACGCGGCCCGCGATCTTTTCGGCATCGCCTGCGCCTTCGACGATCGTGGTGTTGTCCTTGTCGACGATGATCTTCGCCGCGACACCAAGGTCGGTCAGGGCCACGTTTTCAAGCTTCATGCCGAGGTCTTCGGAAACGACATGGCCGCCCGTCAGGATGGCGATGTCTTCCAGCATTGCCTTGCGGCGGTCGCCGAACGCCGGCGCCTTGATCGCGACGACCTGGATCGTCCCGCGCAGCTTGTTGACGACCAGGGTCGCCAGGGCTTCGCCTTCCACGTCTTCGGAAATGATGACCAGCGGACGGCCCATCTTCGCGGTCTGCTCGAGGATCGGCAGAAGGTCCTTCATGGACGAAACCTTCTTGTCGTAAATCAGCAGGAACGCGTTTTCAAGGACGGCTTCCATACGTTCCGAATCGGTCACGAAGTACGGCGAAATGTAGCCGCGGTCGAACTGCATGCCTTCGACCGTTTCAAGCGTCGTTTCAATCGACTTGTTTTCTTCGACGGTGATGACGCCTTCCTTGCCGACCTTCTGCATCGCTTCGGCGATGATCTTGCCGATTTCGGTGTCGTTGTTGGCGGAAATGGTCCCGACCTGGGCGATTTCAACGAAATCCTTGGTCGGCTTGGACATCTTCTTCAGATCGGCGACGATGGCGGCGACGGCCTTATCGATGCCGCGCTTGATTTCCATCGGGCCATGGCCGGCGGCGACCATCTTGGCGCCTTCGCGGTAAATGGCCTGCGCCAGGACGGTGGCTGTCGTGGTGCCGTCGCCGGCTTCGTCGGAAACCTTGGACGCGACTTCACGGACCATCTGGGCGCCGATGTTAACAAACTTGTCGGCCAGCTCGATTTCCTTGGCGACGGTCACGCCGTCCTTGGTGACGGTCGGGCTGCCCCAGGACTTTTCGATCACGACGTTGCGGCCGCGCGGGCCCAGCGTCACCTTCACGGTATCGGCCAGAATGTTCACGCCTTCCAGGATCTTCGCCCGCGCGTGTTCACCAAAAATCAGTTCTTTCGCAGACATGTCAGTTACCTCATCTTATCGGCCGCACTTCAACGGCCGGGATGCCAACCATCCGGGACATCAGTCGATCACGGCCAGGATGTCATCTTCCCGGAGGATGATGTGTTCTTCACCGTCGATCTTCACTTCGGAGCCGGCGTACTTGCCGAAAAGCACCTTTTCGCCTTCCTTGACGCCGGGCTTGCGAAGTTCCCCGCTTTCAAGGACTTTTCCGGGTCCGACGGCGATAACGATTGCTTCCTGGGGTTTTTCCTTGGCGGTGTCGGGGATAAAGAGCCCGCCTGCCGTCTTTTCTTCCCTGGCGATGCGCTTCACCAGAATGCGATCCTGCATCGGTCTGACGTTCATTATGCGTTCCTCCTTGAAATATTTGCCGAATCCCGGCGACGGCAGCCGAACAGCGGCCCGCCACCGGCTTCGCGAAAAGCCCTCCGGGAGGCCCCTGGCCCCCGGCGTGGATAATTTGTAATCACCCTTTCTTGAAACGCAAGAGGAACCGGGAAGACAGCGAGGAATTTTTGGCGGCGTCACCGTTGTTCTTTTTGACGAAGCCGGAAACGTTGGAAGACTGGTTCTGGTTGATCGACATGGACGACAGGCGGTCCAGGTATGGCCCTGCCGCCGATACAAGCGCGTTGCGGAAGTCCATCGCGGATCCGTACCTTACCGCCAGGTCACGCGAAAGCGCCTTGTGGATGACCTGCTCGATCACTTCCGGCAGCTCGGGGACGATTGTGCCCACGCGATAAGTCGGAATCGGCTTTTCGGTGTTCTTCAGGTACGCGAAGTAGGAATCCGCGGTCGTGTCCTTCAGGTGGACGGCCCGGACGCCGGTGAATATTTCGTAAGCCATCGCGCCCAGCGAATAGATGTCCGTCTGTTCGTTGGTGATGCCGCTGATCAGGGTTTCCGGCGCCATGTAAGGGGGGCTGCCGAAAGAATAATTTTCGGTGTTTTTCCTGGACGTTTCCGGTTCATAGGCCGGCTTGGCGCACCCGAGGTCGAGCATCCAGACGCTCCATGCCTTTGCCGCGCCTTCTTCAATAATGACGTTGCCCGGCTTGATGTCGCGGTGGACGATGTCCTTGCGATGCATTTCCACGATGCCTTCGCAGACCTTGTCCATCACGAACGTTGCGCGGTTGATGTCCAGCGGCCCCTGGTTCTTCACGATGGTGTCCAGCGTCTTTCCCGACACGAATTCCATCGCGTAATAAGGAAGCTGGTCAGGCGTCAGCCCCGTCCTGATGACACGGGGGAAGCACGGCGCGCGCAGCATCGACAGGTATCCGACTTCGCGTTTGAACGACGCGACCGTGCCGGCCCTGTCGCGGTGCATCGAATGAAGGACCTTGATGGCCACGGCACGCTTGCCGACCGAAAGCTGTTCCGCCTGGTAAACGCGCCCGTATCCGCCGAAGCCGACCATCTTGGTAATCAGGAAGTCATCACTCAGGACGACGCCTTCGAGCTTGTCGTCATTGATCGACCTGCCCTGCGACCGGCCGGTGCTGGAACTGGTTGAACTTGTGGAACTGGGAGGGGGCAGTCCAGAACCGTACGATTCGGACTGCTGCGTCTGGGCAGGGCGTGTGGCCTGCCGCTGGCCGGGACGCGGTACCCCGGCGAAGATCGAATCCTTGCCGGACGCGCCGACATTGCCGGTGGGACGTCCGGGCGCAGCCGGGCGTGGTGCTTCGGGACGGCCGCCGCGCTTGTCGGTTCCGCCCGAAGAAAAATCATTCGCGCCGGTAATGACGTCGGTCCTGTTGTCGTCTGCCATCGTGAAGTCCGTCCGCAAGCCGCCGCAGTGCCGGCACCAGATAGCGCATTATAAATGCTATTGCCGGTTTTACCGCACAAAGCATTCCGGATTCAACCCCGGCTTGAAATTTGGAGATGCCGAATGCCCCCCATCCCCGCCAAAACCACCCGTGCCTGGCTGACGGATTGTTAGAAAATTGCATGCAAGCAATGACAGCCCCTCATTTTTTCTTGCCATACATCTCCATACCAAACACAATATCAGCGGGGGATTGGGGTGGGCTTCCTGCCTCAATGGTATTCTAACCTCTGGATCTTTTTCCCGAAAATCAAAAACTTGGTGAACGATTCCTAAGGTTCGGTGTATTCCGGACTGGCGGATCCAACATGTGATTCAAATTACGGCGATAGTGTTTATCGACCGCTGTGGTTAATCACTGTTTCTAACGTTCAAGAAACAGTTCCACCATCGGAACTGACGGGGAGACCAACATGAAGGTATCAAGACTGATTGTTTCTGCGATTTTCCTGGCCGTGGCCGTGGCGCCTGTTATGGCTATGGCGGCACCCGGCCTCCGAATTCAGGTGGACCAGAAGGGCGACTTCCTTCTGATCGGCAATACGCTGGCACATGACTGTGCAAGCGGCGTCGTTGCTCCGATTGTCGGCACGGTTTCAAGCTGCGGCAGCCAGACCAGTGATTCGGGCGCGGACATCGTCTGGCGCTCGGACAGCCCTTCAAATGGTCAGGCTGAGGCAAATTCCAGCGTATCGATAGCGAACGGAAGAAGTTCCGCCAGGCTGACGCTGCCCGCTAACGCAACGGTGACTCACGCTGTTCTTTACTGGTCGGCCCTTAGAGACGCAGGTGCCGATACGACCGCGACTATCGAAGTCCCCGGCGTTGAAACCCTGAACGTCACAGCTGATCGTTCGGCAACCGCCAGTTACAGTGGGTCCAGCTATTATCAGGCCGCCAAGAATGTGACCACGTTCATTCAGACCCATGGCAGTGCCGTATATCGCGTCAGCAACGTCGACATGAGCACCATTGTTAATCAGAACAGTAACGTTTTTTACGCGTCCTGGAGCCTTGTGGTGTTCTATCAGGACGATACCCAGCCATCCAGAAACCTTGCGCTGTTTGACGGGTTTGATGTGGTCACCGGTTCCCAGACCGCGGATGCCAGCATCTCCGGATTCCTGGTACCGCCGGTTGGATTCGACGCCAAGATGGGTGTCATCGCGTATGAAGGCGACGGGGCCTATGACGGCGACAGGCTCAATTTTAACGGAACAGACCTTACAGACGATCAGAATCCCAGCAACAACTTCTTTAACAGAACAAGAAGCACGCTGGGCGCGGCGGTTTCAGTCGCCGGCGATCTTCCTCAGCTTGCGGGTACCCCGAACAGTATGTCCGGTCCGGATTTTGACATTGTCGACATCGAACCCTATGTCAACGGTGGCGATACTTCTGCCGAAATCTCGGCCACATCAACACTGGATGTGTTTTTTATCGGCGCCTATATCACCTCGATTTCCACGCTGATGCCGGACTTCAGCAGTACGAACAAGACACTTGTCGACATCAACGGTGGCGCGGTGGGGCTTGATGACATCCTTGAATACACGATTGTCACGACCAACGAAGGGACGGATACGTCAATCAACACCGTCCTTACGGACCCACTTCCGGCTGGCATCGAGTTTGTGCCAGGTTCCCTGAAGATTCTGACTGGTGCCAACACCGGTGTTAAGTCGGATTCATCAGGAAATGACCAGGCCGAATATATCTCGGGATCCAGAACAGTGGTATTCCGGCTTGGTACCGGTGCCAACGGCACAACCGGTGGCACGATGGAAATCGGCGACTCCACCTCGGTTTCTTTCCAGGTCAGATACACGGGCACAACACCGGGCACAATTTCAAATCAGGCCACCGTCAGCGCCGAGGGCGAACAAGGCGCCCCGGAAGACGACTGGCTTTCTGACGGTGACGATGAGGCTGGCGGTGACCAGCCAACCGACTTTGATCCCGACACGGATGGGGACGGAATAACCGATTCGCTGGACAACTGTCCTGTCAACTACAACGTCGACCAGCTCGACACCGACGAAGACGGCGATGGCGACGCCTGCGACGACGATGACGACAACGATGGAATTCCGGACGTCCTGGATAACTGCGTCATCACTCCGAACCCGGACCAGGATGATTTCGAGGGCGACGGAATCGGAGATATCTGCGACGACGACGATGACAACGACGGGTCGCTGGACGTCGACGACTGTCAGCCCATGAACGAAGACGTATATCCCGGCGCGACGGAAGTCTGCAACAGCATCGACGACGACTGCGAGGGTGGCACTGACGAGGGTCTGGATGGCCCGACGACAACCTGCGGTGTCGGGGCCTGTGCTTCCACCGGCCAGATTCTTTGTTTGAGCGGTTCCCTTACGGATACCTGCACGCCAGGTACTCCAGGAACTGAGGTCTGCAACGGTCTTGACGACAGTTGTGACGGAACAACGGACGAAGGTTTCGACAACTTTGACGGCGACACGATGGCCGACTGCGTCGACCCCGATGACGACAACGACGGGTCCGATGACGTCGATGACTGCGAGCCCTTCAACGCAGCTATCTACCCAGGTGCCACCGAAGCCTGCAACGGCATCGATGACAACTGCAACACACTGATCGATGAAGGTTTCGACAACTTCGACGGCGATTCGATGGCCGACTGCGTCGACCCCGATGACGACAACGACGGAAGCCTGGACGTGAACGACTGCGAGCCCTTGAACGCAGCGATCTACCCGGAAGCCACCGAACTCTGCAACGGCATCGACGACAACTGCAACAGCAGTATCGACGAAGGTTTCCCGAACTTCGACGGCGATTCGATGGCCGACTGCGTCGACCCCGATGACGACAACGACGGGTCCGATGACGTCGATGACTGCGAGCCGTTTAACGCCGACGTCTATCCTGGTAGGGACGATCCGTGCAACAACGTTAACGATGACTGCGATGCTTCCACTGACGAAGACTACGTCTCGACACCCACTTCGTGCGGAGTTGGAGCGTGTGCTTCCACTGGTTCGATGGAATGCATCGCTGGCGTTCCTACCGACACTTGTGAGGCGGGCACACCGGGCGGATCTGACGACGACTGCGACGGCAACGACGACGACTGCAACGAAACGGCTGATGACGGCTACGTCCCGCAGCCCACTGAATGCGGCGTTGGCGCGTGTTACAGCACCGGCATGACGTCCTGTGTCGCCGGTAATGTCGAAGATTCCTGCGAAGCCGGAACCCCGGCGCAGACCGACGACGACTGCGACGGCATCGACAACGACTGCAACGAAACGGCCGATGACGGCTACGTCCCGCAGCCCACTGAATGCGGCGTTGGCGCCTGCTACAGCACCGGCATGACGTCATGCGTCGCCGGTAATGTCGAAGATTCCTGCGAAGCCGGAACCCCGGCGCAGACCGACGACGACTGCGACGGCATCGACGATGACTGCAACGAAACGGCTGATGACGGCTACGTCCCGCAGCCCACTGAATGCGGCGTTGGCGCCTGCTACAGCACCGGCATGACGTCCTGTGTCGCCGGAAGCGAAGAAGATTCCTGCATGGCTGGCGATCCTGCCCAGACCGACACCACCTGCGACGGCATCGACGACGACTGTAACGAAACCGCCGATGACGGTTACGTCCCGTACGCGACCGAATGCGGTACTGGCGCATGCGCAGCGACAGGAATCAGCTCCTGCAACATGGGTTCCGAGTACAGCAACTGCGTGGCCGGTCAACCGACCGGTACTGACGAAAACTGCAACGGCCTGGACGAAAACTGCGATGGCTACGCCGACGAAGGATATGTCGGCTACACCACGTACTGCGGCGTTGGCGAGTGTTCGGCTTCAGGCACAAGTTCCTGCATCCAGGGCGTCGAAAACATGAACTGCACCGTCGGCGAACCGAGCGGAGACGACACCGACTGCGACGACTGGGACGACAATTGTGACGGATATGCGGACAACGGATACGTCCCGGTCGCCACGGAATGCGGTATCGGCGCCTGCTACAGCACCGGCATGACGTCCTGCATCGCTGGTGAAGAAGGCGACTCCTGTATCGCCGGCACACCGTCTGAATACGACATGACCTGCGACGGTATGGATGACAACTGTAACGGCGCGACCGACGAGGAGTACGTCGAAACCGAAACCGCGTGTGGCACGGGCGCTTGTTACCGGATCGGCCTGCTCCAGTGCGTCGAAGGCGAAGAAGTCGATACCTGCCAGGCTGGTACTGGCGCCGCGGACGACATTACCTGCGACAACGTCGACGACGATTGCAACGGTACAGCCGACGAAGACTACGTTGCACTCGCAACCGAGTGCGGCGAGGGCGCCTGTGAATCGGAAGGCCTGACTTCCTGCGTCGAAGGGTACGTCGCTGATTCCTGCGTGGCGGGCGAACCCGCCGCCACCGACGCCACATGCAACGGCATAGACGACGACTGTAACGGCACGGCCGACGAAGACTACGGCCCGGTGGCCACGGAATGTGGAACCGGGGCGTGCGAATCCTCCGGATCGACCACGTGCGTATCCGGACAGGTCCAGGATTCCTGCGTGCCCGAACAGCCGGTAACCGAGGAATGCAACGGTGCCGACGACAACTGCGACGGTGACGTTGACGAAGGATTCCTGGATACCGACGACGACGAACTGGCCGACTGCATCGACCCGGACGACGACGACGACGACATCATCGACGACGACGACAACTGTCCGCTGGTGTTCAACCCGCAGCAGGAAGACACCAACCGCGACGGAGTCGGGGATGCGTGCGTGGGCGACCGCGATGGCGACACGATTCCGGACGACACCGACAACTGCCCCGACGTGGCCAACCCGGAACAGGAAAACACCGACGAGGACGGCGAAGGCGATGCCTGCGACTGCGACATCGACGATGACGGAGTCTTGAACGAAAACCCGGGCTGCCAGATTCCTGACGGCACCGAACCGGACAACTGCACCTATGTCCAGAACACCGACCAGGAAGACCTTGACCGGAACGACGCGGGCGACGCCTGCCAGGATTTCGAACTGAGGCACACAGGTGGATGTTCGGCCGGCTCGGACGGATCTTCGCCGTGGGGCCTGCTCTTGCTGATCGGGGCGCTTGCCGGTGTGGTGCTGGCGTTCCGGGGTTTTCGCAGGGGCGTCAGACGTGTTGCGACGTTTCTGGTATTCCTGACGATGGCTGGCGTCGCGTCGTCCGCAACCGCCCAGACCGCGATCCCGGTTCAGGCGTTCGAACCCTCGCCTTTCAAACAGGACCTGTTCACCGCGGGCAAGGGCTACACGCTGGGTCAGTGGAACTGGGACGTCGGCGTCATGTTCGACTACCAGAATTCGCCGCTGGTCCTGCGTTTCGATGAAACCATCGTTAAGCGCGTTGTCGAGCATCAGTTCACAGCCCACGTATTTGGCGCGGTCGGCTTCACGAACTGGCTGGACCTCGGTATCGTGCTGCCGGTCATTATTTATCAAGCCGGCGACAGTGCCGGTGGCCTGGCGTCACCGGGCAACGTTGGTGTCGGCGATCTGCGCATCGTGCCGCGCTTCCGCCTGTACCAGACGAAGAACAAGTTGTTCGCGATCGGTATCACGCCTGAATTCACCGCGCCGACGGGAAACCAGGTCGATCCCTACATGGGAAGCGCCTCCTGGACATTCGCCCCTTGGATAAACCTCAGCCTGGACTTCAATCGCTTCGGGTTCGTCCTGGACTTCGGTTACCGCCTGGTCAAAGACAGCAACTATATGGACATCAACGTTGATGACCAGATTCGTGCCAAGTTCGGTTTCTGGGTCGGCCTTGTCCCGCAGAAACTGGATCTGATTGGTGAACTGATGGTTTCCACTTCTGTTGGAAAGCCTTTTGTCCTCCAGGCTACACCGATCGAACCGATTCTTGGCATGCGCTGGCACGCTCACAAATGCGTTGACGTCAATTTCGGCGGTGGGGCCTCGGTCACCGAAGGCGTCGCGGGGCCGCGGTTCCGCCTGTTCGCGGGCGTGACCTACGGTTGCGATCGCTGCGGCCTCGACGACGACGGCGACGGCATAGGCAACTGCGCCGACGCCTGCCGCGGCACGCCCGAGGACGTCGACGGCTTCGAAGACGCCGACGGCTGCCCGGACGGCGATGATGATGGCGACAAGACCTGCGACCCGTGGGTTGCCGAAAAGGGTGTCCAGGCGGACTTCGCCGACCTGTGCTCTGAATCGGACCAGTGCCCGAAGGAACCGGGCCCGACCTGGAATCACGGTTGCCCGGGTGGGGACGGGGACGCCGACAAGGACGGACTCTGCGACCCGTGGGTGGAAATCAAGAAAGCTCTTGGAAGCTACGAAGGCATCTGCAAGGGCAGCGACAAGTGCCCCGAAGACCCGGGGCCGACCTGGAACCATGGCTGTCCGCCGCCGAACCCGGATATGGATGGCGACGGCGTCTGTGACCCGTGGGTCACCGAAAAGGGCGTCGCGGCTGAATTCACCGCCGTGTGCGCCGGATCGGACAAGTGTCCCGATGTCGCCGAAGACAAGGATGGCGACGCGGACGACGACGGTTGCCCGGAAGAACGTGCCAAGGTTGAAGGCAAAAAGATCGTGATGATCGAAGCGGTATACTTCATCTACAACAAAGACATAATCATCACCGAATCGTTCCCGGTGCTTGAAGAAGTCGCTAAAATCCTGAACGAAAATCCGCAGATAAAACTGGTCCGCATTGAGGCCCATACCGACTCGGACGGCCGGGACGGCGCCAACATGAAGCTGTCCATCGCCCGCGCCAAGGCAGTGTTCAAATACTTGACCGAAAAGGCGGGTATAGATGCGAAACGCCTTGAATGGGAAGGCTTCGGCGAAACAAGGCCCCTCGTCAGCCCGGAAAAGAACGACGCCGACAAGCAGAAAAACCGCCGCGTCGACTTCATCATCCTGGACCAGGGCGATGCGCAGTGACATCGCCTGAAACACCCATCTGACACGATTCGTCCAGTCGCAGTATGAACTTCCGCACCATCGCCCTGTATCGCGTGGGCATACTCATCTATAATGTCACCAATAGCTCATTGCAGATAAAAGAGGGCGCCATGACACCCAGACATAATATTCGAAACATATTCAGTCTTCAGGGCATCGCCCTGTCCGCGTTGTTCCTCGCCTCGGTGGCACCACTGGCGGCCATGTCGCAGGAATGGCCGACCGATGATGAATGGCGCCCCTTCACGCAGGGGGGCTTCGTAATCGCCGACGGGTGCTCCGACTCGTCCGGCGCTAACAACGAAAAGGACCTCTGTGGAACTTCGACGCAGGGAACCTTCTTCGGTGATTTCGACGAAGACTTCCTCTACTTCCGCATCCGTGTGGATGGCGACCCGAACCACAACGGCGGACTGCGTCCGTTCGGCTGGGTGGTCCTGCTGGACACGGCGCGAACCAGGGAAGACTACGAATTTGAAGTCGTCGTGGACGGTATCGAAAAGCCGGAAATCGTCAAGCTGTACGGCAACATCACGCAGCAACAGCCAAACAGGATTGCCGACCCGCCGGATGACCCTCCGATGGCGACATGGTTGTGGACAACCAACGGCAGGCTGGTCCAGGCCGATTCCACGCGTCTTTATTCGTCGTGCAATCCCAGCCAGGACTGGTTCATCGACTTTTATGTACCCACTGACCCGATGCTGAATGATCCACACGGATGGCTGACGCTGTTCACGCCGATTTACTCGCTGTCGGGCTCATCTTCTTCGGCGTCAAACCTGAATTCGGATATCGGAAACGAAAACGTCATCGGCGACGCGCTTACCACAGGTCTTTCCGATCCCCGCTGCATCGACAACGACGACGACTTCTGGGACAACTGCGTCGACAACTGCCCGTTCATCGTGAATCCTGAACAGGCCGATGCCGACAGCGACGGTATTGGCGACGTATGCGACGACGACAACGACGGCGACGGCGTTCCAGACGATATCGACTGCAACCCGACTGACGGATCGATCTATCAGGGCGCCCCTGAAACATGCAACCTGGTCGACGAAGACTGCGACGGCTCGACCGACGAAGGGCTTATCGAACCTTCCACCTGCGGGACCGGCGTGTGCGCAAACACGGGCTACGTGGATTGTGTCCTTGGTGAAATGGTCGACTTCTGTGAATTGAACCCGCCGACAGGCGACGATTCGGACTGCGACGCGATTGACGACGACTGCGACGGGCAGGCGGACGAGGCGTGGGCCGACTACGTGAGCGTCTGCGGTATCGGTGCCTGCACCGCGAACGGCGTCGCGATGTGTATCGACAATACGTTTGTGGACACATGTGAACCCGGGTTGCCCGTGGGCGGCGACGATGACTGCGACGGCGTCGACCAGGACTGCGACGGCTTCTACGACGAACACTACGCCAGTGTGCCGACTGCCTGCGGCACCGGTGTCTGCGCGTCGACCGGCAACAGTTCCTGTGTGCTGGGCATGGTGGACGACAATTGCGAACCGGGACCGACGACCGGCGACGATACCGACTGCGATGACATGGACGACGACTGCGACGACTCGACCGACGAATCGTGGGCTTCATGGTCGACCGCATGCGGCACGGGTGCCTGCGCCCGGGCCGGCGTGACGTCGTGCGTGGACGGCGATGTGCTGGATTCCTGCGTGGCCGGCCCGCCGACCGGCGACGACACGGACTGCGACGGTATCGACGACGACTGCGACGAATCAACGGATGAGGCCTTCGCGCCTTACGCGACATCCTGCGGGGTCGGCGCCTGCGCCAGTGTCGGCATGATGACCTGCGTTGACGGTGATCTGGACGATTCCTGCGCGCCCGGACTGCCGGGTGACGATGATAACTGCGACACCATCGACGACGACTGCGACGGAACGGCGGACGATGACTACCAGGGCGCCCCGACCACTTGCGGCGAAGGCGCGTGCGCGGCCGCCGGCGAGTTCGTTTGCGTCAATGGAAGCGTGGTGGACAACTGCGTGCCTGGATCGCCGACCAGCCTGGACAACGACTGCGACGGCAACGACGACGACTGCGACGGAACGCCCGACGACGACTATGTGTCCTATGCCACCTCCTGCGGCACGGGCGTCTGCGCGAATGACGGCATGTCGTCGTGCGTGAATGGCGTCGAGCTGATGAACTGCGTCCCCGGCGCCCCGACCGGCGACGACACCGACTGCGACGGACTGGATAACGACTGCGATTCGACGCCGGATAACGGATACACGCCATACGCGACTTCATGCGGCGACGGCGTCTGCGCGGCAGCCGGGACCAGTTCGTGCGAACTGGGCGTCGAATACATGAACTGTACGGAAGGCGACCCGACCGGCGACGACACCGACTGCAACGGCGTCGACGAAGACTGTGACGGAACGCCCGACGACGGATATGTGCAATACCCGACTTCATGTGGCGACGGCGTCTGCGCCGCGGTCGGAACAAGTTCCTGCGACGGTGGCGTCGAACACATGAATTGCACGGTCGGCGACCCGACCGGCGACGACACCGACTGCAACGGCTTCGATGAAGACTGCGACGGAACGCCCGACGACGGCTACATGTCATACCCGACTTCATGCGGCGACGGCGTCTGCGCGGCGGTCGGAACCAGCTCGTGCGAACTGGGCGTCGAGCACATGAACTGCACGGAAGGCGACCCGACCGGCGACGACACCGACTGCAACGGCCTTGACGAAGACTGCGATTCAACGCCCGATGACGGATACGCGCCCCACCCGACTTCCTGCGGCGACGGCGTGTGCGCGGCTGTCGGGACAAGTTCCTGCGACAGCGGCGTCGAACACATGAACTGCACGGAAGGCGACCCGACCGGCGACGACCTCGACTGCACCGGATTCGACGAGGACTGCGACGGAACGGTCGACGACGGCTACCTGCCGCATGAAACGCAATGCGGGACTGGCGTTTGCGCCAGCGTCGGCACCAGTTCCTGCGAACTGGGAACCGAGTACGAAAACTGCATCGCTGGCGACCCGACCGGCGACGACACGGACTGCAACGGCTTCGATGAAAACTGCGACGGAACTGCGGACGAGGGATGGGTGCCCTACCCGACCGAATGCGGCGTCGGCGTCTGCCACTCGACCGGAATGATGAACTGCGTTGACGGGCGCCACGACAACACGTGCGCGACCGGCGACATAACCGGCGACGACACCGACTGCGACGGACTGGACAACGACTGCGACGGCGACACGGATGAAAGCTACGTCGGCCACGCGACTTCATGCGGCGTTGGTATCTGCGCGTCAACAGGCCTCAGTTCCTGTGACGGGGGCATCGAAAAGGACAACTGCTCCGAGGGCCTGCCTACCGGCGACGACACCGACTGCGACGCCATCGACGACGACTGTGACGGGACTCCGGACGATGGTTATGCACCACATGCAACTTCGTGCGGCGTCGGGGCGTGCGCCGCGGCCGGGACAAGTTCCTGCGACAGCGGTGTCGAACACGACAACTGCACCGTCGGCTCCGCGACCGGTGACGACACCGACTGCGACGCCATCGACGACGACTGTGACGGCACGGCCGACGACGGATACGTCCAGGCGACCACTTCCTGCGGAACCGGTCCATGTTCCGCGACCGGGGCGAGGACCTGCGTGGACGGCACCGAGGTCGATACCTGCGAACCGGGCTCGCCCACCAGCCCCGACAACGATTGCGACGGCAACGACGACAACTGTGACGGGACCGCGGATGACGGCTACGCTCCATACCAGACCCAGTGCGGAATGGGCGTCTGCGCTTCGACCGGCGTAACCTCGTGCGTCAGCGGCGTCGAACAGGACAGTTGCGTGGCCGGCCCGACCACTGGCAACGACACCGACTGCGACGACATCGACGACGACTGCGACGGCACGCCCGACGATGGCTACACACCGGTCGCCACCTCCTGCGGGGTTGGCGCCTGCGCGTCATCCGGAATGACTTCATGTGCCGACGGCATCGAATCGGATTCCTGCGAAGCTGGTTCGACGACCGGTGACGACACGGATTGCGACGACATCGACGACGACTGTGACGGCACGGCGGACGACGGATACGTGCCGTTTGAAACCCCCTGCGGGGTCGGCGCCTGCGCCGCGGTTGGAATCAGCACGTGCGTTTCGGGCCTTGAAAGCCTGAACTGCGACGAATGGCCGGCGACCGGCGACGACACGGACTGCGACAACATCGACGACGACTGCGACGGAACCCCCGACGACGGCTATCTGCACACTGCGATCATCTGCGGGACCGGCGCATGCCTGGTCAACGGCTGGAAAGAATGCATCGACGGTTCCGAGCAGGATCTGTGCGTGCCCGGTGACCCGACCGGCGACGATACGGACTGCGACGGCGTCGACGACAACTGCAACGGCCCGGCGGACGAAGGGTACGTTCCCATGGACACTTCCTGTGGTGAAGGTTCCTGCGCGTCCACCGGCGTGACCTCGTGCGAAGGCGGCGTCGAACAGAATTCCTGTGAAGCGGGCTCGCCGACCGGCGACGACACGGACTGCGACGGCGTCGACGACGACTGCGACGGGACGCCCGACGATGGCTACGCGATCACCGACGTCACCTGCGGCGTTGGCGCATGTTTCGCCAGCGGAACAAGATCCTGCGTCGAAGGCGGCGAAGTTGTTGACTGCACGCCCGGACCGGCGACCGGTGACGACACCGACTGTGACGGCGTGGACGACGACTGCGACGGGGAAGAAGACAACGCGTTCGTGGAAACCGAAACAGATTGTGGAACCGGCGCTTGCGCGGCGACCGGGCTCCGGACCTGCGTCGAAGGCGAATTGCAGGATTCCTGCACGCCGGGCACCCCGGCCGATGACGATGCGACCTGCGACGGCGTCGACGACGACTGTGACGAAACAGTCGACGAAGACTACGTTCCGGTTCAGACGACCTGCGGCGTTGGCGTCTGCCAGGTGGCAGGGGTCATCAACTGCATCGAAGGCGAACCTTTCAATGACTGCGTCCCCGGCACTGCGACCGGTGACGACAGCAACTGCAACGGAATCGACGAAGACTGCGACGGCGATGCCGACAACAACTTCATGCGTGTGCACACGACGTGCGGTGTCGGCGCCTGCGCCGCCGCCGGGCTGACCGAATGCGTCGAGGGCGTCCAGGGCGATTCCTGCGTGGCCGGCACCCCGGCTGACTCGGACGCCGACTGCGACAACATTGACGACGACTGCAGCGGGGCAACCGACGAAGACTTCGTGTCGGCAGCCACCACCTGTGGCGAAGGCGCGTGCGAATCGACCGGCGCCACTTCCTGCGCCGAAGGCGGGGTCGTCGATTCCTGCGTTGCCGTCGAACCCGTCACCGAAGTATGCAACGGCGCCGACGACGACTGCGACCAGACGGTCGACGAAGGCTTCCCGGATTCGGATGGCGACGAAGTGGCCGATTGCATCGACCCCGACGACGATGACGACGACATCATCGACGAAGACGACAACTGCCCGCTCGTATACAACCCGGACCAGGCGGACGACAACCGGAACGATGTCGGCAACCTCTGCGAACGCGATTACGACGGCGACGAAGTCGATATCGACGACGACAACTGCCCGGTGGTGTACAACCCCGAACAAGTCGACACCGACCTCGACGGCGAAGGCGACGCCTGCGACTGCGACATCGACGACGACGGCGTGCTCAACGACAACCCGGGATGCGTCATCCCGGTCGGCGAAGATCCGGACAACTGCACGATGGACGACAATCCGGACCAGGCGGACTCGGACGACGACGGAATCGGCGACGTGTGCGACGATGTCGGCTACTACGCTGGCGGCGGGTGTTCCGCGGGCACAGGTTCCAGCGACGCAATGCCCTGGCTTCTCCTCCTGGCCTGCGGTGTCCTGGCGGGTCTCGCGGTCATTCGGCGGCGCCGGGCCTGACCGGGGCCAACCGCTTCAAACGACAATCATCGGTAATCGTTAAAAAATCTACCAGGAGCGCATAAGTGCGTCGACCAGTCGCTGGACGAGCGCCACGGCACCGTTGTAGCCCATCCACGGAACCGGGTACATCCAGTGCTTGCCGACGGACGGGAAACCCATTTCAATCACGCGCACGTCGCTGCGCTTGAGCTGGGCCTTCTGGTGGGAAGATCCGATCACCAGCGGGATGAAGTCGCGGCCGCACACTTCGACGAAAGCCATGTACTGCTGGTTGCGGGACGCGCCCGCCAGGATGCGCGGCCGCACGGGGTTAAACGTTCCCGCTGTCGAGGCCGGCTGGTCGAAATCGGCGCCCAGCCTTGTGCAGGCGGCAAGGAAATCCGGTTCAGATGCGGTGGGGGCGTCTGTCAGACATACAAGCGGCACCTCGCAGCCCATTTCGACCAGGAACGCCGTCATCGCCGCGGCCAGCGGGGTATCAAGGAATAGGGCGACACGGGTACCGGACAGGACATGGACGGCCCTGTGAATAAGCGGGACGACACGCGCCAGTTCGCGTTCCCTGACCGAATCAATGACACCGGCATCGATACCCGTCGCGCGCCCGACCCTTTCAAGGAAGACCGAGGTGCCGCGAAGCCCGACCGGCAGATCTGTTTCGCAATGATTGCGGCCATCGCCGACCGCCCCGGAAGCGGCTACCCCGCGACCATACGGCAACCAGATCATGTTGCGCGCGGCACCAGTGTGTCGAACCTTTTCCCACGGGCTGCCGTCGACCAGCGCGCCGCGCCAGGACAGGCCGCAGGCTGTCAGCAGCCGACGAATCTCGTTGACGTTGGACGCGTGCTCCATTTCGAACCGGTCCAGCATGTATCCGCCAAGAGCCACCGACGGCGATGCGCCCGCGGATTCCGGTTCCGGCGGATCCAGAAGCGGCATCAGCGCGCCCAGCCATCGCGCGAAACCGGTGTAAATCGATCCCTCGTGGCCCGGGGCCTTGACGTAAAGGACCGGGATGGGCAGGCGCATCCTCAGTTCGTTGACCGCCGCTTCCACGTCGAAGGCGGAAAGTTCGACGGACGCGTTTGTCGTCACGACGAACAGTTCCGGCCGGCGACGTTCGTACCAGGTTGTCGCGAATTCGACCAGGCGTTCGCCCGAGCCCTGGATGATCCTGGCGTCGTCGACACCGGTCCAGAGGCGCTGGTTATGGGATTCCCGTCCCCAGTCGTGGTCCGAAACCTGAAGCTGCGTCTTGAACTTGCAGCCGACCGTCGTGTGAAGAAGCATGATCGCGCCCGGCACCGCGTGCACGCCCATGAAGATGCCCAGCAGATCGCCGGAATCGACGTCGCGCAGCTCGAAGTCCCCGATCGCCGGATCCACCCCCTGAAATGCCCGAGGTTCGTTCACCGTTCGCCCCCCCGGCCCGAACCGCCGACATAACTGGAATAACGTCTTTCGAAGATGGCGCCCAGCGTTCGCGTTATCTGGCGCACATACCGGCCGGCGAATCCGTACCCCGAACTCATGTCGCCGAAGCGCAGCATCGGGATGCCGGCCCTGTTCACCTGGTCACGCATGAAGTCCGCCACATAAGCACAGTCAAAACGGCCCTCGCGAAGCGCCGGTTCCAGTACAGCCGGTTCGTAATACAGCCTGTACGGCGCGGTGACCCCGAGGCTTGCCAGGTTCCGCCTGATGCGTTCGTGCACCTCGGGCCGGTCACGTTCCTGGATGACGATCTCCACGTCGAAGCCAAGCTCGACGAAAAGCAGCAGGTTTGCGAGCCCTTCCATCGCAAGCACGTCCGGCCTGAAATTGTGGACCGTGCCGATGCCGTAAGCCAGGCGCATTCCCGAAAACCTGCGGCGCCCGTCCGCGACAGCCGCGACAGCGTCGGCCCTGGCCGCGAGAGACTCAAGCACCGGCGCCGGATCCCTGCCCAGGGCGCGCGCCATGCCGGCGTAAAAGGCATCCGATGCGGCCACACCGCGTGGCTGGGCCAGCTCTTTCACCACGCTTCCGCGGGCCGCGAGCAGGCGGGTCAATTCACCCATCAGCGACAAGTCGGAAACAAATGTCAGACCGCCTTTCGGAAGGCGCCGCCAGTCGTCAGTGGTCGCCCCGGCAGGCACCGCCGCGTTCAACCTGCCTCCAAAGGCCGAAACAATCCTTGCGGCCTCAGCCCTGAACATCGTGTCGGCCCACGCGACATCATTCGCGGTGTCGGTCTGGTAACCAAGCAGATTCACCGCCATCGGATCCACCGCACCGGACTGCCCCAGGCTTTCCAGGAGTGCCGCGCCGACGTGATCGACGACCTCGGCCTGGGTACGCAGGCGCAGGCCGCTCGTGGCCGCAGTGACGATCCGGATGCCTGTGGCGGCTTCCACTTCCCGGCAGACCGGGAGCGGATCGGCACCGGTCATCTCTGAAAGACAGGTGGAAAGAACCACGATCAGGGGATCGGGGCCGGGACTCGCTGGAACATTGATGATGGTCCGTCGTTCGATAACCGGCAGGGTTCCGCCGTTTGCGTCAGCCTTCATCCTCGTGGCAACGGCCATCAGGCAGTCACGAAGGCGATCCTCGGCGCGTCCGGCGACCACATCGCTCTCGCGCAGCGCCGCCGAATAAACGTTCCACCTCGGGTTCCCGGCGAATTCGGCGGTCACCCTCGGGAAGGCGCTGGCGCAGTCACGCTCGCCAAATACCACGATGGCCAGATCCGGGCCCGCCAGATCCATGATCTGGAACGCGTATCCGGTCATCGAACATCCGTGCTGGTTCAGTTCACCAGCCCTGCGTTCATTTTCAGGCCGACCGACCGACATCCATCAACCCCGCCGGGAACGACCAATTGTAACCGCAAGCGCCACTCAATATGGAATTCGTAGTGTGCAATGTCCACGATATCCCACGGCCGTCGGCCATGGGCTCACGGTTTTGAACGTCCCTCACTCCGCTCGGGCCTCGGAGATCGATTGGACGATCCTTCCCCGACCCCGACCCTGATCCCGTCCCTGACCCTGTCCTCGCCCAACGGGCATCTGATTGACTGGGTGCCCGTGACAGGCTATTCTTCGGGCCGCTGTCCAGAGGCAGAAATCAGACAATGAACAAGCAGAAATTGACATACAGGCAGGCCGGCGTCGACATGGACGTGGGCGACGAATTCGCGTCCGCGATCGGCCGCATGGTCAAGTCCACTCTGACCCCCGAGGTTGTTTCCGGCGTCGGTGGTTTCGCGGCGGCCGTGGCGCCCAACATGACAGGAATGAAGCGCCCGCTGCTGATTTCCGGAACCGACGGCGTCGGCACCAAGCTGAAACTGGCGTTCATGACCGGCATCCACAATACGATTGGCATCGACCTGGTCGCGATGTGCGTCAACGACGTGCTCACCACTGGCGCGCGCCCCCTCTTCTTCCTTGACTACATCGCCAGCGGGCACCTCGAACTGGACGTGTCGCTGAAGGTAATCGAAGGAATCGTCGAGGGCTGCCGCCAGGCCGGATGCTCGCTGGTCGGCGGGGAAACGGCCGAGCTTCCCGGTTTTTACCAGGATGGCGAATACGACCTGGCCGGTTTTTCGGTCGGCGTTGTCGATGAACCCGACCTGATCAATGGCCGCAACTGCGCCCCCGGGGACGTGTTGATCGGCCTGCCCAGTTCCGGCGTGCATTCCAACGGCTATTCGCTGGTCCGCCGGATCCTGGAAGCCCGCAACCTGGATATCTTCAAGACTTACGACGGGTTCGACCGCCCGCTCGGCGAAGTCCTGCTGACGCCGACGTACATATACGCCGACGCGGTCAACGCGCTGATGGCAGGCCCACGTCCGAAAGCAATGGCGCACATCACCGGCGGCGGCATTGTCGGCAACCTTCCGCGTGTGCTGCCCGAAGGCGTCTGCGCCGAAGTCGTGATGTCCTCGATTCCTGCTTCGCCCGTCTTTAAGTTCCTGCAGGGTCGCGACACCGATTTTGAAGTTGATGACGACGAAATGCTGCGCGTCTTTAACATGGGTGTCGGCCTGATCATCGCAATGGATCCGGCCCTCGTCGATGACGCCATGGCCGCGCTCCGGGGCGTCGGACGGTCGCCGTTCATCCTCGGCAGGCTGACTGCCGGCGCGAATGAAGTGGTGGTCAAGTGAGTGGCGACGACGTGGCCGCGAAAATCCCGATCGCGATACTGATTTCGGGTCGCGGCACCAACATGAAGGCGCTGATCAACGCGACGCTGGATGGTTGGCTGCGCGCCGACGTCCGCGTCGTGCTCAGCAACAAGCCCGACGCCGCGGGCCTTGAATTCGCCAGATCCCTCGGGATACCGACAGTCGTCCTTTCCCACCGCGACTTCCCGGCACGGGAAGACTACGACCGGGCGCTGGTCGCCGAGCTGCGCGGCCGCGGGGTCGAATACGTGGCGCTTGCCGGTTTCATGCGCATCCTGACATCGGAGTTCCTGGGACCGTTCAGGGGCCGTGTCGTGAACATTCACCCGGCCATCCTGCCGTCCTTCCCGGGAATCCACTCGCAGAAGCAGGCCCTGGACTACGGCGTCAGGATTACGGGCTGCACCGTTCATTTCGTCGACGAAGGAACCGATACCGGCGCAATCATCGCCCAGCGCGCCGTTCCCGTCCTGGATGACGACGACGAAGACACGCTCTCGGCCAGGATTCTGGCGCAGGAAAACACGCTGTATCCCGAGGCGCTGGAGGAAGTGCTTTCCGGCCGCGTCCGCATCGAGGGCCGGCGGACCGTCCGCGTTCACTGACAGGGGGATACCCTATGCCGGAACTGAAGAGTTCCTATGACGTCGTCATTGTCGGAAGCGACCTTCCGGCCCTGATATTCGGCGCGCTTGCCGCCAAGAACGGTTACAGGGTCCTGCTGCTCGGCCACGGCGGAAAGCCCAATTCATATGAACAGGACGGATTCAGGTTCGTTCGCCGCCCCAACCTCCTTTACGGATTTTCAGAAGCTCAGGCCATACGCGAAGTCTTCCGGGAACTGGCGCTTCTGCCCGAAATGCGCAACATGCCGCGTCCGATGGACCCGATATGCAGCGTCGTGCTTCCACGTCGCAGGATCGAAATCTCGCACGTCAGGGGCATTCTCGAAGAAGAGCTGAACCGGGAGTATCCCGGCATGCTCGACCGTTTCATGGCCTTTTATCAGCGTCAGGCCGACGCCGAAAAATCACTTGAACCCCTGCTGAAATCTTTCCCGACGATACCGCCTGGCGGGATCGGCGAATTCTTCAGGTGGAGGTCGGTAAAAAAGCACCTCACGGCGGCCTTCGGCGAGGGCGATGCCCTTGAAGAATTCAGCGACAGTCCCTCGGCGCGCGCGTTCCTGGGCGCTCCCGTTTCGGTACTCAACATGACGACCGACGCATGGAAACACCCCGTCACATTCGGGCGCGCCACCAACCATATGCTCCAGGGCCTCTACAATGTCGAATGGGGCGTCGATTCGCTGAAAAACCTTTTTTTAAGCAGGATCGAGGGCAATTCAGGCACGGTCAGGATGGGCGAATACGCCGACCAGATCCTGACGCGCCGGGGCCGTGTGACGGAAGTTGACGTCCGCGGCCGCAACGAGGCGATCGGCGCCAGCATGCTGGTCGCCGGTACAGGCCTGACCGGTATTCTGGACATGCTTCCCGAAAAGGCGGTGGGTCGACGCTATCGCGAGAAGGTGACCGATTCCGGTCCGACGCATTTCCTGGTGACGATAAATATCGGCCTTTCGCGACGGGGAATTCCAGCCGGGATGGCGCGCACGGCTTTCCTGGTCAACGACCCGTCGCTGCCGCTCGAGGGAACAAACCTGCTGACGCTTCAGGTCGACCCCGCAATGGAGCCCGCCGACGCACTCGACCCGGCCCGCGCCGCCATGTCGGTTTCCGGGATGATCCCGGCATCGGCCATCACGGAAGGCGCCGCTTCGGTCGAGACTTTCGGCGAAGCCATGCTCGCACGCGTTCGTGAATTCATGCCGTTCCTGGACAGACACCTTGTAACGACGTCGCTGGCCGCCACCCGGTTAAGCGAAAAGACCGGAAAGAGCGTCCTGGACCCGGCGGGAATGATCCCGGTTCACGGCAACGTCATGCCGGGGATGCTGGGCTTGGTCACCCAACCGGTCCGCACTCCCTGGCGCAACATGCTCAACCTCGGGGAAGGCGCGACGGGCTCGATGGGCTTCGAGGGCGCGTTCTCGGCAGCTTCCATGGCTTTCGACATCGTAAGAAAGGTACTTCCGCGCAAGGACGTCATCCAGCACTCGAGAGGCGTATGAAAAGCGGGCTCCCAATCGCAGTTCTTGCCGCCACCGCGCTGACCTGCCTGTGGCCTGTCCGCGCGGCTTTCGCGCAGGACGGCACCGCGCCGGCCGGCTTGAACGCGCCTGATGTTGCGCCCCGGACCGTCCTGAACCTTTCGCAGACCATTGACATGGCGATGACGGGCAATCCCCGGGTCGCCAGGGCGAAACTCGGCATTGAAGAGGCCGAGGCGGAACTTGAAACGGCGCAGGCCGAATACCATCCCCGCATCGACGTCCAGGCACTGCTGGCGCCGATGACAGGCCACCACGCGCCTTCGGCGACCGCGCCTTTCACCAGCATCTACTCGACCGACCTGGGCGACCTCGGCGAATGGGGCATCTGGACAAAGATCAGCATCAAACTGATTCAGCCGATTTATACCAGCGGAAAAATCACCTGGCTCAACCGCGCCAGAAAGCTCGGCGTCGAAGTCAGCCGCGGGCTTGAGGCGACCGCGCGCGCCGACGCAAGGCTCGAGGTCGTAAAGGCGTGGTTCGGGCTCGAACTGACCGATCGTCTCACGGGAGTTCTCGTTGAAGGCCGTGGTTACTTCGACAAGGCCCGCAGGCATCTCGAACAGATGGAAAAGGATGACGACGCTTCCTGGGACCCTGTCGACAAGATGAAGGTGAACGTTTACGAAGCACAGATAATCGAACAGGAACTCGACGCGAAGCGCCTGAACACGCTCGCCGCGGGGCAGCTCAAGCGCCTGTCCGGCATGGACCCGCAGGCCCGGGTGAATTTCCTCACCGCTGCCGAACCTGTGCCACTGACGCCGATGGTCGATCTCGATCTGGACACCGCCATCGCCGCCGCGCTGGACAACCGGCCTGAACTGGCGGCCCTGCGTACCGGCATCAAGGCCCGCGAGGCAGAGGAAGAGGCCCGATTCAGGAAGTTTTTCCCGGATTTCGTCTTCTTCGCGGAATTCGAATACGCATACTCGAATGTGGCCGACGACATGAGTTTCCCGTACTACGACCCGTTCAACACCCTCGGGTTCGGCGCCGGGCTCGCCATGCGCTTCGACCTGAACATCGGGACGAAGCTTGGCGAACTGAAGAAGACGCGGGCCCAGAAGTCGGCCCTGCTGGTGGAACTGGACGGCGCCGAAACATCGATCCGGCTTGAAGTCGAAAAGCTTTTCATGGAAATGCAGGACGCGGAAACGATGATTGCGGTGCGGAATAATGCGTTGAAATCCGCCCGCGGCTGGGTAATCGCGAAGCTGGACCTCTTCGAAAACGGCATGGCCACGCTCCAGGAAGTCGTCGACGGACTGACGCAGTTCTTCCTTGCGCAGCTCGCGTACTACCAGGCGGTATACGATTTCAACGTCGCGGTCGCGATGCTCGAACGCGCCACGGGCGTGGAGCTGGTGCCGCTGGCCGCGCTCGATGTGGCGAACTGATCCCCGAAAATATACTATTGTCACGGTCGCGCCCGGTTCGGCGCGGCGCTGTCCGATGCGAGGGCGAACGAATGAAGATTATTGCCACGACCGTTTTTCTGACTGTCGCCCTTCTGGCGTCGGCCGCTTCGGCCGGACCGGTTGAAGTCGTCAACGAAAAATATGCGGCCATAAAGGTCCTGATCGGGAAGAAGCTTGACCGGGCCGCTTTCGACAAGGCGGTCAAGACGGAACTCGATACCTTCGTGGATTACAACGAACTGTCGAAACGGACGCTCGGCGACAGGTGGGCCGGGATGAAGCAAAAGGACCGCGATAGGTTCGTCGCCGGTTTCAAGCAGATGATTCAACGTGGCTACGTCAAGAAATTCAATCCCGACGCGCAGTTCACGATGGAAATCACGCCCGCCGCGACCAGCGCCGACGACGGCAGCGTCATTGTCGCTTCCACCATCCGTTCCGGCAGTTCCGAAGCCGGCGTCAGCTATGCCTTCCACCAGGTTAAAGGCAGGTGGTGGGCTTTCGACGTGATCATCGACGAGGTCAGTATGATGAAGAACTACCGGCGTCAGTTCGCGAAGATCTGGGATGCCGAAGGCTTTGAAGGCCTGATGAAGAAGATCGACAAGAAGAATTCCGAAGCCGCCGCGCAGTAAACCTGTCCCGCTTTCAGGCACCTGCAGACATCATTTGTAATTACTTCGGATTAGTCGGTCAGCGGCAGCCCTGGACCTCGGTGCGGTAATTTTCGTTGCAGGTAAGAAATGCCGTGCTGCAGTCATAGAGCCAGTCGGCGGCCTGGCCGCAATCCGGCGGCGAGTTGCGCCAGCCCTCGGGTTCAGCATCGCACCCGTAAACAAAGCCGTCGCATTCGCCCGAGGCGGTCGATTCGACTTCGTTGGCGCCCGAGCAATTGAAGTCATACGCCTTGCCTGAAAGCCCGCACTGCGTCGGGGAATCGGAATACGCAGTCTGACCGGGGAACGCGTTACCATCGATATCACAGCAGTCCGTCGCGTTAGTGCAGTCGTACGTACCGAGCAGCGGAACGCACATGCAGCGCCGCTTGGAAACGTCGCCGTATCCGTCGCGATCCGAGTCCAGGTAGTAGTCGACACAACCGGTCGCGCCGTCTTCATCCGTCGACCCGTCGCATTCGTCGTCAACGCCGTTGCACTGTTCAGTCTTCGACGGATTGATGTTTTCATCGGCGTCGTTGCAGTCGCCGCCCCTGATGGCGCGGAAGTCGCCGTTGATGGCGCACAGACAGGCGAACTGGTCGGTCACGCCCCATGTGTCGCGGTCGGTGTCCAGGAAATAGTCAGTACAGCCGGTGGCGCCGGGTTCGTCGGTATTGCCGTCGCAGTCGTCATCCTTGCTGTTGCAGACCTCGGTCATGCCGGGATTGGCGGCGCCGTCTGAATCGGCGCAGTCGCCCGCGACCAGCGCCGTGTACTTGCCGGAACCTTCGCACAGGCACTTCGGGGTCCCGACGCCATACTGGTCGCCGTCGTTGTCGTAAAAGTGGCTGGTACAGCCCCCGGCGCCCTCTTCGTCCGTCTGGGCGTCGCAATCGTCATCGATGTCGTTGCATGCCTCGAGCTGCGCAGGGTTGACGGTGCCGCTGGCGTCGTTGCAGTCGCCTCCGATATCGACCTTGTACAGCGCGTTGCTGGCGCACAGGCACTTGTGGTCGCTCTTGTCGCCGAACGTGTCGTTGTCCACGTCACGGTACCATTCGGCACACCCGGAGGCCCCTTCTTCGTCCGTCTGCGAATCGCAGTCGTCGTCAACGCCATTGCAGGATTCCGCGCCGCCGCCGCTGATGCCCGCGTCGCCGTCGTTGCAGTCGCCACCGCGCGTCGCGGTGTAGTCGCCGATTGCCGCGCAGAGGCACTGCTTGTCGGAAGAAACACCCCAGGTGTCGTTGTCGATGTCGAGGTAGTAGTCGACACAGTTAACCGCGCCAACCTCGTCAGTGGCGCCGTCGCAGTTGTCGTCCTTGCCATTGCAGCGTTCAATGACGCCCGGGTAGACATTGATATCGCCGTCGTTGCAGTCGCCCTTGGCAATCGCGGAATAATCCTCATACGCCTGGCAGAGGCAACGGAAGTCGCCGGTAACCCCGAAACCATCGTCGTCGGCATCGAGATAATAGGTGACACAGTTGGTCGCATCTTCATCGGTGCTGCCGTCGCAGTCGTCGTCGGAACCGTTGCAGGTTTCGCCTTCCGGTTCATCGCCGATACAGTCGAACACGCCGTTGACGCAGGACGAAGTCCCGGGACACGAACCGAACTGGTTGTCGTTGGTGCACGCTGTCCCCGCGATACCTTCATCGGTGCGGCCGTCGCAGTTGTCGTCGTACTGGTTGCAGGTTTCGGCGACAGCCGGGGTCGCATCGCACTCGCCGTCGCATGTCCGGGTGCCGAAGCAGGTGCCGACTTCATTTTCGACGAAGCACTGCGTCAGGTAACCCTTGGCGATATATTCCGCCGTGCATTCGCAGGCGTCGGTGTCAGAAAGGCAGCGAAGGCCGGCCCCGTCCGGGTTGGTATCACAGTGGTAACCTTCTGAGCAGTCGTTGTCGGTCGTGCAGCCGCTTCCACAGAAACTGCCGTCCGGTCCGTACGGAATGCAGTCATAAACGCCGGTGCTGCCGCCGACCGGAGGCTCGCATTCATCGTCATTGACGCACGGACGACATGCGCGGGCGAACGGGTCGATGCATATATAAACGGTGTCGCCGGCCATGGTCACCTGCGAGCAGGTCCACCCGCGGGGGCACGAATCTTCGTCGTCACACGCGTTCGAACAGACCTTCTTCCCCGCGGTTTCCACGCAGAAATTGGAGTAGCAGTCAGTGTTCGCATCGCATTCGCATCCGGCGTTTCCGGGGCATGGCGCCGACACGTCCTGTTCGACATCGATGGCGATGTCGAACACAACATCCGCGGTCACGTCACTGCCGGCAGCGTCCCTGCCGGTATCTTCGACAGTCGTGTCAATGGGCGGGATATCCGCGACGACGTCGGTCTGGACGTCAATCGACGCATCCGCCCCGATGACGTCGTCAGAACCGGAAGGTCCGCACGCGATCACGGCGGCACACATAACGGCGGAAACAATCGCAAGCTTCTTCATCGGGTCACCTCGAATTCATTGACGCGGGCACCTAACGGCCCGGAAAATTTGCCGAAAGGATACCAGAAAACCCCGATCGTTCCCAACTTCCATGTGAAATCCATTAATTTGAGTCGCTTACACTTTGCTTGTTTCCGGCTTAATGGTACTTTTTCGACAGTGACGCACCCGAACATCCCTTTGACGGTGAAAACCATGGACGATGTTATTGCGATGATTCTTGGCGGAGGCCAGGGTACCAGGCTGTTCCCGTTGACCCTTCAAAGGTCAAAACCGGCTGTCGCCGTGGCCGGCAAGTACCGGTTGATTGACATCACGGTTTCGAACTGCATCAACTCCGGTATAAGAAAAGTCTTTGTTATCACACAGTTCCTGTCGGCCAGCCTGCATCACCACATAATGGCGACGTACAGGTTTGACGGATTTTCACGCGGCTTCGTCGAGATTCTGGCCGCCGAACAGACCCCGAACAGGACTGCATGGTACCAGGGCACTGCCGACGCCGTGCGCGAGTCGCTGCGGCACGTCAGGGAATTCAACAACCGCGCCATCGTTGTCCTTTCTGGCGACCACCTGTACCGGATGGACTACCGTGACATGCTGAAGCAACACCTGGACAACGACGCCGACATCACGCTGGCGGTCCAGCCTGTTCCGCGTCATGAAGCGCCCAGGATGGGACTGCTGAAATCGAACGCCGATGGAATCGTCACGGACTTCTGCGAAAAACCACAGGAAGAAGAAGTTCTGCAGAAATTCCGCAGCCCGCGTGAAACCATCGAAAAGCACGGCCTTATCGGCGACGACTGGTATCTTGGATCGATGGGTATCTACGTCTTCAAGCCAAGCGTGCTGGACGAACTGCTTTCAGATCCGACCAGGATGGATTTCGGAAAGGAAGTCATCCCCGGGTCCATCAAGACGCACAAGGTCATGGCATTCCCGTTCACCGGGCACTGGGAAGACATCGGAACCATCAGGTCATACTTCGACGCCCACATGGCGATGGCCCAGGAAAACCCGCCCTTCCCGCTTTATGAACCAGGCAAGCCCATCTACACCCGCGCACGCAACCTCCCGCCCGCGACCGTCATGCGGTCCAAGATTCGTAACTGCCTGATCGCCGAAGGCGCCACCGTCACAGGTGCCGTGGTGCGCAGTTCAATCATCGGCGTCAGATCAATCGTCAGGCCCGAAGCACGCCTGACCAACGTGGTCATGCTCGGGGCGGACTACTACGAAGGTGAAAGGCCTGCCTGGCCCGTCGGTTTTAAGCCGCTGCAGGACGTTCCACCGCTCGGGATCGGCATGAATTCCAATCTCGAACGCGTCATCATCGACAAGAACGCCAGGATAGGTGAAAACGTCATCATCACGCCCAAGGAAGACGGCGTTAACGTGCAGGCTGAAAACTACTGGATCTGCGACGGAATCACGGTCATCCCCAAGAACGCGGTCATACCGGACGGCACTGTCATCTGACGGCGGTGTGCGAAAGGTACCACTGCACAATCGGCCGAACCGACCCGTTAAAAGTCACCGGCGCACCTTCGAAATCGTCGTTGATGTAAGTGCACTTGTCGAAAACGTGCGTGTTTTTCGTGTAATCAAGATCGCGGGGCACGGGGCCGAATTCCTCGGTCGCAAGCCATTCCTCGGCGTTGCGCGGCCCGCCGGTGACGTACCCCAGCTTGCCGACCAGTCTGAAAACCTTCTGGAAATCGGTGAACAGGCGCTTCTGTGACGGGTACTGTTCGATCATCCGCATCTTGGCTGCCATTTCGGCGTCGGTCAGGCTGATTCGCAGGCGCTCGTCCCGGTAAAGGGGGTGAAAGCGGTGGGCGACAAGGATCGTGTATTCGTATGCCGGCATGTGAAAGAACGCGACATGGCTGCCAGTTTCCATTTCAAATTCGCGGATCGCGAGTGCCGTGAAGAAGTGCGTCAGATCGTGCTCCGGCTGGCCGCCCTGCCACGCCAGGGTGAATACCGCGTCGGGACGGATTTCGAAAATCGCGTCGCGCACGTCGTTTTTGATGCGATCGAAGAACACCGACGCCTCGGCCATCGTGCGCTTCCCGGAATTGATTTCGCTGAGCCATCGGTAGATGTCGACTTCGGACCAGCCGTAACAACGCGTCGAACCTTCCGGTATTCCGACCTGTGCAACGGAATTGATGCCCTCGCGCATCCTGACTTCGCCGTATTCCGGCGGCGTCAGGTCCGATTCGAAGTAAAGCCCGTCACTGTTGGTTACCCAGACCGCCTTCAGGTTCGGTCCGAGCCGCTGGAACACGCCGGCCTGCGAAATCTCGTCGTCGTGATGGGCCATCATGAACAGCGGGCGTTCAAAGCCGCCTGCCAGCAATTTCGTGCCGCGTTCGATCATTTCGGACTTGCGTGACATCGGACACCCCGTGACAACTCAGGCGGGGTCTAATTTCCCCCGCCCTTTGACGGGCGTCAACGGAATTCTTGTCGAACTTTACGACGGAATAACACGAAGGGTCGATTTGACGGGGGAAAGGTCGGGATTACAGGAACAGCACGTCCCCATATTCGCCGGAAGCGGCCGAGGTTCCGCTGTTACCAAGCGAGGAGCCACCCTGGCCGCCGGCACCACCGACGCCACCGCCGCTCATCGTGTTGGCCGTGGCGTAGGCCGGATGGGTTCCGGTGCCGTTGTAAACGAAGATGCCCCAGGACACGCCGCCGCAGCCGCCGCCGCCACCGCCGCCCTGACCACCGTCGCCGCCCTGGCCGCCGCGACCGCCGGGACCCATGGCGTAGTCCCAGTGACCGGCAACGTCGCCGCCCGCGCCGCCATCGCCGCCCAGCCCGCCAACACCGCCGTTTCCGCCGTTACCGCCGCGGCCGCCTTCACCACGGACGATTTCGTTGTCCGTCATGACAGGATAGCTGGAACTTGCGGCAGTGAAGGTGACGAACACGGCGAAAGCCCCGCCGCCTGCCGAACCACCGTCGGCAGCCGTGCCGCCGCATGCGCCGGAACCGCCGCCACCGCCTGAACCGCCCAGCGTGTCGTCGTTGCCGCCACAATCCTCGTCGACGTCAGCGCCACCGCCAGCGCCGCCGCCACCGCCGCCACCGCCGGGCGTGCCGTCGCTGCCGTCACTGCCGGCATAACCGGCCCAGTGCCCGGAAACGATCTGTCCGCCGTCATTCGCAACCGGGCAACCGGCGCCGCCGGGACCGTCCGTCCCGTTCCCGCCGTCCACGCCGGCTTCACCGGTCGCCGTGTAACCGCCCGAACTGAAAGTGCCGCAGTTGGTTGTGTAACGATCGTGCCCGCCTGACCCGCCCGTGCCTGCGCCGCCACCCGATATGCCAGGCTGGCCCGCCTCACCCGCGGGCTGCAGATCGGTGCTTGAAGGGCACTCGGCGCCCGCGCCGTCGCCACCACCGACATCATCGGAAGTGCCGCAGACCCTGGCTCCGCCGTCACCTTCGGTTCCCAGGTTACCAGGGGTGTAGCTGTACCCGTCGCAGGTATTCTGGCGATATGTGGCTGTTTCAATCGTATCCTGGCCAACCTGTCCGTTGACGCCGTCAAAGCCGTCGCCACCGTTCGATCCGCTGGCGCCCGCGCCGGCGTACCCGCCGTAAATCAGGTTGTTCCTGATGGTCAGCGCCGAAGTACTGTTGGAGATGTACATGGCGTAGGAATTGCCGCCGGCGCTGAAGTTCGTCGGACCGTAAACGATGAATCCTTCGAACAGTGTGGAAGTTGTCACGCCGGAAGCGGTCACCGCGGACTTGTGGGTCGTGCCGGAAGACCCGCGGATGATCGTCATCGTCGCTTCCACATCCCTTTCCCAAGTGTCCGCGCGGTAGCCGCCCTTCAGGTTCTTGCCGCCGGTCAGGTAGCCGGTGCCGCTGAGCGCCACCGCTTCGCTGTACAGGCCGTTGGACACCAGCACGTTGGCCCGTCCGAGCGTGACCGCCCTGGCGATGCCCTGGCCGATCGTCATGCACGGGTACTGCCCGATACCAAGCGCGGACGGCGCCAGACCGCACGACGAGTCATCGAACGCCATCGGATCGTTATGCGAAACATAGACCGCCGTCGGATCAAGGAAGAATTCGCAGCCATCATCCGGAATGGCGTTCAGATCATAGTAGTTCGTGTCACAGACCATCACGCAGGCCGGCGCGCCGGATGCGTCACATTCGCCGGACGCGTTGGGCAGGTCATAGATGTCCGTGCAGTCCGTGAAGCAGTTGCCGCACGCCGTGTCGGATACGTACAGGCCGCCGGTCTTGAAGGTCTGGTCCGTCTGCCCGTCGCAGTCGTTGTCCAGGTAATCGCAGACTTCGGCGGTCGGCGTGCCTTCATCGGCCGGGCACTCGACATCGTCAAGCGCCGCCGTGCACTGCCACGTTCCGGTGGCAACGCACTGCCCCAGGCCGACCGTGCAGACCGTACCCTTCAGCGGGTAGGCCTCGTCCGTCGACGAGTCGCAATCGTTGTCGATACCGTCGCAGAGTTCCGCGACCGGAGCCCCCGGTTCCGCGCTGCAATCAAGGCCCAGCCCGTCGCCGGTGCAGTTCATCGTGCCGGAACGCTGGCAGGCGCCCACGCCGTCGAAGCAAACCGAGCCCTTCAACGGGAAGGTTTCGTCGTATTCGGTGTCGCAGTCGTTATCCAGCCCGTCGCACAGTTCGGCAGCCGGCGCGCCCTGAACCGCGTCACATTCAACATCGCCGAAGTCAGCCGTGCAGACCCAGACGCCGTTGGCCTGGCATTCACCGATGCCTTCCTGGCACGCGGTTCCCTTTTCAGGCCACGTTTCATCGATGTTGCCGTCGCAATCGTTGTCGAGACCGTCGCAATCTTCGGGAAGCGGCAACCCCTGGGCGGCGTTGCATTCGATGTCGGAGTGGTCCGTGGTGCAAACGTACACGCCATTGGCAAGGCATTCGCCCAGACCGGCCTGACACGCGCGCCCCTTGTCGGACCATTCTTCGTCGGCGAATCCGTCGCAGTCGTTGTCGATGCCGTCGCAAAGTTCGGCCACCGGGCTGCCCGGGCTCGCGCTGCATTCAACGCCGCCAAGATCGCCGGTGCAGACCCAGACGCCGTTGTCCAGACAGGCTCCGATGCCCTCCTGGCATGCGGTGCCCTTATTCGTCCAGGTTTCATCGACCGAACCGTCGCAGTCATTGTCAATGCCGTCGCAAAGCTCGGCGACCGCGCTGCCCGGGGTGGCGTCGCATTCGACGCCGGAGTGATCTGCGGTGCAGACCCAGACACCGTTATCCAGGCAGGCCCCGATGCCTTCCTGGCACGCGGAACCCTTGTTGGTCCAGTCTTCGTCCGCCGATCCGTCGCAGTCATTGTCGACACCGTCGCAAAGCTCGGCTACCGCGCTGCCCGGGGTGGCATCGCATTCGACGCCTGAATGATCGGCGGTGCAGACCCATACGCCGTTGTCGAGGCAGGCGCCAACGCCTTCCTGGCACGCGGAACCCTTGTTGGTCCAGTCTTCGTCCGCCGATCCGTCGCAGTCGTTATCCTTGCCGTCGCACAGCTCCGCGACCGCGCTGCCCGGATTCGCGCTGCACTCGATGCCGGAATGATCCCCGGTGCAGACCCAGACGCCGTTGGCAAGACATTCACCGACGCCTTCCTGACAGGCACGCCCCTTGTCGGTCCAGGTTTCGTCGATGGAACCGTCACAGTCGTTGTCCACGCCGTCGCAGGTTTCGGCTGTCGCGCTGCCGGGGTTCGCGCTGCATTCAACGCCACCAAGGTCACCCGTGCAGACCCACACGCCGCTCGCAAAACACGCACCGACGCCTTCGCTGCAGGTAGTACCCTTATTGGTCCATGTTTCGTCGACCGATCCGTCGCAGTCGTTGTCGATGCCATCGCAGAGTTCCGCTACCGCGCTGCCAGGGTTCGCGTTGCATTCAACGCCGCCAAGATCGACGGTGCAGACCCACACGCCGTTGTCAAGGCACGCGCCAACGCCTTCCTGGCAGGCAGTGCCCTTATTCGTCCACGTTTCGTCCGCCGAACCGTCGCAGTCGTTGTCCACGCCGTCGCAGAGTTCAGCGACCGGGCTGCCCGGATTCGCGCTGCATTCAACGCCGGAAAGGTCGCCGGTACACACCCAGACGCCGTTCGCAAGGCACGCG